>Ga0265324_10000764_pt1 | contig 21201 bp, 14 predicted proteins | sample 41419metaG_FD_198634 | JGI IMG/M metagenome (GOLD analysis project Ga0265324, IMG submission 198634) | Rhizosphere microbial communities from Carex aquatilis grown in University of Washington, Seatle, WA, United States - 4-14-19 metaG | ecosystem: Host-associated > Plants > Roots > Rhizosphere...
CGTTCACGTTGCCGCCCGCGCGGGCCAACAGCGAGCCTGCGCCACTGTCAGCATCATTGAGCAAGGCCAGCAACAGGTGCTGCGGCTCGATGAATTGACTATCTCCGCCGACTGCCAGGCTCTGGGCATCGGACAGGGCTTGTTGTAATTTGGTTGTGAACTTGTCGAAACGCATGGTGACTCCTTGGTGGAATAACGATCTGCAGGCTAAATGGGGCGTGTCACAACAATTTCAAGCCCCCGTTCGATACCTTATACTACGCACTCATTCAAGGATATGTGCCATGCCCCACACAACACTCGCCCACCACATCCGCGCCAATGTTTCCGCTGCCCTGGCTGAAGACAGGGCCGACAACGATCTCACCGCGCAACTGATCCCGGAACATACGCAAGCACACGCTACCGTCATCACCCGCGAAGCGGCCGTGCTGTGCGGCACACTGTGGTTCGAGGAGTGTTTCCTCACGCTCGACCCGGAGTGCAGGATCACGTGGAAGGCGCAGGAAGGCGACAAGGTCGAAGCGAACCAGACCCTGTGCGAGATACACGGCGCTGCGCGCGCCATGCTATCGGCCGAGCGTCCGGCGCTGAATTTTTTGCAGACGCTCTCTGCCGTCGCCACGGTGACCAGGCAACATGTCGAGGCGATCACGGGTACGCAGGCAAAGATCATGGACACACGCAAGACCATACCCGGCCTGCGCATGGCTGAAAAACATGCGGTGAAGGTGGGTGGCGGCCATAACCAGCGCTTCGGGCTCTACGATGGTGTGCTCATCAAGGAGAACCACATCGCGGCGGCGGGCGGCATCGGAAAGGTGATGGAACACGCATTTCAGATCACCCCGCCGCACATCCCCATCCAGATCGAGGTGGAGACACTGGCACAGCTGGACGAGGCATTGCTGGCGGGCGCAAAGCTCATCCTGCTCGACAACTTCTCGATGGCGGACATGCACCTTGCCGTAACCCATGCCGCCAAGCGCGCCGAATTGGAAGCCTCCGGCGGCATCACGCTGGAAGATGTGCGTATCGTCGCCGAGACCGGCGTGGACCGCATCTCCATCGGGGCACTGACCAAAGACATCAAGGCCATCGATCTGTCGATGCGTATCTCACTGCCACTGTAAGGAGGAAATCATATGAAGCGCGTGATCATGTTGGGAACGATGCTGCTCTTGTCGGCCTGTGCCGATCCTTCCCGTAACCTGTATGAGGGCATCAAGAGCAACAACGATGCGAAGCGTTCGCCGAACGAGCGCGCGATGACACCGGCCCCGAGCTACGACGAGTACAAGAAAGAGCGCGAGAACCCGCCGAAATGACTCAGCAACGATGAACCCGGATCATTTCACCCCGGTTGCCGCAAACTACGCTTCGTTCCGCCCCGATTACCCGGATGCATTGTTCGACTGGCTGGCAGATATCGCACCGTTGCGTGAACAGGCATGGGACTGCGGCGCAGGCAGTGGCCAAGCGACCGTCGCACTGGCCGCACGCTTCAAGCGGGTGCTGGCGACCGACATCAGCGCAGCACAACTCTCTTCCGCACCAACGCATCCCAACATCGAATTTCGCGTCTCTCCGGCAGAGACCAGCGGCCTGCCCGACCATGCGGCGGACATCATCACCGTGGCACAGGCACTGCACTGGTTCGCCCTGCCCGCTTTCTATGCCGAGGTGCATCGCACCTTGAAACCGCAAGGCATCATCGCCGCCTGGGGCTATAACCGTTTGCGAATCAACCATGCCGGCCTGCAGGCGGTGCTGGACCGCTTCTATGAAGAAACGATCAGGGCATACTGGCCACCGGAACGCGTACATGTGGAGAACGCCTACCGAGACGTGCCGTTTCCGTTCCGCCGCATTGCCGCCCCGCAGTTCTCGTTGCACAAGGATTGGTCGCGCGAACACCTGCTCGGTTATCTGCGCAGCTGGTCGGCAGTGGGAAGATTCAAGACCGCGAACGGGTTCGACCCGGTCGACGAACTCGATGAAGAGCTCGGCGCATATTGGCAAACGGGAAGGACGTATCGCATCGAGTGGCCGCTGTTCATGCATGTCGGCCAGGTGGATTGATCAGTGGCAAGATGCCGTTCTTCTCCGGCATCGTATTCGTTGCGGGTGCGGATGAGTTTTCGTTATGTGTCGGACTGAAGCCTGTCCTGAGCCTGCCGAAGCGGTCCGACCTACATAACCCGCCGCTCCCTGTAGGTCGGGATTCATCCCGACAAGAACCTAACCGTCACACCCCTCTCAACACATACCACCACACACTGAGCGTGAAGAAGGAAAGGATCAGTCCGACCGCCACCAGCAGGTTCGCCAGTGGCGGGTCGAGGTCGTGTTCACTGGCCACGATGGCAGCAGTAATCATGGGCGGCATCGCTGCTTCGAACAGGGTGACCTGGATGGTCTGGCCGTGCGCGCCAAGCAGTTGCACATACAACATCCAGATCGCCAGCGGCGCGAGGATGAGTTTGAATCCCAGGCCCAGTACAAGATTGCGTTTATGTTCGGCGACATGACCCAGGCGCAGTTGCATACCCACCGACAGCAAGGCCAGCGGCGCCAGCGTGTCGCCCAGGCGTTTCAGCAACACCGAGAACCACTCTGCGTATTCGATCGGAATGAGCAGCAGCGCGACAACAAGCGCGAGGAACGGCGGGAACTGCACGATGCGCTTGCCGATCTCTGCCGCTGTCGGGCGTCCGGATGAATAGACACCGGCCACAGTGATGCCGAGCACGGACAGCGCAAAGAACGAGCCGAGTTGATCGACGACGATGGCCGTGGTCAACCCGCCCTTGCCGTAGAACGCTTCGACCATGGGCAAGCCGAAGAAGGAAGTGTTACCGAGGCCCGCAACAAGTATCAAAGCTCCGACCGTGGCGCGCGGCAGATGCAGCCAGTGCCCGATGAGCCAGAAGAACCCCGCCGACATCCCGAATATGAGCCACGGCATGGCGGCGATCAGCAACACGTCGCTGCCGATGTGCAGATCGTGTATGTAAAGCAAAGCCAGCGCAGGCAGCGAGATGTGGATGATGAAGCTGTTGAGGGTGGCGGGCGCGTTGTCCGGCATGCGTTTGAAGCGGCGCAGCACCATACCGGCGATGAAGCAAAGGATGAGCAGGAGGAGATTATTCATGGCGCGCCATTTTGACACAGGCGCGCCATGCGGGGGAATGGATACCCCCGTGACTTATTGCCCCGTTATCGTGCAGCCGTTCGCATTGCCACCGGTGCCCCCGTTGAATTGGTGGTTGGTGTCGCCGGTCAGGAACGCGGGCGGGGTCGCCAGGCGCATCAGGAACTGGTCGTTGGCGAAGCCGTTCTCGCCACTGCCAAGATTCAGGCTGTTGCCGCCTTGGGTGAGGATGACCTGCCCGTCATGCACCGTGACGTAGAGCCCTGCACCGCCCGCTTCGCCGGAACCGAATTCCTTGTTGAAATCCACCGGGATACTGTCGGGACGCGGCGCACCGTTCTCGATGATGCTCTTGGGAATCACGAAGATAGGCACGGGTTTGCCGGTGCTGCGCGAGATGATGGCCGCCTGCTGCAACGCGACATCGAACGAGGCGCCGGGCGTAACAAACACCACCGCCCCCGACCACACATAGACGCCGGCTCCATCCAGCGGATTGTCCTGTGTCGCGCCGGGATTGGGGAAATCGGTATTCTCGGCAAGCATGCCGACCGGTACATCAAGACGCGTCTCTCCCGAGTCAAGCTGTGCCAGATTGGCCCGTTCTGAACTGCGGGCACATCCGCCATTGCACCACGCATCAAAGCCGGTGCCGCGTATGCCGATGGTGGCACCTGCCACACCGAACTTGTAATTGTCGTGATTGACGCGACCGATCAAGCCGGTGACCACGCGCACGCTACCCTTGAGCAGGCGCAGCACCGCACCTTCCTTCTCGGGGGCCGCCTTGTCATATTTGAATTTTTCGACGAAGAATGAGCTGCTTTCCTGCAAGGTGATACGGCTCTCGTCGCGGAAAGCGACCACCGCATTGGTCTTGATGTTGGTGTTCAGCGTATCGCCCTCATATACCGGCGAACCCAGCAGCAGTTTGCGTACCTTGCCTGCCGCATCCTTCGCCGCCATCTCGCCTTGCAGCAGCATCACACGGCCTACAGGTTGTACGACTGGCGGCTGCGGCTTGGCCGATGAGTCCTGGCAATCCTTGTCGTTACACAAGCGGGTGGTGAAATCCGTACCGCGGATACCGATGGTCGAGGTGGCCGCGCGCAGTTTGTAGGCATCGGGATTGCCGCGCTTGCCGATCAGGCCGGTGACCGTGCGGAAGCCGCCCTTGAGCAGGCGGAACACGGCATTGTCGGCCTGCGGCGCTTCTTTCTTGTACTGGTAGGCTTCGATCTTCAGGTTGGAATCGGGGCGCATGGTCATCATGGTGCCGTCGTTCATCTTCACCTGCGCGTAGCCGTCTTTTGAGGTGACCAGCACATCGCCTTCCTGCACCTGCGACTTGGGCGCCATCACCCTGATCGTCCCATCCGTACGCTGAGCGACCAGCGCACCGCTCATGTAGCCGATCTGCCCGGCGACCTCGGCCGCCAGCAAGGGCGAGGCGCTCATGAACAACAAGGTAAAGCAAAGTATTTTTTTCATGTCGTCACCTGCTCAATCAAAACGTCGCCGAAAGGGCGGCATGGATGCGCCAATCGCCGGATTTCTGCAACGGATCCGTCCCGGCCTTGCCGATACGCCCGGCATCCATGCGCAACGAATATTGATCCCGGGTCGCGCGCACGCCGAGCCCCACACTGGTGATGGATGCCTTCACACCGCTCTTGGAACGCACGGTGCCACCGTCAAAGAACAACAGTCCACGCCCGTTGAAACCCCACAGTGCGGTATTGGGCGTATAGCCTTCCAACGTCCCGCGCGTGCCGCTTTCGCCAGCCTCGGCACCTTCGGAGAATCCGCGCACGCCGCTCATCCCCCCCAGACGCAACTGCTCACCGAGAATGAGGATGTTGCGTGTCCATTGCCCGGTCAGCGCCACGCGTGCCTGCCAATCGTCTCCCACTGTCCGCATATGGCTGAAGTCATAATGCACGATGCGATATTTTGAATCGGGAAGTTGCGTGCCGAATTGATCGTAGTTAGCAAACGCGGTCTTGTTGCCCTTGCCCGACATCGGCACGTTGACCGACAGACCGATATCAAGATCGGTCGTGGCCTTTTCGGTCTTACCCTGCGCGGCAAGCATCAGGCTCAATGGCGTAACGATGATCTCGTTGTACAGCACCACCGATTGCGGCTTGGTCTGCTCGATGCGTTTGAAATCGCGCCAGTCGAAACCATAGGTCAGGTGCGGATCGAACCCGGCAATCCTTTCCAGCGACTGGTTATAGTGGGCGTTGAGCAAAATGCCGCCGCCCTGGAAGTTGGACAGGCCACCGACCAGCGAATTGACATTGGAATACCCGGCAAAGAAATCGATGCTATCGCCGTAGTTATAGAGCGGCACCTTGTAGCTACCGCCGAACACACGCACCCGGTTCATATGCTGGGGCGACACTTGCAGTTGCAGCGTCCCGACCTGGTCAGTACCCCGCACATTGGCATTGCGATACATCAGGCCGAGCCGCGAACGACCCGTTTCTAACGAACCGCTGTTATCCAGCGACGTCATCCACATGCTCGGATCCTGGTCAGTGACTTGCACCTCGGCATCGACCTGATCTTCCTTCTTGCCGGATTTCAACACCACGTTCATCTGGCGCGCCGGATTCTCGTTGGCGAGCCTCAACTCGCGTGCGATCTGCCGGGAACGCGGAACTTCGCCCTGACGCACCGATGGCAGCGCATCGTAGGCACTCTCGGCCGTGAAATGCTTTTGCCCTTTGATCTCGACCTGACCGAAGCGGCTCTCCACTGCGCGGAAACGCACGCGACCGTTCTCCAGCTCCTGTTCCGGCAACAGCACCTGTACTGCCGAGTAACCTTTCTTGGCATACAGCGCTTCCACGGCTTCCAGTGCAAGCTGCACGTCGGAGAAATCCTTGCCCTTGCCGATGAAGGGGGCGACCACCGATTCGATCTCACCGGGTGTCAGCAGCGTCGCACCTTCGACCGTGTAACTCTTGATCTCGAAACGCAGCACGGCAGGATCGGCCACAGCGGGGGTTGCAGGGGCGACAGGTTCAGCCGACACGGCGGCCGCACTCAACATGACACAAAATGACAGCAGGTATCTCATCGTATTCATAATTTAGTGTGGGCACACCGGTAAAGTTGAAGGCGGAACACCCGGAGTCGTACCCGATCCATTATCGGCGACGACATCGTTATCCTTCCTCTTGTGATCATCGTCAGGCGTGGTCGTCAGCACCAGCTCGGACAGGACAGGCGGTGTGATCGGCGGCACTTTCAGCACATAGAACGTGCCCGGCACGAAAGTCATGTTGTAGTTGGTACTGCCAAACAGCGTCAAAGCCAAGCTACCCTGATTGATGCCATAAGTGCCTACATCCTCACCTGGATCACGCACCAGCGAGCCGGTCAGCGTGGTCGCTGTCGTATCGCTGAACTGCAAGCCGTTCGCGATATAAGTCAATGCTGGGTCGGATGTATCCTCGAACTTGTACAGCGCATTGGCGATGATGGTCAGCAGTGCCGGGCTGATGGTCAGCGTATTGCCGGTGAAGCCGGTGACGTTGTAGTTGGCATTGGTCAGCGTGCCGGCCGTGATGGAATAAGTGCCGACGTTCTCACCTGCCGTGCGCGTAACTGCCGATGAGACGGAAGCATTCGTGTCAGAGAAACCCAGTCCCAGCCCGCCCACCGAGAAGGTCAGGTTGTCTGCCTGCCCATAGGTCTTGCTGGCCGGATTGACGGTGATGGTGATATTGCGGGCGCCGATTGTCAGGTTGGCCGGAACATAAGTGATGGTGTAGTTGGGGTTGGCCAACGTTCCCTGATTGATCGCATAGTTGCCGACATTCTCACCTGCCACGCGTACCTGAGAACCCGTCAACACATCGCTGAACAACATTCCGCTCGTGCCATAAGTCAGCGCCGGATCGACGTTACCGTAAATTTTACCCGCCGTATTCGCCGTAACGGTCAGCGCGTAGGGATTGACCGTCAAAGTGCCCGGTGTGTAAGTGATGGTGTAGTTGCTGGCTGAACCCTGAGTCCAGTTTTCCGAACCTGGCGTAACCACGATCGAATACGTGCCCACGCCTGCTGTATTCACTGCACCCGTGCTGGTCAGCGTCACGCTGCTGATCGTGTCACCACCGAACAGCCCTACCGGGGTGAATTCCGTGCCGTTGAAGACCAGCGTCGTGCCATAAGTCTTGCTGCCGTTGTTCGCGCCTATGGTCAATGAAACAGTCGCAGTATTGACTGTCAGCGTGCCGCCCGAATAGCTGATGTCGTAACCCAATTGATCTGAATACAGTGCTGGAGCGTACGTGCCCGCATTGATCGCGTTCGCACCATAGGCGTTGGCATTGCCAAATACGTGGGCGAGATCCGGCCCGGCTGGATTGTAAGTCGGACTGAGCAAGCCGCCGCTGAAAGTGCTGCCATCATAGGTCTTGCTCTGCGCTCCGGAAGTGATGAGCAGTGGCTTGAGGAAGCTAGTGAGCAGCGGCGTGGTGTAGCCCTGTCCGGTGGCATCATCATAGATGCGCCAGACAGAGCCCGCACTGCCCGTGTCAGCGATATCCCAACCGGCGGCAGAGTAGTTGGCCATGGTCATCAATCCGTTCGAGACCAAACCGGTAGTGCCATTGTCGCTTCCTCCACCTGCACCAAAGTCATAACCTACGCCATGAGTCAGACTGCCACCCGCCAATGCCGTATCCCAGAACGTACCATTTACATTGGCGTTGTAGTTGTAGCCGGCCACGCCACCGACATTTGTCGTGCCAGTCACGCTGCCACCGCTGACATAGCTATAACTGAGGCCACCTTCTCCCCCGTCCAGATAACCCACCAGCCCGCCGACACTCGAAACCCCGGAAATATTGGATGCAACGACATAAGTGTTGTTGATATCCGTGTTGTAGCTGTAACCGACCAGTCCGCCTACATATTGGTTGCCGCTGATGTTAGTTACACCACTGACAAAGCTGTTGCTGATAGTGCTGTTGTAGTCACTGTATCCCACCAGCCCACCGACCGAATCGTAGCCCGATACGCTGCCACCCGTGACATACGTTGAATCGATCGTGCCGAAATAGTTGTAGCCCGCCAGACCGCCCACGTAGCTGCCTGAACCACTGACTGCGACACCACTGACATGGCTATTGGTATTGATCGTCCCGTTATCGTTGTACCCCACCAAGCCGCCGACATATCTTCCGGCTCCGGACACGCTGCCGCCACTCACATAGCTGTTGCTGATCGTAGCGCCGCTGTTCCAGCCGACCAGACCGCCGATACTGGATTGACCATGAACGATGGTATTGAGTACATAGCTGTCGCTGATCGGGCCGTTCTGGTTATATCCCACCAGCCCGCCGTTGGTGTAATTCCCTTCTCCGCTATCGACACTCGTCACATCTCCGGTATCGACATAACTGCTGCTGATGCTGCCCTGGTTATATCCAACCAGCCCGCCCGCATTGGCGGCACCGCTTGAAATTGATGACACGCTGCTACCCGTGACATGGCTGTTGGAGATGTCACTCCACTGATTCGTCGTCCCCACCAAGCCACCCACATCGCGGCCGGCAGTGACGAGGGTGTTATTTACGATGCTATTGTCGATAGTTGCATAGTATGGCCCGCCTTCACCGCCATCGCCGTTGTTCGTTCCTACCAGACCGCCGACATACCTGGAGCCTGTCACTGTAGAGTCGCTGACATGGCTGCCGTTGCCGATGCTACCAGCCAAATTGAAACCCACCAGCCCGCCCACGTATTGGTAACCCTGACTGCTGCTGCCTGTATCGACAAAACTCGAGTCGATATACCCGTAATAGTTATACCCAACCAACCCACCAATATAGTCAGCGCCGCTTACAGTACCGCCGCTTACCCAACTGCCAGTGATACTACCGCCGTTGTTGTATCCCACCAACCCGCCGATATAGCTCGATGATCCCGAGACATAGCCACCACTGACATAACTGCTCGTAATGCTTCCACCATCGTTATACCCCACCAATCCGCCGACACTGCTGCTGCCGGCAACATCGGCATTTAGGACATGACTGGTGCTGATGGTCCCGGTGTTACGCCCCACCAACCCACCGACTTGATAGATAGCCACTGCGGCATAACCCACATAGCCTGCACTGACGACGCTGTTACTGATGGTGCCGGAGTTCTCCCCGACCAGCCCGCCGAACTCGGCAGCACCATTCAGCACGCCTCTTTGCACTGCAACGTTGTTCGAACGGACATTGTCAACGGTGCCTTCGTTCGAGCCCGCCAGGGTACCCACGATATTCGCACCGCGCACAAAGGAATCCTGCAGGATCAGGTTGTTCACGGTGACGCCCAACGGGATATCGCCGAATAACCCCAGTGACCCGTTGAACGGCTGATCGATATGCAGGTTGGTGATGGTGTGCCCGGCACCATTGAAATTCGCGGAGAGATATGGGATGTATAAACCTGATGCCGATACAAGATCGATATTGCCGGCCAAAGTGAAATTAAATGCCCCATTGTCGGCAAAGCCGAGTAGGTCTTTCATGCCTTGCACACTGTTGATGCTATAGGAAAAGCCACTGACATGGGTCAATGAAGTGTAGTTGGCGATATTCAGAGACAGTCCATTGTTGTACCAATCCTGGAACTGCGCATCATACAGACCGCCGCGCGTGACATAGTTGCCGCCATTGATAGTGAGCGCATTTGCACCGTCAATGCTGTAATGCGAATTAAGGACAGAGCCGCCAGTGTTGTTGCAGGCTAGTCCGCAGACCGCACGTGTGCCTGTAACACTGCCGCCGCTGACATAACTGTTGCTCATGGTGCCGCTGGTATTTGTACCCGCCAACCCGCCGATCTGTGTGCTTCCCGACACTGTGTTGTCGGTTGCATAACTGCCGTCGATGGTGCCGGTATTCGTACCGACCAGCCCACCGACATATTGATTGCCGGTCACCGTACTGTTGATGGCAGCACTGCTGCCGGAGATTAGGCCACCACCATAGTTATAACCGACCAATCCACCGACTTGATTGGTTCCGCTAACCGTACCCCCGTAGAAAACGCTGTTGTAAATCGTCGCCCCGTCATTTTCGCCAACCAAACCACCAACCAGACCACAAGAGCCGACAGAACAGCTCACACTGAGCCCTGTGACAAAAGCGGAACGAATAGCCCCACCCATGCTGCTCCCAACCAGTCCACCAACATAGTAGGTGTATGGCGCAGAAGCATTGACGCTGCCACCCGACAGGGTGACATTCTGGATCAAAGCGCCAGATGTGATGCCGAACAGGCCAACGAAAGGAACGGACGTGTTTGATGACTGATTGATGTGGATGTTACTGATGGTGTGGCCCAGGCCATCGAACCTGCCGGTGAAATAATTGCTCTGATATCCGATGGGCTTGAAGCCCGCATATCCGCCACCATTTTCTGAAAAATAACCCCATGCATTAGTACTCGATGCATCGATATCGTCGCCCAGTACATAATTTGCTGCGAGGGCACCCTCCATGCCCTGCAACTCAGTCGTCTGGGTACTGCCCAATGTTCCGAGTGAAGTGATGACGTGATACCCGATGGTGCTGCCATCAGAACCCTGCTTGGTGAAGAAATTGTCACCCGCAGGAAGGTATATCTTGGAGCCGGAATTGAATTGGTAGAAGCTGGTGTTGCCTGCAGCCACTGCACCCTGACCATACTCAAGCGCAAGCTGGGCTGAGCCGGAGCCGTTCAGGTTGGCGTTGAAAATGATGTTGCGCCATGCGCGAAGCGTAAGCAGATTGGAGCCCCAGCTAACCGCATCATTGACGAAGATATCGCCGTTGGTACCGGCAGTACCGTACAAGTCGGTTCCCGAATCAGAGCCCGTACCGGTGTGGATGGTGACGCTGTTCAAACTCAACATGTTGGCCAGCAACGAACCGGAGATGTTGCCGCCCGACGATGCGATCACGAAGTCAGCCGGGTCGATGAGCCAGGTGCCGTTCTTGCCATTGGCCGCCCGTGTGGTGACATTGGCGCTGTCCGCGATGCGGACATCAGCCGCCGAGGTTTCGATAAAGCCACCGTCACCGCTATTGGGCGCAGAAGCGTCCAGCGTGCCGGTGACGTTGACCGTGCCGCTCTGCATATCGGACAACACCTTGATCTCGCCGCCACCCGCGCCTTTCGCACTGACCGTGCCGCCCGCATCGACGCGCTGCGATGCCCTGAACACGATCTTGCCGCCCTGCGTGGTGGCACTGTCTGCACTCACGGTGCCGCTGTTCCTGACCACTGTGCCGAACAGGCCGAGCGTGCCGGATGAAGCGATGAGTTGACCGATGTTGGTGACATCGCCCGCCGGTGCGGTGATGTTGACCCTGAGATTGGGATCGTTGCTGTTGACGAGTTGCACCTCATGCCCGGCTACCAACAATATCTCGCCATTCGGCGCGTTGATGATGCCGGAGTTCTCGACGTTGGGTGCGATCAGGTATATCTGTCCGCCCTGTTGTGCGTTGATGTTGCCCGCATTGCTGATGTTTTGTGCACCGGGCACATTGGTGAAGTTATATCTACCCGCAAGAAAGTCCGCATCGGACAGATTCAAAGTCGTGGCGACCAGCCCTGCCACGTCCACAGTCGAACCAGCACCGAACATGATGCCGTTGGCGTTGACCAGAAACACCCGCCCGTTGGAACTCAAGGTGCCGAGGATGGCCGACGGGTTGTTGGTGACGACGCGATTGAGGACGGTGGAGGCCGCGTTCTGTTGGGCGAAGCGGGTGACCTCGTTGGCATTGATGGAGAAGCCCTGCCAGTTGATGATGGTGCCGGGGGTATTGGTGACAGTGAGGGTGCTGCCGCTGGTGTTGAAGCTGGCATTGCCGTTGACCACCACACCGCCATTTGGATTGGCGCGCGCATTCAGCACGAAACAGCAGGCGATGGCGAACAACACCGGCTTGAGCCGCGCACCGCGTTCGCTGCCACCAAAGATGGCCACACTGGCAAGCCGTATCGCGCGAAGGACGCTCGATACCGAGCGCTTGCCTTTTGCCTTGGTGATCTCGGAGACGGCGACCCAGGCACCCAGTGCTTCGGACCAGATGGTGCGGTAAATGTGGTTGAGTGATTTCATGATTTCGCGACTCCCTGAAATCGACGACACCATGATACAAAGCGTCGATTTCACCTGAACGTTAAGTAGGGGAAATCGTACTCGCTTCGCTGCTGTAACACCATAGTCCAAACGGTCTATATCTTGGCCTATACCCCCACCTGAAGTGAATACAAAGACATGGCAGGAAACCTGCAACCGTGGCAGGATTCAGCAATGACTCAACCATGCTCAGCCTGATGAACGACGCAAACAAACCCGACCCCACCACTGCGGTATCACCCCATCCAAGGGATCGGTCCTCGATACCGCGAGCCATGGTGCTGGCAACACAGTTGCAGTCGAGCGGACGCCTGCAAGAGGCCGAGAATCTATTACAGAAGATATTGCGACAGCAGCCGCAACACCCGTTCGCGCTGCACCTGCTGGGCGTGATCGCTCACCAGTGCAACAAGCAGCCGATCGCTGCCGAGCTGATCCGGCGCGCCATCACCGCCAAGAATGACGTTGCGCTATTCCATGCCAACCTGTGCGAGATATTGCGTCACCTGAAGCAACTCGATGAGGCTATCACGCACGGCGAACGAGCCATTGCGCTGGAACCGCGCATGGCGATGGCGCACAGCAATCTGGGCATCACCTGTTTCGACCGCAAGGACTATGGACGGGCAGAAGCCTGCCAACAGCAGGCGCTCGCCATCGAACCGAACTTCGCCCCCTCGCTGAACAATCTGGGCAGTATCTGGCGTGAGCGCGGAGATAAGACAAAGGCCTTGTTCTGGTACGAAAAGGCTGCCTCTGCCAACCCCAACTATCTGGAACCGCTGAACAACCTCGGCGCCTTGCTGCTGGAAGAAGACCGCATCCCGGAAGCTATCGAGGCGCTGGAAAAGGCGTTGCGCCTTCATCCAAATTACGCCGAGGCGATCTGTAACAGAGGCGGCGCACATCTGGCGCAGGAAGAGAACGAGAAAGCGCTGCAATGTTTCAAGCGCGCACTGGAATTGCGCCCGGTGTATGTCGAGGCGCAGATGGGACTGGCCAAGACCCTGCAGGCACTGGAGAACCTGCCCGATGCCGAGCTGGCGGCCGTGCGCGCCATCCAGATTGACGGGAACAACCCCAAGGCGCATGCGCTGCTCGCCAACATCCACACCGAGATGTCGAAGCCGGTGCAGGCAGAGGCAGAATATGAACACGCTTTGCAGCTCGACCCGCTGAGCAACGACGCCCTGCTCGGCCTCGGCGACCTGTGCACCGAGAACGGCCAGATCGAGCGTGCCAATGGTTTGTTCGAGCGCGCGCTGGAGTTCAAGCCGGACGATCTGGCGGCGCACATCCATCTGGTGCAGAACGGCAAGGTGAAGGCGGATGACTTGCACTTCGCCGCGCTTCTGGAAGAAGCGAAGAAGCTGGAGACGCTTTCCGACAACCGCAGACTGTCGCTGCATTTCGCGCTGGGCAAGGGCTACGACGACCTCAAGGAATACGACAAGGCCTTCCCGCATTACCTCGCGGGCTGCAAGCTGAAGCGCGCCCGCTTCGACTACGACCCGGCGGCAACGGCAAAACAGTTCACGGAGCTGGCGGAGATTTTCAGCAAAGAGAACATAAACCGACTGCGCGGCAGCGGCGATGCCTCTGCCCTGCCCATCTTCGTGCTAGGCATGCCGCGCTCCGGTACCACACTCACAGAGCAGATCATCGCCAGCCATCCGGATGTGTATGGGGCGGGCGAGCTGCCGGACCTGCTGCATGTTGCTCACCGCAAGACTGATCCGGCAGTGAACACCTTTCCGGAAAACCTGCGCTATCTCGACCATGCAACGCTGAAGGCTTGGGGTGAGGAATACGTCGCCGGACTGAAGCAGCGCGCGCCGATGGCAAAGCACATCACCGACAAGATGCCGGCCAACTTCCTCGCCGTGCCGCTGATCCACCTGATGCTGCCCAACGCGAAGATCATCCACGTCAACCGCAACCCGGTGGATACCTGCCTTTCGTGCTTCACGCGTTTGTTCCACCGCAAACAGGAGTTCACCTATGATCTGGCCGAACTGGGGCGCTACTATGCCGACTATGCACGGCTGATACAGCAGTGGAGTGAAGTACTGCCCGCCGGGGCGTTCCTCGACATCCAGTACGAGGATATCGTGGCGGATCAGGAAGCTCAGGCGCGGCGACTGCTTGATTACTGCGGCCTGGAATGGAATGATGCCTGCCTCGATTTTCACAAGACCAAACGACAGGTGCGTACAGCGAGCTTGACACAAGTGCGCCAGCCGATCTACTCGACTTCAGTGGAACGCTGGCGCAAATACGAGAAGTACCTCGGGCCGTTGCTTGACGAGCTTGGTGATCTGGTACCGGAGTAGGTCGGGTTTCAACCCGACATATCGGACTGAAGTCCGACCTACAGAGGGAAGGATTATCTGCGCTAATTGGATGCTGACACACTTATGACACTGACCCCCAACAGCATGATCGACGGCATCAACTGGCCGATCATCCCCACACCACTCGCCGCTGGGCTGATGGCAATGCAATATCAGTTAGAGCAATCGCAATGGCTTTCCTCCACAGAGATCGAGCAGCGCCAGTTCGGGCAAGCCGCTGTACTGCTGCGACATGCGCTCGACACCGTGCCCTGGTACCGCCAGAGATATGGCACTCACTCCGTGCGCGGCAAGCTGGATAGAGACTTCTGGCGCAGCCTCCCGATGCTGGACAGAAGCGAGATACAGGACAACATCGAGCTGATGAAAAGCACCCGCATCCCGCCCAGCCACGGCAACGTGAGAGAATACGGCTCGTCGGGTTCCACCGGCAGACCGCTCAAAGTGCTGGGTTCGGATACGACGCATTTTTTCTGGTTATGCCTCACGCTACGCGACCATATCTGGCACAAACGCGATCTGGCGAAAAAGAACGGTGCCATCCGCACCAAGGTCAAGAGCGGCACTTATCCCGGCTGGGGAGAATGGAGCAACAGCATCGCCTCCGGACCCAGCAGCACCCTTTCCATCCAGACCGATATCAACGAGCAACTCGACTGGTTACTCAAAGAAGATCCCGATTACCTGATCACCCACCCTTCCAATCTGCACGCCATGGTCTCCCGCGCAGCAGAACGCGGCATGCGTCCGGGCAAGCTGTGCGAGGTACGGACCTTCGGCGAGATGCTGCAACCCGATCTGCGGGAACTGGTACGAAAGGTTTGGGGGATCAAACTCACCGACATGTATTCGGCCGAGGAAGTCGGTTACATCGCGCTGCAATGTCCGGAGACGGACCACTACCATATCCAGTCGGAGAACCTGCTGGTGGAGATACTGAATGAGCGTGGTGAACCCTGCCAACCGGGGGAAACAGGAGAGGTCGTCATCACCACGCTGCATAACTTTGCCATGCCGCTGATCCGCTACCGCATCCTCGACCACGCCGAGGTCGGCCCGCCTTGTCCTTGCGGCCGGGGCTTGCCGGTGATCCGGCGCATCGCCGGCAGACGTCGCAACATGATCGTGTTGCCGAATGGCCGGACCCACTGGCCGAGCTTCCATGGTGACGCGTGGCGCGACATCGCACCGGTCAGACAGTTCCAGATGATCCAGCACGACATCAACACCATCGAGATCAGGGTCGTCTGCTCGCGCCCCATGAAAGCACAGGAGGAATCCGCCATCACGACGATGCTCACGGAAAAACTCGGATACCCCTTCGACTTCCGCTTCAGCTATCAGGACAGCATCCCGCACAGCCCGAACGGGAAATATGAGGATTTCATCTCACTGGTGGGCTCGCAACATGAACGATAGAGAAAATCCTGCGCCAAAGACCCGGCTTAAGACAGCCGACGCTCTGCCGCCGGGCATCATCGTGATGGGGCCTTACCGCAGTGCCACTTCGTTCCTGAGCCATGTGCTATCCGGCAGGGGGGTGGATTTCGGCCCGGCGCACGAATTGTATGAAGCTGACGAGTGGAACCCGTACGGCTATTTTCAACGACCGGATGTGTTGAAAGCGAACGACGATTTCCTGATCTCCGCAGGTCATGGCGTATTCGACCCAACCGATTTGTACACGCTGCGCGACCGAGGAAATACCGAACACCTGCGCGATGCCGATCTGGACTGGCGCTACAACACCGATATCTGGGGCATCAAGGATCCGCGCTTCTGCGTGACACTGATGTCCTGGTTCGAGGCGGGACTGCTCGGTGAAAACGTGGGACTCATCCGCATCAAGCGGGAACTGATGGACAGTGCGCATAGCCTCCTGAAACACCCGGAACTCGCCGCTCAACTCGATGAGATATCGCTGGATGCGGCGTTAAAGGTCATCCGGAGCTACGACCGTCTTGCCGATGAACAGGAGCGATGTTTTCCGGGGCCGGTGCTGTCGCTGAATTTTGCAGAAGTGACACACAATCCCATCACTTGCCTCGACGCTATCGATGGCTTCATCGACGCCGTGATGTCATCCGCATCGAGTCACGATGTGGAACAGGCAATGTACTGAAGGCAATGCCGCTCAGGCCAAGTCGGCATTCTCCAGCAAATAGCCGACGGCAAGATTATCGAACAGTGCGGAACCTGTGGAGATGAACACCGAACGGTTTCGCGTCCCCTGCCTGCCAACAGTGAGGAGTCGCGACAATTCGGTCACTTCCTGCGGCGATACCCCCCACAATTTGAGATCGCCATAGCGCAGGCTGTCTATCGACTCCACGAACAGGTCGGCCTCTTCCCGCCACTCGGGATCCAACTCATGCTGTTCGTCGGTATCGGCGCCCAGACTGATGACGGTATGAGCGCGTGTCTTGCCGGGATGGAGGAAAGAAAGGATGCTGGTCGTGGCTACGATGATCAGATCGGCATCCGGTTCGCCCGCATGTGCAGCGATCTCGATGTCCGGGTACAACACGGCAAGTGCTTGCGCCGCATGTTGCGCCCGCCCTGCTACGGCATCGTAAAAATCCAGTCTCGCGACGCCCCCCTGGGCACACAGATACAACGCGCTATAAAAACCGACCCGGCCGCTGCCCACGATGGCAACGTGCTCACGCGGTGCATCGAGTGCACTCGCCCCGATAGCCGCGCAGGCGCCGGTGCGGGCAGAAGAGAGGATGCAGGCATCGATGACATGCGTGACGAAATTCTCCTCGGGATGCAGGACGAGCGCTTTGCCGACTGTGATCTTGTCCGGCACGATACGTTGGGCGTTGTTCGTGCCGACCACCTTGACAGTTTTCCAGTGCCGCTCTCCCCAGCGCAGCACGCAGGGCATGATCCGAAAATCCCCCTCGATATCGTCTTCCGCGAATATCTGCTTCGGCGGCATATCGATCCGTGCAGAGCCGTCTGCGACTGCGCGAACTCCTTCCGTCATGAAACGCATAAAGCCAGCCGGATCTGCGGTCAGCGCGAGGTGCATCATGTGGTCGCTCCAATATTTGTTCGGTTCGTCGCTCAAACGAAGCACATGCTGGGGGAAGTTTATAGTTGGCACGTTGTCTTCTTGAAAAGTTATGGTGAGGTCGCTCGCAACGGGAATCGCCGAAAACGATTCCGACGAGACTCAAATACATAGGGAGGTTCAGCGTCGTTTATGAATTCGTTTGATCATCACTAAAATCGTCAGCAGTTATTCCAAACACCATTTTCGCTGTTAAAGTAAGGAAAGCGCAACCCAGAATTGGAAACCATGCATCATTCCTCAGTTTTCCGGCACGAAGGCCACGTCACTCCCGACGACAGGGCGACCCTGCTGAAACAGAAGCCTGCAACGATCTGGCTCACCGGTCTGAGTGCCGCCGGAAAATCCACTTTGGCATTTGCACTGGAACGTAAATTGATCGAGTCCGGGCACTCATGCTATGTACTGGATGGTGACAATGTGCGACACGGATTGAACCGCGATCTGGGTTTCAGCGCAGAAGACCGTAGCGAGAATATCCGGCGTATCGCCGAAGTCGCCAAACTGATGAACGATGCGGGACTCATCGTCATCACCGCTTTCATCTCGCCGTTCCTCGCAGACCGGGCCCTTGCACGCAGTGTCATCGGCGCGGAGATATTCAGGGAAGTCTATGTGAATACGCCGCTCAGTGTGTGCGAGCAGCGTGATCCGAAGAAGTTGTATCAAAAGGCGCGCAAGGGAGAAGTCGCGGAGTTCACCGGCATCTCGTCGCCCTATGAGCCTCCGGTAAACCCGGATCTTATACTCGATACCTCAACGCTCTCGCAACAGGATGCGACAGACCAACTCGTCTCCTTGCTGCATTTGTGATCAGGCGGGCAGGTTCTTTACGATATAAGCTTTGAGCTTCGCCACATCCGCATCCATCACTTCGCAGCGCTGCGGCAAGTTCTCGATGCCTTCCAGCGCAGCAGGGCGTTCCGGCTGACGACCCAGTGCTTCCTGAATGGTTTCGGCAAACTTGGCGGGCAGCGCGGTTTCCAGACAGATCAGCGGCAAGCTGGGGCGGCGTTGTTCCAGACCGACCTTCAAACCATCGGCCGTGTGCGTGTCTATCATCACGCCGTACTCTTCCCAAACTTCGCGGATGGTCTTGAGGCGATCTTGGTGCGTGCTCTTGCCGGAAGCGAAATGGAACTTCGGCAAGTCGTTCCAGTATGCTGAACCCTTGATATCGAATGAACCGCCCTTGTCTACCGCACCCCAGAACTCGCGCACCTTGGCGCCATCACGCCCGACCAAGTCGAACATGAAGCGCTCGAAGTTGGACGCCTTGGAGATATCCATCGACGGGCTGCTGGTCTCGTAGGTGTGGTCGGTACCGCGCGGGCGATAGACGCCGGTGCGGAAGAATTCGTCCAGCACATCATTCTCGTTAGTGGCAAGGATCAACTGCCCGATGGGCAGACCCATCATGCGCGCGATATGTCCGGCGCAGATATTGCCGAAGTTACCGGACGGCACCGAGAACGCGACCTGCTCGTCGTTGCTCTTGGTCGCGGCGAAATAACCCTTGAAGTAATACACCACTTGCGCCGACACGCGCCCCCAGTTGATGGAGTTGACTGTGCCGATCTTGTTCTTGGCCTTGAAGGTGTGATCGTTGGAGACCGCCTTCACCATATCCTGTGCATCATCGAAGAAACCGTTGATGGCGATGTTGTGGATGTTCGGGTCTTGCAGCGAATACATCTGCGCTCGCTGGAATGCCGACATCTTGCCGTTCGGCGACAGCATGAACACGCGGATGCCCTTCTTGCCGCGCATCGCGTATTCGGCGGCGGAACCGGTATCACCCGAGGTCGCGCCTAGGATGTTCAGCTCTTCATGCTGTTTTGCCAGCGCGTACTCGAACAGGTTGCCGAGCAACTGCATGGCCATATCCTTGAATGCCAGCGTCGGACCGTTGGAAAGCTCCTGGATGAACACTCCCCCGCTCAGCTTGCGCAAGGGAGTGATCTGCGTGGCATCGCTATCGGCGCGGCCGTTGCTGTACACCTGTGCAGTGTAGGTCTTGCTGATGATGGCTTTCAGGTCGGCTGCCGGAATATCCGTGGCGAATTTGGACAGCACCGCATAGGCGAGATCGGCATACGACAGCTTGCGCCACGCATCCAGTTCGGCACGCGACACTTGCGGATATTGTTCCGGCAAGTACAGGCCACCATCCGGGGCCAGCCCGCCCAGCAGGATCTCGGTGAAGGTCTTGGCGGGCGCATTGCCGCGGGTGGAGATGTATTTCATTGGTTGTCTTTTCTAGAAAGCAGATGCTCGTTTACGTTTTGAACCCACTCTTCTGGAATTTTTTCATGTGCTTTGCAATATCGCAGGAGTAATTCTTCCATTTCGGTCTTTGATGGTGACGTTAGATTAGCTCGTTGCTGTATGTCAAATAACAAATTGGACTGATAAGTTATCCAGTTGATAGACACAATCTCCTTGTCCGCATCACACGTAGATATGCCTTGAGGAAGGCGATCCAACTTTTCCTTCTCGATAACAAGCAATGGGCCTTTTGGTGATTTTTTATCCAGCTTCACTCCTCGGATTAGGGCTGTCCCCATTACTGGGGTGATCGTCATTAGGCCCTCCCCGAGATCAATAAGTGAATTTGAATCATGATTGACCATAATCTCATCTGGGTAGCACCCCTTGATGTCCAGCATGTCGCCTTCAACAATCGATGCCTTGGCAAAACAACCAGTAGCTGCAACATGACGAAGAAGCGCAATCGCAATAGTCACGCAACGCTCAAGAGGCACCTCCTCAAACTCACTGACAATTAAAAACCCATCACCAAATTGATGGGCAAATAACCGATCCGGTGACGCCGTGCAATATTTTCCGCCAACGCGAAAAATTGCCCGCATTAACTCACCTAATGCTAGTAGTGCTTTATCCCCTGTATCCCATAGCGCGCCAAACCCTTGTATGTCAATGTATATTGCCCATCGCTTTCCACAATCAAAGCTTACCTCTTCCATGGTGGAAAGCGAGCAATGCTCTTGTAAACTGTTACCCCATACGCTGCAATGCAAATTCCAGTGAACACCGCCCATTTAGTTAGAAATGAAATTTCATAGCAATCTTGTGGCCTAATCCGATGGCAGCCCTCTTCTTGAAATAGAATAACAAAATACCCAGTCATAAATCTTTGATAAAACCCTCTTTCGGCTCCACCCTCGGACAAAAGCCAAAGATCGTCTGAAATCATAAAAGCAAAAATAATAAAAACCACGGCTCCCAAAATAATCAAAAAACCGGTTTTCTGACTCTCTTGCATATTCGCCTCCCGATAGTGTTTTACTAATTCGTAGGAATTCGACTTTATTTACCCAACTCTTCCAAGCGCAACTTGGTCACCTTCCCCGCCACCACACCCAATGCCTCGATCTTCACGATCGCCGCATTGATGCGTCTTTCGCGTGTCTGGTGGGTGAGCATGATGAGGTCGGTCTGG
>Ga0265324_10000768_pt1 | contig 21141 bp, 18 predicted proteins | sample 41419metaG_FD_198634 | JGI IMG/M metagenome (GOLD analysis project Ga0265324, IMG submission 198634) | Rhizosphere microbial communities from Carex aquatilis grown in University of Washington, Seatle, WA, United States - 4-14-19 metaG | ecosystem: Host-associated > Plants > Roots > Rhizosphere...
TGGCGAGGCTTTGGCGAAGGCGCAGGTTTGAAAACCCTGCAACTGAGCCGAAACGAAGCCAAAAACCAAAAAGACCGCTGCTTTCAAATCTGATTCCGCCGCGCTACAGGATTTATGGAAATGCTCTGAAGTGCGATCGCCAACGTGAACCTGAAAGCAGAAATATAAACTTATGAGTGAAAACCAAAATCCAAACGGGCTGGCCGACCAACCGACACCCACGGTTTGCGCTGACCCTCAGCCGCCCTCGGCCGCAGCTCCCGGGTTCTCCCCCGTCGCGGGCGAATCCGACCGGGCTTTTGAAGCCTTCCGCGCTTACCTGGAACTCGGCCCCCGCCGCCGCTACGCCGCCGTCGCCCGGAAAACTGGTGCCTCCCTCCGCACCGTCCAGCGTTGGGCCGCCGATTTCGCTTGGCCCGGCCGCATCAAAATCCACTCAGCCAGTTGCGCGAATCAATCCGCCCGGACCGAGGCTGCCGTGCAGTGCGAGGAGATCCTCGATGCTGCCGCCCGCGCCCGGGCCTTTCGCGACCGCCAGTTCGTCTTGGCCGAAGCCATCCTCGACATCGCCGAACGCTATCTCGAGCGCGTGGGGGACGAAGACTTGGAACGGTTGAGCCTTCCCGAAGCCTGTCGCGCCTTGGACTTCGCGACCCGCCTGGCCGGTAACGCCCGGGAAACCGCTGCCGCCGAGCCGGATCACAGCCTGCGCGATCAACTCGCCTCCCTGTTGGATCAGGCCTACGCCGAAATGCCGGCGCACACAAAAAGCCCGTGACAAAAACGCCAAAACGCGCCAAATCGTGCCAAATCGCGACAAAACGGGCCTCGGATCGTCTTTGCCGGCGGTTTGAAAAAGACTCAACCGTTTTCAATTTTGAACGCAATCCTTGTATTCATGCTCCATTCCTTGCGCCCGAACGGATTAACCGTTGGCAACGGCGCGTTTTTCCATAGAATCATCAGACGTTCATGCGCCAATTTCGCAACATTGCGGTCAATGCGTTCATGGAACTCGTCCGGCAGCCAATCTTTCTGCTGCTGCTGACGGGCTCCGTGCTGTTCGAGATTTTTCTCGCCGTGCCGTATTACTTCGCGTTTGGCGACGAGATGAAGCTCGTCAAGACCAGCGCGCTGGCGGTAATGCTGCTGACTGGCTTGTTCGGCGCGGTCTTGAGCGCGTCAGCCTCGCTCGCGCGGGAAATCCGCTCCGGCACGGCGCTGGCGGTCCTGTCCAAGCCGGTGGGTCGCGCACAGTTTCTGCTGGCGAAATTCGCCGGTCTGGCGGCGGCGCTCACCCTGCTGGCCTACGTCAACCTCATCGGCGTGATGACCGCGAGCTGGATGGCGTTCGACGCCTACGGCAAAACCAATGTGCAGGACATCGCCATATTCGGCGGGGCAATTGCGCTGGCCTACGCGCTGGCGGGCTTCAGCAATTATTTCCTGCGCCGGCCGTTCGTGAGCGACGCGGTGTTCGCGCTGGTGGTGATGGTGACGCTGGCGGCGTTCGTCATTTTTCAATTCACCATGCAGATGCAAAGCCTCGGCGAACGTGCGGCGGTGGACTGGCGGCTGGTGCCGGCGGGGCTGCTGATCCTGTTCGCGTTCTGGATTTTCGCGGCGGTGGCGGTGGCGTGTTCCACGCGGCTGGATATGATCGCCACGCTGGCGGTCTGCTCGGCGGTTTTTCTGGTCGGGCTGATGTCGGATTATTTCTTCGGCCTGCCCGCCGCTCATGGCAGTTGGTGGGCGTCGGCGCTTTACAGTGCCGTCCCGAACTGGCAGCTTTTCTGGCTCGCCGACGCGCTCGAAACGGGCAAAAGCACGTTTCATTGGGCGTATGTCGGCAAGGCGCTCGGCTATGTGATTTTTTACGCCGGCGCGGCGCTGGCCGTGGCCGTGGCGCTGTTTGATGACCGGGAATTAAGTTAAATAAAATCATCCTCGTCCTCGTCGTCATCCTCATAAATCAAAATTGAGGATGAGCCTGAGGAAGAGGATGAGGATGAATTTGAAATGGAACGTAATACACAAAAAAACGGGCTGGTGAACCTCGCGGTCGCGGCTCTGATTTTCCTCGCCGCTTTCGGCGTGACCGTCATGGCCGGCTCGCTCGCGGGCCAGGCGGCGGCGGTTTTCCTCGGCCTCGGCGTGCTGGTGGCATTCATCAGCTGGTTCCAGATGCGGCTCGAAGAAAACGAACGCTCGGAAAAACTGGAACTCGACGAACTCGCCCGCAGCCGGGGCGCGTCGCTGTTCGAGGCGAAGGACTCCGGCAGCTTCCCCGCCCGCAACGCCCGCGCGCAGTTTGAAAAATATTTCGTTCCCGGCTTCACCGTTTTGCTGCTGCTGCTCGAAGCCGGTGGCGCTTGGGGACTTTGGTATTGGAGCGGCAAAAATCCGGAGACGCTCAAGGCCGCCAACGCCACGGCGTCATTGTCACTGTTCGCGATTTTCGCGCTGCTGCTGTTTTTGTTCGGCCGTTTTTCCGTGACCATCGCCCGGCTGGAAAACCATCGCCTGCTGCGTCCCGGTGCGAGTTTCCTACTGGCGGGCGCTTATGTCTGCGCGCTCGCGGCGCTGGCCATCGCCGGCGTCGAGGCGAAATATCCGCGCGTGGATTTCTGGGTGGCGCGCGGCCTGTGCGTGCTGCTCGGTTTGATGGCAATGGAAAACCTGCTGACGCTGCTGCTGGAAATTTATCGTCCGCGCGTGAAGGGCAAGATCGCCCGACCGCTCTACGAAAGCCGCGTCGCCGGCATTTTCGCGCAGCCGGAAAGCCTGTTCACCACGGCGGCGCAGACGCTGGATTACCAGTTCGGCTTCAAGGTTTCGGAAACGTGGTTTTTCCAGGCGCTGCAAAAAAACCTGCCAGCGCTGCTGCTCATCCAGTTCGCCGTGCTGATTTTGTCCACCTGCTTTGTGTTCGTGGATGCGGGCGAACAGGCCGTGCTGGAACATTACGGCCAGCCCGTCGCGACGCTGAACGCCGGCGCGCATTTCAAGTTGCCGTGGCCGGTGGACAGGATTTACCGCTTCCGCACCGAGCAAATCCAGTCGTTCGCCGTCGGCTACACGCCGGACGCGCAGAGCGAAAACGCGCCCATCGTCCTCTGGACGGTCAGCCACAACAAAGAGGAAAATTTTGTCGTCGGCAACCGCGCGCCGGTGACGACCGCCGATACGAATGATGCCGCGAGCAGCAAGCCCGTCGGTCTCATCACCGTCAGCATCCCGGTGCAATTCCAGATCACCAACGTGCGCGACTGGGTTTACAACAATTCCAATCCCGACGAACTGCTCCAAACGCTCGCCCAGCGCGAGGTGGTGCGCTATCTCGCCGGCAGCGATTTGAACGACATCCTCTCGCATGGCCGGCTGGAAGCCGCTTCGGCGTTGCGCGAAAAAATCCAGGATGCGGCGAACCAAAAGCATCTCGGCGCGAAAATCGTTTTCGTCGGCTTGCAGGATATTCATCCGCCGACGGCCAACGACGTCGCGGCGACCTATGAAAAGGTGGTCGGCGCGGAACAAACCCGGCTGTCAACGATTCTCATCGCCGAGTCCGCCGCCATCCGCATGAACGCGCTGGCCGACGCAACGGCATTCACCGTCACGAATGTTGCGGACGCCAACCGCGTGCGCGTCATCACCACGGCGTTTTCGCGCGCCGGCTTGTTCACGAACCAGTTGCCGGCCTTTGCCGCCGCGCCGGACGTTTACCGGCAGCGGTTGTATCTTCAGAATTTTGCCGCCGCAACGAAGAACGCGCGGAAGTATATTTTGCTCGTCACCAACACGTCGGACGTCGTCATCTTTGATTTGCAGGACAAGATCCGCGACGACCTGCTGAACCTTTCCATCACGAATTCGCCATGAAAAAGAATGCTATCACCCTCATCATCGCCGCATTATTGCTGGTGATTTTTGCGCTACTGCTGTTCACCTTCCAGGTGCGGCAGTCGGAAGTCGTCGTCGTCTCGACCTTCCTCAAGCCGACCGCCACCGAGACCAACGCCGGCCTCTATACCAAGTGGCCGTGGCCGATTCAGAGCATCAACCGCTTCGATTCGCGCGTGCAGACCTTCGCCGACATCCCCAGCGAGACGCTCACCGCCGATAGCACGATGCTCCTCGTCAACGTCTTCGTCGGCTGGAAAATTTCCGATGCGAAGGAATTTTTTCCAAAGTTCCCCGGCGGCTCGACGCTCGCGGCGCAGCGCCAGTTGGAAAATATGCTCCGCAGCGCGAAGGCGGCGGTCGTCGGCAAACATAATCTGTCCGACTTCGTGAACTCCGATCCGGCGCAACTCAAGTTCACCGACATCGAAAAGGAAATTCAAACTTCCGTCGAAGCGGAACTCGCCAAGAATAATTACGGCATCAGCCTCGAATTTCTCGGCATCAAGAAACTCGGCCTGCCGGAAAACGTGACGCAGTCGGTGTTTGACCGCATGAAGGCCGAGCGCACCAAGTTCATTACTGCCGCCCAATTCGATGGCGAAAAACGCGCATCCATGATCAAGTCCGCCGCCGAGCGCCAGGCCGCCGATGTGATTTACAACGCGCAGGCCGACGCCACGCGCATCGAGGGCGCGGGCGTGGCCGAGGCCGCGAAAACACTGGGCGTTTTTCAGGAAAACCCGACGCTGGCCGTGTTCCAGTTGCAGCTCGAGGCGCTGCGGAATTCGCTCGGCCAGAAGTCCACGCTGATCTTCGACGAGCGCACGCCGCCGTTTGATTTGTTCAAGAATCTGCCGGCGGTCAACCCCGGAAAGTGACATGAGCGACCACCATCATCACGACCATCCGCACTTGCCGAGCCAAAGCGAAGCGACGGCTGGCGCTCCCGAAACGCAGGACGCCGGTTCGCAGGCGCTCGCCGAGGCGTTGCGCAGCAGCTTCGTCATCGTCAAAATCGCGATGGCGGCGCTCGTCATCATCATTTTCGCGGCGGGGTTTTTCACGGTCAATTCCGGCGAGAAGGCCGTCATTCTCCGCTTTGGCAAACCGCTCGGCGACGGGCCGAAAATGCTGTTGAGCGCGGGCAAATTGTATTGGTCGTTTCCGTATCCGATTGACGAAGTCGTCCGCATCCCGATTTCAGAAATCCAGAAAGTCACCTCGTCCGTCGGCTGGTATCTCACCACGCCGGAGATGGAACTTGCCGGCACCGAGCCGCCCGCCGGCGCGTCGCTGAATCCGCTGATTGACGGCTACGTCCTCACCGCTGACCGCAACATCATCCACACCCGCGCCACCGTGTCGTATCACATTGACGACCCGCGCACGGCGATCTTCAATTTTGCCGCCGGCACGAACCACCAGTTCAACCTCGGCGGCATTTCGAACGCGGTGCAGAACGCGGCGAACAACGCCCTCGTCGCCACCGCCGCGCGGTTCAACGTGGACGACATCCTCACGCGCGACCAAACCGGCTTCAGGACTGCCGTGCGGTCACACATTGAAGAAATGGCATTCAGAGAAAAACTCGGCGTGGTGATTGACCAGTGCGATGTGCAAAGCGTCGCGCCGCGGCAATTGAAGGACGTTTTCGCACAGGTCACCACCGCGCGCCAGAACCACGACAAACTCATTCAAGACGCCCTCGGCAAAGAGAATCAAATCTTGAGCGAGGCCGGCGCCACCGCGTCGTCCATCACCAACGCCGCCGAATCCGCCCGCACGCGCTTCGTCACGTCCGTCGAGTCCGACGCCGAGGCATTCAAGGCGCTGCTGCCGAAATACGAGGGCAACCCGCAGCTTTACGCGCAGCTGGAGCTGACCAAGGTCATGGCCGAGGTGCTGACCAACGTGCAGGACAAAATCTTTCTGCCGCAACGCGCCGATGGCAAACCGCGCGAACTGCGCCTGCAGTTGAACCGCGAACCGCCACAGGAGAAATCCAAGGTAAATCCGTAGAAGAATCGTAAATCGGCAATCGTAAATCGTAAATTTTTATGCAGGTCACTTCCCTTTTAAGCCAGCACGAGCACAATGACAAATGCGGCTGCGGGCACGACCACGAACATTCCGTCGTGCACCTCTGGCAGGCCGTCCTCGGCGTCGTCTGCGTCCTCAACGCCTTCATCGTGGACTGGCTGTTTGAGGCCGGCACCACCCTCGCCAGCGCCAGCGCCATGATCGGCGCGCTCATCCTGATTTATCCCATCGTCGTCACCGCCGTGAAGGATTTGCGCGTCGGCCGCCTGAGCATCAACGAGCTCGTCGCTATCGCCGTGCTCGCGGCGTTCGCGTCCGGCGATTACAAGACCGCCGGCATCGTTGCGTTTTTCATGCTCACCGGCGAACTCATCGAATCCCGCACCGCCGAGGGCGCGCGCAATTCCATCGAATCGCTCATCAAACTCACGCCCACAAAAGCGCGGCGGATTTTGAAGGACGGCAATGAAGAAGAAGTTCCGGCGAGCCAGCTGGCCGTCGGCGATGTCATCCGCATCCGCCCCGGCGACAACGTGGCGGCGGACGGAATTATTTTGAGCGGGCAAGGCTCGTTCAACCAGGCCACCATCACCGGCGAATCGCTGCCGGCGGACAAAAAAACCGGCGACGAAGTTTTTGCCGGCACGCAAAATTTGACCGGCGTTCTGGAAATCAAAGTCAGCCGCGCCGGCACCGACACCACGCTCGGCCGCGTGCGCGAACTCATCATCGCCGCCGAAAAAACCAAGCTGCCCATCCAGAAAATCGTGGATCAATACATGGGCTTTTACACGCCGCTGGTGCTCGTCATCGGCGCGCTGGTCTGGGCGTTCACGCACGATTTGAGCCGCGTCATCGCGGTGTTCGTCGTGTCCTGCCCGTGCGCGTTCATCCTCGCTACACCGACCGCAATGGTTGCCGCGCTCTCCGCCGCCGCGCGCCTTGGCATTCTCATCAAGAACGTTGCCGACATCGAAACCGCCGCGAAGATCAACGCGTTCATCTTCGACAAGACCGGCACGCTCACCACCGGCCAGCTCGCGGTCAGCCGCCTCGCGCCGCTTGGCGAAACCAAACCGGCGGAACTTTTGTTGCTCGCCGCGTCCGCCGAAAAATACAGCAACCATCCGACCGCCAAAGCGCTCGCCAATCTCGCGGGCGAAGCCGGCGTGCCGCTGACCGAACCGAAAGATTTTGCCGAAACGCCCGGTCGCGGCGTGAAAGCCGAAATCAACGGCGCAAAAATTTTGGTTGGCCGCGCGCAATGGCTCAAGGACAACGGCATTGACGCCGGTTTTGAAAAATCCGTGGACGTGGACGACGCCGAAGGCTGGAGCCTGATTTTCGTCGCGCAAAACGGCAAGTGCGTCGGCTGGGTCGGCATGCAGGACAAAACCCGCAACGAGGCGAAGGAAGCGCTGGCCGAATTGAAGGAAGCCGGCGTGCGCCGCATCTCGATGGTTTCCGGCGACCGCCAGCCCGTCGCCACACGCGTCGCGGCGGAGATCGCCTGCGAAGAAGCCAAGGGCGATTGCCTGCCGCAGGATAAGGTGGATTTCGTCCGCGCCGTGAAGGCGAAGGGCTACAAAGTCGCGGTCGTCGGCGACGGCGTGAACGATGCGCCCGCACTCGCGGCCGGCGACATCAGCATCGCGATGGGCGCGGCGGGCAGCGAAGTGGCCATCCACAGCGCCACGATTGCGCTGATGAACAACGACCTCCGCCGGCTGCCGTTCCTCGTGAAACTTTCGCGCAGCACGCGCGCCGTCATCAACCAGAATTTCATGTTCGGCGTGCTGTTCATCATCGTCGGCCTGACGATCACGTCGTTCGGCGTCATCGGCCCGATCGTCGCGGCGCTGCTGCACAACGTCGGCTCGCTCATCGTGATTTTCAACAGCGCGCGGCTCGTGCGCAAGGGTGAGGAACTGGAGCATTTCCATCCCGAGATGGAGATGTTTCCGCAAAAGCCCGCCGGCCAACTGACGCCGAAGGTGGCGTGAATGATTTAGGTAGCACCTGCCTCTGGCGGGTGGTTTTCGGCGTCGCGCCGAAAACATCGAACAACCGAGAATGAAATTATTTAGATAGATTAACGGGACTTCGGCGGGACGCCGAAGTCAGCCCGCGAGACGCGGGCGCTACCACTAATTTTTATGCCCGTCGCCGAATTAAATCCGCAGTCGTCAATCGGAAATCAAAAATCCGACGAGGTGGTCGTTTCCGTTCGCGGCCTCACGAAGGTCTTCAAGGATTTCTGGAACCGCCCGAAGGCGCGCGCGGTGGACGGCGTGGATTTCGAAGTCCGCAAAGGCGAAATTTTCGGCCTGCTTGGACCGAACGGCTCCGGCAAATCCACCACCATCAAGCTACTGCTCGGTTTGCTAAATCCGACGAAGGGTCACATCGAGGTCTTTGGCCATTCGCCGCGACACGTGCAGACCAAGGCGCGCATCGGTTATCTGCCGGAGGAATCGTATCTCTACCGCTATCTCAATTCGCGCGAGACGCTGGACTTTTTCGGCAACCTGTTCCATCTCGACAAGGCCGACCGCGACAACCGCGCGGAGCAGTTGCTGGAAATGGTCGGCCTGGGCAAAACGCAGACGCGCGCCGTGGGTGAATTTTCCAAAGGCATGCAGCGTCGCATCGGCTTGGCACAGGCACTGATTAACGATCCCGATCTGGTAATTCTCGACGAGCCAACCGCCGGCCTCGACCCGATCGGCTGCCGCGAGGTGAAGGATTTGATCGTCGCGCTCGCCCGCCGTGGCAAAACCGTGATTTTGAGCAGCCATTTGCTTTCCGACGTGGAAGATGTCTGCGACCGCGTGGTGATTTATTACGGCGGAAAAATCCAGGCGAATGGCACACTGAAGGAACTGCTCGCCAAGCCGGACAGCCTGCGCATCACGACGCCGGTGCTGCCACGCGAGACGCTGGAAAAGGTTCTGGCGACCATCCGCCACGATGTTTCCACCGGCGAAGTACGCGTGGATAATCCGACGCAGAATCTCGAAAGCTATTTTCTCGACGTGGTGGCGAAAGCCAAGCTGGCAGCGAAGGAAACGAGCGGCGCCCAGTCCGGCGCGCGTGTCGCCGAATATCTCCGCGCTGGCGGCGAAGCCAAATCTTCGGGGGAAAAGGTGCTGGAAAAGCTGTCTCTGCCGCAAGCCGCACCGACCGTCGCAGCCAGGCCGGCCACCGAAGCTGCCGCACCGAAAGCAGACGAAGGCAAGCTGGCGGCGCTCGCCCAACCGACCACGCCAACCGTCCAACCGGAAAAGTCATCACCTAAAACCGAAGCGGCCAGGCCGGTGGATTTGTCCAAGGCGGACGAAAAATTGTCATCGCTGCTCGGCGGGAAGAAATGATTTCAACCGTGGTTGATTTAATTTGAAATGCAAAGAATTTTCGCCATCGCCGGGTTGACGTGGAAGGCCGCGCTGCGGTTCAAGCTCTTCCTCGTCATCACGGCATTGCTGATTCTCGCGGTCGTCGGTTTGCCGCTGGTCATCAAGGACGACGGCACGGCGCAGGGTTTCACGCAAATCATTTTGACCTACACGTTGAGCGCCATCACGGCGCTGTTGGGACTTTCGACGCTGTGGCTCGCGTGCGGCACGCTGGCGCGGGATATTGAGGAATGTCAGATCCAAGTCGTCGTGACGAAGCCCATCGCACGCTGGCAGATCTGGCTGGGCAAATGGCTCGGCATCGTGACGCTGAATGCCGTGCTGCTGGCGATCTCCGGCGGCTGCGTTTTTGGCCTGTTGCAATATCGTGCGGCGAAATTGCCGGCGGAGGTGCAGCAGACTTTGCACGAGGAAATCCTGATTGCGCGCGGCTCGGCAAAGGAGGCAAACAGCGATGCCGACATCGAATCGGAAACCGACCGCATCCTGCAAAACCGGATCAAGTCGGCGGCGGTGGAAAAGGTGGACGTGACCGAAGTGCGCAAGCAGATACGTGAGGGCGTGAAGGCGGATTTCCAGCTCGTGCCGCCGAGCTACCAGCGCATCTGGAAAATTGACCTCGGCACCGCGAAAGATTCGCTCGCCGGAAAACCGCTGCAGCTGCGGGTGAAATTTAATTCGGCGCAAAAGAGCGCGTCGGGAACTTTTGTGGCGCTCTGGCAGATTGGCGATCCGCCGAGGACAAAATTTGCCCGGCTGGAGCCGATGAGCCTCGCGCCGGACACGTTTCACGAGTTTGTCATCCCGCCGGACCTGTTCGACGCGAACGGCGTGCTGACCATCACGCTTCGAAACGATAACCAGACCGCCCTGCTCTTTCCGCTCGATGACGGGTTGGAGGTGCTGTATCCCCAAGGCGGCTTCGCGCTGAACTTCGCGCGCGGGCTGGGCATCATCTTTTGCTGGATGGCGCTGCTCGCGGCGCTGGGCTTGATGGCGGCGAGCTTCCTGTCATTTCCGGTAGCGACATTTTTTGCGCTGGCGATGCTGATGGTGGTTTTCAGCAGCGGCACGCTGGCGGACGCGATTGATTCCGGTTCCGTGGCGGCGGGCAACGAGGAAACCGGCCAGGCCGGCCACTCGGTGATGGACGTGGTCTTGATCCCGGCGTTCAAGGGCCTGCTGACGGTCATCAGCCTGGTGAAAAGCTATTCGCCGATTGATTCGTTGAGCACCGGGCGCAGCATCACCTGGGGCGAACTGTCGCTGGCCTTCGCGCAGGTGGTTTTGCTGGTCGGCGGCGGGTTTTCCGCGGCGGGAATTTTCTTCTTCAACCGGCGCGAGCTGGCGACGGCGCAAGGCACCCAATGAACCCGCGCGTGAAAAAAATTCTACTGTTGCTGCTCGCCGGCGCGCTGATCTTCGGTGCCGGCCAGATGCAAAATTCGTTGAACCGCGACCGCGAGGCGCTCGGCCTGACGCGCACCGCCGCGCTGGAAAACGCGCCGCCGGTGCTGGCGTTCACCACGGTCGCGCTCGGCGGCTTTCGCGGGCTGATCTCCAATTTCCTCTGGATGCGCGCCAGTGATTTGCAGCAGGACGACAAATTTTTCGAGGCGGCGCAGCTCGCGGACTGGATCACGAAGCTGGAGCCGACCTTCGCGTCCGTCTGGGTGTTTCAAGGCTGGAACATGGCCTACAACATTTCGGTGAAGTTCAAGGATTTTCCCGACCGCTGGCGCTGGGTGCAGCGCGGCATCGAGCTGATGCGCGACGACGGCCTGCGCTATAATCCGAACAGCGTTGACCTTTACCGCGAGCTGGCCTGGCAGTTCCAGCACAAGATGGGCGCGAACCTTGACGACGCCAACATGTATTACAAGGCGCAGTGGGCGGCGGAGATGAAAAATTTCTTCGGCCCGGACGGCACGAACTTCGACCGGCTGCTGAACCCGCCGGACGAGGCCGCCCGCACCAACGCCGCGCTGTTCCGTGATAAATTCAAGATGGACGCCGCCTTCGCCAAAAGCGTGGATGAGAAATACGGCCCGCTGGACTGGCGCCTGCCCGAGGCGCACGCAATTTACTGGGGCGCGCGCGGCCTCGAAGCCGCGAAGGAAAATCCCGACAAGGTCAAGGCCGACGACCTCATCAAACTGCGCCGCATCATTTACCAGTCCATGCAGCAAACCTTTCACCACGGCAAGATCACCTTCAATCCGTTCAGCCAGGCCTATTCGCTCGGCCCGAACCTCGACCTCATCCCCAACGCCAACACCACCTACGAGGAGATGATGCGCGACGACGCGGAGATGCGCGACCACATCGAGAAGGCGCACCGGAACTTCCTGCGCGACGCAGTCTATTTCCTCTACGTCAACAACCGCATGGCGGACGCGGCGCGGTGGTTCAAATATCTCGGCGACAAATACCCGGACAAGGCCATCATCGAAAACCAGCCGAATTCCCTGCCGAAGAACCTCACGCTCGACGAATATGCCGTGGCCGTGGTGCAGATCGACATCGGCGAAACCTCGCAGGAACGCGTCTCCTCCGCCGTGCAGGGTTTGCTGACCCAGGCTTATTTCAGCCTCGCCACCGGGCAGGACGACCGCTATGAAAACCTCAAGCGCCTCACGGTCAAGGTCTATGAAAATTACACCGGCAAAACTTCCAAGTTCGGCGGCGATAAACGCATCCCGCTGATGCCGTGGGAGACTTTGAACAACACTGTGCTACGGCAGTTGCTGGATGCAAAAGGCGGCATGCCCTACGCCGCCCGCGCCGAACTGGTCACGAAACTCGGCCTGCCTTCCAGCCTGCTGGAACCGGCCAGCACCGCGACCAACGCCGTGGAAAATGTTCCCGCCGTTCCGGCCGCGACCAATTCTCCCGCCAAATAATTTGCCGGGGTGGACGTCTGCGCGAACTGTTTCCCATGATTGCCACCACCCAAATCTCTGCTAACCTCCGCCGACTGTGACGAAGAAAAATTCCAGTGAAAAGCCGCTTGCCGGGACGAAACCGAACGGCGAAGGCCGGTTGCGCGTCGGCCTGATTTCCCTCGGCTGCGCCAAGAATCTTGTGGACGCCGAAATCATGCTCGGCTCGCTGCTCAAGTCCGGCGTCGAGATCACCAACGACGCCGCGAGCGCCGATGCCCTCATCGTCAACACCTGCTCCTTCATTGACTCCGCGCAGGAGGAGAGCGTGGACACCATTCTCGAATCAGTCGAACTGCGCGATGCGAACCAGCGCGGCCAGGCCGTGATTGTTTCCGGCTGTCTGCCGCAGCGGTTCCGCGACGAACTGCCCAAGCTCATGCCCGAAGTGGACGCGTTCATGGGCATTGACCAGGTCGCCAACGTCAGCGACATCATTGGCAAAGCCATTGCCAATCGCGCCACGAAAGTTCCCGGCGTCAGCAGCAAATCGCAAAAAGGCAAACTCGTCTCGCGCCTGAACGAACTGGAGAAGAACCGTCCGCTCGACGAACACGAAAAGGAAAACGCCCTGCGCGGCTCCGAAAAATTCGGCAAGACTAAATCCGTCCTCGCGCCCAAAGCCTCAAGCCCCGCGCCTTTCTTCGACGTCACCGCACGCCCCGTTTTCATCCCCGATTACGACACGCCGCGCTTCCGGCTAACGCCGAAACATTTTGCCTATCTGAAAATCGCCGAGGGCTGCAACCATCCGTGCAGCTTCTGCATCATCCCCCGGATGCGCGGCTCGCATCGCAGCCGCATGCAGGCCGACATCGTCAAGGAAGCCAAGGCGCTCATCGCTGACGGCGTGAAGGAGATCAATTTGATTTCCCAGGACTCGACTTATTACGGACTCGACCTGCGCCCGAACCACAGCCGCGCCATTTCCTCCCCGGAGAAGTTCTCCGCCGCCGCCAAATCGCTCGCCGCCGATGCCACGACCATTTGCACGCTCATCCGCGAACTGAACTCGCTGAAAGGCGATTTCTGGATCCGTTTGCTTTATACGCATCCGGCGCATTGGACGGATGAATTGATTCAAACGATTGCCGAGTGCAAGAAAGTGGCGCGCTACATTGATATTCCGCTCCAGCATATCCACGAAAACATGCTCGAACGGATGCGCCGCGAAACCTCGCAGCAATACATCGTGGATTTGATCAAACGCATCCGCGCCGGCATTCCCGGCATCGCGCTGCGCACCACGTTCATCGTCGGTTTTCCCGGCGAGACCGAGGCCAGCTTCAACACGCTGTTGGATTTCATCCGCGACACCAAGTTTGAGCGGCTCGGTGTGTTTGCCTACTCCAAGGAAGACGGCACGCGCGCCGGGGCGATGGCCGGACAGCTTTCCGACAAGGTGAAGCAGAAGCGCCGCGAACTCGCCATGCACGCGCAGCACAAGGTCGCCGTGGCCGTCGCGGAAAGTTTCGTGGGCCGCGAGCTCAAAGTCCTCATCGAAGGCGAGGCGAACGCCAAGCAGCTTCAAAGCGCCAACGTCAGCTCATGGGAACACGGACTCATCCGCGAGACGGACAAACACACGAGCCAGATGAAAGGCCATTACTTCGTCGCGCGTGGCGAGGCGGATGCACCGGACATTGACGGCCGCGTCTATATCCGCGCCGCGAAAGGCGCGTTGCCCGTCGGCCAGTTCGCCACCGTAAAGGTCATTGGCCACACCGATTACGATTTGATTGCCGAGCCGGTTTGATTCCTCTAAACATACCTGGATATGACACCGGGTTTGGAAATAGCCATAGCAGGAATGTATGAAGCATTTTCCTGCGAGCCAAAACCATCTGCAATACCTTGGTGCACTTGTCCTTCTTGTGCTCATGGCCAGAATGCTTCGACCTTGCTTACAAAACCACTGCACTTGTTGTCACCCGACGAATTAAGCCATTATGCCGAATCCGTATTTCTCACCGCTGGATCGGCGGCAGATTTTAGATATTTTTTACCCCGCATTTTAGAAATCTTGATTACCCAAGCAGGCTGGTGGCCAAGCCCAGAAGTTGTCGGTAGGACGATATACAACGGCTGGGAAACATTTTCTGAACGCCAACAAAAAACTGTGCTCTCCTTTTTCACAGAAGCAATGACTACTTTGGTTGCATCTTCAGACGGGCATGCTTTGGATGAGTGGATTTGCGGAATTGCGCGTGCCAACGCCAACCTGAAAACATATTTGGAATTGATTGAAAAGAATACATCGGCGTTGGTTGCATTATATGAGCAAAACAGTGAAAGCTTAAACAAAGGCAAATTAACAAATAGTTTTTGGGATGGTAAATCGCCAAATGAAAAGATTGTTATGGATTGGTTTCAATCCCAACAAATTCAAGATTTGATTAATGCCGCTTACGGTTTGAAATAATTTATGGCAACCCTTGTCTTCGACATTGAAACCTCCGCGCAACCCATCGATAACTTCGACGAGGCGCAGCAGGAATACCTCTTCCGCGAAACCGAGAAGATCGACGACGCCATTGCCAAGCAGGCCAAGCGCGAGGAGATCACCCGCTTCATGTCGCTCTGGCCGTTCACCTCGCAGGTCGTGTGCATCGCCATGCTCAATGCCGAAACCGGGCGCGGCCAGTCCATCTTCATCGCCGAGGATTACGAGGACGCGGACGAAGCCGGCCCCGTCGAGTTCGTGCCCGTGGCCGACGAGACCGAGCTGCTCACCGCGTTCTGGGATGTGGCGAAGCATTACGACAGCGTCGTCACCTTCAACGGGCGCGGGTTCGACGTGCCGTTCATCTACCTGCGCTCGGCGCTGCTCAACGTGCCCATCACCAAGAAGAACTGGCTCGGCTACCGTTACGCCGTGGAGCCGCACTGCGACCTGATGGAGCAATTCACCTTTTACAGCGTGAGCGGACGCGATGGCGCGGCGCGGCGGTTCAATCTGGATTTCTACTGCAAGGCGTTCGGCATCGAATCGCCCAAGAGCGCGGGCGTGACCGGCATGGACGTGAAGGATTTGATGGAGGCGGGCAAATTCAAGGAGATCGCCGAATACTGCCTGCGCGACGTCCGCGCCACCGTGGACCTTTATAAAATCTGGAAGGAGCGGCTCGCGGGGATTAAGTGAAAAATTGACAGTCAAATCCAATAGCTTAACGTCGCCAGACTAACCATGGATTTGTTGAAAAAGTTGTTGCTAGTCGCCGCCATATCAACGGTGGCCAATATTGCGCCCGCGCAAACATGGACACAGACCAGTGCGCCAATTCGGTCATGGTCATGGGTGGCTTCGTCAGCGGATGGATCGAAATTGGTTGCGGTAACCACACACACAAGCGTCCCCAAGGGCATTTATGTTTCCACAAATTCAGGCGCCACATGGGGGCTCGTTCTATCGGTGAGTGCGAGTTGTGTTGCGGCATCGGCCGATGGCAGTTGTTTGGTGGCGCTGTCCGATACCAGTCCCAGTCAATCGGTTTATACTTCAACCAGTTTTGGGTCAACCTGGCAACAGTCCTCTCCGGTGCATGTTTCCGGCAACTGGATCTCGGTTGCCTCGTCTGCCGACGGCAAAAGCTTGATCGGGCTGAATGACTCTTTTGGCGGTGCCACTTATCTCTCTAAAGACGCCGGCACCTCGTGGGCTCCTGCCGGTGCGGTGCCGCTCGGTGGTTTCTGCGTGGCGTCATCGGCCGATGGCTTGAAACTGGTGGCGGCGTTAAGCGACAATCGTATTTATTCGTCCACTAATTCAGGAACCACTTGGAGAACCAATATTGCTTTGAGCGGAAGCTGGATGTCGGTGGCATCTTCAGCGGACGGCACCCGATTGATAGCGGCTACTTTTGGCGGCAAGGTCTATACTTCGAGCAATTCCGGGACAACTTGGAAAACAAATTCTGTTCCTGGCGCAAATTGGAATGCGGTTGCGTCCTCCGCAGATGGCAGCAAATTGTTGGCTGCCATCCAGGGCGGCCAAATATATTCTTCCACCAATTCTGGCACCACTTGGAAAACCAATGATGCCCCCAGCACCAGTTGGACAAGCTTGGCATGCTCCGCTGATGGCAACTTGAGGGTCGCAGCAGATTATGGCAACGGCATAACCGGCGGCGGAATTTGGATCTGCCAAACTATGCCGTCCCCGCATCTGAATTTTACCCACTCCTTCACCAATCTGGCACTTGCTTGGATGATTCCGTCCACCAATTTCGTTCTGCAACAAAGTTCCAATCTGGCTTCTTGGACAACCGTGACAAATCCTCCTGCACTTGATCTTACAAACTTGCAGAATGAACTGTCCCTCATGCCATCCAACAACGCTGGCTTCTACCGCCTCAAAATGCCGTGAATGGAAAGTAGGCGGTTATAAATGGCTAGTCGTTCGTTTGGATTAAGCTTCTGCCGTGCATAACGGGACTAATTAATTGAGGTGGTATTTCAACCCAGCCTTGAAAGGCTAGGCTATTTTCAGGCCGCACCGCCGGCGGGAAAAGCTTCCTTGCGGACAACGAAAGATACCTAGGAAATTTCGTCCACTTCCAATCTTTCGAGGTTTCCGAGGTCGGAAAACAAGTATCCACGGTGTCACACGTCGTCCGCAACCTTGCCGGCATCGTCCGACCATGGGAAACCTCGTCCGAAAGGTGTCCCATGACGTTTTCTAGGTTGGAAACGTCGTCCGCAAGTCATCTTACAGGATACAAATGAAGGGTTTAGGCCGGAATCCGCCAGAAATCTGCCGGCCCAGCCTGATTCCGCGCCAACCACCGCTGACCCTGCCGCCGGATGCGGGCAGATTTCGCGCGGGCCAAGGGTATTTCGCCGGCTGAAACGCGGGGCATGGCCGAACTATTGCATTAATTCAGGAGCGATGGCCAAGAGGGATTGCCGCCCGTCCTTGCGGATGTCACACTGGCCGGGTCAAAGCCATGACCACCCTCGTCTGTTTCGCCCTGAAGGAAGAAGCCGCGCCGTTTCACAAGGTCGCGGCGCGGCATCCCGGCATCGTCACGCTCATCGTCGGCATCGGCCGCGCGAACGCGGAGAAGTCCGTGCGCCGCTTTCTGGGGAGCGCGGGTGCCCCACCTAGTTTGGTGCTGACGTGCGGTTTCGCCGGCGGCTTGAACCCAGATTTGAAGCTGGGCGATGTCATTTTCGAAAGCGGAAAGCAGAAAGCGGAAAGCGGAAATCTGGAAGAGCGACTTTTGGCCGCCGGCGCGCAACCGGCCAAGTTCACCTGCACCGACCGCATCGCCACCACGGCCATGGAAAAGTGGAAATTGTGCCTGGATACCGGCACGGACGCGGTGGAGATGGAATCGGCGGTCATCCACGCGGTCTGCGCGGAGCGGAACATCCCCTGCGTGACGGTGCGCGTGATCTCGGACACGGCGCACGAGGATCTGCCGCTGGATTTCAACGCGCTGGCCAAGCCGGACCGGAGCATTGATTTCGGCAAGCTGGCGTGGGCCATCGCGAAATCGCCGGGAAAGATTCCGCAGTTGATGCAGTTGCAGAAGAAGACGAAGTTCGCGGCGGAACGGCTGGCGGACGTGCTGGCCAAAGTTTTAACGACAGACTGAATTTACGATATACGATTTACGCGTCACCGACAGATGGCTCGCGGCTCGTAAATCGTATATCGCAAATCGTAAATCCCGCGCTTCACGCGGGCGGCGGCGCGGGATTGGCGGGCGGCGTTTGATTGAGGGCGGTTGTCGCCGGCACGGGCTTTTCCTTGGCGTGTTCGCTGTAGCTGATGAAGCCGGCGCCCAGCACGATGAACGCCACGCCCAGCCAGCGCGTCGGGGACACGTATTCGCCCAGAAACCACATCGCGGCAAAGGTGGAACACACGAAGCTTAAGCCGGTCAGCGGCCAGAGAAAGCTGATGTCGCTCTTGGACATCAGGAACAGCAGGCCGACAAAAAACAGCGCCTCAAAGAAAATCCCCAGCCAGATGGTCTGGCTCGTCAGGCCGGACCGGACCACGCGCAACACCTCGGAGAGCGTCACGCTGTGCATGTCGCCGATCTGGGTGATGCCTTTCTTGAGCAGCACGACGCCGGCGGATTCGCAGACCAGGCCGACGAGCAAAATGGAAAGCAGTTTTACCATATCATTTATCTTGGTAACGAATCAGCCGGATGCCAAGCCTGGAAATCAGCTCCCGCACGCGCGGGCTGACGAGGGCGTCGAGTTCATGCCGGAACTTGTCGGAGGACGGATGCAGATAAAGCTCGGAATCACCGGCGGGCAGTTCGGGCAGCAGTTTCAAAACATATTCCTCGTCCACGCGGGAATCCTGTAACAGGCCGAAGGTGAATTGCGCGTGACGGATTTTTTTGGCGGCCAAAACTTTCTCCGCATGGTCGGCAAGGACTTCAAAAATCGCCGCGTGGGAAATCTTGTAGAACCAGCTCCCGCTGGAAAGCCGGCGGCTGCGAGCAAAACAGTCGCGCGTCAAGCGCAGGTGGGTGATGCCGAGCGTGTCCGCATCTTCCATCAGGATTTGGAAGATGGCCGGATGCAGATGCAGGTGCAGGTGGCCGTTGACGTGGTCGAGCGGCAGGCCGGTGGCATGGAACCGGGCAAACTGTGCGTGAATCTCGGCGCGGAGCTGGGCGCGCAGGCGGTGGTTGAAAAAATATTTCAGGCCGGCACCGGCGGGCGAATTGGAAAACTCGCCGCGCGCGTTGGCAAGGCCGGTAATCTGTTCCGGCGGGAGCGTGGCATGGCCCATCAACAAAGTGAGGTGCAGGCCGACACCGAGCCGGGGATTTTCCTTCGCAAGTTGCACGGCCCCGGTAAAGCCGGGTTCGTTCACCATCAGGCTGGCCGTGGTTAGGATGCCTTCGCGGTGCGCGCGGATAACGGCGGCATTGACGAACGGCGAGAGGCCGAAGTCGTCGGCGTTGACGATGAGGCGGCGGATGGATTGCAGATTTCCGATTTCCGATTTCCGATTTGAAGCGGCCACGGACATGTCACGGTGTCCCGTAGTTGGGAGAATTCACGCCGGTCGCGTAACGAATCCAAGAGCCAAAAATAAGCGCAAGCTTGTGCGGCTTGGACAATTTCAGCGGCTGCGGGCCGAAGACATTGAACTTCCCTTGCTCCAGCTTTTGCAGCAACTGCCAATAAACGGAACCCATCAGCTCGGCGGCCACCATGGCTTTACGATCCTCGGGCGGCAAAGTCTTTTGCGCGAGCCGGTAAAAGTTTTTTGCGCGCGCGGCCACGCTGCGGGCGAGCTGAAAATAATTCTCCGAGTATTTTCCCGCCAGAATTTCGCCATCACTCACTTTGAACTTTTTCAGTTCAGTTTGCGGCAGATAAATCCGTCCGCGCGCGGCGTCGTTCTTCACGTCGCGCAAAATGTTCGTGAGTTGTAGCGCCTGGCCAAGATAAACGGCGTAGTCATGGCACGCCGGATTTTTGTAGCCGAAAAGCTCGATGCTCAAGAGGCCGACCACCGAGGCGACGCGATGGCAGTAGAGTTCAAGCTGGTCGTAATTCTCGTAGCGCAGCGTGTCCAAATCCATTTCGCAGCCCTGGATGAGTTCGTCGAACAGCGCGAACGGCAGCCTGAACTTTTGGATGATGGGCGCGAACTCTTGGTTGAGGATGAATTCCGGCTCATGGTTTTCGCACGCACGGCGGATGTCCATGCGCCAGGCAGCGAGCTGTTCACGGCGTTTTTCCGTCGGCACGGAATCCTCATCCGCCACGTCGTCCACGGCGCGACAGAAGGCGTAGAGCGCGGACATGGCATCGCGCTTTTCGCGCGGCAGAAGGATGAAGGCAAGCGCGAGGTTGCTGGCGCTTTTCTTGGTGAGCGCGCGGCTGTGCTCCATGGTCACGTGCCGCGGGGCGGCTGGTTGGGGTCGCGCGCGGGCGGCAGGCCGCCGGTCTCGGCCAGCGTCGGGTTCAACTTGCGGTGATGCCGGCGGCGCTTTCCGTGCTTGTGCTTTTTCTTGCCAGATTTGCGGAACAGAAACAGCCAAATGATGAAGCAGGCGATGCCAATGCCGATGACCAGCAGAATGGCGACAAATATCAGCCAGTCTGACGAGGCGCTATTGGTGGGCATTTCAAATGGATTCATCAGTCAGTGTCGCCGGCATCGGTCTTCATGTTCAAACGCTGCATCCGATACCGGAGCGAATGTCGCGTCAGCTTAAGCTGTCCAGCGGCGCGTGTCAGGCTGAAACTGTTCTGCTCCAGCGCGCCGTGGATCAGTTCGCGCTCGATCCGCTCCAGCGCGGCCTCCAGCGACTCGTCCGGGGCCAGCGCCGCCGGGCCGGATTTTTGCAGGCGCGCCTCGACGGCAAAGTCCGGCAGGCTGGCCGGCTGGACTTCGCGGCCGGTTTCCAAAATCAGCGCGCGCTCAACGACATTGCGCAGCTCGCGGACATTGCCGGGCCAGCGGTGCGCGAGCAGCTTCTGCTGCGCGGCGGGCGTGAAGCCGGTGACGTTCTTTTTTAAGATGACGCGGAAAATCTTCAAAAAATGTTCCACCAGCAGCCGCACGTCGTCGCCGCGTTCGCGCAATGGCGGCAGGTGAAACTGCACGACGTTCAGCCGGTGAAACAGGTCCTCGCGAAATTCGCCGGCGGCGATGGCCTCGACAATGTCGCGGTTGGTCGCGGCCACGAGCCGGACGTTGACGCGCAGCTCCTGCGTGCCGCCGACGCGCGTGAAGGTGCCATCCTCCAAAAAGCGGAGCAGTTTTGCCTGGAGCGGCTTGCCCATGTCGGCGATCTCATCCAGAAAAATCGTGCCGCCGTCCGCCTCCTCGACGCGGCCAAGTTTCTGTT
>Ga0265324_10000772_pt1 | contig 21101 bp, 19 predicted proteins | sample 41419metaG_FD_198634 | JGI IMG/M metagenome (GOLD analysis project Ga0265324, IMG submission 198634) | Rhizosphere microbial communities from Carex aquatilis grown in University of Washington, Seatle, WA, United States - 4-14-19 metaG | ecosystem: Host-associated > Plants > Roots > Rhizosphere...
GGAGCCGGAATCCGGGCGCGGCCATCCGGGCGCGGGGACGGACGGGAGCCGCTGGGGCCAGCGGTGGTCTTACGAGCTGGTCCCCGACGGGGCCGGGGCGACAATCGTGACCGAGGTCTACGACTGCTCCCGCGTGCCGGAGCGCGCCCGGGCGGACATGAGCGACGGCGAGGTCTGGGCCGGCGCCATGGCCAGGACGCTGGAACGGCTGGATGCGGCCTGCACCAGGACGGCCGGCGGTTAGGCCAGGCCGCTGGCTCCGGAAGCCGAGGCGGCGTGCCTCCTCAAGCATGTCCAGGCGCACCCGGTCACCCGGATAGTCGACCCCGAGGCCCTGGTGCTCAACGTCGTACCGGGCGCCCCCGATGCCGTGATGCCGTGATGCCGTGGGGCAGGCTCAGGAGATAATGCGGGCACGATGATCAAGAAGACACCATGGGTATTCGTCGACTGCGAGGCGCGCGGTATCAGCCCGGTGCACGGGGTGCTGACCGAGTTCGGGGCCGTGCACTACGACACGCGGGAGACGTTCTACGGGCGCCTGTTCGAAGCGACGCCGGACCCGGCCAACCCGGCGGTCAGCATCGTCGGGGAGCGGGTCGCGACCGACGCGGAAGTCGCCGTGAGTTTCGCGGCCTGGCTGCGCGAGCACCTCGGCAACACGCGCCCGGTGTTCGTGAGCGACAACCCGGCCTACGACTGGCAGTGGATAGCGGGCATGTTCGACCGGGCCGGGCTAGATAACCCGTTCGGTCACTCCGCCCGGCGTATCAGCGACTTCTGGGCCGGACTCAACCGGGACTGGAGCGAAACGCAGAGCTGGAAGCGGTTCAGAAGGACCGTCCACGACCACAATCCCGTCAACGACGCGATGGGCAACGTAGAGGCCTTCGAGGAGATCCTGCGCCTGGCCAAGGACTCCTGATCTGCCGCTATGCGCGGCCCGCGTCTCCCCTGATCACGCCCGCGCGCGGCGCTAGGGGTGTGCTGTCTCAAGGAGCTGACGGATGGCGGGGAGCAGGGCATCGAGCGGCTGGCTGGTCCGGAACGCGAGGACGGTGCTGCCTTCTGGTCCTGAGCCGGCCTGGTGCGACGTGAAGAGGCTGATGACCTGACGCATGGCCTCGTCCACCTCACGGACAGGATCGGCGGCGTCGCCGCGGAGCCAGCGGCGCAGGACGTGGTTGTGAGCGGAAACGACGGCGGCGGCCATGAGCTCGGCTCGCAGCGCAGCGGCCTGGGTGCGGTCCGCCATCCAGTCGGTGATGAACTCGCGGAACAGGCGCTGGTAGCGGGCGACGCTGACGATCTCGCGGTCGCGGAGCGCGGGGACGGTGCTGGTGAGCGCGTACCGCCTGCGGGCCAGGTCGCCCTCGTCCAGGTAATGAAGCAGGACCAGGCGGACCGCGTCGGAGACCGCGGCCAGGGCCGTGGCATGGCTGGAGGACCGCAGCCGGTCGCGGACCTGGCCGATCAGCCGGTCATGGTCGGGGAAGATCACGTCTTCTTTGGACGGGTAGTGCCGGAAGAACGTGGCGCGGCTGAGGCCCGCCCGCTCCGCGATGTCGTCCACGGTGGTCTGCTCGTAACCGCGCTCGTCGAACAGCTCGAACGCGGCCCGTGCGAGGCGCTCACGCACCGGCGGCTTGTCCATGGTCGCCCCTCATCTCCGCTCCCCGGCGACGGTACCACTTGCGGCCGTATATTGATACTGAGTATCGTTCTTGCGGTATTCAGTTTCATAGACGGATGGTGGCCGTGACTGTTTCAATCTCCCTTCCCGCGCGTCGTCCCGTGCTGGCCGAGGTTCTGCCTGGGACGGTGACCCGCAGCGGTATCACCATCGTGGCGGGCGCCGCGCTCACGGCACTGGCGGCGCAGGTTTCCCTGCCGGTCCCTGGATCACCGGTCCCGGTGACCGGGCAGACCTTCGCCGTGTTGCTCACCGCCGCCGCGCTCGGCCCGCTCCGCGGGCTGGCCTCCCAGGGCCTTTACCTGGCGCTTGGCATCGTGGGGCTGCCCGTGTTCGCCGGGGCGGCGCACGGCCCGCACGTGCTCTTCGGTGCGAGCGGCGGCTACCTGGTGGGGTTCCTCGCGGCAGCCGCCATTGTCGGGGCCGGCGCGCGGCGCGGCGCTGACCGCTCGCCGCTGCGCACCCTGCTGCTGTTCGCGCTGGCCTCGGCGGTCATCTACCTGCTCGGGACGGCCTGGCTCTGCCTGGACACCGGCATGTCGGCGAGCGCGGGGATCGCCGCGGGCGTCACGCCGTTCCTGCCGGGAGACGCCGCCAAGGCGCTGCTCGCGGCCGGGCTGCTGCCCGGGACCTGGCGGCTGCTCGGGCGGGGGGCGGACACCGCGGACACCGCGGACGGCGCGGACGGCGCGGGCACCGCGGACACCGTGGCCGGCGCGCGATGAGCGCTTCAGACGCGGAGGCGGCCGTCGACGGCCTGCCCGGCCCGCAGGCGCCTGACCCGCATACGACGGCGGGGAAGATCGCTGACCTGGAGCGGCGGCGGTATGAGGCGGTGCACGCGGGGCCGGCGGCGGCGGTGGAGAAGCAGCACGCCAAGGGGAAGCTGACCGCCCGGGAGCGGATCGCGCTGCTGCTGGACGAGGGGTCGTTCACCGAGTTCGACGAGCTGGCCCGGCACCGCGCCCACGACTTCGGCATCGCCGGCAACCGCCCCTACGGCGACGGGGTCGTGACCGGGACCGGGACCGTCGACGGCCGCCCCGTCGCGGTGTACTCCCAGGACTTCACCGTGTTCGGCGGGTCCCTCGGGGAGGTCTACGGGGAGAAGATCGTCAAGGTCATGGACCACGCGATGAAGACCGGCTGCCCGGTCATCGGGATCAGCGACGGGGGCGGCGCCCGGATCCAGGAGGGCGTGGCGGCGCTGGGCCTGTTCGCGGAGATCTTCTTCCGCAACGTCCGCGCCTCAGGGGTCATCCCGCAGGTCAGCCTGATCATGGGCCCGGCCGCCGGCGGGGCCGTCTACTCCCCCGCGATCACCGACTTCACCCTCATGGTCGCCGGCACCAGCCACATGTTCATCACCGGCCCCGACGTGATCAAGACCGTCACCGGCGAGGACGTCACCTTCGAGGAACTCGGCGGCGCGCACGCGCACATGACCAAGTCCGGCGTCACCCACTACGAGGCCAGCGACGAGGAAGACTGCATCGGGTTCGCCCGGCTGCTGCTGTCCTACCTGCCCTCGAACAACCTCAGCGAGCCCCCCGTCATCCCGGCCGTCCCCGATTTCGAGGTCAGCGCGGCGGACACCGCGCTGGACACCCTGATCCCCGACTCACCCAGCCAGCCCTATGACATGCACCAGGTCATCGCGACCGTGCTCGACCCGGGCACCTTCTGCCAGACCCAGCAGGACTTCGCGAAGAACATCATCACCGGGTTCGGCCGGGTCGCCGGCCTGCCCGTCGGGGTCGTCGCCAACCAGCCGATGCACCTGGCCGGCTGCCTCGACATCGACGCCAGCGAGAAAGCCGCCCGGTTCGTCCGCACCTGCGACGCCTTCAGCATCCCCGTCCTGACATTCGTCGACGTCCCCGGCTTCCTGCCCGGCACCGGCCAGGAATGGGCCGGCATCATCCGCCGCGGCGCCAAGCTCCTGTACGCCTACGCCGAGGCCACCGTCCCCAAGCTCACCCTCATCACCCGCAAAGCCTACGGCGGCGCCTACGACGTCATGGGCTCCAAGCACCTCGGCGGCGACCTCAACCTCGCCTGGCCCACCGCCCAGATCGCCGTCATGGGCGCCGCCGGCGCCGTCAGCATCCTCTACCGCCGCGACCTCGCCGCCCACCCCGACCCCGAAACCCGCCGCAAAGAACTCACCACCCACTACGAAGACACCCTCGCCAACCCCTACGCCGCCGCCGAGCGCGGCTACATCGACGCCGTCATCCGCCCCGCACAAACCCGCCCCGCCCTCACCCGCGCCCTGCTCTCCCTGCGCACCAAACGCGAAACCCTCCCACCCAAAAAACACGGCAACATCCCGCTGTAGTGACGTCGCATCATGACAAATGACATCACCTGCGGCCAATCGGAAGGCTTCCGGCTGCAATCCCGCGCCAAGTGGCCCGCGCACGGTCCAACCTGCCCTAGAGTCGTAAGACGATGAGCGAATTCGCCGCCCCGATGCCCGTCCTCGCCAGATACGCGGTCATGGTTGACGTCGGGTATATCTACGCGGCCGCGGGTGAGCTGCTCTTCGGCACCAGCGCGCGCCGTGACTACCGGGTCGACGCCGTTGGCCTGATCCAGGCGGTCACGAAGCACGCTGATGAGCTCTTCCGCGGCGAACTGCTCCGCGTTTACTGGTACGACGCGGCCCGTGACCGGGTCCCCACGATCGACCAGCGCGTCGTCGCCCAGATGGCATGGGTCAAGCTCCGGCTCGGCAACCTGAACGCCCGCGGTCAGCAGAAGGGCGTGGACGCCAACATCCGCGCCGACATGGAGGCCCTGGCCAGGCACCGCGCGATCACCGACGCGGTCCTTATCGCCGGCGACGAGGACATGGTGCCGGCCGTTGAGGCCGCGCAGGCCTACGGCGTACGGGTCCACCTGTGGGGCATCGAGCCGCCGTACGGCACCAACCAGGCCGAGCGCCTGGTCTGGGAGTCCGACACGGTGGACGTGCTCGACGCCCCCTTCGTGCGGCCGTACTTCACCAGGAACCCGGTGACCGAGGCGCCCCGGCCCGACGTGCAAGCCTCCGTCCCGTCTCCCGCCCAGTTGTTCGGCGAGCACCGCCCGCGCCCGCCCGTGCAGATCGGCAGGAACTCGCACCTCTCCCAGACCGGGCCGATACCGCACATGTCGTCGTCGCAGACCGGCCCCCTGCCGCGGCTCGGCCCGGACCGGCGGCACGTCGAGGAGGCCGGCGAGCACGTCGCCCACAAGTGGATACTCACCCGTGGCGCCGACAACATCAGGGACTTGCTGCCAGGCCCGATCCTGCCGCCCGTCATCGACAAGGAACTGCTCGTCGAGGCGGAGAAAGAGCTCGGTCAGTCGCTGCGCCCCTACCAGGAAGCCCGCGAATGGCTGCGGGACGCGTTCTGGGCGCGGGTGCACCGCGAGTTCGGCATCGGGGTCGGCAAGTCCCGTGGCTGACGGCGAGCGCAGCGAGCCGTTCCTGCGCGTGGTCCGCGGCGAGCCCAGCCCAGAGGAGATCGCCGCCCTGGTCGCCACGCTGACCGCCATCGCCGCCGCCCAGTCGCGGGCTGCGGAAGAGGCGAAACCCGCACCCGTTCCGCCTCTCTGGAATGCCCCGGCCCGTCGGCTGCGCGTGCCGCTGCACCCAGCTCCCGGCGCCTGGCGCCGCTCCGCCCTCCCCTGACGGCAACCCCCAAGATCGTCATGTGGCGTTTGGCCGGCTATAGCCGGCCAAACGCCGCACGGGGAAGCGCGGATAGGCCTTGTCCGGGGGATGGCCGGCCAGGTACGTTCGCCGCGTGACTGAGCGGTGGCGCGACGTGGCGCATATCGGGCATGCGGAATTGCTGACGCCGACGCCGGAGGCGTCGCTCGAGTACTTCACCACGCTGCTCGGGCTAACGCTGGCCGACGAGCGGCCCGGGTCCTGGTACCTGCGGGGATACGGTGACTACGAGCCCTACTGCCTCAAGCTGACCGCCGCCGCTGCCCCCGGGCTTGGCCACCTGGCGGTGCGCGCCTGGTCGCCAGAGGCGCTGAGCAGGCGGGTGGAGTGGCTCAAGGCGGCAGGCGTGCCCGGCCGATGGGTGGAGCCGGATTGCGGCAAGGGTCCGGCCTACGAGTTCACCGACCCCGACGGCCACCCGGTCCGGATCTACTACCACACCACGAAGTACCAGCCGCCCGCCGCCGAGCGGCCAGCGATGAAGTCCAACCACCAGCGGTACCGCGGGGCCGGGGCGAACGTGCGGCGGCTTGAGCACGTGAACCTGATGGCCCGGGACGTGCGGGCCTGCCGGGAGTTCTGGGCGGACGGGTTCGGCCTGCGCACGTTCGAGGTCATCAGGCGCGACGACGGGTCGGAGGACGGGGCCTGGCTGTCCTCGACCGTCCAGGGTCACGAGGTCATCTACGTGCGCGACTACCTGGGCGGCACCGGGCTGTCTGGCTCAGGGCGGCTGCACCACCTGGCGTTCTGGGTCGACTCGCGGGAGGACGTGCTGCGCGCGGCCGACCTGATGAACGACGCCGGCGTGCCCATCGAGGCGGGACCGTCGCGGCACATCCCGATCCAGGGCTTCTACCTCTACACCCGCGAGCCGGGCGGCAACCGGATCGAGGTCTGCTCCGGCGGCTACCTCGGCTTCGACCCCGACGACGACCCGGTGGTGTGGACGGCGGCGGAGTACGCCGCCAAGCCGGGCTGGGGCGCCCGCCTCCCGTCGACCTTCCGCAGCTACGGCACTCCCCCGGTGGGCGCACCAGAAGAATCGGTGAGCTCCGACTGGCCCGCCCCGTTCCCCACCCGGATCGGCTAGCGTGCTAGGGGCGTCGTCGCCGAGCCGAAGGGTGTCACCGGGGTAGGCATGAGGAAAGTCGCAGGTCTTGTCGTAGCGGTCGTCGTCGTGCTCGGCATCGCGGGGTGCGGGTTCCTGCACCCCGCCGGCTCGAGCGCGACGCCGTCCGGCCTGGGCAGTCCCAGCGGCAGTGCGAACAGCACAGCGAGCAAGTCGATCGTCAACGTGGCGACAAGCACCAGGACGTACTCCCTGACCGTCGGCGGACTCAAGCGCAGTTACGAGGTCATCGCGCCGGTCAGCGGGCTGCCCGGGTCGGCCCCCGTCATCGTCATGCTCTCCGGCGACGGCGCCCCCGTCTCCGCGGAGATGACCAGGGACCAACTGGTCCCCTACGCGAGCAGCGACCAGGCAGAGATCGTCTACCCGGTGGCGGTGCATGCGACATGGAACTCCGTCGACTGCTGCGGCTACGCGCACACGCACCACGTGGACGACCTGGCCTTCATGAAGGCGCTCGTGCCCGCGATGGATCCCGGTCACGCGCGGCCCGTCTACGTTGCGGGGTACAGCAACGGCGGCCGGCTCGCTTACCGGGTCGCGTGCACCGACCCGGGCCTGTTCGACGCCTATGCGGCGGTGAAGGGCCTCCCGAGCCCCGGCTGCCTGCCGGGCAAGCCGGTGACGATCTTGCACCTCGCGTCGCTTGACGACCCGGAGGCGAGATATAAGCCCGGCGGGAAGCCCACCAGCGACGACCCGATCCCGGTCATCACGCTGGTCGCCGGGCTGCGTGAGGCAGACAAGTGCCCGGCCAGTCCCGTCGTGACGCATACGGGGAGCATGACCCTGGACACGTGGTCCGGATGCGCGGCCGGTGTCCGGCTCGCGTTCGCGACCTGGACGGACGGCAAGCACTCCTTCCCGCGCCCGCCGTACAGCGTGCCCGCGGCCGCGCAGGTCATCTGGTCCTTCTTCACGAACACGCCGCTGGCGCCGCTTCCATAGGAGCCGTACCCGCCCAGATCGGCTAGCGTGTTTGAGGCGATGTCTCCGAGCCGAAGGGTGTCACCGGGGTAGGCATGAGGAAAGTCGCAGGTCTTGTCGTAGCGGTCGTCGTCGTGCTCGGCATCGCGGGCTGCGGGTTCCTGCACGCCGCCGGCGCGAGCGCCACGCGGTCCGGCCCGGGCAACGTGAGCAGCACCGCGAGCACGAAGGTTGTCAAGGTCGCGACGAGTACCAAGACGTACTCCCTGACGGTCGGCGGCCTCAAGCGCAGTTACGAGGTCATAGCACCAGTCAGCGGCCTACCCAAGTCGGCGCCGGTCATCGTCATGCTCTCCGGCTACGGCGCCTCCGTTTCCTCGGAGATCACCAGGGACCAGATGGTCCCCTATGCGAGCAGCGACCAGGCGGAGATCGTGTACCCGGTGGCGGTGAAGGCGTCATGGAACGCCGGTGGCTGCTGCGGCTACGCGCACACGCACGGCGTGGACGACCTGGCCTTCATGAAGGCGCTCGTGCCCGCGGTGGATCCGGGTCACGCGCGGCCCGTCTACGTCGTCGGGTACAGCAACGGCGGCCGGCTCGCCTACCGGGTCGCCTGTACCGACCGGGGCCTGTTCGACGCCTACGCGGCGGTGAAGGGCGGTCCGAGCCCCGACTGCATGGTGAGCAAGCCGGTGACGATCGCGCAGCTCGCGTCGCTGGACGACACGGAAGTGCCCTATAAGCCCGGCGCGAAGGGCAGAGAGCTGATGCCGGTCACCACGCTGGTGGCCAAGCTGCGGGAGACGGACCAGTGCGCGGGTCAGCCGATCGTGACGCACTCGGGGAGCTTGACCCTGGACACGTGGTCCGGGTGCGCCGCCGGGAGCCGGCTCGCGTTCGCGACCTGGACGGACGGCAAGCACTCCTTCCCGCGCCCGCCGTACAGCGTGCCCGCGGGCGCGCAGGTCATCTGGTCCTTCTTCACGAACACGCCGCTGGCGCCGCTTCCGTAGGCGCGCCTGCTGAATCGCCGCCTCGCCGTCAGGACAGAGCGGGGATCAGCGGGAGGGCCAGCCGCATCGTCGTGCCGCCACCGCGGGCCGGCTCGGCCGCCACCGTGCCGCCGTGCCCGGTGACGATTTCCCGCACGACCGCCAGGCCGAGGCCGGAGCCGGGCGCCGAGCGGGCCGACAGGGCGCGGTAGAAGCGGTCGAAGACGAAGGGCAGGTCCGCGCGGGCGATGCCGGGGCCGTGGTCGCGCACGGTGAGCTCGCCGCCGGCTAGCCGCACCTCGACCGGGCCCTCGGGCGGGCCGAACTTGGCGGCGTTGTCGAGCAGGTTCCTGACCGCGACGCGCAGCCGCTCGGCGTTGCCGTCGACGACACCGCCGGCGAGCTGCGCGGTGAACTCCGTTTTCGGCCAGTCCCGCCGCGCCGCCTCGAGGGCCTCCGCGGTGACGGCGTCGAGCCGCAGCGGGGAGCGCTCCGCGGCGGGCGGCTCGCCCCTGGCCAGGTCCGTCACGCTGGATACCAGGCGGCTCAGCTCCGCGACCTGGTCGGTGACCCGCGCAAGCACCTCGTGGCGCTCCGCGGCGGGCAGGCCAGGGTTCTCCGCCAGGACGTCCACGTTGATCCGCAGGCTGGCCAGCGGGGTGCGCAGCTCGTGGCTGGCATCGCTGACCAGCCGCCGCTGCGCGTCAAGCGAGCGCTGCAGCGCGCTCAGCATGGCGTTGAACGTCGCGGCGAGCCTGCCGACCTCGTCGCGGCGGCCGACCTCCACCCGCCTGCCCGGGTCGCCGGTCAGCGAGACCTCCTCGGCGACGCTGGCCAGCCGGGTGACCGGCGCGAGCCCGGTCGTCGCCACCGCCCAGCCGACGAGGGTGGCGGCGAGCACGCCGATCGCGCTGAGCGTGGCGAGCGTGGCGCCGACGCTGGTGACCTCCAGGTCAGTGGCGGTGAGCGGCTCGGCCACCTGCAAGGCCAGGCCGGGGGCGAGCGGCTCGGTGCGGACCATGGCCGAGGTCCCGTTGACCTTGGTGACGGCATCGAACGGGGCGGCCCGGCCCGCCGCCACGCTAATCGCGGCCGCGCTCGGCGTGAGCCACCCCTCGTCGCCGGCCGGCGCCCGGACCTGGCCGACCGAGGTGATCAGCTGGGCGTAGGTGACGACGCCGAACCCGGACGAGTGCGGTAGCCAGCCGTCGGGGATGTGCCCGTGGTAAGGGCGAGCATCGTGCTCGATGGCCAGGGCCCGGGCGGCCACCTCCTGGCTGACCTGGTTCTGCAGGTCGGTGCGGATCGCGAAGAAGGCGACCGCGGTGATGGCGAGGGCGACGGCCGCCACCGCCCCGGCAGCGACGAGGGTGAACCGGGTCTTGAGCGTCAGGCGCGAACGCATCGTCATCCGCCTGCCCGCAGCACGTACCCGACGCCGCGCACGTTGTGCACCAGCCTTGGCAGGCCCTCGGCCTCGAGCTTGCGGCGCAGCAGCGTGACGAAGACCTGCAGCGCGTTCGAGGCGGGCGCCTCGCCGTAGCCCCAGACCCGGTCGGTGATCACCTCGTAGCTGAGCACGTGCTCCGCGTTGCGGACAAGCAACTCGAGGAGGGCGAACTCGATCTTGGTGAGGACCAGGGATGCCCCGGCCCTGGTGGCCGTGTGGCTGGTGAGGTCAAGCGTGAGGTCGGCGTAGCCGAGCAGGTCGCGGGCCGGCCTGGTGCGCCGCAGCAGCGCGTTCACCCGGGCGAGCAGCTCGCGCAGCGCGAAGGGCTTGACCAGGTAGTCATCAGCGCCGGCCTCCAGCCCGTCCACCCGGTCGTCGATCGCGTCCCGCGCGGTGAGCACGAGGACCGGGGTGGCGTCGCCGCGGCCGCGCAGTGCCCGGCAGGTGTCCAGCCCGTTCAGCATGGGCATCAGGACGTCCAGGATGACCAGGTCGACGGGCGCCTGGGCGAGCGCGGTCAGCGCCTCGGCGCCGTTGGCCGCCGTGGCCACGGCGTAGCCGGCGTAGCCGAGGGCACGGCGCAGCGAGTCGCGCACGTCGAAGTCGTCGTCCACGACGAGCAGCCGCGACTGGGCATCCCCTCCGCCCGGCCTCCCGTCGGACGTACCCAGGAGCGAACGGGGGGCCGCACCCCCAGGCGATAGCTGCATGGCTGAGAGTGAAGCAAGGCTTGCTGCGAGAAGACTGAGAGTTAGCTCAGGACCTTAACTTTTTCATTAGCTTTTAACAATCGCTGGCCAGGCTCGATCCCATGTCTCCCAGCAGCCCGGCAAGCACGGCAGCTCCGCCCACCGCGGCGGCGCCGCAAGCCCCCCCGGCAGACACGCGAACCCGTCCGGCCCTGTGGCTCGTCCGGCACGGCGAGTCCACGTGGAACGTCGCCGGGCTCGCCCAGGGCCATAACGACGAGGCGGAGCTCACCGAGCGCGGGCTGCGCCAGGCGGCCGAGGCCGCCTGGCAGTTCCACGGCCGGGCGGTCCGCTCGATCTACGCCAGCGACCTGCGCCGCGCCCGGCAGACCGCGGCCGCGTTCGCCGCGGTGCTCGGGCTGCCTGTGCATACCGACACCCGGCTACGAGAACGGTCACTTGGCGTACTCGAGGGGTCACGCAGCACTACCATCGATGAGTCGGCTACTGGCTTGGCTGGCGGTCTCGTCATCGACCCCGACACCAGGCCGCCCGCCGGGGAGTCGGTGCGCGACCTGTACCTGCGCGCCGCGGAGTTCTGCGACGACCTCGCCGCTCGCCTGCGTGACGGCCGTGAGGCTTCCCCCTGGCCGGCCGGCCCTGGATCAGTCGGCACTGGGGGGGACGTGCTGGTCATCGCGCACGGGGGCACGGTACGCGTCCTCGACGCGTACCTGCACGGAGTCGCCGTCGACGAGATGACCTGGCGTCCGGTGGGCAATGCGGCCATCGTCCGGATTCCGGAATTCGGTTCCCAACCCCGAGGAGGAAGTCGATGAACCAAACCCTGCTGACACTGCCCGAGCGACCGGTTAAGCCGCGCACCAGCGGCCTGACCATGGTGATCGACGGCGGCGTACCGCTCGGCCTGTTCGGCGACCTGGTCGAACTCGGCGCGGAGTACATCGACTACGTCAAGTTCGGCTGGGGCACCTCAGTGGTCACCGGCTGCCTGCGCGAGAAGATCAGCGTGCTCGGCGCCCACGGCATCGACTTCTACTTCGGCGGGACGCTGTTCGAGAAGTTCGTGCTGCAGGGCCACTTCGAGGACTACCGCCGCTTCTGTGAGGAGCACGGCGCCCGGCACGTCGAGGTGTCCAACGGCACCATCGAGATGTCCAACGCGGAGAAGGCCGGTTACATACGTAAACTCGTCCCCGACTTCACCGTCGTGTCCGAGGTCGGCTTCAAGGACCCGGGCCGCTCGGAGATGCTGCCGCCGAGCGAGTGGGTCGCCAGCATCAAGGAGGACATCGACGCGGGCGCCTCGCTGGTGACCCTGGAGGCGCGGGAGAGCGGCAAGTCCGGCATCTGCCGCCCCGACGGCGAGCTCAGGTACGGCCTGATCGAGGACGTGCTGCACGCGGGGATCGGCGTCGACACCCTGCTCTTCGAGGCGCCCACCACCGCGCTGCAGACCCACATGATCAAGCGGATCGGGCCGAACGTGAACCTGGGCAACGTGCCCGCGCAGGGCGTCATCGGCCTTGAGACGCTGCGACTCGGGCTGCGTGCCGACACCCTGACCGCCTTCGAGTAAACCGACCACGTTAGGCGAGCAAACCGTGCGAACGACTCACGATGTCTTCCACCTGGCGATCCCCGTGCACGACCTGGATGCGGCGCAGGACTTCTACGTGACCAGGCTGGGCTGCAAGCTCGCCCGGCGGTACGACGACCGGATCACCCTGGACTTCTTCGGCGACCAGGTGGTGTGCCACCTGACCCCGGGCGAGCCCGCCACCCCGGAGAGCCTGTACCCCCGGCACTTCGGCGTCACGTTCAAGGCGGCGGCCGACTTCGAGGCGCTCTACGCGTGCGCGGTGACCAGGAAGATCCCTGTCTACCACGATCTCTCGCGGCGCTTCGAGGGCCTGGTGGAGGAGCACCGCACGTTCGTGCTCGTTGACCCGGCCGGGAACCTCCTTGAGTTCAAGCACTACAACGACCCGCGGATGATGTACTAAATGGACGCTTTTCGCGCTACTCCTGCCCCGCAGATCACGGCTGTACGTGTTGGCCAGGATGAAGAGGGTTCGGTCATACGCGGCTGGATCGAGGAGGCCGCCGCCCGGCATGGCGATGACGTCTACCTCGCCGACGCCCGCGGCAAGGCGGCACTGACCTACGCTGGCCTGCTCGGCATCGTCCGCGATACGGAGCGCCGCCTGGACGAGGCGGGCCTGCCGCGTGGCGCCCGGGTCTACATCAGGCTCGCCGACCCGCTCGGCTATGCCACCGCCCTCGTCGCGCTCATCGCGGCCGGCCGGGTCGTGGTCCCGCTCGACCCTGGTGCACCCGACTCGGACATCGCCCGGGTGATCGGCGTCGCGCGGCCGGCCGGCATGGTCACCGGTGGCGCCGGGCCGGCTACCGGAACCATGGCCGCCGACAGCGGAGCCACGCCCTCGTTCGGAATTACCGCTTTCGATCTTTCGCCGTTGACCGCGGGGGCCGACGGCGGCGGGATCTTCCTGTGCACCAGCGGCACCACGGGAACGCCCAAGGGGATCCTGCTGGGGGAAGCGCAACTGGCCCACGTGGCATCGAGCGTGGCGGACTGGCACCGGCTGGGCCGGTCCGACCGCGGCTACTGCTCGCTGCCGCTGTTTCACGTCAACGCGGAGGTCGTCGGGCTGCTCGCCACGCTCCGGGCCGGCGCCTACCTGGCGGTTGACCGCAAGTTCAGCAGGCGCGGGTTCTGGGACCTGATCAGCGCGGAGCGCATCACCTGGATCAACGCGGTGCCCGCGATCATCTCCATCCTCGCCATGGACCCTCCGGCGGACCCGCCCGCGCGGCTGCGCTTCGTCCGGTCGGCCTCGGCGCCGCTGCCGCGAGCCGCGCTTGAGCGGTTCGAGCGGTCGGTCGGCGTGCCGGTCATCGAGACGTACGGGATGACCGAGGCGGCCAGCATGATCACGGCCAACCCGCTTGACGGGCCGCGTAAGCCAGGATCGGCGGGCCGCCCGGCGAGCGCGCAGGTCCGCATTGCCCTTCCCGACCCTCCCGCCCTTCCCGGCGGACGGCTGGCGACCGCCGGCGACATCGGGCGGGTGCTGATCCGCGGGGCAGGCGTCATCACCGCGTACGCCTCCGGCGGCCGGCCGGGCGCGATCGACGACGAGGGCTGGCTGGACACCGGCGACCTCGGGTACCTGGACGCCGACGGCTACCTGTTCCTCGCCGGACGGTCCGACGACGTGATCAACCGGGGCGGGGAGAAGATCTACCCCAGGGAGATCGAGGAGATCCTGCTCGCCCAGCCCGGCGTCCATTCCGCCGCCGTGGTCGGCCTGACGGACGAGGTGCTCGGCGAGCGGCCGGTCGCCTACGTGGTGCCCGAGTGCGGCGCCGTCGCGGGCGAGATCGAGGACGTGCTGCGCGCGGCGTGCGCGCAGCGGCTGCCGCGGCACAAGCAGCCCAGCGAGTTCTGGCTGGTCGATGAGATGCCGCTCGGCCCGACCGGGAAGATCTCCCGGCGGCTGCTGAAGGAATCGGCGGCCGCGCCGCCGTGAGCTCTGCTCTTTCCGACACCCAGCCGGCCCCGCCAGCCCCCGCTGGCGCGGCCGGACGGCGTTCCCGGCCGCACATCGTCGCGTTCGACCTGATCCGGCTGGTCATCATGGTGTTCGTGGTAAGCGTGCACACGCTGGCCTTCGGCGGCGGCACGGTCACCATGAGCATCGGCGCGGTCACCACCGTCTTCCACACCAGCCGGGAGCTCTTCCTCCTGCTGACCGCCCTCGTCCTGACCTACAACTACGGGCACCGCGACCAGCTCAAGGGAGGCCGGTTCTGGCGGCGCCGGTTCTGGCTGGTGGTCCCGGCCTACGTCACCTGGTCCGCGATCTACTACGCGGCGGACGGCCGCGCTCGCGGGGCCTTCCCCACGGCGTTCCTGCATGACCTGCAGGACGCGGGCGCCCGGTACCACCTGTACTTCCTGCTCGTCAGCATGCAGATCTACCTGCTCTTCCCGGTGATCCGGTGGGTGCTCAAGAAGACCGAGCGGTACCACGCCTGGCTGTTCGGTGTCGCGCTCGCCTACCAGGTCTGGCTGACCATCGGACTGCACTACAAGGTCGGGCGGCAGGGTAACGGGCTGGTCGCGCAGTTCCTGAACGGGGCCGGGCAGGGCTACTGGGTCGACACGTACGTCTTCTACGTCGTGGCGGGCGCGCTAGCCGGCTGGCACTTCGAGCGGCTCTGCGCGTTCACCCGACGGTTCTTGCGTAGCGGGCGGCGCGTCGCTCTCGTGGCGGCCGCCGGCGTGGCCGCGGGCATCGCGGTCTACCTGACCGAGATCGAGGTCTTCGGCGCCACGCCGGACAGCGCGAGCGCGGTCTTCCAGCCGGTCGTCATCGTCGAGGCGCTCGCCTTCGGCTGGGCGCTGCTCGGCGCCGGACTGCGGTGGAGCGACCGTGGCGCGCCCGGGCGGAAATTCTGCGCCGCGGGGTCGGCCAGCTCGTTCGGCATCTACCTGGCTCACCCGCTGGTCCTGCAGGCGCTGCTGCTCGTCGCCGGGTCCAGCGTGCTCGGGGCGAACGGCGGCATCCTCGGCGCGCTGCACCGCCTGCACCGCTCCAGCGTCGTGGTGCTCGTCCTGCTGTTCATCGCGGTGCCGCTCATCTACGCCGTCTCCTGGGTGATCGCCTCGGCGGCCCGGCGCACCCCGGTCAGCCTGCTGCTTACCGGGCGCGAGTGGAAGCCCAAGCGGAACACCCGCATCGGCCAGGCGGCCGACCGGGCGCTTGACAAGCTCGAGGACAAGGCCACCGCCGGGGCGAGGCAGATCCCCCGGCGAGTGCTCGTCATCGCGCTCTGTCTCGCCATGGTGGCGGCCGGCGGGGCGATCACCGGGGCGAAGATCGTCGCCGCGGCAAGGAGGACAATCAACTACACGACGTCCACCATGCAGGTGGGCCGCATGACCCGGTCGTATACCGTGCTCACGCCCGCGAAGGCGGCGCTGCCCGCATCGGCGCCGATCATCATGGTGCTGTCCGGCCTCAACTCCACTCAGGACCAGGAGATCACCAGGGACGAGCTCACGTCCTACGTCAGCGCCGGTGACGCGGAGCTCGTTTACCCGCTGGCCTACCGTGAGTCGTGGAACGCGATCGGCTGCTGTTCCTGGGCGTCCATGGCCAACGTCAACGACACCGGGTTCATCGAGGCGCTGGCGAAGCAGGTCGACCCGGGCAACTCCCGCCCGATCTACCTGATGGGTTACAGCAACGGCGGACGGCTCGCGTACACCATCGCCTGCACCGACCCCCTGATATTCGACGGCATCGCGGCCGTGAAGTCGGATCCGATGCCGTGGTGCGACATCTCGGTCCCGCAGAAGTTTCTCCAGGTCGCCTCGACCGACGACACGGACGTGCCGTACACGACCGGGGAGAAGGGCGATTTCCGCGAGGTGCCCGACGCCCTGGTCCAGGACACCGACCTGCGCTACGCGGACCGGTGCTCAGCCACGTCGGCCTCGTCCAAACAGGGGAATATGACCCTGACCACCTGGCCGGACTGCCTCGACGGCGCGAGCGTCACGTTCGCGGTCTACACCGCCGGGGTGCACAGCTACCCGCGTCCGCCGGTCAGCTATCCGGCCGCGTCGCAGGTGATCTGGGCCTGGATCAACAACACCGTCACGGTGCAGCCGCAGCCAGCAAGCTCCGCAGGTCGCTGATGAACGGCTGGCCCTGCGGGGTGCCGAGGCCGGTCATGGTGTCGTATCCGGGCGCGGTCACCTGGCCCGTGTAGCCCGACGTCGACCAGCTCTGGTTGTCGAACGTGGTCAGCAGCAGCAGGCCGCAGGTGTCGGCGTCGCAGGCGACGCCGCGGTAGGCCGGATTCACCTGGGGGGCCAGCGGCCGCACGTCGTTGAACGCCGTAGTCCCCGCCAGCGTGTACAGGGCCGGGTTGAGGAACCCGAACGAGGCCTCCCCCTGCTCGGCGTCGGCCACGATGCCCCCGACCAGCGGTGTGGCAAGGCTGGTACCGCCGATCGGCTCCTCGAAGTACCCGGTCACGTTGCCCTGGTCATCGAAGCTCAGCATCCCCACGCTCATTCCCGTGAACCCGTCGGCGTCCGCGCTGATGTCCGGGACCGTGCGGACCAGGCCGCCCCGGTCGCCCGTCGCCGCGGCGAGCGAGTCGGGCACGACGCCGTACTGGTACCCGGGCTGCTTCCACAGCAGGCTGGCGCCGCCGCCCGATGCGCCGTCCTCGCCCTGGAAGGCCCAGTTCCCGCCCTGGTCCGCTGAGATGCCCGTCGACCAGCCGGTCTCGAAGAGCCGCGGGTTGTCGTGGCCGATGCCCAGCGTGGTGCCGCCGACCGCGGTGGCGTACGGGTCGCTGGACGGGACCGTCACGCCCGAGGTGTCGCCGGCCGAGAACAGCATGCTGACCCCTTCGGCGGCGGCCCGGATCAGGTAGGCGTGCGTGATCTGCACCGTGTTGGCCGGGACGCTCTCATCCCCGGCGAACCAGGAGTTGGACGCGACCTGGGCGAGCGGGCGGTCGCCGATGCCGTTGAGTACCGCCAGGTCGGCGTCGAACATGGCCTGTATACCGAAGAAGCCGTTGTCGCACGAGTCGCCGCCCACCACGATCTGGTTCGCGGCCGGCGCCATGCTGTAGGACGCCTCGACGTCCAGTTGCTCCTCGACGTTGAACGGGTCGCCGCACTGTGAACCCTGGCCGACCGACAGCTCGTCGTACCGCGCGGTCGAGGGGGCCTGGATGTCGTGGACCCGCGCGTAGTCCGTCAGGGTCTGGAACATGTCCGGGGTCAGCCCCACCTCGACCAGGGCCACGGTGACGCCCGTGCCGGTGTCGCTCGCGCCGAGTTGGTACGCGCGGCGGAGCTGCTGTGGCGTGTACCCGCAGAGGATCGTGGGGAAATCGGTGGCACCGTACTTCTCGGGCAGGCCGGTCGCGTAGTGCTGCAGGTACCACTGCGAGCAGGCGAACGCCGGCGAGCCTGCCGCGGTCGCGCGGGCCCGTGGCGGTACCCCCTCCCTGACGTACGTCATCGTCGGCGCCGCGTTGTCCAGCCCGGTGACGCCGAGGACGCCGCGCTCGATCGACACGGGCAGCGTGACCGGCCGGTCGTTCGCGCGCAGCGGATAGCGGCCGGCGGCGGCCAGGCCCCTCGTCCGGTAGTAGTTGAGCCGTGCTCCGAGCGCGGCCTCGATCGTCGACACGGGCGCGGTCGCCTGCACGTAGTCGCGGCCCAGGTCGGTGCCGACGCCGGTGAACCCCTTTGACTTGAGCCACGACTCGACGGAGGCCACCGTCGCCTGCGTCGGGCCGAACTGCGCGGTGTACCGGGCCGGGGAAAGAAAGTGCCGGAAGAGCGGGCTGCCCGGCGTGGACACGGCCGCGGCGTAGCGCGCCGCGGCCGCACTCCGCGGTCTCATCCAGAACTGGATGGTCAGCTTGGTCGCGGCGGGGACGGCGCCGACGGCCGCGCTCGCGGCGGCGAACGGCGCGGCGCTGTCCGGCAGCCTCAGGTCTTTCACGACCGCTTGGCCGGCTGGGCGGCCGGTGGCTTTCGCGTGCGCCGCCGGCCCGGCCGCGGCCAGCGCGATCGTCGCCGCGGCCAGCGCGGTGGCGGCGATGAGGCTGCGAGGTGATCTCATGCTCGTCCTTATGTCACGGAGAATGACTGATTGAGTACACAAAGCAACGGGGGCGAGTGCAACAGTACGGAGCGGGCGCGGCGAAATCCCCAACCGACACGCGACCAGCGGCAGGGACTTCGCATGGCCGGGGCGTTGTGCTACCAGCGTGTTAATCGCTTACGGGTTGGCTGTGCATCCGCCCTAGGATGGAACCCATGCCGATTACCCGCGACGAGGTCGCTCACCTGGCCCGGCTGTCCCGGCTCGCGCTCAGCGACGAAGAGCTTGACCACCTTGCCCCGCAGCTCGACCAGATCATCGCGTCGGTCGCGCAAGTGCAGGAGGTCGCAGCGGACGGCATCGAGCCAACGACGCACGCGACCGGCCTTACCAACGTCTTCCGGGCCGACGAGCCAGTCAGCTGCCTGACCCCGGAGCAGGCCCTGTCCGGGGCGCCCGCGGTGGAGCTCCAGCGGTTCAAGGTGCCGCGGATCCTGGTCGAGGAGTGAGGAGCCGGACATGAGTGAGCTGACCACCAAGACCGCCGCCGAGCTGGCGGCGGCCGTCTCCACGGGCGAGATCTCCGCCGCTGAGGTCACCCGGGCGCACCTAGACCGCATCGCCGCCGTTGACGACCGGGTCAAGGCGTTCCTGCACGTGAACCCGGAGGACGCGCTTGCGCAGGCGCGCGACGTCGACCGCAGGCGGGCGGCGGGCGAGCCGCTCGGCGCGCTGGCCGGCGTGCCGGTCGCGGTCAAGGACCTGTTCACCACCGTCGGCGCGCCGGCGACCTGCGGCTCCAAGATCCTTGAGGGCTGGTACCCGCCGTATGAGTCCACCGTCACCCGGCGGCTGCGCGACGCGGGCGCGGTTCTCATCGGCAAGACCAACATGGACGAGTTCGCGATGGGCTCCTCCACCGAGAACTCCGGGTTCGGGCCGAGCCACAACCCGTGGAACCTGGCGAAGGTACCCGGCGGGTCCTCCGGCGGCTCGGCCGCCGCGGTCGCCGCCTACGAGGCGCCGCTCGCACTCGGCACGGACACCGGCGGCTCGATCCGCCAGCCCGCCGCGGTGTGCGGGATCGTCGGCGTGAAGCCGACCTACGGCGGCAACTCCAGGTACGGGGTTGTCGCGTTCGCGTCGTCGCTGGACACGCCGGGGCCGTTCGGCCGGACCGTCCTCGACGCCGCCCTGCTGCACGAGGCCATGTCCGGTCATGACCCCTGCGACTCCACGTCGATCGACGCCCCGGTGCCGCCCGTGGTCGAGGCGGCGCGGCACGGCGACGTGGCCGGGCTGCGGATCGGCATCGTCAGCGAGTTCTCCGGCGATGGCTACCAGCCGGGAGTGATGACCCGGTTCACCGAGGCGGTCGAGCTGCTCGAGTCGCTCGGCGCGAAGGTCACCGAGATCAGCTGCCCGCACTTCAAGTACGCGCTGCCGGCGTACTACCTGATCGCGCCGAGCGAGGTCTCCTCCAACCTGGCCAGGTTCGACGGCATGCGGTACGGGCTGCGGACCGGCGGCGGCTCCGCCGAGGAGGTCATGGCGGCGACCCGGGCGGCCGGCTTCGGCGCGGAGGTCAAGCGCCGGATCATGCTCGGTACCTACGCCCTGTCCAGCGGGTACTACGACGCCTACTACGGCAAGGCACAGCAGGTGCGGACGCTGATCATCAGGGACTTCGACAACGCGTTCAGCCAGGTGGACGTCCTCATCTCACCGCCCACCCCGACCACCGCGTTCGACATCGGCGAGCGCGCGGACGACCCGATGGCGATGTACCTCGCCGACCTGTGCACGATCCCGTCCAACCTGGCCGGGAACGCTGCGATTTCGGTGCCGATCGGGCTCGCCCCCGAGGACGGCCTGCCGACCGGCCTGCAGGTGATGGCGCCGCCGCTGGCCGACGACCGGCTGTACCGGGTAGCCGCGGCGGTCGAGGCCGCGTTCACCGAGCGCTGGGGACATCCGCTGCTGACCGAGGCGAAGGGACTGGTTACGGCATGACTGTGACGTACGAAGAGGCGCTGCAGAAGTACGAGCCGGTCTTCGGGCTCGAGACGCACGTCGAGCTCGGCACGCTGACCAAGATGTTCTGCGGCTGCATCACGACGTTCGGCGCGGAGCCGAACACCCATACCTGCCCGGTCTGCCTCGGTCTCCCCGGCTCGCTGCCGGTGGTGAACGAGCGGGCGATCGAGTACACGATCAAGATCGGGCTCGCGCTGAACTGCTCGATCGCCGCCTGGTGCCGGTTCGCGCGGAAGAACTACTTTTACCCGGACATGCCCAAGAACTTCCAGATCTCCCAGTACGACGAGCCGTTGTGCACAGACGGCTACCTGGACGTGGGCATCGGCGGCAAGACGGTGCGGGTTGGCATCGAGCGGGTGCACCTGGAAGAGGACACCGGCAAGTCGCTGCACGTCGGCGGCGCGACCGGCCGCATACAGGGCGCCGAGTACTCGCTCGTCGACTACAACCGGGCGGGCATACCGCTCGTCGAGATCGTCACTAAGCCGGTGCCCGGCACCAGGTTCCTCGCGCCTGAGGTCGCCAAGGCGTACGTCACCGAGCTGCGCGACGTGCTCCGGTCACTAGACGTCTCTGACGTGCGGATGGAAGAAGGCTCGATGCGCTGCGACGTGAACACGTCGATCTCGCTCATCGGGTCGGCCACCTGGGGGACGCGCACCGAGACCAAGAACGTGAACTCGCTGCGCTCGGTGGAGCGGGCGGTCCGCTCCGAGATCGAGCGCCAGGCCTGGGTGCTCGACGAGGGCGGCCGGGT
>Ga0265324_10000776_pt1 | contig 21012 bp, 16 predicted proteins | sample 41419metaG_FD_198634 | JGI IMG/M metagenome (GOLD analysis project Ga0265324, IMG submission 198634) | Rhizosphere microbial communities from Carex aquatilis grown in University of Washington, Seatle, WA, United States - 4-14-19 metaG | ecosystem: Host-associated > Plants > Roots > Rhizosphere...
GCGTCGCCGTTTATTCTACCGCCGGAAAGGAGCTGGGCCGCATCACCTTCCCCGGCGAGAAAATCCACAACGCCGCCTTCGGGGGACGCCGCAACGATACCCTGTATATCGTCGGCGAGTACGCGGCCTTCAAAATGCCCATGAAGGTGACGGGACAGCGCGATCCCTTCCATGCGGCCACGGCGCTGGGCCCGGCTCCGGAGCGACCGCGCCGCGGGACAGCGGCGGGCTACCCGTTTCCGGCTTTCGGGATCGCGACCGATGCGGGAGCCCCGCTTCGCGATGCCCGGGGGCGGCTCCGCCTGTTCCCGGAACGGGCCGTGCGTTAGCATAGCGATCGTTTCTCCTGACATGAGCCGCGCGCTGAGGCGCATACGCGCCTCGGCCAATCCACGGGCCGGTAACGGATTGCTACCTTATGCCGGCCATGACGGCCTTTCGCACGCGCCTTTCCGCCTTATGCGCCGTCATCGCTGCCGCCCTGTGTTCGGCAACGCCGATCCGGGCCCAATTGCATCCCCTTTCCCACGCCCTCCAGGACAGCCTGGCCGCCAAGGTTAAAGCCGATTCCGTCCAGGCCCATGCCGACTCGGTCAAGGCCGACTCCCTCGGCACCCGCGCCGATACGGTGCAATACTCGGCCCGCCGCATCCGCTATCGCAGCGATCGCTTCTCGCTTTCGGACAGGGCCCTGCTCACCTACCGCGGCTCTTCCATGGTGGCCGATTCCATCATCTATTACAACCAGGACAACATGGTGGAGGCCATGGGCGCCCCGTTGATCACCGATGTAGGCAATCCCCCCATCTTGGGCTACAAGATGCGCTATAACCTGAAGACCAAGGTGGGCGAGATCTATTACGGCTCGTCCAAGAAGGGGAACCAGACCTTCGACGGCGTGGAGGTGCGCCGCCAGAAGGACGGGGACATCCTCATCGCGCGCGGGGATTTCTCCACCTGCGACCTGGTCGACAAGCATTATTTCTTCTACAGCCGGCGCATGATCTTAGAGCCCAAGTCCAAGGTGCTTTCCGGACCCATCGTCATGAACGTGGCCGACGTACCGGTGGCGATCCTGCCCATGATGGTGATGCCGCTGGGAACGGGCCGGCGTTCGGGCCTATTGCAGCCCAAGTTCGGCGGCGATCAGACCCAAGGCTTCTATCTGCAAGGCCTCGGCTATTATTGGGCCATGAGCGACTACACCGATTTGAAGCTGGCGGGGGACGTTATCGAAGGGACGCAGGGCACTTTCGATAAGACCAACCTCAACGGGGAGTTCCGCTACAACAAGCGCTACGACTTCAACGGATTCCTGCGCGGCACCGCCTACGTAAGCCAGTTCGACCTGAGCAATCCCGGTTGGTCGGCCGAATACGCGCACGACCAGACCATCACCCCGGACGGGAAACAGACCCTGAAGGGCAGCGGCCAGTTCGTGTCCGAACCGAAGATCATCCAGAACAACGCTCTCAACGAGACCCAGGCGGCCAACCAGACGGCCAACGCCACTTTGGGGTACCAGCGGGTGTTCGCGTGGAACAACGCCACCTTCAACGCCAACTTCCTGCAAAACTACAACCTCACCTCCACCCAATTGGATCGCAGCATTCCCGATCTGGCGTTCCACGTAGGCGCGCCCCTGTTCCCCCGCTCCGAGGACGAAACCCCTGCGGGCGCCGATGACCCTTGGTATCGCAAGATCACCTATGATTACCGTAACCATTTCAACGTGGATCAGGTGCAAGTCCCGGGCGCGGCGGGCGTGTCGATCGGGGATAGCAACACCTACGCCGGCTACCAGGATGGCTTCAACCTTTCGGCCAAGTACCCCTTACTGCAATACTTCAACATCACCCCCGCCCTGAACCTGAGCCAAACCTGGACGGCCACCCAGCGGGGCGACTCCCTGCATCCCGTGCGCGATGATTGGGATCCCGCCCGGGGCGAGACCGGCGAGTACTTCGCCGCGTACAATCTCAGCGCCACGCTGGACACGCGCATCTACGGGATCGCGCAACCCGACGACAAGCCCTGGTTCGGAAAGCTCGCGGGCATCCGGCACACCATCAGCCCCAGCATGAGCTATACCTTCGCCCCCAAGATCGATTCCAACCCGCGCTTCCTGCCCGACCCCAAGATCGGGGGCGCCGCCTTCCAGGCGCGGCAGCAGACGGTGGGTTTCTCGCTGGGCAACGACGTGGATCTCAAGTTGGCCCCGGACGAAGCCGCCGGGCAACCGGCCCCCGGACAACCGGGCGCGCCAACGTCGGTTTCGACCCCCTCCGCGGGCGCTCCGGTCGGGGGTGCTACCAGCGGCGGGACGCCGGGATCAGGTCCGCTCACGACGGGGGCCAAAAAAGGGCCCAAGGCCGAATCCTACAAGCTGCTCTCGGCCGTATCCAGCGCCAATTACAATTTCGCCCGCGACTCCCGGGAATGGTCCCCCATCACCAGCACCTTCAGCCTCTACCTGACCAAGGACGTTGCTTTCACCCTTAATACCACCCATGCCCTTTACGACGACTTCGACCCGGCCCGCCTCAACGTCCTGGTCTCCCCCATCCTCACCTCCTATTCGTTCGGCTGGCGCAAGGGCGTTTCGGTCGGGGGCAATTTCAACGACGGCGTGCGGGTCAAGGACACCCGCGGCTTCACCACCGATCGCTTCGATACCTCGCCCTGGTCCATGGACCTGAACTACAACTTCAGCTTCAATTCCACCCGCGTGGGCGCGGGCGGCAGCTCCGCTCCCGTCTCCAGCGTCTTGGGCGGCAATGGGACCTTCCGCCGGGATCGGACCCATTCGGCCAGCGGCAGCGTTAAGCTCAACCCCACCGCCACCTGGCAAATGTCTTACGATACCGACTACGACTTCTCCCAGGGCCGCTTCTCGCGGCATTCTTTCGCCTTCCACCGCACCTTGCACTGCTGGGTGATGGATTTCAGCTGGACTCCGGAAGGCCTGACCCAAGGCTGGCAATTCAACATCCGCATCACCGATCTGCCGGACGTGAAGTTGGAAACGCGCGACTCCCGTATCCGCACCCCGACTTCGGGCTTAAATCCCTGACGCGGGGCGGCCGCATAACTAGATTTTCGGCCATGTCCCCTGTTCCCCCAGCGGGTCGCCGGTAAATAGCATGCCGAAATCAGAGCTGGTATTGGCCAGCCGCTCGCCGCGACGGGAGCAGATCCTATCCATGTTGGGGTTCGGATTCACGATTCAGGTCCCCGATTACGAGGAAATCAACCCTCCCGGCATGGATCCGAAACGCGTACCGGAATTCCTGGCGCGGGGAAAGGCCGAGGCGGTCAAGCCGGTCCGGCCCGGGGCCCTGGTGCTGGCGGCCGATACCGTGGTCCTGCTCGGCGATCTGATCTTGGGCAAACCCAGGGACGCCGCCGACGCCTTCGAGATGCTGTCCGCCTTGAACGGCCGCACCCATGAAGTGGCCACGGGCGTTGCCCTGGCCCGGGATGGTAAGATATCCGCTTCGGGGACGGAGCTGACGCAGGTGACCTTCGCGCGCGTCTCCGATGCGGTCTTGCGCGCGTATGCGGCTTCGCAAGAGCCGCACGATAAGGCCGGCGCCTACGCCATCCAAGGGCATGGAGCCCGATTGGTGGAAAAGGTGGACGGGTGCTTTTACAATGTCATGGGCCTGCCCATCCAGCTGACGCTGCGGTTGCTGGGCCCCTATCTGGACTAGGAGAGACATGAGCGAGGAAAGCAACGCCAACGGCACCCAGGACGGCGAGAACGTCGGCGCGATATTGCGTAAGGCGCGCATCGAGTCGGACATGGACGTGAACAAGATCTGCGCGGACTTGCGCATATCCCCGCAGGCCCTGGAAGCCTTGGAGCAAGGCAATTACCACTTGTTGCCGGGCGACCCGTACATCCGCGCCCTGCTGGGGTCCCTGGGACGTCACCTGGGCCTGGACGCCCAAGCCCTGGTGCAGAAGTACAACCGCGAAATCGGCGCCGTGCACGCGGCCCCGTCCATCGCGCCCTACAAGGACCGGACCTCCACCCACGTTTCTTCGCACAAGCAGATCTTCATCGTCATCTTCGCCGTGCTGATCGTCGTGTTGATCGTGATCATCAACCAGTTGAAGAAAAACGAACCTTCGGCCGCAGGGCTAGGTCCCGCGCCGGGTACGGCCTCGGGTGCATCGGATAGCTTGACCCCTCAACAGGATAGCTTGGTCAGCAAGTCGCTGGCGCCGGATTCCGGCGCTTCCCGGAGCTCGCCGGATTCCGGAGAAACGCGCGGGCTAACGGGCGCGCCGGGCTCCAAGGCCAACCGCGATGCGGCCGCCAAAGCCACCGCCAAAGCGGCCGCGCACTCCGACAGCGTCGCCGCGTCCAAGCCGGCCGGGGCTTCCGCCGCCTCGCATGCAGCGAACCCTGCCGCGCCCGCAGGCACGGCGCCCGCTTCCGCGCCTTCGGCCGCGACCGCTCCCGTCACGGCTCCGGGATCGTCCGCCGCGCCCGGTTCAACCGCCGCTCCCGCTGGGGCGGCCGCCGCTTCCACGGCCGGGTTGAATTCCGCCGTAATCAAACCCCTGATCGACAGCGTGGGCGTGCGGGTGGTGCGCTCGGGTAAGGAAGATTTCAGCACCCTGCTCCGCCTGGGCAAGCAAATGCAGGTGAGCCATACCGATACCATCGTAGTCATGGTCTCCAAACGCAAATCCGTGGAAGTCACCATAGGCGAGAAAACGGTGATCCCCGAACGGAAAAGGTTTAAGATCTACGGGACCACCCTGAAGACGTTCTGACCATGTCCATTCTTCTCCTCATCGCTCTCGCCCTGCTGCTGCCTGCCGCGCTGCTTTACCTGACCTTGTCCATAAACGATTTCGAGAAGAACACCAAGGCCCTGGCGGCGGTCCTGGAAAAGCGCTACCACATCGAACCGCCTAAAAAGGCGACGCCGGGCCAACTCACGCCTGCGGCGGCGAAACCGGCCAAGGCCTAAGACTTAAGCAAGAAGGCGAAACCCAGTGGCGCGCAAAGCAGAGATCAAAAGGAAAACCAAAGAGACGGACATCAAGCTGTCGCTGGATCTGGATGCCGCCCTCGACGGTCCCATCTCCACCGGCTCGGGATTCCTGGACCATATGCTGGATTTGCTGCGCAAGCATTCAGGCATCGGGTTGACCGTGGAATGCCTGGGCGACACCCACATCGACATGCACCATTCCGCGGAAGACATCGCCATCTGCCTGGGCGAGGCCTTGTTGAAGGCGGTCGGGGATAAGAAGGGCATCGAGCGGTACGGCTTTTATTACGTGACCATGGATGAGGCCTTGGCCCGCTGCTGCCTGGACCTGTCGGGCCGCATCGGCTTCGTCTACAACGCGGCCATCCCTTCGGCGCGCATCGGCAACCTGGACACCGAACTGGTCCAGCATTTCTTCCGGAGCGTGGGCGAGAACGCCAAGATGAACCTGCACCTCGATCTGCTGCGCGGCTCGAACGCGCACCATTGCGTGGAGGGGATGTTCAAAGCTTTCGCTCGGGCGCTGGCCATGGCGATTTCGCCGTCGCTCCGGGTGAAGGACGTGCCTTCGACGAAGGGCACCTTGGGCGGTTCTGACGGCTAGCGAAATAGGGCCGGCCTTAGTTTTCGCTCCAGCCGCCATTGGAAATTTGTCTGGCTACGCAGGTGTCCTTGCCTGAGCATTCATACAAACCATCATCGCGGATTCCGATAAAACGCCCTGTCTTAAACGACCCTGTAAGGCGGTTGAGTGGAATCGAGGTTCTCGGAAAGGTATCACAAAAGACTTTTCCATTCAGCAAGGAATCGATATTGCATGAAACCGACTCGGAATCCGAAACTATGTTATAAAAAGGAGCCGAGTTTTCCTCCCAATTGACAAAAAAGTCATTTGAAAAATACACTCTTGGCAATCCGTTTAATTCAACATCCGTCGCGGAATTTACCGAACTTACCTGAAAAGAAGAAGTCCGTTTCCCATTCGAATTCCCGGACTTTAAGTTAACATACTTGCTACCGAATTCTGAATAAAAGTAGATGGCTGGTCCCGTCTGGGGTGATGTTTGAAGCAGCGTGTCCGTTTTGTTCGAATCAATAATTTCTATTTCATCCGAGTAGTATCGATTGCCTTTACTTAAATGGCTTACTCTTATTCCCAAGATCTTTTTCTCACCGGTTTTCAGGTTAAACAAAGCCGTTCCATCTTCTATTGGCGCACCTTGTAACAGATAAGGCGGATTGTATTCGGTAACCCGGTACATCTCCGCATCTTTCATATCCTTAAAAAGGCTACGATCCTTGGTCAGGATTTGCTTCGCGAAATCATAGCGGAACAAATCGACATTCACATTATTTTCCTCGATACTTCCGAAGGTGTTACCTTTCGGGGAGGATTTGTCGTATTCGAGTAGAACTGCTCCGGCGGTCGCCGAATCGAACATGAATACGCCAATCCAATCCTTATGATGCTCATGATAGCTGCTGCACCCCATGAATCCGGGGGAAATGATAAGGGCGGGCAAGGTAAGCCACCCGAAATAACATGAGCCGGGATGGCGCCGGCTGTAGGCCGTCGGTTGTCCGGCTCTAGAGTCCGGCGGCTTTCCGGTAGATCGCCTCGTACTGCGGGATGATCTGTTCGGGATTGAATCGGGCTTCCGCCGCCTTCCGCCCCGCCTTCCCCATCGCCACTCGCAATTCCTTAGAGCGCCCCAGCTCCACCGCATGGGACGCCATGGCTTCCACGTCGCCTACCGGGGCCAGGAAACCGCTCACCAGATGCTCGACCACCTCGGGGATGCCCCCCGTGCGGGTCGCCACCACGGGCAGTTCGCAGGCCATCGCCTCCAGCGGGGCCAGGCCGAAGCTTTCCACCTCGGAGGGGAACAGCAGCACGTCGGAGCAGCCCAGGATGCTTACGATGTCGAGCTGCTTGCCCAGGTAACGCACGTGTTTCTGCACGCCGAGCTGGGCCGCCAGTTCCTTCGCCTCGCGTAGCATGGGGCCTTCCCCGACCAGCACCAGCACGCCGTCGACCTCTTCGCGGGCGCGGGCGAAGATCTTGATCACGTCGGGAATGCGTTTGACCGGGCGGAAGTTGGAGACGTGGATGTAGATGATTTGATCGGGCGTGGCGAAATTGGAGCGGTGGCAACCGAAGGCATGATGGCGGAACAGGGACAGGTCCACGAAGTTATGGACGCGTTGCACGGGCCGGCTGGGAGCGAAAACGCGTTCGGTCTCCTCTTTCAGGTAGTCGGATACGGCCGTCACCGCCGTGCTTTCCTCGATGCCGAAGCGGGTGATATCGAAAAAGCTGCGCTCTTGCCCTACCAAGGTGATATCCGTGCCGTGCAGGGTGGTCACGATGGGCAGCTTCTGGGGCTTGGCCAATTGCGCCGCCAGGTAAGCGCTGATGGCATGCGGGATGGCATAGTGCACGTGCAGTACGTCCAGGCCCTCGGAAACGAAAACGTCCTTCATCTTGGCCGCCAGGGCCAGGTCATACGGCGGGTGCTCGAAGACCGGGTACGGATCCATATCCACGGTATGGAAATAGATGCGCTCCTGGAAATCCCGTTGCAGGCGGTAGGGAATGGTCGAAGTAATGAAATGGACCTCGTGGCCGCGCTTGGCCAGGAACTTGCCGAGCTCGGAAGCCAGCACGCCGCTGCCTCCATAGGTGGGGTAACACGTAATGCCGATCTTCATGGGAACCTTGCCGCGCCCAAAATGGTAAGGTCCTCCACCTCGGGGAGCTCGGCGCAGGTGAAGGCCTCGGCATAGCGCCGCTTGATGCGCGTGCCCCAAAAGCGATTGCGCGCCTCCAGGAAATCCAGGAAGGCCGGCGTCGCGAGATCCGTCTTGCCTTGGAACCGCTTCGACTCCGGATTATGGAACTGGCTGGCATAGCAGAGCACGGCCTTGAGCTTGGCCTGCCAATGCGGGGTGATGTCCACGCAGAAGGAGGGCGTATGCGCCTCCATGCCGATGAAATGGAAGATGCGGCCGGGACGATGCGGCTCGCCCGCGACATCCAGTTTGGCCAACCCCGCCTTGAAGGCCGCCTGCTTTACGATGCGCGCCGCCGCCTCGTGATCGGGATGTTCCTCGCTGGCATGATGGGTGATGAGGATCTTGGGCCGCCAGGTCCGGATGGCATCGATGACGCGCTTCTGCGCGTCCAGGCCATCGGCGAGGCGCCCGTCGGGAAGTCCTAAGTTGACGCGTTCGACCCCGAGGGCCTTGGCCGCCGCGGCGGCCTCCCGCGCCCGGATCTCCGGCGTCCCGCGCGTGCCCATTGAGGCATCGGTGAGATCGACGATGACGCCCTTGCGCCCGAGGGCGGTCAACTTAAGAATGGTCCCTCCGCATCCGAGTTCCACGTCGTCGGGATGCGCGCCCAAGGCCATGAAGTCGACGCCGTCCCCGCGCCGGGTCGCTGAGGACTGCGCCGCCGAGGGCCGGACGGCCGCGGAGCGTATCGGTTTTCTTTTTACCATCGCCATCGCTTACCGTCCTTCGTATTCCACCAATTGCAATTCCGCCGCCAACGGATCCAACTCGCCGCGTAAGGCCTGGAACCCGTCCCGCCCAAGAACGTGGAGGAGCGAGCCCAAACCCAGATGCCGATCCTGCCCCAGGCCGTTGCCCAGCCAGCGCAAGTGGCCGAACAGGGGCTCGTGGGCGCGGGCCGTAGCGGCGTAGACCGCTTTTTCCAGGCTGCGCTGGTAACGCTTCCAGGCCGTAGCCACCGTGCGCTCCAGGCGGGACAACGGGCCTTCGTCCTTGAAACTGCGATCGTGGATTTTACGCACGCCGTCCAGCCAACGATCGGCGGTGGCCGAACCCAGGGCCGCGTGGGCCGGATGCGCGCGCCAGGCGCGATCGGCGAGGCGCGCTCGCAAAGCGGCAGGCCCATAGCGCAGCGCTTCGGAGAGATCGAGCCCTTCGGCCGCGAAGGCTTCCCAAGCGGATGCGGGCGCAACGGCCGCGGTCATGCGCGGATGCAGGAGCGGCATGTCGCCGGTGGCTTCCAGGAAGAGAGGCGAGAGTTGGGCGAAGTAGCGAAGTTCGGCCGGGCCCAGCACGTGGCCGAGCACGGGGAACATCGCGTCCGCCGCGAGCGGACGACTGAACACGTCGTGGCTAAGCTCCAGGGAGGCCAAGGCCGCGCGCGCATCCTCGTTGGGTTTTTCCTGGAGGTAAATCCGTTCTTCCGCGCCGCTGCGATCGGCGAGCAGGCGATGGCGCTCGCCCCCTTTAAGCACGAAGGCATGCACGGCATTAGGGCGCGCCTCCACCTGGATCGGGATGCCGGCGGCGGCGGCGGCGGCCGTCCCGCGCGCCAGGGCGGCTTGCCACGATTCCCATCCATCCACGGCTTGCTGAAGCACGGGCCGCGCGCGGGCGCGCAGGTGCTTGGAATACCCGTCCACGAACAAGATGCCTTCGCGGCCGAGATGGGCGTGGGCCAAACGCAAAAAGCCCGATGCCAAGGTGCTCGGCACCGGATAGGCCCGGACCAAGGCCTCCGTCGTTTCCGGCCCCCAGATCGGCGCCAGCCGTTTCAACAGGGCCGCCAACGCTTCCGGATCAACGCGGCGCTCCCCCATCGCCAGCGGACGGGCCGCATCCGCGAAATCCAGGCGCAGATCGCCGCGCAAGGAAGCTGCCTCGCTTTCCAACAACTCCACCCGGTTGCATTCCGCCAGATCGGAATCGTCGCCGGCCACCCAGAAGATGGGGATGACCGGACGGTTCAGTCGCCGGGCCCAGGCGCGCGCCAGGGCCGCGCAGGTGAGGGCCTTGTAATACCAGAGGATGGGCCCGCCCAATAATCCCGGTTGCTGGCCCGTGAGCATGAAGACGGCGGCGGGCGATGCGGCCGCCTCCAGGTTGGCGCGCTGTTCGGGGGCCAGGGGCGCGAAGGCGTTTTCGTGGCGCAGGAAATCCTGCAGGCCGGCGGGGCGCGGGCGGGAATCGAGCCAGGCCATGCGCCGGGAGACATGCGCTTCGGAACGGAAATGCCCGCCCGGATAAACGGCCGCGCTGAGCGAAGTGGCGCCTAGGGTGCCCGCCCCTTGGTCCGCGGCATATAGCACCCGTTGGGCCGCATCCTCGGCGGTCAGGCGGGCGCGCAGGGACAAGCGCACGGGTCTTTCACTCCTTCCGATAGAGCAGGGCCATGCGCGGCGAAGCGTCGCCGCAGTATTCGGCGCCGTTCTCGTCGCCGTAGGAGGCTTGCAGGGAAAGGCCGAAGCGGGCGGCCAGGGCGGGCATCTCATCGTGGCCGTACAGGCGGACGCGCTCCTGATGATGTTCCGGTTTTCCTTCGCCGTGGCGGATTTCGATCTCTTTGATGACCACGGTGCCCGGCCCATCGGGCGCGCCCTCGATGCGGCGGCGCTGCACCACATCGGAACCGTCCAGGCGGCGGCGATCCTCGGGTACCAGGTGCTTCAGGAGATGGCCTTTATTGATCAGGTCCAGGAACAGGTAACCGCCGGGCTTGAGGAGGGAAACCATTTGGGCCAACGCTTCCAAATCCTCCTCGAAGGTAGCAAAGTACCCGAAGGAAGTGAAGAACGAGGTAACCAGATCGAAGCTCCCCGGGCGGAAGGGAATGCGGCGCATGTCCGCGCAGGCGACCGCCTGTCCGGCCGCGCGCGCGTCCCGCAACAGGGAACGGCTCAGGTCCAATCCCAGGCAATGCGGGATGCCGTGCTTGCGGATCCAGGCGAGATGGCGCCCGGCCCCGCAGCCGACATCGAGGACACGCCACTCCGGCGTTACGGGTAACGCGCGCATGACGAAGCGCGCCTGCGCTCCGGCTTGGCGTTCGTCGCGATGCGGATACAGCCGCTTATAGGTTTCGCCGAACCAGCGTTGGAACCAGGCGCTATCCATGGCGACACCGAAAGGCCCGCATTCCGTTAGCTCCCGAGCCGGAAAAAGAAAAGCGGAGCGGTCCAACCGCTCCGCCTTCCATGCTTTCCGGTGAGGCCCGAATCAGGCGGTGACCAGGGCCGCGCTCATCTGCTGCAGGGCGGCGTAGAAATCCTCCGTTTGCGGAGGCACGGTGCAATGGGCGGTGAGGGCCTTGGGGTTGCGGAACTTCAGCGGAGGCAGCTTCTTGCCCTTGCTGAAGATGATGACGGGCTTGGGGTTGATGTCCTCCAGCACGCCGAAGTATTTCAACAGGGAGACGCAGCGTTGCCAGCTTTGATGGTCCACCAGCATTCCGTCGAAGGCGCCGAGGCGTCCGCGCGAGAGAACCGCGGGCAGATCGAAGGTCTGGAAATTGTGGGGCGTGGAGGTCAGTAGATCCTCCAAATGCTTGCGGAGGCTGCTGTTTTCGGAGAACACCACTAACTTCATTGCCTAAGATTCCTTTCGGGCCCGGGGAAGGCATGCTTCCGCCCGCCGGGGACCTGGTGAATAGAGCGGTTAAATCTAGCAAGGTCGTTGGAAAATTAAAAACCTCGGGGGGTTACGCGCCCCGGCGATCGGGAATCCCGGGGCCGATCGAGGCCTTGGTCAATCCAGGGCCGCGCGGATAGCGGCTACGGTAATGGCTTCCAATTCGGGCAGAACCCCGTTTTCGGCGTTCAGGGGGAGCAACCAATAAACCGTATCGCCCAAGGTACGCAGCAAGGCCCCGCGGGCCACGGCTTCGCGGTAAACCCGGTAACCCGCCCGCTTTCCCGGCCCAATCCCCGGCCCGGTCAGGTCGGCCGCCGCCACCGCCCCCAGGCAACGCACGTTCCCGAGCCGCCCGGTCGCCGCGGCCACGCGCTCCATGGCCCCCCGCAATTCGCCTTGCCCGCCGCGCACCCGGCCGCAAATATCCTCTTCGCGGTAGATGTCCAGCGCTTCCAAGGCCACCGCGGCCGCCAACGGATTGCCTGCGTACGTGTTCGAATGGAGGAAATCCCGCCCCGTGCCGTAGTCGGCATAGAAGAGAGCATAGATCTCCTCCGACACGAGCACCGCCGACATGGGCATCCATCCCGCGGTTAGGCCTTTCGAGAGGCAGACCAGATCGGGAACGATGCCGGCATGTTCGCATGCGAGCATGCTGCCCGTGCGGCCGAAACCGGTGAGGATCTCGTCCGCGATGAGGTACACGCCGCGCACGCGCGTCCAGGCGCGCAGTCGGCGCAGGAAATCGGCGCTATAGAACCGCATCCCGCCCGCGCCTTGCAGGATGGGTTCGACCACGACCGCGCATAGGCCTTCCCGGTTTTCCTCGAGCTGGCGCTCCAAGGCGGGCCAATGGGAGGAACAATCGTTCCACAACGGATGCGCTTGGGAATCGACGTAAGGCAAGCCGCGCAAGAAGGCCGCCGGGGGAAGCACGTCGGCATACGCATCGCGATAGATGCCGAGATCGCTCAGCCCCAAGGTCAGTGCGGTTTCTCCGTGATAACCGTTCTCCAAGGCCAGGAAACGCGAACCGCCGGAGCCGGTGATGCGGCGGGCGTGCAAAGCCAGCTTGGCGGCGATTTCCACCGCCATCGATCCATCCCCGCCGTAGAACACGTGGGTGAGGCCGGGGGCCAAGGACGCCAGGCGCTCGGATAGGCGCACCACCACGTCGTTGGTGGTATTGGCCAGGATGACGTGTTCGAAGCGGCCGGCCTGGCGCGTCAGGGCCTCGCGCAGGCGCGGATGGCCGTGGCCCAGGGATTTGCACCACCAGCTGGAGATGGCATCGATGAGGGTGCGGCCATCGGCCAGATGCAGGCGGCTGCCTTCAGCGCCCACCACTTCCAGGGGCGGGAACTCGGCATAGTCGCGCATCTGCGAGCAGGGATGCCACACGTGCCGCAGATCGCGGGCGGCGAGATCGGACATCTTACCCGGGGGAGGATGGGGCGGGCGCGTGGGTGGAGTCGGAAGCCTTTTCCACCACCCATTCCGGAGGACCTTGCCCGCGCTCGGCGTCCCCGATCTTCAAGTGCAGGGCGCGCAGGTTGGGACCGGTGCGCAGCAGCACGGTGTAAAAGCCCGGCGCCAGGTTGCGCGGACGCAGGGTCCAGTCGCCGGCCTCCAGGTTGCGCGCGGTGAAGGCCAGGGTGCGGCCAGCGCCGTTCCGGATCTCGGCCGTAACTTCCTGATTACTCACCATGCGCAGGGCGAAGCCTTCGCGCGACGAGTAGGTAAGATGCTTGAGAGCGCCGGGCGGGGGATTCTTGAGCCGCATGGCGCGCGGCGGAATCGACAAGCGCTGGGGGGCGGCCTCGGTGGCCGGAATGGAAGCCGGGACCACGGCAAGGGACCCGCCCGGCTTCGGGCCAGGGGCTTCTTCGCCGGGCGCTTTTCCGCCCGACTTATCGTCGCCCGACGCGGTCGCGACGCCGAAGGGCATGGCCATGGCGAAGAGGAAGACGGCGATGGGAAAGGCGGGCCGGGATCCATAAGGCTGGTTCATCGGGAAAACCTTCCTGGTCGGGTTGCAAAGTTAGTCATTTCCAGAACGCGAAGTATGCAACCAGAATAGCCTATCCCGATCGCGTTTTCCAGCCTCCCGCGGCCCCGAAGGCGGCTATTTCCAAGGCTTGCATGGGGGCCGAAGCCTTAAGCAGGGCCTCCGCCCATTCCGCCCCGGGATCCGATTCCGCCAAAATGGCGCCGCCGCAACCGATGCGGTACTCGCCGCCCACGCGGATCAAGGTGCGGATGACCATGCCCAGATCCATCGCCCCGTCCCCGCCCAAATAGCCGAAGGCCCCCGAAAAGATCCCGCGCGGACGGCCCTCCGCGGACTCCAAGAGCTCCATGGTCCGCTTCTTGGGCGCGCCCGTCATGGACCCGGCGGGAAAACAGGCTTGCACCGCGTCCAAGGCCCCCCGTCCCGGGGCCAAGCGCCCGGTCACGGTGGAAACCAATTGCCAAACGCTGGGATGCGGCTCGACCCGCATCAGATCGGGAGCCGCCACCGTGCCCAAGGCGCAGACCTTGGAGAAGTCATTACGCATCAGATCCACGATCATCAGGTTCTCGGATCGATCCTTGGGATGCGAAGCCAGTTCGTCCCGCCAGGCCGCGTCGCTGGCCGGGTCTGCGCCGCGAGGGCGCGTGCCTTTGATAGGACGGCATTCCAGGCGGCCCTGCGCATCGAGCTTGAGGAAACGCTCAGGCGAAGCGCAGATGATCTCATGGCCGGGGAAGCGGAGAAAAGCCGCGTAGGGCGCGGGGTTGATGCGCCGCAGGCAGCGGTAGACCTCGAAAGCATCGGCCGCGCACTCGGCCCGCAATTCATTGGTCAAGCAGGCTTCGTAGGACTCTCCGCGCAGGATGGCCGCCTGCAGGAGGCGGATGCGTTCCAGGTAGGCCGCGCGCGGAAGGGAGGTCCGCCAGGGCAGGCGGAAACCTTCCAGGGAACCGGGAGCGGATGGGATGAAATCGGGATCGGGAACCAGCGCCAAGTCCGGGAGGGAAAGCGATTCCCAATCCTTTTCGACCTGATGCAACCAAGCGCGCGCTTCGATGGAAGGGCCCTCCGGGCCGCAAGGCAGAAAGGCCCAGGCCCTGCGGCTGGCGGGGTCGAAGGCCAGCATGCGATCCGGGCGGACGAAAAGGGCATCCGGCAAGTCCGGATCGACGGCGTCCATCGGGCCGCCGCCACCGGCGAAACGTTTGAGGCCGTAGCCGAAATAGCCCACCAGGCCGCCTCGGAAGGATCCGGGGAAACCCATGCGTTCCGGTAACTTACACGCTACCTGGTCGCGCATCGCCGCGTCGAGGTAGGCGAAAGGATCCGCATCCAGGAAGGGATCCATAGCCGGGGCCCGGGATGAAGCGGCCCGCTCCCGGTCGGCGGATCCATTCGCGGCGTAAGATCGGCAATGTCCTCCCTTGGCTTCGAATAAGGCGGCGCCCGAGCCCATATAGGTCATACGCGGTTCGCCAGGAACCGGTTCGGACAGGGAGTCGAGCCAAAATGCCGCCGGGGCTTGGCGGAACCAACGCGCGAAGGCGGCCTCGGGATCGCGCCAGGGCAGGGCCCGGGCTTCCAGGACGATGGGCCCGGAGGTTTTGCCAGCGACATACTCCTTATCCATGGCTTGCAAGGAACGGGCGTCGGAGTCCGTTGGGGGCGGGCCGAGGGCGCCGACCTCGATCCGCAGGGATGCGCGCGCCAGGTCCCGGAAGTTGGCTATCAGGGCCTTGCCATGTTCGGTCCCGATCGATTCCGGATGGAATTGCACCCCGAAGGCCGGGCGGCCGGCCCGGCGGGCCCCCATGATCTGCCCATCGTCCTCGGCGGTGGCCGTCACGATCAGGCCTTGGCCCACCGTAGCCGGATCGATGGACAAGGAATGGTAGCGAGTGGCGGAAAAGCCCTGAGGCAAGCCGGCGAACAATCCCTGGCCGTCATGCAAGATGCGCGAGGGTTTGCCGTGGCGCGGCGCCGGGGCGGGAACGATGGATGCTCCCGCCGCCAGAGCCAATCCTTGCAGACCCAGGCAGATCCCCAGGACGGGTTTACCGAGATCGGCCCGCAAGGCTTCCCCGCAAATCCCGAAGTCGCGCGCATTGGCCGGATGCCCGGGCCCCGGCGAGATCACCAGCGCGTCCCAAGCCTCCTCGCGCAAGCGCGCCAAGGTCCATTCGTCATTGCGGACGAACAAAGGCTCCTCGCCCGCGGCTTCCCATAGGTACTGGAAGAGGAGATGGCTGAAGGAGTCGTAATTATCCAGGAGGAGGAATTTCATGAAGACCGCTTTCGCATGGGAAAACATAGATTTCCAAGCCATCATGATCGGATCCCGCGCCGCTTCCCCGGTCCGTCCCCGCTCCGCCGCCCGCGCCTTGGCCCTGGCCGCGCTCGCCTCCGCCCTGACGGCGGCCGCAGCGCCTCCGGGCCCCTATGAACTCGGCAAGGCGGATTGGCTCTGGGTTCCCGCCGCCGTTGGCATCGGGGCCTTCGGGGAATACCAGTATCAGCAGATGGATCCGGTGGATACCCTTGACCTGAACCGCAACCGCGACCTGTGGGCTTTCGATCGATGGGACGCGGGCACGCGTTCGCGCCTGGCCGATCTGGCCAGCACGGGTTTGATAGCGCCCATGTTCGCCGCCCCCGTGGCCGCGGCGGCCTGGGAAAGCCTGCATGGGCGGCAGGATTGGAACGGGACCATCGAGGACGTCGTCGTCTATTCCGAAGCCCAACTCGCGGGCATGGGGTTGGACCTATGGGTCCGTTCCTTGCGCATCCACCCGCGGCCGTTGGTATACGACCGTACGGCTCCCTCGTCGGAGAGATTAAGCGGCGAAGCCTCGGGAAGCTTTTATTCGAACCACGCCAGCACGGCTTTCCTGTCCGCCACCTATTTCGCCTACACCTGGTCCCTGCGGCATCCCGGCGAACCGGAGAATCCATGGATCTGGACGGGAGCGTTGACGGCGGCGGGCGGCGTGGCGGCCTTGCGGGTCGCGGCCGGAAAGCATTTCCTGTCGGACGTCGTGGTTGGCGGGGCCGTTGGCGGAGGCTTGGGATTGCTCTTCCCTTGGCTGCATCGGAGGGCCGAAGGTGGAGACTCCAAGGTGTCGGTGGGAATGGCGCTGGGTCCGCAGATATATCCTGTGGTCACTTTACGGCTCTGAGTAAGGGGCCAGACCTCCTACTAGAAATAAAGTGTGGGTAATTTTTTTACTCAAGGGACATCATCAGCCTTTCTTTCCCAACTTTTTTGGTCTTTTAGGTCCTTTATTATCTGATCCGCGATGGTTGAATCCCAGCGATTGACGGGACCGGACCCTCTGAATTTATTTTCGCAGGACGAGCAAAAATTACCAGCGTATCCACCAACTTCATTATTGCAATTTTCCGTTGCACACTTCATACGGTCCCTTTCATGGAAAATTCAAAATTTTGATTATAGCAGATCCGCACACTAATCCGATCGAAGCGAATAGAAACTTTTGAGAAATCAATAAGTAACCCGTCTTTTCCTTGTACTTCTGTCCAATTGATTCAAGGCACTTTTCCACTTCGGGGATTTCTGCTCTCATATGTCGTAAGACTCTTTCCTTCAAGTCCGCTTCAGAATTGAGCGACAGCAACGGCAATAACCGGGTCTTTCTCCACAATCCATGAGGAGGCGAAGCCGTAGAAACAACGAGCAAAGACCGAAGTGCAAGGGTAAGGCTGACAATCAACATGACAACGGAGAAAACAAGGAAAACACGTTCGATTTGCGTGATGCCCTGCATGTCTTTCAATAACGTAAACAATCCCGCCAATAGAATGCCGGAACAAGCAATCGTCCCTTGGGTTTTCGTTTCAAGCGTTTTCCAAAGATCATTCATCGAAGAAATCTCCGCATTCAGACCTGAAATTATACTTGATACGATTTCTCTTTTTTGTTCCATCTTCCCGGTTACTATTCGAATATCGCCATGTTTTCGGTTGTAACAGAAAAGGTAACAAGAGTTATTTGGATAACAGAAAAATGAGGATTCTAAAGAGGGTACGCTCGAGTCGGCCGAGTCGGTAATTGCCCGAGGCCGGATGCGATGCCGACGCTCTGTTGGAAGTTTTAAAGCCTTCCGTTCAAAAGCCTTCTCTTACGGGTCGATCGCCGGCTGAACAGTTAGCATCTGCGGCCCGCGCGCCGGGAACCCGCCGCACTCGATCAGTTTGCTCGCGGCCAATCCCTCCAAGGGCTTGGAGAAGTAGTAACCCTGGCCATAGCGGCAGGCCAGATGATGGAGCAGGCACCATTGCGCCTCGGTCTCGATGCCTTCCGCCACCACGTCCATCCCCAGGTTCTTCGCCAGCGAGTTGATCACCTTCACGATTTCCGCGTCCTTGTCCCCGGCTTCGAGCTTGGAAACGAAGGAGCGATCGATCTTGAGATCGTGGAAGGGAAAACGATGCAGATAGCTGAGCGAGGAATAGCCGGTGCCGAAATCGTCCAAGCTCAACTGCACGCCCATGTCGCGCAACCCCGTCAGGATGGCCGCCGCCTGATCAGGATTCTCCATGATGGCGCTCTCGGTGACCTCGAGCTTGAGCGAACCCGGCGCCACGCACGCCTCCTTGAGAATGCCCTGGATCTGTCGCAGCAGATCGGGATCCTGCAATTGCTTGCCCGATAGATTCACGCTCATCGTAAGCTGCTTTCCAGCCGCGAACAGGCGTTGCCACTCCGCCAATTGCTTGAGGGATTGCCAAAGCACCCAGCGCCCGATGGAAATGATCAGCCCCGTGTCTTCGGCCAGGGGGATGAAATCGGCGGGCGATACCATGCCGAGCTCGGGATGCTGCCAACGGATGAGCGCTTCGAAGCCCATCAGGTGCCGGTTCTCCAGGGAAACGATGGGCTGGTAATGCAGGCGGAACTCCGACCGCTCCAGCGCCTTGCGCAGATTGTTCTCCAAGGTCATGATCCGGACGGCCTTGGCATGCATGGAGGCGTCGAATACTTCGTAGCGCCCCTTGCCCGCGGCCTTGGCGCGGTGCATGGCTGTGTCGGCCTCGCGCAAAAGTTCCCCGGGGCCCTCCGCGCTATCCCCCGAGAAAGCGATGCCGATGCTGGCGGCAGCGTAGATTTCCCGCCCGTCGATATCGAAGGGCAGCGAGAGCGCCTCCAGCACGCGATCCGCCAAGGCAGGCCCCAGCTTGAGGTCGGACAGATCCTCCAAGAGAACGCAGAATTCGTCCCCGCCCAAGCGGGCAAGGGTGGTGCCGGCGGGAAGAATGGCCTCCAGGCGCCTGGCGAAGGCCATCAACAGGCGATCCCCCAGGCTATGGCCCATGCTATCGTTGATGAACTTGAAGCGATCCAGATCCAATGCCAGCGCGGCGCAAGGCGCCTCGGGGTTACGGTGCGCGCGCTCGATGGCGCGGCCCAGGCGCTCTAGAAGCAGCGCGCGATTGGGGAGGCCGGTGAGCGCATCGTGCAGCGTCCCGTGGATGAGCTGGTCTTCCATGCGCTTACGTTGGGTCACGTCCATCACCGTACCTTCGCAGTAGTCCAGGCTGCCGTCGGCTTTGGCCACCGAGCGGGCGTTCTCGGAGATGATGATGACGGCCCCGTCCTTGCGGCGCACCTGCGACTCGAATTCGGTCACGCGCCCGCGCTCCACCAGGATGCGCAGGAATTCCGCGCGCCGCGAAGGATCCACGTAGAGCTCGGTACCGATGTCCCGCACCGATCCGATCATCTCGCGCGCGTCGGCGTATCCGAAGAGGCGCGCCAAGGCCGGGTTCGCCCCCAGGAAGCGTCCTTCCGGAGTCGATTGGAAGATGCCCTCCACCGCGTTCTCGAAAATGTTGAGGTAGCGGGCCCTGGCCTCGCTCAGGGCATGATCCACCTGCTTTCGTTCCAGGGCGCTGACGAAAATCTCTCCCGCCATGCGTAGAACCTGGACATTGTCCTCGGTCCAGTCCTGCCGGACGCGCACCGAATCGAAGCCCAGGTATCCGCGGACCGAACCGCGATGCGCCATGGGGACGATTACCAGGGAGAGGATGCCTTCGCGCTCGAACTCTTCGCGTTCGGCGGCCGCCTCGGGGGGCAATTCCCCCAGATCCGATACGTAGACGGTGCGCAAAGCGAGGATCCGTTCCATGAACCAGGGGAAGCGCGAAGCCTCCAAGCCTTGCAATCGCTGTATCTGGGGGGCGATTCCCCGCGCGCACCATTCGTAGGCGTTGTCCACCCGCACCCCATCGGGAGAGAACAGGAAGATATAGCTGCGATCCACCTGGGCGAATTCCGCCAAGGCGCGTAAGCCGTAGTTGATGCCCATATCGATGCGATCGCCGGGCAGATGGATGAAGTGGGTGGAGATGGAAGTGATGAGATCCTCGAAGCGGATGCGGTGGCGGAGCTCTTCGCTCACGCGGCGATGCCGCTCCTCGCTCTCCCTCAGGGCTTCTTGCGCGGCAGCCAGGAGCCCGGAGAGGGCCGCGGCGCTCGGTGCCGAGCCGTTCGAGGCCGAACCATCCGCGCCCGGTCGCCAATCGGGAACACCCGGAGCGGGATCGCGCGAAGTCGGCGTGACCGCCCTATCCTCGTTGGGCATCCTTTCTTCCAAGTTCTTCCCGATCGAAACCCGCCGCAGGAGCGGCAGGGACGCCATCCCATGATACCGGCCGGCGGAAAATCCAAGCAAGGCTCCGGCCCCGTTCCATTGGGGAATCTTGAGGCGCGGAGGCCGCGCCGCGATCGTATCGCCATCATGTTAGGCGCTCTTATCGTACTATTCAGCCCTTGAGCAGGCTGAGCACGCCTTGCGGGACCTGGTTGGCCTGCGCCAACATCGAAGTCGCGCTCTGGCTGAGGATCTGCGCGCGGGTGAACTCGGTGGTCTCCTGCGCGAAGTCCACGTCGCGGATGCGGCTTTCCGCGTCCTGCGTGTTATAGACCTGGTTGGACAGATTGCTGATGGCGAACTCCAGGCGGTTCACGTAGGCGCCCACGTCCGAACGCATAGTGTTCACCGACTTGATGGCGGAATCGATGAGCGACAGCGAGGCCAAAGCGCCGGCCGAGGTCGACACCGTGGTGGTGGCGGGGTTCATGCCCAAGGCGCCCAGGGTCATTGCGTCGATGGTGATGCTGATACGGTCCACCGCGTTGCTGGATCCCGCGCCGATGTGCAATACGGAAGCGGCGCCGCCCGAGACGCCGAACGAGCCCGCGGCGCCGTCCAGCAGGGTCATGCCGTTATAGGAGGCCGAGCCGGAGATACGGGTGATTTCGTTCATCAGCTGGCCGAACTCCTTATCCGTATAAGAACGTTCGGTCGTGGTCATGGTATCGGTGGAGCTCTGAATGGCCAGTTCGCGCATGCGCTGGAGGATGTTGTTGACTTCCCCCGCGGAACCTTCCGCGATTTGCAAGAGCGCGATGCCGTCCTCGGCGTTGCTCTTGGCGCGGCCCATGCCGCGGATCTTGCTCCGCAGCGACTCGGAGACCGAAAGGCCGGCGGCGTCGTCCGAGGCGCGGTTGATGCGCATGCCGGTCGACAGTTTTTC
>Ga0265324_10000780_pt1 | contig 20951 bp, 9 predicted proteins | sample 41419metaG_FD_198634 | JGI IMG/M metagenome (GOLD analysis project Ga0265324, IMG submission 198634) | Rhizosphere microbial communities from Carex aquatilis grown in University of Washington, Seatle, WA, United States - 4-14-19 metaG | ecosystem: Host-associated > Plants > Roots > Rhizosphere >...
AAATCCAACAAATCAAGTCCTACGTCTCGCACCACACTACCCAGGCAAGGTGTTCACGCACTACTTGGACACTCACCACAATCTCGGCTACCTTTACGTGTGCTTTCAGCGCCAAAGTAAATTCACGATGTTGAAAACAGCTTGTTTTTCAAAATTTTTCGCAAATTAGTAAAAAACCCAAATGAAATTTAAATTCAAAAACAGTGTTCGCGGGTGGTGGTTCGCTCTGGCGCTCGTGACAGTCATCCTTGCGGGCGGCGGATTTAAGGCTCAGGCCTATGTCCATCCGTCCATTCCGCTCACCCTCGAAGAACTGAACACCCTGAAGGCCAGCACCAATCAGAACCCTTGGAAGGACGGCTACGGATACGCGAGCGGCATATCGGCGAATTACACGATGCAGGGACCGTTTGCGACAGTCTCCCGCACCCCTGACGTAAATCTCAACCAATGGAAGAGTGACATGGGTGCCGTGTATGGTCTCGCGCTCAAGTGGTATTTGACCGGCGACAACGCCTCCGCCCAGAAATCGCACGACATCCTGCTCGCCTGGGCGAACACGCAGACGAGCTTCGGCGGTCAGGAAATGGCTCTTTCCATCGGCGACTATGCCGGCGCTTACACCGGCGGCGCTGACATTTTACGCGGCACCTGGCCCGGCTGGACAGCCGCCGATACGACGACGGTGAAAAATTATTTCCTGAATCTTTACTGGCCTGCCTGCTATGCCGGATTTAACACCGTTGGCCCCGCCAACAAAGGGGCTCTCACCATGGCGGCCGGTATCGCCATTGCGACTTTCTGCGACGACACCAACAAGTTCAACCTGGTCCTTAACAATTTCCGCACTCTCCCGGCCTCCGGCCTGCCCAATACCCTGCCGACGGGCGAGATGGGTGAGACGGGCCGTGACCAGGGCCACTTCTTTAACACCCTCGGGAGCATGGCCTTCCTTGCCGAAGTTGCCTGGAATCAAGGTATAGACCTCTATTCCGAATTGGACAACCGGCTGCTGGCCTGCGGCGAATACTACGCCCGCAACACGCTCATGACCGATAATCCTTTTGTTACTTATGGCTCAATTGATTACAACTATTGGGTCAACAATCAATGGGTGGGAACTTACACCGCCAATCGCGGGGCTCTTTACTTCATCCAAAACGCGTATAAAAATCGCAAAGGCCTTCCCACTCCCTGGATAGACCTTAAACTCCAGTCCCAGCCGGTTGATTCCGGGAACTGGACGCTTGCCAAGACTGCGGACTTCACCACCGCCACCCCGATGGCGCCTATTGTTCTTCCGGCGGTTTCGGTGGCATCGAGCGGGTTGACCTTAACCCAAATAGACACCGCCCTCCCGGTAGGCAGCCTTTCTTACGCGAACGGTGTGTGGACACTGGCCGGATCTGGGTGGGGGGTCTGGGGCGGTGCCTCTGACAGCTGTCAGTTTGCTTACAAAGCGATGGCCGGCGACTGCGCCATGGTGGCCTTGGTCAACCCATTCCCCTATACGGGAAATACTGCCGGCAGGATGGGATTGATGATTCGTGACAATCTCGTCAGCACCAAATCGCAGACTGCCATTGTCTCCTTATCGCCTCACTCAGCAGATAGTGGCTATAATTTTGAGTCCTATCAGACTGGCTGGACGGACAACTGGGGAGGGAGTAACTGGGCGCACCGTTCGCAAACACTTCCTCTGCCCATGCCTTACTGGCTTAAAATCGAGCGCATAGGCAACCACATTAACACTTACACTTCGCCGGATGGCGCCAATTGGGCTCCCAATACCAGCTCCTACTACGGCAATGGTCTGCCATCCACCGTTTATATCGGCTTATTTCTCTGCACTGGAGTCACTACGAACGCAATAGGAACCTATTCCAATCTGGCGTTCACCGGCGGAAGTGGTGGCCTGGTGACAACTCCGGCGGCTCCGGCGGCTGTATTTGCCTCCGGCTCCAGCAAAGTCATTACCGTGCGCTGGGTGCCTTCCTTTGGTGCCACCAGCTACAATCTGCTGCGCTCCACCACCTCCGGCAGTGGTTATGCGGCCATCGCCAGCAATCTCTCCACAGCCACGACGAGTTATGTGGATACGACAGCGGTTGCGGGCACGACTAACTACTATGTGGTTCAAGCGGTAAATTCTGTCGGCACCAGTGGCAATTCACCTGAGTTTAGCGGTTCTCTGCTTCCTGCGCCGATGGTCAACCTCGCCCTCAGTGGCAGTGGCACGGCCAGCTCCAACGATGGCTCCTCTGGATGGGATGGACCCGCCCAAGCCTTCGACAACGACCCCGGCACAAGATGGTATAACGGCAACACCCACCCCAGCCCCACCGGCTGGCTCCGCTACGACTTCGGCTCGGGCAACGCGCCGGTCGTCAAGCGCTACACGGTAAACAGCGCCGACGTGGTTGGTCGCGAACCGACGGCCTGGCAATTTCAAGGCTCGAACGACGGTTCGACCTGGACGACGCTCGACACGGAGAGTGGCCAGGCCTTCTCCGATCCGTATAAGCAGAAAATCTACAACATCGGCAACACTACCGGCTACCGCTACTACCAGATCAATGTCACCGCCGGCAACGGCGGCGCGCTGGGGATCTCCGAACTGGGCCTGTGGTCCGACAGTGGACAAGCCGTGCTCAACGGCACCTATCGCGTCGTCAATAAGAAGAGCAACAAGGTCATGGATGTGACCGGCAGCACCAACGGCGCACCGGTCGTGCAGCAGACCTTTGACGGGGGCAACAGCCAGCTATGGAACATTGCCTGGCAGGGCAATGGTCAGTATCGCGCCACCAACGTTGCCAGTGCCAAGGTGATTGACAACGGCGGCAGCGCCAACGCGGGCGACAAACTGGTCATCCAACCTTCGAGCGGAGGCAACAGCCAGCTCTGGAGCATTTTGCCCGACAGCGATGGCTTCTTCCGCATCACGTCCGCGAACAGCGGCCTGGTTGCCGATGTCAGCGGCGGCTCGACAGCCAATGGCGCAAACATCATTCAGGGGACCAACAACGGCGGCGACAGCCAGCTCTGGATGCCCGGATTTGCCGCCGCGCCGCAGCCGATCCCTCCGGCTCCCACCGGCTTGGGGGCTGCGCCAGCTTCCTTCAGCCAGATCAATTTGTTCTGGACCGCCAGCCCCGGTGCGATCAGTTACAACATCAAGCAGGCGACCGTCAGCGGCGGGCCTTACACGAACATTGCCGAGAGCGTGAACACCACGAACTACGCAAGCACCGGTCTGCTTAGCGCCACGACATATTACTACGTTGTGTCGGCGGTGAACGGCAGCGGTGAGAGCACCAACTCCGCGCAGGCCAGCGCAACGACTCTGTCGGCTCCGCCCCCCGCGCCGACAGGTTTGACCGCGATACTGGGCGCGAACCAAGTTTCCCTGAGTTGGATGCCTTCCGCCGCCGCGACGAGTTACAACGTGGAGCGGGCGACCACCAGCGGCGGCCCCTACACCACCGTGGCCTCGGGCGTGACGAGCACCAACTACACGAACACCGGCCTCACCAACGGCGTCACCTACTACTACGTCGTCAGCGCCTCCAACGGCATTGGCACCGGCCCCGACTCTGCCGAAATCTCCGTCACTCCGAGCAGCCTGGTGGTCCAACTCAAGTTCGACGAGACTAGCGGCACGATTGCCGCCGACTCCAGCGGCCGCGCCTTTAACGCCACGCTCGTCAACGGCGCGACCTTCGCCCCCGGAACGTTCGGCAACGCCCTCGTCCTCGTCACGAATTCCTCCTCCAAGTATGCCTGGCTCCCCAACGGTGTCACCAGTGGCATCACCAACTTCACCGTCTCCACCTGGGTCTGGATCAACGCGTTCAGCTCGTTCTCGCGCATCTTCGATTTCGGCACGGGCACCGGGAACTACATGTTCCTCACGCCGCAATACACGGCCACGTCGCCCAACAACGCCAAACTCCGCTTCGCCATCCGCACGACCGTCGCCGCCGAGCAATTCGTGAACGGCACCATCGCCCTCCCCACCAACGCTTGGGCCCACGTCGCCGTCACCCGTTCCGGCAACACCGTTTCGCTCTACGTCAACGGTGCCTTCGCTGGCTCCGGCACCATTACGCTCAACCCCGCCGACCTCGGCGTCACCACTCAAAACTACCTCGGCAAGTCGCAGTGGCCCGATCCCTATCTCGACGGCAACCTCGACGACTTCCGTCTCTACAGCCAGGCGATGACCGCCGGGGAGATCGCCGCGCTTGCCAATCCCGCCGCCGGCGCCCCGATGCAGCTCGCCGCCGTTTCCGGCGACGGTCAGGCCACTCTCACCTGGCTCCCCAACGCCACGACGAACTACACCGTCAAACGCGCCATCACGAGCGGCGGCCCTTACACCACGATTACCACCGGACTGACGAACCTCATTTACACTGACACCGGCCTCACCAATGGCGTCACTTACTACTACGTCGTCAGCGGCGCCAACGCCGGCGGTTCCGGCCCCAACTCCGCCCAAGTCTCCGTCACCCCGAGCGACCTGCGCCTGCAACTGAAGTTCGACGAAAGTTCGGGCAATGTTGCCGCAGACTCCAGTGTTCGTGGTTTCAACGCCACGCTCGTCAACGCCCCGACCTTCACCGCCGGCAAAATCAACAACGCGCTCACGGTCAGCAACACCTTGTCGCAATACGCGGCACTGCCGACGGGTGTCGTGAACGGAATGACGAACTTCACCATCATGGGATGGGTGAAGCTGAACAGCCGCTTGGCGAATGGGCGTATGTTTGATTTCGGCACGAGCACCGCACCAGGTGCAGGGACCGGGGCTTATATGTTCCTGACGCCTTACAATGGCAGCAACATGCGTTTTGCAATTACTACAAGCGGGTATAACAACGAGCAGGGAATCAATGTCACCGCTCTCAATACCGGCATTTGGACGCATGTAGCCGTCACGCTCTCAGGCAATTTGGCCAGGCTTTACGTCAACGGCGTCCTGAGCGGCAGCAACAACACAATGACCCTGAACCCCTCCAGCCTTGGGGCCACGACCCAGAACTATCTCGGCAAATCGCAATTCAGCGGGGATTCCTATTTCAATGGTTCGTTTGATGATTTCCGCATCTACAGCCGCGCCCTGTCCGCCGGGGAAATTGCCTTGTTTCAAAACCAGCTCGCCGCCCCGAACGGTCTCGCGGCCACGCCGGGCGACAGCCAGGTCCAACTCACGTGGAACGGCGTGACAAGCGCGACCAGCTACACGGTCAGCCGCTCCGTTGACAATGGCGCCTCCTACACCGCCATCGCGCAACTCAGCAGCACAAACTTTACGGATACGAACGTGATGAATGGCGGAACCTATTACTACGTCGTCCGCGCGGCGAACTTCGCGGGCGAAAGTCCCGATTCCTCACCCGTCAGCGTGCAGGTCGTTTCGTTGGTCCCGCCAAATCTGTCGCTCACGTTCAGCGGCGGCGAGCTTCAGTTCAGTTGGCCGGGGGATCACATCGGATGGCGGCTCCAGATGAACAGCAACTTGGGCACGACCAACTGGCAGGATGTATCCGGAACGGAAGAAGCCAACGCTGTTTCGATTCCGCTCACCAATGGCAACGCGTTTTTCCGATTGGTTTATCCATGACAAAACGCTCTCAATCATCATTTGCAATCGCGGCGACGGTTTTGCTGGCTGTTCAGATTCACGCCAGCAATTTAAGGATGTGGTATTCATCACCCGGTGCGAACAACATGACGCAGAGCCTGTTGATCGGCAATGGCCGGATGGGCGCGATTGTTCCCGGCGGCGTCGCCAAGGACACGCTCGTCTTGAACGACAGCAGCCTGTGGTCTGGCACGGCGAATCTTTCCGGCGGCTACTCGCTGGGGACGGGCGGCGCGTTTGGCTCTTACCAGATGTTTGGCAGCCTGATTTTGAATTTGCCGGTGCAGACGAATCCGCTCACGTCCGGCCTCGGCACCACACCGAGCTTAAACACTCATTCCATGATCTTTCAGTGCTTGTGGCGGATAGCTTGGCCGAGGCGTGGGTTCCTCGGTTGGGAATGGGGAGGTAAGGACGATGGCAAATAGAAGGCAGTTTTTCGAAATCAGGTTCCCATTTTTATATGTTAATTATATTAAAGTTGTGCGGGCAGGTTTTCAGGTGCCTGTATTTTGTCGCCCTGTTTTCCGGAGTTGCCGGCATCACGATGCAGGCTTCGGCAGTGACGCTGGCTTTGAGTTCGGCCTCGCCGATACCAGAGACATATGACATCTATAATTTTGCCGGAGCCAACATGGACATGAACAATGTCTATGCCTCCGGCAGCGCGCCCGCCACGAACGGCCCGGGCAATGACACCGTTACCTACGTGGCGAATGACCGCACCAGCCAGGGCCAGACGTTTACCACGGGTTCCAGCGACGGCGGTTATCTCCTGACCGACATCTGGGTCAAGCACGCCGGCTACACTGCCAATACCACCGATCCCAACACGTCGGGCAGCAACGGCACTTGGTGGATGATGAAGAATGGCGGCGGCCTGACCTTGCGCATCACGCGTCCAGCGCAGGCGGGCACGGCTGGTTTTGCGATGGCGTCGGAAACGTATTCCGCCACCGGCACTGAAGGCTGGCCGGCGACGGCGACCAGTTCGTTGAATGGCGACGGGATGTGGCTGCATTTCACGCTGGGCACGCCGCTGGTGCTGGCGACGAACACGACCTACGGCTTCGACCTGACCAGCGTCGGCAACAACAACGCCTTTTTTGAATGGCTCGGCAACGCGACGAATATCTTCAGCACTGGTTCCGCCTACAAGGGCAGCACGGCGGGCACGCCGGACAATACACTGAACGCGCTCGTGGGCGACCGCGTGTTTCTCGCGCAACTCACGCCGCGCGCGCATCCGCTGCTGACGGCGCGGATGCTGGCCGGAAGCCAGGTGCAAATTTCCTGGCCCGCAACGAACGCCGGCTACCGCTTGCAATCAACGTCTAATTTGAGCGGGCCGTGGACGTATTCGGGACTGCCCGTTTCCAACGTGAGCGGCTCAAACTTCGTCGCGGATACCGCGTCTGAAACCGCCATGTTTTACCGCCTGCAATACGCGCGGGGCTTGCAACTGATACCGGTGCTTTCCTGGCAGACCAACAGCGACGGCCTCACGTTCCAGATGAATCCCGGCACGCTGAAATTGCAGGCGTTTTCGCCGCGCGTCGTTCGCGTGGCTTACAGTTTGAGCAACGCCGTTCCGACCAACAGCCTTGCGGTCATCGCGTCGTCCACCAATGCCGGCTGGAGCGTGACCGCAAGCGCCAATGAGGTTTCGCTCACCACGGCGGCCTTGCAGGTGCGTGTCAATCGTGCCACCGGTGCGGTGGGCTTTTACGACACCAACGGCGCGGTGATCTTGAGCGAACCGATCGGCGGCGGCAAATCCCTGACGGCCACTAGCGTCGGCAACATCAGCACGCTGCAAAGCCGGCAGCAGTTTTTAATTTCGTCCAACGAAGCAATTTACGGATTGGGCCAGCACGCGGCGGGTTTGATGAATTATCGCGGCGCGAGCGTTCATCTTCAGCAGAAAAATCCGACTGAAAGCGCGATTCCGGTTTTGGTTTCCAGCCGCGGCTACGGTTTGCTCTGGGACAATCCGGCGATTTGTGACGTGAGCGTGGCGCAGAGCAATCCGACGAATCTGACTTGGACCTCCGAGGCGGCAGACGCGGTGGATTATTATTTCATGTATGGCCCGGAACTCGACGACGTGATTGCGGGCTACCGCAATTTGACCGGGGCCGCGCCGCTGCTCGGCAAATGGGCGTGGGGTTTGTGGCAATGCAAGAACGCCTACGCCAGCCAGGCGGAACTGACCAATGTGGTCAACACTTATCGCGCCGACAACATCCCGCTGGATGGCATCATCCAAGACTGGCAGTGGTGGTGGAATATCAATAACACCAGTCAGGGCAATGCGTGGGGCTCGCACATTTTCTATGCGCCAAATTATCCCGATCCCACGAACCTGATGACGATGTTGCACGCCGCGAATGCGCACGCGATCATCTCTGTCTGGGCGCGGTTTGATGTGGGCATTGCGAATGCGAACGCCCTTGACGTCGTGGGTGGTCTTTTCACGAACGTTCTAAACAACGTATATCCTGCCGGACAAGGACGGTGGTATGATCCCTTCAATGCCGCCGCGCGGTCGGTCTATTGGTCGCAAATGTCGCAGCACATCTTCTCAGCGGGCTTTGACGGTTGGTGGTTTGACGCCAGCGAAGCGGAATTGAGCGGTAACTGGGGCGAGTTTCGCAATTACACCACTGCCGCCGGCGCGGGCGCGAAGGTGTTCAATGCCTATCCGTTGATGCACACGACGACCGCCTATCAGGGACAGCGCGCGCAAACTTCGAATAAGCGCGTTTTCATTCTCACGCGGTCGGCTTACGCCGGCCAGCAGCGCAACGCCGCCGTGACTTGGTCAGGCGATATCGGCTCTGATTGGACCACGTTTGCGAACCAGATTCCCGCCGGCCTGAACTTTAGTGTCAGTGGCATTCCTTACTGGAACACGGACACCGGCGGATTTAACGACCATGCTCCCGGCTATGTGTCTGGCTCATACATTTACAACGAAGTGTTCACGCGCTGGTTCCAGTTCAGCACGTTCTGTCCCATGCTTCGCATCCACGGAAACAACTACAAAGAAATCTACCGGTTCAGCGAACCCTATTATTCGGCGCTCACCAGTTTTGACGCGCTTCGCCACCACTTGGTTCCTTACATCTACTCCGTTTCGTGGAAGGTAACGAGCCAGGGCTACACGATGATGCGCCCGCTGGTCATGGACTTCCAATCGGACACGAATGTCTTTGGCATCAAAGACCAATATATGTTCGGCCCGGCACTGATGGCGTGTCCGGTGACCACTGCGGGTGCGACCAACCGCAATGTTTATCTCCCGGCGGGCGCGACGTGGTATGATTTCTGGACCGGGCTGACCAATGCCGGTGGCCAGACCATCAGCGCCAACGCAACTATTGATGTCATGCCGCTTCAAGTGCGCGCCGGTTCCATTGTCCCCTATGGCCCGGCCATTCAATACGCGATGCAGACCAACAATCCCATCGAGCTGCGCATTTACCGTGGTGCCAGCGGCAGCTTCACGCTCTATGAGGACGAAGGCGACAACTACAACTACGAGACCGGCGCCTATGCGACCATTCCCATGACCTGGAACGATGCCACGCAGACGCTGACCATTGGTGCGCGGCAGGGAAGTTTTCCGGGAATGCTTGCAAGCCGCACCTTTAACATTGTCTGGGTTTCGTCCGGCCACGGTGTCGGAGTTTCAACAACGTCCGCGTCAGACGCAGTTGTTAGCTATGCCGGCAGTGCCGTGCAGGTTTCTGCCCCGTAGCAGGCATTGGCCCCCAAACAGTTCATTTTTAGGAAAAAGTCCTTTTGTGGCATGACATAAATACAACGTCATTATAAAACGATAAAAATGGCGTGAATTGCAGGTGATTGTCACATTTTAAAATAGAGATGCCCCAATATATTTTGATTATGCTTTTGCAAAAATCCAGCACCGCCGACCATACCGACTGGCGGCTGCAAATGAACACCAACTTGAGCACGACCAACTGGTAGGATATGTCTGGAGCCAACACAAAAAACCAGATCTCGATCCAGCCAACCAATGCCAACGTATTTTTCCGGTTGGTTTATCCGTGAAGATTCTTGAAATCGAAACCTCGCCATTTGATTCCATCTATGATGAAGCCAATCATTCCCTTGCTCGCAGCACTTGTGTTTTTCGCCGCGTCCGCTCAATCGGCGGAAATCGTCGTTAAATCACCCGACCGCAAAGTTGTCGCCACGGTGACGGACGACGGCGGGTTGAGTTATTCGGTTTCCCTCGACGGCCGCGAAGTCGTGCGCAAGTCGCGCCTCGGCATTATTTCGGACGGCGTGGATCTGGGCGCGAACGTCACGCTGGACAAATCGTCTTCCCGCAAAATCCGCGAGTCGTATGCCATGTTCGGCAGTCATGCGCGCGCGGAAAATGATTACCGCGAGACCACCATCGCCGTCCGCAGCGCCGGCGGCGAGGCTTACGAACTCGACGTGCGCGCCTACAACGATGGTGTGGCGTTGCGCGCGCAGCTGACGGCCAAGCCGGGCCGGAAAATCAGCGGCGAGGCGACGGAATGGAAAATGGCCGGCAATCAGCTGGCGTGGTATCAGCCGGACGCTTTCGGCTACGAGGGGATTTTCCAAAGCAAGCCGCTGGAGGCTTTTCAAGCGGACAAAAAAATCGCGCTGCCGATCACCTTCAAGCTGCCCGGCGGCGGCTATGCGCTCGTGACCGAGGCGGATCTTTTGAATTACAGCGATGCGGCGGTGCAGGCCGGCTCCGACCATTCGCTGCGCGTGTGTTTCCATGCCGACAAAACGGGCTGGACGACTGACGCCGCCGTGGTTCAGCCCTGGCGCGTGACGCTGCTGGCCCGCGATCTCAACGCGCTGGCGAACAGCGATCTCATTCGCAATCTCGGCCCGGCCGCTTCACCAGAGCTGGCCAAAGCTGATTGGATCAAACCGGGCCGTTCCTCGTGGCAATGGTGGTCCATTGGCGCCCCGAGATTCAACGACCAGCAGCAGTGGGTGGATTGGACGAAAGCTCTCGGCTTCGAGTATTACCTCGTGGACGAAGGCTGGAAAAACTGGAAAGAAGACGACAAGGACAAATGGGCCTGTCTGAAGGAGGTCTGCGATTACGCCAAAACTCGCGGCGTGAAAATCTGGATTTGGCTTCACTGCAATGAGGTTTCAAATCCAGCGACCCGCACCAATCTTCTGGATCACGCCGTCGCGCTGGGCGTGGTCGGCGTGAAGATTGATTTCCAGCCGGAAGCCAACGTGCGCTGGGTGAATTGGTATGACGAAACTCTGCGGGACGCCGCCGCGAGAAAACTGATGGTGGATTTCCACGGCGCGAACAAACCCGTCGGCCGCGAGCGCACCTGGCCGAACGAAATCACTCGTGAATCCATTCGCGGCCACGAGTATCACATCCTCCGTTACAACCGCACGCTGCCGCCGCAGCACGACTGCATCCTGCCTTTCACGCGGTTTGTGATCGGGCCGGGCGATTACACGCCGACGGTTTTCAACCCCAAAGAACTGCGCGGTTACACCTGGTCGCGCGAACTGGCGCAGGCCGTCGTTTTCACCTCGCCGTTCCTGTGCTACGCGGATCATCCGACGAACTACCTGAACAACCCGGCGGTGGATGTGATGAAAGCGATCCCCTCGACTTGGGACGAAACCATCGTTCTGCCGGGCAGCGAAATCGGCAAGTGCGCTGCCTTCGCCCGCCGCAGTGGCAAGCAGTGGTTCATCGGCGTCATCAACGGCGGCGAGGCCACGACGCTGGATCTGCCGCTGAATTTTCTCGGACGCGGCGAATACAAGATGACGCAACTAGGCGACGCGCCGAATCGCGATGATGCCTGGCAGCGCGGGGAAAGAACCGTCAAACGGAGCGACCGGGTGCAGCTCTCCCTGCGCCCCGGAGGCGGCTGCGTTGCCCAACTGAATCCAATGAAATGAGGAACAACTTGTGAAGGCTCCGTTGATGAAATCCAAAATTTTGAGACGGAACCGAACCCGATTGAGCCTGCTGGTGCTGGGCTGTTCGCTCGCAACTGCGTTGGCGCAAACCAATTCACTGCAACTGCCGCCGATTGCCGAAGGGCCGTTCAAGCCGGATTGGAATTCGCTCACGAACTATCAAACGCCGGAATGGTTCCGCGACGCGAAGTTCGGTATCTGGGCGCATTGGGGGCCGCAATGCCAGCCCGAGCATGGCGACTGGTATGCGCGCAACATGTATGTTCAAGGCAGCGGCCAATACAAATCACACCTTGCCGAATACGGGCATCCCTCGACCAATGGTTTCAAGGACGTGATCCATGAATGGAAGGCGGAGCATTTTGATCCGGACACGCTGCTGAAATTCTACAAGCAAAACGGCGCGAAATACTTCATGGCGCTCGCCAATCACCACGACAACTTTGATCTTTGGAATTCCGAATACCAGCCGTGGAATTCTGTCAATGTCGGGCCGCAAAAGGATTTGATCGGCGGCTGGGCGAAGGCGGCGCGAAAAATCGGTTTGCGCTTCGGCGTAAGCGTTCATGCCTCGCGCACATGGTCGTGGTATGAAGTCGCGCAGGGCGCGGACAAGGACGGGCCGTTCGCGGGCGTGCCTTACGACGGCAAGTTGACCAAGGCTGATGGCAAAGGTCTTTGGTGGGACGGTCTCGATCCGCAGGACCTTTACGAGCAGAATCACCGTCCCGGCAGAACGCTGTTCCATGATTTTGACGCCGCCCGCGGCACGAGCTTGCCCGATGCGGCCTACATGGAAAAATTCTTCAAACGAACCAAGCAACTCTGGGATGACTATCACCCCGACCAGATTTATTTTGACGACGCCGTCTTGCCGTTCCATTCGATTGCAGAGGAGGTGCCACTGAATCTAGCCGCGCATTTTTACAACTCGCGGCTCAATAAGAACGGCGGAACGGAAGCGGTGATGAACGGGAAAATCTTGAACGAGATGCAGCGCCGAACCATGGTCTATGACATCGAGCGCGGCAAGGCGGACGGCATCTTGCCGCAGCCGTGGCAGACCGATACGTGCATCGGCGGATGGCACTACGCCCGCAGCATCTTCGAACGGCACGGTTACAAGCGCGCGCCATCGGTGATCCGGATGCTTTGCGATATTGTCAGCAAGAACGGCAATCTGATGTTAAGCGTGCCGCTCCAGCGCGATGGCCAGCCAGACGCGGATGAAATCAAAATCGTCAGTGAAATCGGCGCGTGGTTGAAGGTGAATGGTGAAGCCATCTACGCGACGCGTCCGTGGAAAGTTTACGGAGAGGGCCCTTCAACCGCTGTGGCGGAGAAAGGGCAATTCGATGGTCAGCGCGATGTGTCGAACAAGCCGTTCACGTCGGAAGACATCCGCTTCACGCAGTCGAAGGATGGCAAGACGCTCCACGCCATCGTGCTGGAAATTCCCAAGGACGGTGATGTGATCATTAAATCGCTCGCGGCCAATTCTCCAAATTGGCCGGGCAAAATCGGCAGCGTGCAGTTGGTCGGTGGTGGCAAGTTGAAATTCACCCGCAACGAAACTGGCCTGCACGTGTCATTGCCGAAAAAATTCGACGGCCAAACCGCCTTCGCGCTGAGAATCCGCTGAAACATGAAGAAGCACTTTACGACATTGAGCAGATATGTTCGGTCACCGCTTAAGGCCGTGGCAATGGCATTGCTGGCATTTCAAACCGCGCAACTGACGCTCGCCGCCGCGCTGCCAGTGTATGTCTTTTCGTCGTTCACAGGAGATGCTGCGAACGACATGAAGTTGCGGATTTACGCCTCGGCGGACGCGACCAACTTCACGCTCTACGCCGATACGGGCTATGGCGGGCCGCCCGGCTGCTCCCTGCGTGATCCCAGCATCATGAAACACACGGACGGCAGGTATTACGTCGTGTTCACCTCTCCGCCTTACAACCAGCCTTACGCGAACCAGAATTTTGTCGGCCTGGCCTGGAGCACCAACTTGCAGACGTGGAATACCATGCCCTCGATTTACACCACCAACATTCCCGGCGTAAAACTCAGCTGGGCGCCGGAGTGGGTGGTGGGCGACAGCGGTCTGCCGAAGTTCACGGTCAATTGTTCCTCAGCCGGCAGTGATTTGCGGCCTTACCTTTATACCGCGACCAACAGTGATCTGACCGGATGGAGCGGGCCGGTGGATATCGGCATTGGTTCAATGCATCTCGATACTCAGATTCTCAAGATGGGCAACACCTGGCACTGCTTTACCAAAAGCAACTTATTGCAGCACGCGACCGCGCCGGCGATCACCGGGCCGTGGACGTGGCTGCCCAATCGCGCGGACTGGGCGAATATGGAAGGGCCTTGCGCGGTTCAATTGTCCAATGGTTCATGGATGATGTATGTAGACCCGATGTATGACGTGGCTCAATACATGACCAGCCTGGATTTGACCAATTGGTCGTCGCCATTTTATCTGCCGGGACCGGGAACTATTCTCAAGCATGGAACGGTCATCCGGGATGATGCCTTCAATCTTCCTCCGGTCGGATTGAGGCCGGCAATTGCAATCCGACCTTGAATTTTCAAGGTTTTTTTAAATGACACATTGATTTACGATGACTGCTAAAATTCCACACCAAACTTGCACCGCACTGGCTTTAATTTTCCTGGGTTGGTCACTTTCCATCTTGAGCGTGCCCGCCGCCGAACAGCGGCTGGCATCGCCGGATGGCAATCTGGCCGTGGTGGTCTCAGATGAACACGGCCTGCATTTTCGCGTGGAGGCGGATGGTAAAAACGTGCTCACCAATTCGCCGCTCGGCCTCGAATTCAAGGATGGCACAAGGCTTGGTCCGGCGGCGGTCATCACCAAAACCCGGACCAAGCACCACGACGGCCAATGGGAGAATCTTTTTGGCAATCGCCGGGTGGTGAGTGATCACTGGCAGCAATTGGAACTGACGTTTGAAGAAGCCGGCGCTGCGCCGCGCGTTTTTGGTTTGATTGTGCGCGCTTACAACAACGGCGTGGCTTTTCGCTACGACTTGCCGGCGCGTTCGGGTTTGGGGAATTTTGTGCTGACGAATGAGCTGACGGAATTCTGTTTCGCGGATGACTTTGGCTGTTGGGCTGGCGAAGAATCGGCCTGTGCGGAAAACCACTATCCGGAAATGAAATTAAGCGCGATTCCGGCGGGGAAACCCGGCCATCCATACCAAAGCGTGCTTCCGCTGCTGGTTGAAACGCCGGCGGGATACCTCGCGATCGCCGAATCCGATTTGCTCGATTGGTCAGGGATGTCCCTCACCGGCACGGGATCGCCGGTTGTTAAAGTGACGCTCGACAAACGCTCGGATGGAAACGGGCTGGTGGTTTCGTCTGTGCCGCGGGTCAGTCCGTGGCGCGTGCTGATGTTTGGCCGCACGGCCGCCGATCTGGTGGATTCCGATCTCATCGCCACGCTCGCCACACCGAGCCGTTTGAAAGACGTTTCGTGGATCAAGCCCGGCGCTAGTGCGTGGGACGCCTGGTGGACCGGTATTAATCCTTACGATGCCGATCCCAAACATCGGGCCGTGGAAGCGCGTGGCACCACGCCGTCCGACAAGGAATACATTGATCTCGCGGCGGAGATGGGCTGGTCGTATCAACTGGTGGACTGGTATTGGTATGAAGGCATGACGAGCTACAACAAATCGCTGCATTCACCGCCCAACGCGGTCAAAGGCGATTTCACCAAGGCCGTTCCCGCCGTCAATGTTCCCGAACTGATCCAATACGCGAAAACGAAAAACGTCCGGCTGCTGGTCTGGGCGCATTCGCTCGACATCGAAACGTTTGGGATTGAAAAAGCGCTGGCGTATCTGGCCGGGCAGGGGTTTGCCGGGGTGAAAATTGATTTCATCAACAGCCAGTCGCAGGAGACGGTGCAATGGTGCGAAAAAGTTCTGGTGACGGCGGCGAAACACCATCTGCTGATTGATTTTCACGGCACCTACAAACCCACCGGACTGGCGCGCACCTATCCGAATTTCATCACACAGGAAGGCGTGCTCGGCAACGAATACAACAAGCTTGGCGGCAACCGCTGCACGCCGCTGCATGCCGCCACGCTGCCGTTCACGCGCGCGTTGCTCGGGCCGATGGACTTCACGCCCGGCGGTTTTCTGAATGGCGCACCGAAGGATTTCAAAGCCACCGCGCCGGCGGAGGTCATGGGCACGCGGGCGCGCCAGCTCGCGCTGACGGTGATTTATCCCAGTCCGCTGCTGGTGCTGTGCGACAGCCCGGCGAATTATCGCGGCCAGCCCGGCGTTGAGTTTCTCCGCGCCATTCCCACGGTGTGGGATGAAACGGTCGTGCTCTCCGGCGAAGTCGGCAAAGCCATCGCCCTCGCGCGGCGCTCGGGAAATCACTGGTATCTCGCCGCGATGAATGGCGACGACGCAGCGACGCTGAACCTGCCGTTGAAGTATTTAGGCAAGGGCAAATGGATGCTGCGGAGCTTTGCTGATCGTGTTGACGGAAAACCAACGGAGATTACCGAAACCTTTCAGCCGGTGGATGCGTCCACGGTTCTGCCGGTGAAACTTTCCGACTCCGGCGGATTTGCCGCCGAGTTGACGCCAGCGAAAACAAACTGAAATGACTAGAAGATTTCAGATTCACAAGCTGGTCATTGCGGCGGTCCTGCTTGCCGGCCTCGTTCAAGCGTTCGCTGACGAACCGGCTGGCGCGTGGGGCAACTGGACTCGCTGGGGCGACCAGGGCGACGGAACGTATCGCAATCCCGTCCTGCCTGCCGATTACAGTGATCTCGACTGCATTCGCGTCGGCTCGGATTACTACGCGATTACCTCCACGTTCCAGTGTTCGCCGGGCATGGTGATTCTGCATTCGAAGGATCTGGTCAACTGGCGCATTCTCGGACACGTCATTGATGATGTGACGCAGATTGGGCCGGAGCTGAATTGGGATCGCATGAACCGCTATGGCCGCGGCGTGTGGGCGGGCGCAATTCGCTTTCACGATGGAAAGTTCTGGGTTTATTTCGGCACGCCGGACGAAGGTTATTTCATGAGCGTGGCGAAAGATCCGGCCGGGCCGTGGGCGCCGCTGCATCGCGTCATGGGTGAAGCTGGCTGGGACGATTGCTGTCCGTTCTGGGATGATGACGGCCAGGGTTACTTCGTGGGAACGCATTTCAAGGACGGCTACAAGACCTGGCTGTTCAAACTGACGCCGGATGGACGCGATCTTGTCAAGGATTGGCGCGTGTTGCTGAACGAAGGCGCGGGACGCGAAGCCAACAAACTCTACAAGATCAACGGCACCTACTATCACTTGTTCAGCGAACACAAGCCGGACATGGGCCGTTATGTGATGATGCAACGCGCCACGAACATTGCCGGGCCATACACCGAGAAGCGCCAACTCAGCCATGCGCAGCCCGAAGCGCGCGAGCCGAACCAAGGCGGCCTCGTGCAGACGGAGCAGGGTGGCTGGTATTTCTTCACGCATCATGGTGCCGGCGATTGGGAAGGCCGCTGCGCGAGTTTGCTGCCGGTCAGTTGGGTGGACGGTTGGCCCATCATCGGCAACGTCGGAAACGACGGCATCGGCACGATGGTTTGGTCCGGGCGCAAGCCGGTTGCGAACTTGCCAATCATCACGCCACAGAGCGATGACAATTTCAACAATCCGAAACTCGGCGTGCAGTGGGAATGGAATTACCAGCCGCGCGCGGACAAGTGGGCGCTGACGGAACGTCCGGGCTTCCTGCGATTGCATGCGTTTCGTCCGTTGCGTCCCGATGATTTGCTGAAGGCGGGGAACACGCTCACGCAGCGTTCCTTTAGAACCGCCAGCAATTGCGTCGTGCTCAAGCTCGATTTCTCTGGTTTCGCCGATGGTCAGAAGGCCGGGCTTTGCCATTTTGCCGGGACGCATTCCGCTCTTGGTGTCGTGCAGGATGGCCAGACGCGGCGCATCGAATACCGCGAGAACGGCCATCTCACCGTCGGCCCCGCAATCACGGGCGACCAGTTGTGGTTAAAATCAAGCTGGGGACTCGATGGCCGCAGCCGCTACGCCGGCAGCACTGACGGGAAAAATTTCACCGACTTCGGTCCCGAGTATCAACTGTCTTGGGGCAACTATCGCGGTGATCGGATTGGCATTTACAATTTCAACACGAAACAAGACGCCGGGTATGTTGACGTGGATTTCTGCAACTATAATTACACCGGTGGTTCAACGCCGGACTCCAAGCCGATTACATCGTCGTCATATTGAATGACCGCTCCTCTGGATTTCGTAATTCAATCACCACCAAATATGAATAGAATCAAAATCGTCCTGCTCTACACGATTTCACTGCTCGCGCTGACAGCTCACGCAGAGACAACGATTGTCCCCGTGGACGCCAATGCCGCCAACACGCCCCTCATGAGCAAGGCGCCTGCTCCCGGCGAGAAGCAGTTCCCGTATCCTCAGGTCATTCATTACGACGGTCATTGCCTGACGATTGAAGGCAAAGACGTGTTCATCCGCAGCGCGGCGTTTCACTATTTCCGGACGCCGCGCGAGTTGTGGCGCGACCGTTTTCAGAAGATCAAGGATGCCGGTTTCAATACGGTCGAGACCTATGTGCCGTGGAATTGGCATGAACGCGAAATGCCCGCTGGTTTGGATGATTTTTCCAAAGTGGATCTTTTGGAGTTCGAGGCGTGGCTGAAGATGGCGCAGGATGAATTTGGTTTTTACACCATCGTCCGGCCCGGGCCGTTCATCTGCGCCGAATGGGCCGGCGGCGGTTACCCACGCTGGCTGGCAAAGTTCGCGCCGGGAACAGGAACCAACTTCTGGCTGCGAAGTGCCGAAGACACGCACATCGCCTGGAGCGTTCACTGGTATGACGCCGTGTGCAAGCTGTTCGCCCGCGAGCAAATCACGCGCAAGCCGAAGGGCGGCAAAGGCATCATCCTGGTGCAGATCGAGAACGAATACGATCACCACAAATGTCCGGACAAACCCAAGCTGCTGCGCGCTTTATTCAACGCTGTGAAAAATGCCGGTGTCGAAGTTCCTATATTTAGCTGCCTTACTCGTGAATGCCGCGGCAGTGATGATCCGACACTTTCGCAGGTGTTTGATTGCGATAATTACTATGTCGGCCTTACCGCCGCGCCGAGTTGTGCGCAACGGATGATGTCGCTGCGCGCTAAACAGCCGGACGCACCCGGCTTTGTCACCGAATTGCAGGGCGGCTGGTTCGCGCTCGTGGGCGATCGGTTGAGCGAGGAAAATTATTCCGACGCTCGCCATTACAACGCCATCAGCCTGATGTCGCTGCTCGGTGGCGCGACCGGATTGAACACCTACATGTTCGTTGGTGGCACGCATTTCGGCGGCTGGCAGGCGCGTGGACAAACGACCACTTACGATTACAATGCGCCGATTCGCGAATGGGGCGCGCGCGGTGCGAAATACGAAGTTGCGGTGGGCGTGAATCAGTTCATCCGCGAAAACGAAGCGCAGTTGCTGCGCGCCAACGGCGGACCGTGTGAACTGCAAGGCGCGCCGACGAATCTTTTCGGCGGTGTGCGTGTCGGAGCGGACGGCACGCGGTTTGTGTTTCTGGACAATACCGACCCAAAAAATCCCGTCGCCGGCAAAGTCACCGTGGTGCCGGGAAAAATCGTGAAGCCGAGCGAACCGATTTACAACATTGACCAGGATGGCAATCGCGTGCTGATCAAGGCGGATGACGCCGTGGCAGCGTCCGCGACGATTCCATCGTTCGAGGTGGATTACGATCTGGCGCCGCTCGGTGCCAAAGCGCTGGTCATCGCGCCGGGGAAAACACCGGCGGAAGGCGTCTGGTATCCGAAACCGCAGAAGCTCATCGCGCGCCCGGTCACGCTGCCCGAGGCGGTGCGAATCGCCACGACACTCAAGCGCAACGATCCGCTCGATGGTCCGTGGCAGCCGTTGCCCGCCGGAAAGTCGCTGCCGGAACTTGGAGTGAATGATCAGCGTTATGTTCTCTATCGCTCCCAGTTTTCCCTGGCCGGGAATGACACTACCCATCTTTCCAAGTTTTTAATCAACACGTTCACTCGCGACATTGTTTCCGCAGAGGTGAATGGCCAAATCGCCCAGCGGCTTTATCCCAGCGACGCCTACGCGGCCGCCGCGACGCGGAACACGAAAAAATCTTTCACCCGCATCGGCCCGGATGAATTCGACAATTCCTTTGAGGTCGGCGGCTTGTTGCATCCCGGAACCAACGAAATTGTTTTGCTTTATGAAAACATCGGGTTCGAGCACGGCTATTTGCCGATGGAGGAATTGAGCGGCGTCGGGAAGGCGGGCTTTTCCGACAATGAGAAAACCATCACCAAATTGCTCGACTGGCAGGTCGCCACGAATCTCGGCGGCGTCAGCGCCGGCTGGACGCAGCCTGATTTCACCGCGCACGACTGGAGCAAGGTCGCGCTCGACACCAACACTCCGATTGCGCGCAAGGGCAACGGCATTCAGCCCAAGGATCATCAGGACGCGCTGCTGACTTGGTATCGGCTGGAGTTCGAGTTGCCGGCGACGCGCGCTGGTCAATGGATTCCGTGGCGGCTGTTAATCAACGCCTCGGGCAACGGCTTCATGTGGCTTAATGGCCACGACATCGGGAAGCATTGGGAAGCCGGCCCGCAGCGCGAATTCTATTTGCCCGAATGCTGGCTGAAGTTCGGGAGTGGAAAAAACGTAATTGTGCTCGCGCTGCGTCAGACAATCAACGGCGCAAAACTGAATGCCGCTGAGATTTCTCCCTATCCCGATTCCGCTGAATTGATTCGGTGAAACACGCGCAATCACGCACTCTTCAAAATGATTCAATGATGAACAAACTATTTATCGCAGCGTTGCTGCTTTCAGTCGGTGCCATGGCCGCGCCGGTGCAGATCCAGATTGACTGCGCCAAGCCGACGGTCGAACTCAGCCCCTATCTCTACGGCCTTTTTTTCGAGGACATCAATTACGGAGCGGATGGCGGTCTGTATGCCGAGTTGGTGCAGAACCGATCGTTCGAGTATTTCAATATCGAGCCGCGCGACCGTCTCCGGGAAAAAACCGCCGGGGACATGAATCCGATGTCTGCCTGGGAAGTGATCGAGCGGGGCGGCGCAAAATGCCACACCACGGTTTCGCGATGGACACCATTGAACCGGGCGAATGAGAACTACCTGACGATCTACATTGATAAGCCGGGCGATGGCATCGGCGTCGCCAATCTGGGCTACGACGG
>Ga0265324_10000782_pt1 | contig 20919 bp, 15 predicted proteins | sample 41419metaG_FD_198634 | JGI IMG/M metagenome (GOLD analysis project Ga0265324, IMG submission 198634) | Rhizosphere microbial communities from Carex aquatilis grown in University of Washington, Seatle, WA, United States - 4-14-19 metaG | ecosystem: Host-associated > Plants > Roots > Rhizosphere...
GCGATATAAATAGCATCAAGACAGGTCCTTTCGAACCAGACCTTCGCTAAGCCCCTGGTGAGGAAGTTAAGCTGGGTCCTTCTTCCTTTGCTACTGATGCCATACCATCAAGAGCGGATAGGTCTCCATTCCTTATGATTTCAGTAGTGCAGCTCCTATTCCTTCAAAAAAAGGGGTTTTCCTTCAACGAGAAAGATATGGGAAGAGAAATGCCTCGCTGAACTACCTTTCGAGAAGATGCTTTGAAGGGCAAGGCAAGCAAGGTAAGAATCCATCCCCAGAAAAGGGATAATTTGATGCACCTACGACTCAGTAAACCGATACTGAGCTAGCAAAGGAAAAAGTGAGTGATTCAAGAAATGACGTAGATGCAGAAGTACATGATGAAAGGGATGGATGGAAGCGAAGTGCCCCGTACAAGGAAGGCAGTATGGTGACAACCAGAGCGCAATCAAAGCAGCAAGTGCTGTTTCAGTACTAACACCTTTCCTAACGCGAGAGGTTAAACCTTCATTAGCCCTTGGTCCAGCATTGAGGGTTATAGAGAAGTCGCCCGCATCTACTTCATTTCTGAAGGGGTAGGTCAAAGTAGGGTCTTCAAAGTCTTGCTCAATAAATAATATCCGGGCCTGTCAGGATCGGCCCAAGCCTCGGCCCTTACACGATTCTCCCAATGCAAAAGGTGCCACATGGCCTTAAAGAGTTAAAGAAACTCGTCTGGGTACGAACTACTATTATCTTACTGCTTGCTATGAGTGAGCGAAGCGCCAACCGAAGGAGCTACTTAATTAGAAAATTCGATAGTGAAAAGCGATCTAAATTATCTATGGGATTGCTACAGATCGTAAGCCATACTAGTAGAAATTAGATCTTCGGGGCGAGGCAGATACTAATTTGACCTCTGAAACAGCGATTTCTTACCCGAAGTCGAACTCCAAGTAGGAAAAAGAAAGGAAAAATAGATTGACCTTTTAGGTGCTTGCCTTGTTCTTCATGCCAGGAGGCTTCCTGGCTCGTAACGTTAGTAGTTACTCGCTGGGTGGAGTCTTTAAGTCGTAGTAGGAAAGTTGCTCCTCAGCCATCTGAGACTTGAGCTTGTTGCACTGCCGGATCTTTCCATTAACGCACGCACACCTTATGACCTCGTGGACCCGCGTTTTCATATCTGTTCCAATCTGAGAAAAATGGGTGAAAGCGAACCGGACCTAGACCTACTCAACCCTCCTATGCTCACCAAAAGCTCGCCAAAAGGCGAAACAAGCAAAACAAACCCACCCAACTATCCTAACCATCAACATATCACTCACGCGGCTCAAAGACTGCGGCGCTTTCGGGCATCTTTCAAAATATCAGCTGACGCTATAGAGTCACCCGGAGAAAACTCCGGACTGGGGGCATCGCATAGTAGTTCGTGATTTCGATCTTGGTAGTAGAAGTGGTTCGTCAAAGCCTAAACGAAGAGACAGGAAGCAGTTAATGTTTAATAAAGGGGGGGTGAAGGGGAGGTGCAGAGGAAGGTGCCGGGAGTAGGCTTTGGGGTGGAGCATAGCATTCTACAGAGAAAGTGACATGGTTTGAAAGTTGTCAATCTAATTTTCCCTTCGGAAAGTCGATCAAAAAGGGGAAAAGTTTTCATTCTTGTCAAAGTTGTACTTTTTGAACGGGCACTTCCCCACCCAACTCCAATGCGAAACATTGGAACTCCTTTGACAGTTCGCAGGTTTTCCTTGAGTTTGAGCATGTCGGGTGCTTCTGTGACTCGAGGAATGCCAAAAAGAATGTCATCTGCGTACCGCGCGTAAAAGATCTTGACCTGCCACTCGTCGACCCCCTCAGGCCCTGGCACCCCGAGGAAGGACTCAAATAGCTGCTTGTCCAGCTGGTGAAGGAACACGTTCATGAGCACTGGTGAGATTGGGCTGCCCTGAGGAATACCCACCTCGCGGCAAGCATAGTTCCTGCCGTTCTTGTCAAATATTTCCGTGGTCAGGAAGGCTTGGATGAGCTTCACGAAGTCTTCATTCTCCGGGCCGAAACATTCCCCGAGAAGCGGGAGAAGAAGGTCATGTCTAATGCAATCAAAGCATTTCACCACATCGCACTGAATGAGGTAATCCATCGGAGGCCAGCTCATCATCACGTCCTGAAAGAAAGTCTTAGTGCCCCGCGCCACCCTGGGATGCACGAAGAAAGACGGGTTCCAGTTCATCTCTAAGTACGAGAGCCATGGCGTGGAGTACCAGTCGATCCTTGTCTGCAGGTTGAGTGATTGGTCGAAACTCACCTGGCTTCTTCGGTTTAGGAATCAAGGTCCTATACATCGGACTGAACTGATACGCCCGCCCCCTGTCTCAAAGCATCTTTTATTAGCTCCACTTCCTGCTCATGACGCCAAGGATATCTGGATGGATTGGCCACCCATAGTGCATCCACGTAGTCAACGAACTTGTCAATCATGGGTAGTGTCAACTCCAATCCCCTCTTTGCCCTCTCACTAGTTATTTTCTTTACGTACCAAAGTAGCCCTTTTTCCAAAAGTTTCACCATCCAATCCAAACCATATCTTCCTTTTTCTGTAGTGTGGATCCTTTTTTTGATGCCACTGATTCTACATTATCTAAGAAAATACTCGCCAAAAGCGGAAGAGAAGAAGGGATGCGGTATGGCTTGAAAGAAGAAGTGAAATCAGACATAGTGTGAGGGAGGCGCTCACTTTCTAATACGTTGATTGCATGCTGAATAGAGAAAAGGAATGATCAATGCATATCTAAGTTATGTCTTCAAAAGCCTAGCATAGATGATGCCCTACTTCCTGCTTCTTAACAAACTTGACACTGAGCAAGGAAGGAGATGTGTGCTATGAAAGCACTCTTGCATGAGCTCATTCCTCACCATACTTTTCTTTTCCATTCATATATGGAAACCCTTCATCATACTTCCTGCAAGAACTAATAGAGGGCTATTAAGCCACCATCTCATGCTGTTCATAACTCGCCTATGCCTTGCATTGCATTTCATAATGAGAACGTGTGCAGGGTCTTTCCTATGCTTTCAGCTGATCTCTATCGCCCACTATGACACCTCATTGCAATCACTATGACACCTTATTATTGGATATTATTATTATCTCATCCTCCTTATTGATTCTATTCTGAAACTATGGAATTTGACCATCTATCTACGAGATCTTAAGACTATTTAAGGTGGTTTACTACTACGTAAGTGAAAGGTAGATGGTAGCCCCAATCCTCCTATTTCGGAAGAAGAGCTCGACAATCATCATCCGTAGCATGGTTTAATAAACCTTCCTTAAAGCGTTCATAAGACGCTAATTCCATAACACGAATGGCATATTTAGCGTAGGCTGTCATAAGTGCTAGGACATGTGCATCCCACAGCTCCTTATCTTTTGTAGATAGATCTTTTGGCTCTAAGCTAGCCATGTATGCTTTCAATTCTTTAGAATTAAAACAACTAAATCTACCTGATTGAAGGAGCGAGCCTGGCTTGAACAACAATCCTTTATCTTTCTTATCAACTAACCCTGTGAATAGTGAAAACGTAGTATGATTAGACAAATAATACCTATGAAAGAGTTTACTATAAGTAAATAAATTAGACACCTGCAATCTATTGATTCTGCGGGTGAATCATATCAGCTAAACACACACAGTAAATACAACTCAGACCTCCTGCTTTAGCTTTAGGAGCTGGAGCTATAAAACAGTCATGTACCGTATACACATTGAATGTATAATTCATCATACAATATCGAACAACATGGGCAGCTATAGCAGCATCCTTTTGATGAATGAAGTTAGCAAAAGTGGCCCTTCCCTTCTGGCCTTAGCTCTGTCTTCTTTCTTCTTAGTTGGAACTGCAAGGGTAATCTTATGTTTCTTCTTAAGTGCTCTATTATAGATAGTAGTAGTAACATTATCTGATCTGATGTAATCCTGAACAGTGGTTAAATAATGAGACTGATAGCGAACAGGCTTATTTAAAAATGAAGTAAACCAACCAACTTCGTTTACTAGTGTCATAAGGTTATTTATAGCTGGATATCTCACTTCCCAGTATTTTTATAGAGCACCAGCCACTTTGGATGCATCAGATCGAGAAATACTGTATTCTAGTGCTTGTTCTACATCATTAATAGCACTAAAATGAGTCTTTCCATAGACAATAGGCATATATATCTTTTTCATTAGCTTACGGGTAAGATGAGGTTCAACAATCTCATAGAGGGATTCACCTAATGTCTTATAAAGATGTGGCTTTATATCATAAAGAATATCTTTATAAAGATCGCGTATTACCTTATCTTTCAGAAGATTTGTACTTCTACCTAGTTCATAATCCAATAGAAAGTATGACATAATTTGGTAAGCACTAGAGGAAGCATCCATACTAATAGGCAAGTTCCCATAAGTGAAACGGCTGATATTCCACTTGCAAAGGTTAATTAAGCAAGAAATGAATTGGAAGGGGTTCTTAGCCCCTTTTGCTAAATTGACTAATTTCTTGATAAGATATTCATCAAACTCATCTTCTACTGTATCTTTAATTTCACGTGTCCAAGCTGATGCTTCCTCTCTACTTTCGAATGAATGATGATGAAAACCAACTGCTAATGGATTTCAAAAAAGTCGAGCGAATAGCTGCCCAATCAAAGTCTCTCTTACTTATCGAGTTTGAGGAAAGGAAGGATGACTTCTTTAAGCTACCAGAGTTATGTACTATTTAGTAGTTAAAAGACATTTATTGAAACGGAGTTTACCTGTCCCAGTGCATCTTTCTTTCAAAAAAGCGCCTTACTATATATACAAGAAGAATAAACACAACTCCTATCAATTAGAAAAGCTCATCCCTTTATGGAGTTCTCCGGGGAAGCAGGCGGTGGGTGAGGCAGTTAGGGCGGCAACGGGAGCTGTTGGCGGAACACAATATATAAAGGCAGAGTCAGGGGCCTTGGATCAGAGGTTAGTTCTTAGCCACTGTCGGAAATAGGGTTGTGAGCAGAGGCAATTGAAGGGCAATAACTAGCTTTGCCTTCCTTTTTTTAGGAGGATATGTCCAGATCTGGCTTTGGGTGTCGAGATCCACCTCTTGAAAAGATTATTGTGATCTTGTTTATATAAATAATAGTTTAAAAATAAAACCAGAAGGAACGAGTCTGGTATCTTCCATGTACTCAGGAAAGAGAAAAACTTATCTTCGGAGCAGCAGCTACAACAGTTTGAAGATGGGATTCCATTGAGTTCTTTCGATCATCGTCGTGGAGAAGAAGTACCATTTGCTTCTTTGAAGTCCAATTCCTGTGTATCTATACCAGTAGTTGAAGTAGTAAATCAACCAGGCCTTTGCAATAAAATCCTTTTCGGAATCAGAGTAAGACAGGTCTGGTGATTGCTCCAACCCCTAAGTACTTGATCTATGAGAATTGAATGACGTTGAAAGACACCCGAGGAGGAGATTAGCGTGCCAGCAGGCTTGGTCGGCGTGCTTATCAAGTTGGGAGTGACCTCTTCTTTTTTGCAGAGAAGTAGATGAGGTTTTCTTGTTGCTTCGTTATAAGATCATTGAATAGGGCAAGTTAGTTACATATTCAGATATAAGAAGTGGATTGTCCCTGGGAACTACATTTCTTTCTATTTTGAAATCTACTCTTTCAGCACACAAGCAGGAAGGCAGGGCCTTAAAAGAAGATATCATGAATATGCTCCAGCACTCATTTATAAGCCTCTTCTTATTTGGGTTGGGCTACTTTTTAACACTGGGCTTTTAACCCGGGGTTTGGGGTCTAGCTAATAGGTCACGCCTTTATATGAAAGGGTTAAATAGCTTAATTAATGAAGAAGTCTATCTTACGGACGATTGGACGGAGCATCCGGAACGGAAAGAATCCCGATGGAGACTACTTTCCGCCCATATTGATTAAAAAAAAAGAATTCAGTAGGATTGGGCGAGAGTACGTACGACTACTTGGTTGGAGAAGCCTGATTCAGATCTTTCTTTGTCTCGCAGAGATGCTGCTTCGATTCCTGCGCTGAATGAAAGAAGTTTCAGGAGAAGGGCCAATGCTTGAAGCTTACTCACTCAGGGTACACGATCCAATTAGCACGTGAATCAGAACTGGCGACAGGGGGAGAATGAGGATAAGATGGAATAGGATCTAAGATCAGGTACGCACCTTCCCGCATTCCTTGGCTACAACACAGAAGAAAAGGGAAAGACCAAAATATGCTTGCCTGAGATCCTCCTTAGAAAGTCTATTAATTCCAGGAAAAAGGAGAGTGGAGTAAGTCCGTCTTCCTGGCTCGTAACGTTAGTAGTTACTCGCTGGAAAGAATAAAAGACTAAGTTTTCAGGTTTGGGTAGGGAAAGTAGAGGAGTATAGCTCTTGCTGGAAGACGATTCGGAACATGCATTATGACTCCAACCATAGATAGAATTTTTTCATGAACGTTCGTTGATAAGTCCAACACTTCAAAAGTGCCTTGCTAGCTTTCACACACGAAAAAGATCAAGGAGTCGGTGAATCCTCTCAGATTACCATGTTAGGACGAGCCAACGATTAGAGTATAGCTTTGCCTGTCTTAATGAATTTCTTCCTGAACCAGCTAGACGTGCGCTTCCAGGGGTGGGACATTTACATCCCAGTCAAAGATCAAGAAGAGCCTGTGAGGATATACTATGCAAGGTATGCAGACGATATCTTTCTTTTTTGGCATTCCACGAATGAATGAAGTACCAAATACAGCCAGAGCAAAGGAGCAAATTCGAGCCATAGTAAAACATGTGTGAGAGGAGTTACAGCTCTAGTTCTACTGGAAGGAGATTGACCGGTTTCCAATTCTCATTTTTGTGAAGGGACGGGGGAATCTACAGGTTATCGGGAACGTTGTCTCTTTGACAGGTGACGGACACATTGAAGTTAATATCCCAATGAAACGTTGTCAATCAAGGCTCACTGCACATAAAGTAATCAAGCAGATGGAACACAATGAGGAGCCTGTAACGATGACCAACTTCCTCAGGGTACTCAATGAACACGTAGAGGCATACCTACGAACTGCTTTCCAGTACCCACTTTCCGCCCAATCTATAGCAAAGCTGTAGCGGTTCTTCTTTAGTTTGATCCTCATCACGTGAGTTTGAAAAATGAACCGATTTCTACATCAGTGGTACCAACCACAGCAGAACGATCTGGCAAGTAAGGGACGAGTATCTCACTCAGCTCGGAGATACCATCGTGAGAATACAAGAAGAGTTGATCGACGAATGCAGGGGCGACGAGCGCTGAAAAAGCGTTGGACTTATTATAAGCCGCCCACGGCCATTAGGATGGTCGAGAAAGGAAGATAAGGATAGCTAAGTAGATACAGCGGCGGAAAAGTAAGATCAAACCGAGAGTACAGAGGAGCCGAAACAGCAGGAGACAGATGAGACCGATCAGGATTGACACGACCGATTGATTTACACGACCGATCATTTTTGGATTGACAGTTGGTGTTCGAGATAGAAGCAAGAATACAAAAGGAAAAGGGGAATCACGATCCGGGTGGGCATTGGTGAAAATCCAATTCGTTCATATCGTTTTTGAACAAATTCATTCAACTAACTATATACGATACGAGTAGCGCGTGTGCGCGCGCGGTAATAGTGCCAGTACGAAGAGATAGCGTTGCAGTCTTTTCGTATCATCTACTATAGTGCATGCGCAGCTAATATCTTCTAGAGTATAGTCGGCTGTTTTGGTAGAAAAAAGTCAGCTATAAAACCTGTTGATTGAAATCCAGCTCATAGATTCTTCTCAGGATTTGGGTTCCAATATCATATGTAGAAAAATGTTCCGATAGTCCAAGTAAGCTATGGGATCTTTTGTCCTGCACCCCTTCCAGTCTCACTAGATCATCTATAGGTAAGTTCCGATATTGGTAGTTGCTTTTTTCTGTGTCGTCCAGAGTTTCTGGGCTTGATCCATGTGTCTTTTCGAGTTCTGAACCTCCTACCGTCTGAACTTTCAGTATGGTTGCATTGAGATGCTAGTGGTGGTTTTCCTATATAAGTCTTCGCGGGTGAAATAGGGCTCACTTCTCTAGTGGTATTTTCATCCGTTCCCTTGAATGGATCTTCTTGTGAACAAGGGGCTATTGAGATAGAATCCGATCTCAACGTTCGAAAGAGTTGTTGCATCCCTTATCAAGAATGACGATCAACGCTCAGCAGGTCCCTGAGTCAAGAAAGCATTTGATTCGTTGCCACCGTAAATGGGCATTTTGGGTTTGGATTGGTCCGGGTTACAGGTCAGTCAAGTCAGGGTCAACTCGGTTGTGCGGGTAAATCTTCGGGTTGTTTTTAGATTTTTTCTCAGAAGTTGAAGTTCTAGTTTATGGGTTTGGTTATAGTCAAGATTGGTTTAAGTTACTCCTTTTATTGTTCAATATTATTTCCCTAACAGTTTTTTTTAATTTCTCTCCTGCTTGTACAAAGTGCGTGCCCTTTTTCACATACCCAAGTTCAATGTTAAACCCTTTTGCTTTTCCTTTTTCAGGTATATGATCAGACCTTGAATAGTATGAAGATTCCCAAGCAGATACTTCTTGGATCAGACATGTCCATCATTGGATTCCCTCAATGTGGTAATTCCTACTATTTACTGATGCAGCTTGATAAAGAATTTCAGCCAGTCTTCCATCTTCTGGAAGCACAGTGGGTCCCACCTGCAGAGAGAATAAATTCAATTACTGATGTCAGAAGTATCATAAGGGTGGGTGAGATCGATGTAGGCCACATGCCAGTAACTCAGGATGATCTTAACACCACTAGCCTGATAAAGTGGGAAAAGATACAGATGATGCTGAAAAACAATCTGAGTACTTCTAACCAGATAATTGATAACGGGTTGGAACCCGTTTTGCAGCTTCCTTTCCTGGCGGTTTTGGTGGTTCCCGTTCGACCTTTGTCGACGAGGTCGTTGAGTCTGAAAAGAGTAATGCTAATATACCGGGTTCTTTTCCTTCGCAAAGTCACCTCTCCACAGGCTATGGATATTCCCCTGGACTTATCGGTTCAGGCCTCGGTAACTATTTGCAATCTCCTAATTCTTTTGCGGCTTCAAGCCCTTCAAGGAGTTTGTCAGTTCGCAAAGTTGGTCCATAAAAATCCGACCAGGACCTTAGGTCCCTACATTCTCCTGACGTTCGTCAGAGTTCAGCAATTGCAGGATCTTCGGCAAGTGTAAGTCAGAAAGACCATGCCGGCTGTCTTACAACAACCATGTAACTTGAACTTCAAATTATGAAAATATTTGACTCTCTCATCGACTATATTTTTTTATCATTTTTTTAGAGTTTTGGGCTAGGGATAGCAAACCAAATAGAAGCCTTTTAGATAACTATTTACTCTGGTACCACAAACCCTTCATTATGTACACCCATATTTTGCAGGGCAATTATCAGAGAGCGCAAGCTCCCCCTCCACCTCTGCACCTGAGGGCCCCATATATGAAAAAGCCCCAAGGAAGCGCTCTATCTCAGAGATACTCCGCTCGCTATATTCCCTCATTGCAAGGGCTGAAAACAACTGATGAGTGGGCCAAGCGAGGAAAGTTTCAGAGTCCACTAGTGCTCACCACACTGCCCCTCAATCATATCCACCCAAGATTTTCAACAGATTACCGAGTAACTTGACTTATGGTAACCTCCTTTCGGAAAGGAACCATGGGATCCCATCCGCCCCCACCTCTATTTTGAAAGTGCGAGATATTCCCGCGGCCTGTAAACACATGGTTATAAAGCCGTGACCCTAATTTACTTACTTACTGATTGACAAACCCACCTCTGGCCCGGATCGCCCTTTGGTTGTCTTCCTGGCTCGTAACGTTAGTAGTTACTCGCTGGGGAAGCCAATCATTTCTCGGTCAGATATTGGTCACAGTACAATTTGAACTTGTCACCAGCCTCATCTGGCTTTTTTTTCTAGCTTCACAGCTGATCCCTCACCAGATGTATAGATTGGTAAAGCACCCAAGCAAGAAGAGGACTAGTCTAAACCCAACAGCGGTAGAATCATCATCATTAGTGGATAAAGCACCAACAAAAAAGCCCATACTCTTATTTCAATCAAAAACTATGTATGCATCAAGCACAGCCAGATAGAAAAGATTCCTCTAAGCCGATGGTGCTATCCTTTTCTCATGCTTGCTTTTCTTGACGGAGTTCTTTTCTCGATCATTCCTTCTTCTAACTAGAAATATTAGAAGATAAGCAAGATCGTAGCGTAGAAAGTCTTGCTTACTATCTCCAAAATCGTTGTAAGAGGAGGTTGAAGCTAGAATCATGCGACTTCCGCGTTATGCTTAACACATTTCATTTTCTCCTTGAAATCGATGCATATTTCTGCATAACATCCTGGCTGGGGACTCTATTTAAAAGCCATTCTTTGAATAGATACTTTATATTCCTATTGTAGGTTCGACTAAAAAGAGTTCTAGAAAAATAGTACGCCGTGCGAAGAAGGGAATGCCTTGTCGGCGTAGACAGAACATGGAAAAAAGGGATAAGGTAAAGTCAAGTCAAGTCTTTCCTGGAGTAGAACTCGCCTTTTTGATTTGATTGAGGAGAGATCCCACTGGCGATAATAAAGAAAGAAGGCTATGGGGAACCGTCTTGCTTTAAAGCAATGACGAATCCGCTGAAGCAAGAGAGAGTCAGAGAGGAAAATTCAGCAAACTCCGGAGCGGAAGATTTTTTTTCCGTGCAATCAAGAAAGAAAAATAAGAGACTTGGACCAAGGTGAGCTGAAGGCGAACTGTTGGAGTAGATCAGACTAGGTTAAATACCTTTAGCTTTTGAGAAGACAGTAAAAGCTAAATCGGGAGCTGAGCTGAGTAGCAACTCTTTGATGACCTAGGTTAGGTGGTTCTACCTTTGTGAGTTTCACCCTATCAAGTAAATAAAGCGATGGAGGCAATACGCCTTCTGGAACAATATGCTTTGGTGATTCCAGATTCGTGTTGTAAACTGTTAAAAAAAAATACACAAGCGGACCAGAAAAACATAACATAATAGAATACTTTGTTTTTGCGTTTGGGGTCAATTAGTGAACTTTGGTTAGGTCCGGCATTGGAACAAGTTGGTGAAGTAATCCTTCATTTAAACACTCTAATCCATGGTCTTCATCTTCAGTCCCACTACTGGGCAAGCAATACACCTATACCCGGAGCAAATACTACGCTTTCCAAACTTGACCGAGTCCTCCTCTCTTCACACTGGAACTCCGAACCACTCCACTCCTTTTTACCTATACTCAACGATCTGCCAGCAAGGACCTCAGACCACACACCCTTGAAACTAAACTTCAAAAACATAGCAAACTAATAAACGCAAACGTTGCTAATGTTCATTTTTACATACATCAATGATTATTGTGGGATAGGTTTGTGACATAACTTTACTTATCTAGGTCACACATAGAAAATTGTTGATTTCATAAGGTTTTTGGTAGATAGGGATTGTTGCTCTTTATTGAAAAATAAAGGCCTATGAGGAACGGACAGACACTAAACGTGTCAACATACAAAGAAAGTCTTTTTTATTTATGGTTGTAGCTCGACAAGCATTTTGCTCTAACCATAATGTTATGCATGGTTAAAAAACCTTGCATTTTTCCCATTTGAATTACTCAATTGTTCTATCAACTATATCTTGTTCCTACTGAGAAAAAAAGCATGAAGTTTCGAAATGTATGCATTACGTCTACTTCACGAGGAGCTTGGTTTCTATTATTAAATAGGTGATTTACGTGATTGACCAATTTATCGATTTGAGTTTTATCATAGATGACCACTTAAACTATTTAACGAGCGTACGTCCTGAACAGTAGAGTCCCACAACTTTGGGGATTCCCCCTTCTTAAGATTAAGACACCCGTTATAAAAAGATTACCCTTATGCGGGACACCCGAAACACTTTCGTGATTCCCCCTCTACTGGCACCCTTTTCTATCGGGATTCCCTCTAGAAGGCCACCCAAAACAAGGGGCTATCGCCCCCACAGCAGTCACCTTCGGGCAATCAGAGTATTGACTGATCGTAGAGTGGGCGGCTATCGAAGCCCTATTTCCCAAGGAGTGAACGAATACAACCAGCTAACGATCTATCACTAGACTGATTACTGTGGGCACCCGAGAACCGACATTCGATTGGGATGCAACCCCTACCCAGTTTCTCCGGTTGGCTCTATAAGTGTATAGCCCCGTTATCAGCCGATCAGCGCAGCACCCTGGGCCAGGAGATGAATGGGTGGCGTACGTAGACCGGGAGTACATGGATATGTAGACGAGAAGGCAGTGGTTGGCTTTCTCAATACGGCATTTTATGTCTCGCCGAGACCGACGCGGAGTGGACTCCAAAAGGATTGGACCGATTCGACCGACGAACCCGTGTGATCCGAGAAGTCATGCATCGGCACTAACTGATGGCTAAGCAGGCCGAGCTTTCACTCCAAACTTCTTTTTTGACTTACTGAACTTAAGGTATACCTTTTCTAGTAAGCTTATCATCTCGCTTTTTCTCGATTCCGGTTAAGAACCAGTCTTGAAGTGAATTAATTATAAAAAACGAATAAGTCAGGAAATGAGACGACTCTTTCTTTCACTATTTCATAAGCAGATCTTTCCTTCCACACCAATCACGAGTTTTTTTTTATTCCTCTTGTATATCGTCGTCACGCCCTTAATTATAGGTTTTGAAAAAGACTTTTCATGTCATTACCATTTAGGTTTGATTTGGATCTCTCCGTTGTTTCCCTTTCCTCCCGAACCTTTTCCTCGAAATGATAAAGAATCTGGTACACTTGAATTATATTATTTCAGTGCTTCTTGCTTGCCTAAGATCCTACTTTTACAATTGTTAGGTCACTGGGTTATTCAAATAAGTTGTGTTTTCTTTGCTTTTCCCATGTTACAACTTATGTACCAATTCGATCGATCCGGAATGGATCGGTTAAACATTCTATTAGGGAGCCTGGTTTTGACTCTTTTGTGTGGTATTCATTCTTGTTTGGCTCTTGGAATCACATCCAGCAGCGGTTGGAACAGCTCGCAAAATTTCACCACTTTACCTACTTTATTGCCCCTAACTCTTTCCTGTACCTCCATGGAAACAGAAGGCTTTCATGTTCTTTTATCAATAGGTTATTCCTCCCTTTTTGTATCTCTTTATCCAATTTTGGTCTCGATTAGTTTACAAGATTGAATGGCCAAAAACCCTTTTCGATTTTTTTCATAGAATGTTGAGCCGGGCCCAGGCATGGTTGTGAAGCCCTGTATGAACAAGGATTTATTTGACTTACGCACCTGGCTTCTCTTTTTTCAGAATAGGAAAGATAAGAAGGGAGTATGGAATAGATAAGAATGGTATGTTTGAGGAAAGTAGTTCAGTAAAAGACAGAAAAGTCAGAGTATAGGCATTAGTAGTAGTAGGAATTGGGATTAGGTCAAGTCTCAGGAAACTAGATATAAAATGTACTCGTCTCTTGGATAACCATTTAAAAGTAGTAAAAAGTGTTTATTGAGTGACTTTCTTCAGTTTATGTATACACCGGAGTAGTAGTTTCAGCTAGGGATTAGCATTACTTGGTGGAACGGCAGGCATTGAAAGAGAGTCGCTTGGCACTAGCATATTTATGAGTTAATGTAAAGAGAGAAGCAAGGTATTAGTCTCAAGCAGGTAAGCTATACGCCGGCCGATATCATCCATCTCACGCAACTAGGTCACTCTACGGCTTCCTTTATTCAGTTCAGAAAGAAGCAGATTAGGGATTTGCTTTGATTAATAGCATCCGGGCAAGTCGAAACTAGTTCTTAGGGCTTAGTATGAGGAAAGTAGTCACAGGCGCTGGGAGTTTTTCTGGGGACTAGAGATAGGTACAATAGAGATAGGGCTAGGGGGGAATGGTAGGGTAACTCTGCTGCAGGTAAGATACGCAGGGGAAGTGACGGGGTAGGTAAAGTCCTTCTTCTCTACTTACTAGAATAGGCATGTCTGAGTTGATTCAGTTTATTTAGAAAGGAAGTTAGGTAAGTCTACTAGTCAAGAGTTAGTTGATTTCCAAAAGTAAAGAGTTAGTGGATTTCCAATAGAATGAATGGGGACTCGAATAGGAGTTGCTTTCTGTGAATAGGTTTTATCTCTTGTTTTTGATTGAAACTAGGTGTCATAGGCTTCTCTATCTGTTGTGTCAGATTTATATTACTCTGGGTTGTAGTACGGAATCTAGCTACCTTCACTATACTCTGGCTATATTAGTTTCTTTCTTTTCTTTTTTCACATAATATCATAAGTAAGGGATTTCCATTTGACTATTCACTTATTGCCTCATGAACTTAGGTTAGCAAGTAGAGAGAAATAGAGTTGACATAACTCATAAAAAGTAGGATTTTCCACCACCTACCTAAGCTATTTCTTTCTATCCTATAGCCAGTCTCACTGGTAAGCACTAATCCTGTCATCAAGCTGAATACCCCTATGATAGTCAGTTGTCTCAAGGAAGGCAGTAGTCTCAAGGAAGGATAAGGATGGGGTGTTTTCCCAGCTGTGGTAAAAACTTAAAGAGAAAGCGAATAATAATGGATTTAGTAGTAACTTATTTTGGAATAGCAAGTAGCAGTCTACATAGTTGGCTAGTTATCGAACAGACTCTATGGCTGGCCTACACTTGCAAAGTAGCAATTCGACGGGATAAAATACATTCTCTCTTTAATGCGTGACCGGTTGAAGTAACTCCAGATGGAAGCGTTGTTAAGTAGGCAAGGGAAATAAGCAATAGTCAAGAGGAAGAGAAAGAAGAGCATTGAAGATTGGGGTCAGGCAGAACAAGAGATAGCATTTGATGAAGATCTACTAAAGCAAGAGGTATCCATTTCTTCTTTTTTACATATCTATACGTGTATAAATCTTTTTTGACATTAATTAGAAACTAAAGAGGTAAAGAATTTTCAATGAAGTTCAAGATAATTACCAAAAAAAGCTCTAAGACCTTTTACTTACAAAAAGTAAGTCAGACACGTCTTGCACTCTGCATGAGCACTTGATGTTGCTTTATGCACTTCCGTCACTCTTGAACTGGCCATCAGTAAGATGATTGACCCAAGCAATGGAGAAAATTCCATCTATATCAATGCTAATCTAATCTATCAAAGTTTTCTACAGATCTATAAATGACTCAAACCTATAGTTGTATTGATAAAGGCACCAGTTATCAGGTAGAACTGATTTTCATATCCCAAGAGAAAATTCTCATAACAGTATTATTATTTTACCAGAAGCACTTAAATGCTATAAGCTTACCGAAGATATTATCTCGCAGGAAGAAGCACTGCAACTATATGACTGGCAACTGCCACTGGACCGACATATTATGCAGCAAACTTCCAATTCAGCCTAATACACTTTTTGGCAATCAACAACCTCTTCCAATTTCTTTGAGAAAGAAGAGAAGGTCTTGTAGTCTTCGGATTGGTTGCAGCAGAGCTAGTAGATAAGACACCTTCGCCAAGCCTGAATAAAGGAGCAACAACCATACCTCTTTTTGACTGCTTTGCGTGTGTGTTGGGTCCTTCCTTGGACCTCTCTACTCTTGATGCGGATTCGGTTCAACATATACTACGCCCTACTAGCCAGTCCCTGCCCAGTATATGAAATTGGTGCAAATAAGATGACAATTGCTTATGTTTTGACTTCGTTGGTCTACATCTACTGGTACGACGTTTTCATTGGTATAATTTGATTCAATGGCTAGTTGACTTAAAGGCTTTGCTTTGATTGATGTTCAGAAGATGAGTGAATTAATATCTCACATGTTTAATTATATATATCTTTTGGTCTTCTTTCGTCGACTTTCTTTCGGCTTGACACGTTTGGGAGATTCCCTTTCACTTCAGTAAGATAGCCGCCCTACTGCCTAAGGCTTGAGAGTGTACAGTCACTGTGCTAAGTGTAGGTTTATACACACGGGGTCAATCAATTGAGAAAGTGATTCCGGTGCTAGAGTTGATTTTTAAAATAGCAAACATTACCTTGATCTTGTCAACCAGCTCGAGTGCTATAAAATAATCGATATGTGGGAGCTCAATAAGAGAGAGACCTAAGCGTAAAGGAGTGTCTGGCCCTACTACCATTTCTAGCATGAAAGGGACTAACTCCTATTGACTTAGAACATTGGAATGATGAGCTCATGCAATCAAAAGAATAGCAGAGTGACTTAAGAAGAATTAGCACTCTTTGTCTGTAGGGAGAGGAGAAGATCAGATGCCTAGCGCGGGCAATGTCCTACTTTTATTCAAAAAATTAGATAAGAGCACTGACCTGCAGCTTTGAGAGCCTAGTCAACAGAGGAGAAATAAGTTCTTAGCAGACGGTGGATTAGCCCACTTGCTTTTATCAGGCAGAAAAAGATGATCATGTACGGGATGTTTTTTTTTCAAGGACTTTAGAAGATCTTGACTCACATCTTGGACAGAGATTTCCGTATGTGGTTCTATAAAGTACTTTGAACAGACACTACTTATGCGTTAAAGAAATAATTAATAACAAGTGGTGTAGAAAAAGACATTCTCAGAATTCGTTTGCAAGCACAATAGACCAGCAGAGCAATTAGGCCTCTTTACACAATAATATTGACCATATGTACTGAAATTGCCAATGTAGGCCTTGCCTTGGTTCTGAATTTCTAGTAGCAGACGGCCCTATCCACCACAATAAGCAAGGAAGAAGCAACTTGACCGAAGGCAGCGCTTCTACTCCTCCACCGAGTAGCCGTTCGCAGCAAGAAGCAAGGGATGTCGTGAACGGTGGGAGATCACAGAGAATTTACCTATTTATAGAGTGATCCTATGATCGATACAGGATATAGACTATCTCTTTCTTGAAACTCTTCTTGAGGGTGACTAAACTTATAAGCTAGAGTTAGGGGTGGGACCTGTTGGCATAATGCACGCTGGAACGTGGGAATTTGAGGTCTCCTCTTTCTTCTTTTCTTTGTGTAGTTGGTGCTTTCCTTCGGAACCTTGCTTTTCGGCTTGGGTTGATAAGATTAGGTGTGCTTTGGCTAAGTCATCTTTTCTTCTATTTCCGCCATACATAACTATTTTCTCTTTTGACGATGAAGCACATAGGTAGGCTAAAGTGACCTCTAGGCTTCCCGGTAGGTAGGACCGTATAGAATGTGTGAAGCATATAGTTGCTTTTTTTCTTTCCTGCTTGCATACTCATTTCCCGCTGTAGTAGTAGAGAATATCCGCCCTATAGCCACCTGAAGCTCTACCAGCTAAGGACTTCTAATCTTCAAGAAGCCAAGCTATCCCGTGGGGAGACCTCTTTTCCATCATCTTCTATCATCTGATGTACAAGGGCAATGCACAAACCCGGCACACAAACTGTTTGAGTCAAGTTGCCAGCTTTTCAACTCTTTCACGATACAGAGCCACAACCTGCTTATCGACAATGCACACATCATTACCAAGCACAGCATACTTATTAAAGTACTTGCCAGGATACACCTTCTCCCCAAAATAGAGAGGTACCCAAGCGGATGGCCAGTTTGAAAATTGACAACAGGTCCGACTGAACGGATATTCTACGGCGGACACCAGAGGGAAAACATAACCTCTTTTCCACGCAGAATGGCACTGAAAATAAGAACACACTGGCTGGATGACTTGGATAAGGAAAGGCAATAAGAGAGACTCGAAAGATCGGGACCTATTCCCTGGATCGCGCTGGAATCACTCCGACTTCATGTATTTGCCCTAGCCTGTTGGGAATGTAGGTGTCCGAGAATGGTAAGGGAGCAGAATAAGTATTTACCTCATGAAGCAAGGACTATCCAGAGCTCTTAGTATGGAAACTTTTGCAGGATGAATCCGCTCACTGCCTCCTTCCTACTGAAAATATCTACTAATAAGGCCTGCCTAAGACTCAATATTTCTTTCTTTTCATCCGTATACTTGTCTTGTGCACCAGGAGCTGGAAGAGGATGTTCACTTTTATGCGTAACCTTGAAGTATAGCTAATTCCTTGCAAAAAAAGGCATTATCAATTATTAGACAGATGAGTCAAACCTCATCGTTGAAAGAAGGCTTAGACCATCAAAAGGGAACTCAAGTTGTTATAGATAGAAAGGAAAGAAAGGCATTGCTCTCTGTAACAGCCCAGTCTTCCTTAAGCCCTAAGGCACAAACATGATAGGATAGGTCAATTTACTTCGATAGCAGGTGTGGCTAGGCACTACATCAAGGGTGCCGGTATGCACCTCTTTATTCTAGAGTGCTTTCTTTATTTGGCATACCTCTTCATTGTATCAGTCTATAGGCCTTTCCAGCGTATCCAGTAATTGCAATTAAGCCCTGATGCCTACTTCTGAATAAAGGATTGCCGGGTCGTGCTGATAGGCGTGTGCGCTACTCAAATGAGTGTCTACTTATTCAGGAAAGACCACTTGTTGCTATTCTACGTGCACGTCGTGCAGAGTCCATGACCCAAGCGCCAGAGTCTAAAAAGAGGGGTTCAGATGCCGTCCTTCTGTCAGCACGTAGGGTTCCCTTTTGTCCCTTCTTGACTTCTTTCTCTTCACCGAAATTCCCGCTAAGGCCAATTCCAATATAAGTGTTTCGACTGGACTACTTAGTAAGCTGTAAGGCATTGTAGGGGCTTCCTTACGAAGCGAGAGTCCAATCTTCTTGCTATCCGACAAACATGCCTCGATCTGGTCTTTGCGGATACCGCGTTGGTCAAGTCAAAAGAAGTTCTTGTTAGAACAAAGAAGATAGACTTGAGCAATAAGTTACTACCAAAGCTTTGACATAAATGCTTTTACATAAATAGGCCCGTAGAGACCGACCGACCTGTCTGTCGCTTACTACACCGAGCAGACTACCTTATTAGAAAAGAGTAGTAGAGAAGAACAAAGCATTGAAAGCAGGCTACGAAGGGAACTAAAAGACCGGGTGGATGGTTTTCAGTCAGAGAATTTGGGCTGCTGCTTGCTTATAAAGAAATTAACCCTTACTTATTACTTATTATGTGAAAGTCAAGGTGGGTCTAAGAAAATAGAATTAGATGTAAATATACGCGAAAAGGATACTAAATACATAAAGTAAACAAGAGAAAGTACTTATCTGATTTATAAAAGAAATATATAATTTGTACAATTGACGAAAATAAGCTAGTTGAAATAGAAACTGAGATCAAAACAATATACACGCTAAGCTGACAAAAATAAAGTGATTCGGTCCAACCACCACGTCTTTATTGTCGCATGGCTTCAGCCTATTATTTAACAGATTATGCTTCTTGGTCGGTAACTTAAATCTCTGCCTATTTAAAAAAGTATATAATAAGGAACTTAGCGAGGTGCTTTTCAAGAGTTCAGTGAGAAATCTAGCTTGAAATAGTTGTTAGCCGAAAGTGTTTGAATTTAAAGAACAACTTCTAATGGAAATCGACGTCTGTATGAAGCTTGACCCTTACCCGCTCATTCATAGTCATTGATTTTATTCTTACTGCTTTAACGTTTAGTAGTTGAGTGCAAGGGCATAATCTATATGTTCTGTGTAAGGTTCAAGGCAAAAGTTTCGTCAGTCATACTATGGTAGACTCGTGTAGCCAAACTGAAATGTGTCCCTTCTAAGGTCTACTTTCGGATAGGGAAAGAATTACTTTTCTGTCGAGAGGAGGGATTAAGTACGAGTCGGTCCATTAAGTAGTCAAAAAAAATCGATACATAGGTAGGCTGATTTTGTTCATTCTTCGCCGAACTTGTCCGTCTAAAAGTTTCCTTTCGAGCTTGAAAAAGAATCCAAAAAGCAGCTTGAGAGAGTGGTACTCCGAGGAGCTAGCGAAGCTTTCTACCAAATATAGATGAAGATTTTAGCAGTAGGTAACGATGAAGTAAAAAGAGATTGTTCCCTATGGACTATTGCATACAAATTCATCAACGAAGCATTTTTCCACTATTGAACTATTGTAGCTTATCTTATTCCTTTGATCGAGCATAATGATGCAAATCGGGCTTGAATGAGTTCTAATATGCAGCGCCAAGCAGTTCCGCTTTCTTCTCGTAGAAGTTTATTGTTTTTTCTGTACAGGAAGGCCAAACGGCTGTAGATTCGGGGAGTTATAGCCGAAAGGTCTTTTATACTCTCGCAAGATCCTTTTATCAAGTAATGGGAATACTCTAAAGATTCCTTTAGTTAAGACAAAAAAACTTTTATTCATCAAGGGCAAATTAGAGCGGACGCTGCAGCTACAGTTGGTGGGTAACTCGCTTTAGGAAAAAACCACATATTAGTAGCTTATATGCCAGCTTACAATTCTGAAGATGCAGTACTAATTAGCGAACGTATTATATATGAAGATATTTAGACTTCTTTTCACATTTGTAGATATGAAATCAAGACTGATGTTACCCCTGAAAGAATCACTAAGGAAATACCCCAGAATGGAATTGTGAGCTTGGGTATAAACAGGTGTATAGTAGATCCAAAAGAGGTTGAATCGTTCCCAGAGGATAGATTATTAGGAGCTGGTATGTATGGACAATAAACTTCTATAAAACTACCTATAGAAGAGGTCGCGTTATTGATGTGAAATGGATTGAGATGATTCCTATTTTAGAAATGATTTGTGTATATAAAAGGTAAAAGAAAAGTAGGTGATAAAGTAGAAGACATGTAAAGGAGGTAGAATTTCCAAGATTTTGCCTAGACAAGACATGCCCTTTTTGCAAGAAGACCAATAGAAGGTTATTTCGAACTAAGCTAACGAAGGTGATTGGCTCCAACTACGTAGGGGCTTAAGTCCAACCCCGCTCCTCTTTCTCGTATGTAGATGCATTCTTAAAGGCCTATAATGTT
>Ga0265324_10000784_pt1 | contig 20877 bp, 21 predicted proteins | sample 41419metaG_FD_198634 | JGI IMG/M metagenome (GOLD analysis project Ga0265324, IMG submission 198634) | Rhizosphere microbial communities from Carex aquatilis grown in University of Washington, Seatle, WA, United States - 4-14-19 metaG | ecosystem: Host-associated > Plants > Roots > Rhizosphere...
GAGCGCAATCCACTGCTGTTTTACAAGATCGGTTTCTTCGTGTTGCTCGTCCTCAATATCTTGCTGCTCTGTTCCCGGCTGACTCACGCCCGCTAGTTTTCCACCGGCGCGGGCGTGGTGAATTTTTAGCACAGGCTGGGCAAAATTATTCAGCACCGTTTCCGTGGTCTTCGTAAAATCACCGCTTCTCCGTCTCTTCTGGCAACGAGGAATATATTTCGTGCGCGTGCCACCACCCCAAAAGACCGGTGCGCCGAAATTTTAGATACCTGAATTCATGGGTCTCCCGCTTTTGCTATGAATTCGATTCATGATGGCAACAAGCACAAACATAGCACGGAAATCGGCGCTGGCATTGGCACTGCTAAAACTGTGGCGTTGCAAATCGAGGCCGTGGATACAGGCTAAAATTAGCCCGCACCCGTCCGGCGGTTTGCGAAACCAGCAAAAACACTGTTTCCAGAAATTTAACATATGAAACCAAACCTTAAAGCCACCTCGTCTTCATCCGCACTTTCCCGCCGCTCCTTCCTCGGCAAGGCCGTGAAGGGCGCCACACTCACCGCGCTGTTTGCCGGCCTGCCGAAAGGCTGGATGGGCACGGCCTACGCCAGCGATGCGCCGGAAACCGCAGCGCTGAATTTCGGCATGATCGCGCTGACCGACTGCTCGCCTATCGTCATTGCGCACGAAAAAGGCCTGTTCAAAAAATACGGCATCAACTCTACCGTGACCAAGGGCGCGAACTGGGCGGCCATCCGCGACGGCTTGACCAGCGGCGATTTGCAGGCCACACACATGTTGCTCGGCATGCCGCTGGCGAGCACGATGGGTCTCGCCGGTTCGCCGAAGAAGCCGATGATCATCCCGTGGCTGCTGAACCGCAACGGCCAGGCGATTACTTTGAAATCAGAATGGAAAGGTAAGGTCGGCGCGGATCCGAAAGCGCTGCAACCATTCGTCAAGCAGGCGCAAAACCTCGGCGAGCCGCTGACGTTCGCGATGACCTTCCCGCCCGGCACGCACGCGATGTGGATGCGGTATTACCTCGGCGCGGGCGGCATCAATCCGGACAAGGATGTTTCGCTCATCACCGTGCCGCCGCCGCAGATGGTCGCCAACATGAAGATCGGCAAGATGGACGGCTTTTGCGTCGGCGAACCGTGGAACGCCCGCGCCATCAACGACAAAATCGGTTTTACCTCCGTCTCCACGCAGGACATGTGGAAAGATCATCCGGAAAAAGTCTGCGCGTTTCTCGCGGAGTTTGCCGATAAGAATCCGAAGACCGTGAAGGCCGTACTCAAGGCGTTGCATGAGGCCAGCGTGTGGCTCGACAACATGGACAACCGCCCGGAACAGTGCGCCATCGTCAGCAAGCCGACCTACATCAACTGCGACGCGAAGACGATTCTCGGCCGCCTGCAAGGCCACTACGACTACGGCGACGGCCGCACGAAGGAAGATGCGAACTACATGATTTACAGCCAGCGGAACTGCAATTATCCGCAGCCGAAATACGCCAAGTGGTTCCTCTCACAATACCGCCGCTGGGGCTTGGTCAAGGGCGCGCCGGATTACGAAGGCATTGCCAAGCAGGTCATGTGCACGGACATCTACGAGGACGCGATGAAGGAGATCGGCTACGCGCACGGCGGCCTGGACAACAGCAAGGAAACGCTGTTTGACGGCGTGACGTTCGACCCGACCGGCGACCTTGAGGCGTATGCCAAGGGCTTTGCGGTGAATAGCGTGAAGGCCTGAATTCGATGACTCACGCAAAGAAGAAATTATCCTGGACGGCGGCGGGAGGCGAAGCGTCCCGCCGCTTCCGGAAGATTTTATGGCTGACAAAAGCGGTGTCGCCGCTGCGCCCTGCCGCCGCCATTCACAAACCTTTGCGAGAGGAATGCAAACCATGAAACCGTTCAAATTCGATTGGCTGGTTTTGCCGCTCATCGGCGTCGCGGTGGTGCTGCTGCTCTGGCAGGCCTCGTGCGCGACGTGGGCGAAGGATCTGCCGACGCCGCTGAAAACGTGGGAAACCAGCAAGCCGTATCTCATGGAGCCGTTCGCCAAGCGCGGCGAGATGGATCAGGGCATACTGCGTTTCACCTGGTATTCGCTCATCCTCGTGGCGAAGGGATATTTCCTGGCACTCATCATCGGCACGCCGATTGGTTTTCTGCTCGGGCTTTCCAAGGCGTTCACCAAGACGTTTGACCCGATCATCCAGGTGCTGCGCCCGGTTTCGCCGCTCGCGTGGCTGCCGCTCGGATTGGTCTTGTTCATGGGCGCTGGCAAAAATGCCTCCGAACTCGGCGCGCTCTTCACGATCGCCATCTGCTCGATGTGGCCGACGGTTTTGAACACGGCGGTCGGCGTGCGCGCGATTCCGCAGGATTACCTGAACGTGGCGAAGGTGCTGAAGCTCTCGCGCACGAAGACATTGTTCAAGGTGCTGATTCCCGCATCGCTGCCGTATATGTTCACCGGTTTTCGGTTGAGCCTCGGCATCGCGTGGCTCGTCATCGTCGCAGCGGAAATGCTCACGGGCCGGCCCGGCGTCGGCGGCTTTCTGTGGCAGGAATACAACGCGCTGATTTACGAACACATCATCCTCTGCATCGTTACGATCGGCGTGGTGGGATTCATCCTCGACCGCCTGATGAGCCTGGTGGAAAAACGTTTCAAGACCATCTGACCTGTGGCTTATCTCGAACTCAACAACGTCTCGAAAGATTTCGGCGGCACGCCGGTGTTGAAAGACATCAACCTGTCCGTCGAGAAGGGCGAATTTGTGGCCATCGTCGGCTTTTCCGGCGCAGGCAAAACGACGCTCATCTCGCTCATCGCCGGTTTGCTCAAGCCCAGCGCCGGTTCGCTCAAGTTGAATGATCTGGAAATTACTGAACCGGGGCCGGATCGCGGCATCGTGTTCCAAAACTATTCACTCCTGCCGTGGCTGTCGGTGTTTGAAAACATTCAGCTCGCGGTGGAAGCGGTCAATCCGAACTGGACGCCGGAGAAACGGCAGGAGCACGTCGAGAAATACATCGCGATGGTTAACCTCACGCCGGCCCGCGACAAGAAACCGGGCGAACTTTCCGGCGGCATGCGGCAGCGCGTGTCCGTGGCGCGCGCGCTGGCGATGGACCCGCAGATACTTTTGCTCGACGAGCCGCTGTCCGCGCTGGATGCGCTGACGCGCGCGACATTGCAGGACGAGATTTCCCGCATCCGAGAAGAAAGCAAAAAGACCGTGGTGCTCATCACGAACGATCCCGATGAAGGCATTTATCTCGCGGACCGGATCATTCCGCTGACCGCCGGGCCGAACGCGACGCTGGGGCCGTCGTTCAAGGTGGAGATTCCGCGCCCGCGCGACCGCAAGTCCATCAACCACGACGCGCATTTCAAGCAACTGCGCCGCGAGATCGTGGAGTTCATGCTCGGCTCGAAGCAGGACCGGCACACGGCCATCACAAAGAAATTGATTTTGCCGGACATCGAGCCGGAGGATTTGAACATCCCGCGCACGATGACGAGCTGGCGCAAGACGCCCATCCGCAAGCATGAGTTGAAGGAAGAATCCGTGGAGGTGAAGCCGTGAGCAACTACGTCGAGCTTTACAATCTTTCCAAGGTTTATCCGACGCCGAAGGGCGACGCGGTGATCGTCAAAAATTTCAACCTGAACATCCAGAAGGGCGAGTTCGTCACGCTCATCGGCCATTCCGGTTGCGGCAAATCCACGGTGCTCTCGATGCTCGCGGGGCTAAATGAAATTTCTGACGGCGGCATCATTTTGGCGGGCCGCGAACTTTCCGGTGCCGGGCCGGATCGCGGCGTGGTGTTCCAATCGCCGTCGCTGCTGCCGTGGATGACGGCCTACGAAAACGTGATGCTTGGCGTGGAACAGGTTTTTTTCACGGCCAGCAAGCTGGAGCGGCAGGAAATTGTCGAATATTACCTCACGGTCGTCGGCCTCGGCGACGCGATGCACAAGAAGCCGGCCGAACTGTCGCAGGGTATGCGGCAGCGTGTCGGCATCGCGCGGGCGTTCGCGCTCAAGCCGAAGATGCTGTTGCTCGACGAACCGTTCGGCATGCTGGATTCACTTACACGTTATGAACTTCAGCAAGTTCTCATCGAGTTGTGGCGCAAAAACAAGATCACCGCGCTCATGGTCACGCACGACGTGGACGAGGCGCTGTTTTTGAGCGACCGCATCGTGTGCATGACTGACGGCCCGGCGGCGGAGGTCGGCGAAATCATGGAGGTGAATTTTCCGCGTCCGCGCGAGCGCAAGGCCGTGATGGAGCATCCTGATTATTACAAGCTGCGCGAGCAGTTGATTGAATTTCTCGAAGTCCGCGCACACCGAAAACCGGCCAGTCCGGTTCTTTCCGCCCCGCCGGAACCGGCCACCATTTTTGTCCCCGTTTGACGAAAACATAGAAACCAACCAAGCCAATAATTAATGAAAAACCAACTCAAACACCTCACTGCTGGCGCGCTCGTGCTCGCCGCGCTCAACCAAGTCCAGGCGCAATACACACCGCCGCCGCCGCCCTCGCCGTTCCCGGGTTTCCTCAACGAATACCTGCGGAAGAGCGACCCCTACATGAGCCAGTGGGATTTCGGCGGCGACGTGCGCGAGCGCTTCGAGGCCAAGGAAAACATCGGCATTGCCGGCAAGACCGGCTCGGTGGATTTCCGCAAAAAAGGCGCGGATGTGGGCAACGAATATTTCCTCACGCGCGCCCGTCTGCACGTTGGCTATACGGACAAATGGTGGAGCGCCTACGTTGAAGGGCAGAGCAGCGTGGCGTTGAGCGACGAGCGCGCCGCCTACGCCAACGTGCCCGCCATCGCCGGCACGAAGAAAAAAATCGGCAACGGCCCGGAGTCCGACACTATTGACCTGCACCAGGCGTATGTCACGCTGGGCAACCACAAGGAATTCCCGCTGTCGCTGAAAGTGGGCCGTCAGGAATTAAGCTACGGCGACGAGCGGCTCGTCGGCGCGTTTGGTTGGAACAACATTGGCCGCTCGTTCGACGCCGTGAAAATCCGCTGGCAGAACGCTTGGTTCGGCGTGGACTTGTTCACCGGCCAGCCGGTCGTGCCGCGTGACAACCGGTTCGACATGCCCAATCCGCATGACTGGCTTTCCGGCGCCTATCTGACCAGCACGAAAGTCTCCAAGACGATTTTGGAAGGCTATTTCCTCGCTCGCAACGCCAATCGCGACGCCATCGGCCATTTTGATGATCCGCAGTTTCCGCAGCCGACCGCGCGCGATGTTTACACCGTCGGTGCCCGCGTGAAGTCCAAACCCAACGAGCTGGCCGGCTTCGACTACACGGTGGAAGGCGCGTATCAGTTCGGCGATTTCGCCACCGGTGCCACGACGAAGCGGCTGAAGCAGTCCGCGTATATGTTCACCGTGCTGGGCGGTTACACGTTTGACAAGCTCTGGGCCACGCCGCGCTTGGGCGCGGAGTTTGACTACTCCTCCGGCGACAGCAATTCCAAGGATGGCACACACGGAACCTTTGACAATTTGTTCCCGACGAACCACAAGTTTTACGGCTCGATGGATCTCGTCTCGCTGCAAAACATCCAGGATCTCGGAGCGAACATCACGTTGAAACCCACCTCGCGCATGAGCGTCGCCTTCATGGGCAACGCCCTCTGGCTCGCCGACACGCACGACTCGTTTTACAACGTGACCGGCGCAGCGCGCGCGACCGGCGGCTACGGCATCAAGCCGGGCAACGACGCGTTTGTCGGCACGGAACTCACCGCCGTCGCCGGCTATGCGGTCACGCGGTTCGCGCAGGTCGAGGCGGGCTATGCGCATTTCTTTACCGGCGCCTATGTGAACCAGACGCTCAAGTCCAATCACCGCGACGCCGACTGGGTGTATGTCCAGACCACGATTAAGTTCTGATTTTGGTTGCGACGTTGTTCCTCCCGTCGCCGCGCCCCGTCGAAAGACGGGGCGCATTTTTGCTGGTGGCAAAAAATCATCAGGCTGCAAAAAATGCCGCACGGCGGGTGCGCGGCTAATACCTGCGCGCTGACCGCCTTGGTTTTCAGCACGCCACAGCCACGCAAGGCAAACCAAAGTTAAAATCAAGCAATTACCGCGTGCAGCACGGATAATGAATTAGAATCATATGACGCATGACAACTATGAGTAGAAATATCGTCTCGCTGTCTGCCGACTGGCACGCCTCCAGCATTCATGGTCGCAGTTGATTAAAATAACAAAATGACACAGCCAGTTTTGCCATTCATTCCCGAGTCTGCGCCGTTCTCATTGGAGCAGCGCGCGTGGCTCAACGGCTTTCTCGCCGGGATGTTTTCCACCGGCGCTAACGGCCCTGCGCCGCAGACCAACAGCGCGCCCGTCGCCAGCGCCGGACCGTTGCTCATCTGCTTCGGTTCTCAGACCGGCACCGCCGAGGGTCTCGCCAAAAAACTGGCGAAGGAAGCGACGCAGCGCGGCTTTGCGCCGAAGCTGCATCCGCTGAATGAATTTGAAGCCGCCGGATTTATGACGGCGAAAAAGGCCGTCATCATCTCCAGCACCTGGGGGGACGGCGACGCCCCGGACAATGCCGTGAATTTCTGGAACTGGCTCAAGGCCGACACCGCGATGCGCCTCGAACACCTTGAATTCGCCGTGCTCGGTCTCGGCGATAAAAACTATTCCGACTTCTGCGGCGCTTCGAAAAAATTCGATGACCGCCTCATGGCTCTCGGTGCGAAACGCATTCTGCCGCGCGGCGAATGTGACACCGATTACGAAACTGCCGCCAAAAAGTGGATGGACGGCTTGTGGGAAAAACTTGGCGGTGCGAATGGAGCCGGTGTGGCCGTGACCGCCGCGGCCGCCACCGTTGCGACTGAACCGGCAAAAGTAACCTTCAGCAAAACGCATCCGTTTCCGGCGCGACTGCTAAAAAACCTGCCTCTCAATAGTGACGGTTCCGCCAAGGAAGTACGCCACTACGAAATCGCGCTCGGCGGCAGCGGCCTCGCCTACGAAGTCGGGGACGCGCTCGGCGTCCTGCCAACGAACTGCGACGCCTTGGTCACGGAAGTTCTCGCCGCGCTCGGTGCAACCGGTGATGAACCGGTGGTCATCGAAAATATTGTTGTTCCGCTGCGGCTGGCGTTGGCGCAGAATTTTGAACTGGGCAAACCGACGTCTGAACTGCTCGCCGAAATCGCCAAACATGCGCCGGCCAGCGAACTCGCGCCGTTGCTCGCGCCGGACAAGGCCGACGATTTGAAAAAGTGGCTCTACGGCCGCGACGTGCTGGACATGCTGCTGCTCGCGCCAAAAAGCATTTCGGTCGCGGAACTGATGCCGCTGCTGCGGAAAATGTCGCCGCGCCTTTATTCGATTTCCTCGTCGCCCAAGGCGCATCCGGGTGAAGTGCATTTGACCGTCGGCGCGGTGCGCTACGAAAAACACGGACGCCATCGCAAAGGCGTGGCCTCGACCTTTCTCGCCGACCGCGCGGGCGACATCGTGAAGGTGTTCGTGAATCCGTCGCACGGTTTCCGTCCGCCGGTGAATGGCGACGCGCCGATGATCATGGTTGGTCCCGGCACCGGCATTGCGCCGTTCCGCGCCTTTCTCGAAGAGCGCGCAGCGACCGGCGCAAAAGGAAAAAACTGGCTGTTCTTCGGTGACCAAAAACGTTCCGCCGATTTTCTTTACGAGGAGCAACTGATGGCGTGGCAGAAATCCGGCTTCCTTACACGGCTGGATATGGCGTTCTCCCGCGACCAAGCGGAAAAGATTTACGTCCAGACGCGGATGCTGGAAAGTGCCGGTGAACTGTGGTCGTGGCTGGAAGCCGGCGGGCATTTCTATGTCTGCGGTGACGCGAGCCGCATGGCCAAGGATGTGGATGCCGCTTTACACAAGGTGATTGAAACCGCCGGCGGCAAATCGGCGGACGAAGCGAAGGCTTATGTCGAAAAAATGAAGTCGGAGAAGCGCTATCAACGCGACGTTTACTGATGAGCATCACGTTTCCAGAACCACTCGCCAGCGCCGGTTTCACGCCGGAGCAGAAGGAATATTTGTCCGGCCTGTTCGCCGGCGTCGCCGCGCGGGGAAAGACTTTTGCCGATGTCGAGCCGGCTCCGCAAAATGAGGATTTGATTCTCGAGGAACGCATCAAGCGCGAGCTGCATCCGCTCGACGCCTACGACCAGCTTGCGGAAAACGCCATCGGCAACAAGGCGCCGGACAAGGAAGATTTGTTCCGGTTCAAGTGGCATGGCTTGTTTTTCCTGACGCCGGTGAAGGACGCCTTCATGTCGCGGCTGCGGATTCCCGGCGGCGTGGTCACGACGCACCAGCTCCGCGAACTCGCGCGCATTGCGGCAGAACTCACCAGCGGATATGTCCAGATCACGACGCGGGCGAATTTTCAGATGCGGCTCATCCAGCCGAAGGATTGCCCGGAATTTCTCCGCCGCATCCAGGCCATCGGTTTGCACACGCGTGGCGCGGGCGGTGACAACATCCGCAACCTGACGATGAATCCGACGGCGGGCATTGATCCCGTTGAGCTGATTGACGTGCAGCCGTTCGTGCAGGCGCTGGCGCAAATCATCATCAACGACCGCGCGTTTTATGATCTGCCGCGCAAGTTCAACATCGCCTACGATGGCGGCGGCTTGATCGGTTCCGTCGAGGACACGAACGACATCGGCGTGAAAGCCGTGAAGGTCGGTGAGGAAGTTTTTTTTCGCATCGCGCTCGGTGGCGCGACGGGTCACAAGGCGTTTGCGAATGATCTTGGAGTCATCGTTCCGCAATCGGAAATCAACAAGGTTGTTGCCGCCATCGTCCGGGTGTTCATTGAAAAAGGGTGCCGAACAAACCGCAAAAAAGCGCGGCTCAAGCATCTGCTCGAAACAATGTCGTTTGACGAATATCTTGCGCTCGTCGAGAAAAAGCTCGGCACGTTGCTCCGGCGTGCGCCTTATGATTTGGGGCAAATGCGCTGGGCGTCGCAGGAGCTGCCACATTCACACGTCGGCGATTTTCCGCAGAAGCAGCACGGTTTTAATTACGTCGGCGCGACCTGTCCCGTCGGCCAGATCACGCCGAAGCAAATGACGCGGCTTGCAGAACTTGCCGAACTTTACGGCAGTGGCGAGGTCCGTCTGACCGTCTGGCAGAATTTTATCATTCCCAACGTGCCGGACGCTTTCGTGCCGACGCTCAAGCGTGCGCTGGAAAAAGCCGGTTTTGCGACAAAGCAATCGAACCTCGCCAGCGGCGTCATCGCCTGCACGGGCAACAGCTACTGCAAGTTTGCGCAGGCCAACACCAAGGGACACGCGCTCTCGCTCATCAAGCATCTGGAGAAAAAACTGGAGCTCGACCAGCCCGTGAATATCCATCTCACCGGCTGTCCGAATTCCTGCGCGCAGCATTACATGGGCGACATCGGCCTGCTCGGCACCAAAAATCGCGGCGAGGATGCCTACCATGTTTTTGTCGGCGGCGGCTTCGGCAAAAACCAGGCGGTTGGACGGCAGGTTTTTTCCGGCGTCAGCGCGGGCGAACTGCCGGCGACGGTTGAAAAAATGCTCCGCGTCTATCTCAAGCACCGCGCCGGCCGCGAATCGTTCCTGCAATTTTCCACGCGCCATGACTTGAACGCATTGCAAACCATGTTTTCGTCGGAGGCCGATGTCTGAAACTGCCGCGCAAAACGTCCGCTCCGTCTGCCCGTATTGCGGCGTCGGCTGCGGCATTGTCATGCAGGTGGAAAACGGTCGCGTCGCCAAAGTAACCGGCGACAAAAATCATCCCGCCAACTTCGGCCGGCTGTGCAGCAAAGGTTTTACCTGCGCCGAACCATTGACCGCACCTGACCGGCTGGCTTCCGCCTTCCTGCGAAATTCCCGCGCGGAAATAATTCTGCCTTTGCCGCTGGACGAGGCGCTGGCGCAGACCGCCACCCGCCTGAAAAAAATCATTTCCGAACACGGCCCGGACGCCGTGGCGCTATACGTTTCCGGCCAGCTTTCGATGGAGGCGCAGTATCTCGCCGGCAAGCTGGCTAAGGGATTTCTGCGCACGAACAACATTGATTCCAACTCGCGCCTTTGCATGGCGAGCGCGGCCAGCGGATACAAGCTGTCGCTTGGCGCAGATGGCCCGCCCGGTTCGTATCAGGACATTGACCAGTTGGACTGCGCGCTGGTCATCGGCTCGAACATGGCCGAGTGCCATCCGATTTTGTTTCTGCGGCTGCTTGACCGGAAAAAATCTTCCGGCGCGAAAATCATTGTCGTGGATCCGCGCCGCACGCCGACGGCGGACAAGGCGGATTTGTTTTTGCAGATCAAGCCGGGAACGGATCTCGCCTTGCTGAACGGGATTTTGCATCTGCTCGAAAAAGCCGGGCGCGTGGATGAAAAATTCATTTCGCGCCACACCAAGGGCTGGGTGGAACTGCGCGCGTTGCTGAAAGATTATCCGCCGGAACGCGTCGCGCATCTGACCGGCCTGCGCGAGGAGGACATCCGCCTGGCAGCGCAGTGGATCGGCGACGCGCCGGAATTCACGACGTTCTGGACGATGGGCCTGAACCAGAGCACGCACGGCACCTGGCAGACAAACGCGATTTGTAATTTGCATCTGGCGACGGGGAAAATTTGCCGGCCTGGCAGCGGGCCGTTCTCGCTCACCGGCCAGCCCAACGCCATGGGCGGACGCGAAGTCGGTTACTTGAGCCACACGCTGCCCGGCCAGCGCGCCGTGGCGGACGCCGCTGACCGCGCCGCCGTGGAAAAAATCTGGGGCGTGCCGGCGGGGACGATTTCACCGGCACCGGGACTGGATGCGGTGGCGATGTTCAAGAAAATCGAAGCCGGCAAAGTGAAGGCGATTTGGATCATTGGCACAAATCCCGTCGCCTCGATGCCAAACCGCGCACGCATTATCGCGGCGCTGCAAAAGGCGGAACTGGTCATCGTGCAGGATGCATTTCATCCGACAGAAACCACGCGTTATGCCGACATCTTGTTGCCGGGCGCGCTGTGGGCCGAGGCCGAGGGCACGATGGTGAACTCCGAGCGCAACGTCACGTTCATGCCGCGCGCCGTCGCGCCGCCGGGCGAGGCCCGCGCCGACTGGCAAATCATCGCACAGGTGGCGCAGCGGATGGGCTTCGGAAATAATTTTAATTTCGCGGACGCCAGCGAGGTGTTCGACGAAATCCGGCAGACGTGGAATCCCAAATCTGGCTACGATTTGCGCGGCATGGATTTTTCAAAATTGCGCGAAGCCCCGTGCCAATGGCCTTTTGCGCCGGATACCGGACAAGGCAAGGCCATTCGCTATTTGACGGGTGATTCTCTCCAGTTCCCGACGAAGAATGGCCGGGCGAATTTTTTAGCGCGACCATTTCTCCCGCCGGCCGAACAGACAGACGCGGAATTTCCATTTGTTCTCACAAACGGCCGTCTGGAGCACCAGTGGCATACGCTCACCAAGACCGGCAAGGTCGCCTCACTCAACAAACTGAACCCCGGCGCGTTTCTGCAAATCCATCCTGCCGATGCCGAGCAACTGGGCGTGCATCAGGGCGCGCTCGTTAAGGTCAGCTCGCGACGCGGTTTCGCGATTTATCCGGCGGCGGTGACGCCGCGCGTCCGGCCCGGTGAGTGTTTCGCGCCGATCCATTGGAACGATTTGTTTGGCGAAAACCTCTGCGTAAATGCGACGACCACCGAGGCGGTGGACGAAATCTCGTTGCAGCCGGAGTTCAAGTATTCCGCTGTCACGTTGAGCAAGGTGGCGGACGCCGTCCCGGAGGATTTTTCGGCCGAGCAGAAAAATTATCTACTGCGCCAACTCGCGCAGGCCCCGACGCGCGGGCAGCGCGTGCCGGAAACTGCGCCGTTCACGCCGGCGCAGCGCGAGTTCATCGCCCGGTTGCTTGCGTCGTCGGGGAAGTGAGCTAACCTTTTCCGCGCATGAAAATCTGCCAACTGTTCATTTCGCCCGGCCATAATTTCTTTGGCCATCACGGCCAGCCCGCCGGGGAAAACCCGACGGTCAAGGTGGCGGAAGTAGAGTGCGTCGCTGGCCAAGGATTGGTTGGCGACCGGTTTTTCGGCTTTAAGGAAAACTACAAGGGACAGATCACGTTTTTTTCCAGCGAAGTTTTTGCCGATGTTTGCCAGAAATTCGGCGTGACCGGCAAATCGCCCGGCCTCACGCGGCGCAACGTCATCACCGCCGGCGGGGACTTGAATGCGCTCATCGGCCAGAAGTTCACGCTGCAAGGCGTCGAGTTCGAAGGCGTGTGCGAGTGCAGCCCGTGTCACTGGATGGACGACGTCATCGCACCCGGCGCGGAAGCGGCGTTGCAAGGTCGCGGCGGATTGCGCGCAAAAATCCTGACGGACGGCAAACTTCGAGTGGAAACATGAACTTCAGCGCCGTCATTCTAGCCGGTGGAAAATCCAGCCGCATGGGCCGCGACAAGGCATTCCTGAAAATTAACGGACGGACCTTGCTGGACCGCCAGATTGACACGCTCGTCGCCGCCGATGCGGAGGACATCCTGATTTCCGGCCGGCCGGGCGTGGATTACTCGGCCTTCGGCTGCCGGGTGCTGACGGATGAATTGCCCGAAGCCGGCCCGCTCGCCGGCATCCACGAGGCGTTGAAGGTTTCCCGGCAGCCGCTGGTGCTCGTCCTCGCCGTGGACCTATCGGAGATGAACGCGATGTTTCTGCGCAGCCTGCTGATGGCGGCAACGGCGGGCCAGGGCATCGTGCCACGCGTCGGCGGTCGCGTCGAGCCGCTGGCGGCGGTCTATCCCCACACGGCCCTGCCGCTCGTCGAACAGATGCTCGCGCAGGGAGATCACGCCGCGCAGTCATTCGCCAGCGCCTGCGTGCAGGCCGGACTGGCGGCCTATGAGGACGTTCCCGACGACTTCGCGCGGCTGTTCAAAAATCTGAACTCGCCCGCCGACCTGTCATGCCTGACCTGAATACAATCCAGTGGCTCCGGTTGCTGACCGCCAACGTCCTCGTCGCGGGCGTGGCGGGCGGGCGGTTTTTTGCCGGCGGAAAACTGTTGCTGGAGTCCGCTACGTAAACTTTCATTCGTCATGCGCGTTTTATTTTTTGCCCAGCTCAAGGATGCGACCGGCTGTGACTCGGTTGAACTCGCCGTCGCCGCGCCGTTGAGTTTGGAACAACTCTGGGCGGAACTGCTGGAAAAATTTCCCGCGCTCGCCGTGCACCGCGCCAGCGTGCGGCTGGCGCGCAACCTGGAATACGCCGGCCCGCAAACGCTTTTTAGTCACGCTGACGAGGCGGCTTTGATTCCGCCGGTTTCGGGTGGCTGAGCATTTTGCTTCATGGAAATCACCGTCCAAATTACCAGCTTGCCGATTGCGGAAATGATTCCGCCGCCGGCATCCGGCGTTGCTGGCGCGTGGGCGGAATTTCGCGGCATGGTTCGCAGTGAGGAAAATGGCGGGCCGATTTCCGCACTGGAATACGAGGCGTATCCCGAAATGGCGGAGCGCGAAATCCGCCGACTGCTCGCAGAAATCTCCGTGAAGCATCCGTGTCTCGCGGTGAAGGTGATTCACCGCATCGGCATTGTGCCCGTCGGCGAAACGGCCATCTACATCGGCGTGGCGGCGAAACATCGCGGCGCGGCGTTTGTGCTGCTCGCGGAGTTCATGGACCGGCTCAAGCAGGACGTGCCGGTCTGGAAACGGCGGGCATTGCTGGTTACCAAACTGGAGCGCGGCTCTGTGAGCCGCAGCACTTCGGAAAGCCAAAAGCTTGTTCAAGCTGCTGCGGGCCACAGACACGCGCTCCGCTCATTGGACGAAGCCATCGCGGAAATCCATTCGTGCTGCGAGCCGCTGTCGCCAGTGCGCATTTCGCTGGAGGAAGCGTTTGGGCGCACGTTGCACGAGACGGCCTGCGCGCCGGAAGATTTGCCGGCGTGCGACCGTTCGACGCGCGACGGCTATGCAATTTTGCTAAATGACGCGGCGGAAAGTTTTCAAGTTGTGGATGTGATTCACGCCGCCGGCTGGAAACCGCGCCCGCTTCAGCCCGGCGAAGCCGTGCGTGTGGCAACGGGCGCGGCACTGCCGTGCGGCGGCTTGCGCGTGGTGATGCAGGAACACGTCGAGCGCAGCGGCGACGCAGTGAAAATCATCCGCCGCGAGAACACCTTGAACCTCCGCAGGCGCGGCGAGGACGTGAAAACCGGCAAACCGCTGGTGCAAGCCGGCGCGCGGCTGGACGCCGGCAAACTCGCGCTGCTCGCCTCGGCGGGTTGCGGGCAGCCGCTGGTGAGTCCGCGCCTACGCGTAGTGCATTTCACCACCGGCGATGAAGTGATTCCGCCGGGGCAAACGCCGCTGCCGGGCCAGGTGCGCGACAGCAATTCCATTTTGATCCGCAGTCTGCTGCAACTCTGGCCGTGCGACGTCTTTCAAACGCACTTGCCGGAGGATTTTGAACAGGCGAAAGCGGAGTGCGGAAAGCGGAAGGCGGAAATTGACCGGGCCGATCTCGTTCTGGTTTCCGGGGGCGCAAGTGTGGGCGAAAAGGATTTCACGCGTCCGTTGCTGGAATGGCTCGGCTTTGAAACTGTTTTTTCGCAGGTTAATGTGCGTCCCGGCAAGCCGCTGATTTTGGGCGTAAGCGGAAACCGCGTGGCGTTCGGATTGCCGGGGAATCCACTGTCGCATTTCGTCTGTTTTCAGTTTGCCGTGGCCACGGCGCTGGCCAGACTCACCGGCGAAGCCCCGCCACAGTTTATGCGCGGACGGCTGGTGGTGGCGCTGGCCGACGCGGACTGCCCGCGTGAAACGCTTTGGCCGGCGCGGCTGGAACTGGCAGAATTACGGCCGCTGCCGTGGGCGAGTTCCGGCGACGTGACGTGTTTTGCGGCGGCGAATGCATTGATCCGCGTGCCGGCGAACTGCGATTCCCTGGCAGCGGGCGCGGTGGTGGATTTTTTGCCGGCGGATTTGTGAACCACGAAACACCCGAATGACACGAAAGAAAACATTTTCACATCTGGACGAGCGTGGCAACGCGAGCATGGTGAACGTCGGTGCCAAGCCGATTCAACGGCGGCGCGCCGTGGCGGCGGGCAAACTGGTCTGCGCGCCGGCCACCATCCGCGCGCTGAAAAAAAACGCGCTGCCGAAGGGTGACGTTTTGACCGTGGCGCAGATCGCCGGCATCCAAGCGGCCAAGCGCGCAAGCGAGTTGATTCCATTGTGTCATCCGCTCGCGCTGTGCCATGTGGAAGTGAGCTTCAAGGTGCGGCGCAATGTGATTGAAATCTTTTGTACGGCGGAGACGAGTTCCCAGACCGGAGTGGAGATGGAGGCGCTGACCGGTGTAAGCGTGGCGGCGCTGACGCTTTACGATATGTGCAAGGCCGTGGACAAAACAATGCGCATCGAATCCGTGCGCCTGGTGGAGAAAATCAAGGCATGAAAATCGGACGCCTCACCATTAGCGACCGGGCGAGTACGGGCATTTACGCGGATCGCAGCGGGCCGGAGATCGAACAGGCGCTGCGCGACATTTTTGCCGGTGCAAAGTTTGAGGCGGTGATTGTTCCCGACGAACTGGAATTGATTTCGGCGGCGCTGAAAAAATTCGCCGATGAGTTGAAGTGCGATCTCGTGGTGACGACCGGCGGCACGGGAGTTTCATCGCGAGACGTGACGCCGGAGGCGACGACAGCGGTGCTGGAAAAGGAATTGCCGGGCTTCGGTGAAATCATGCGGATGCAGTCTTTCGCCAGGGTGCGGACGGCGATTTTGTCGCGCGCGACGGCGGGCACGCGCGGGAAAACTTTGATCGTCAACCTGCCCGGCAAGCCGTCGGCGGTGCGCGAGTGCCTGGAGATTCTTGCGCCGGCCATCCGCGAAGGCTTGGCTCATCTGCGCGGCGAAGACCCGCATGGAAAATAATCGCTCGAAGAATGAATTTGAACCACACAGATCCGTTTGGACGCACGGTTGATTATTTGCGCCTCTCCATCACTGACCGGTGCAACGAGCGATGTCTGTATTGCCTGCCGGAGAATTATGCGGAATGGTTGCCGCGCGGAGAAATTCTCGCCTACGACGAACTGCTTGCCATCGTGCGCGCGACGACGGCGCTGGGATTCAAACGCTTTCGCGTGACGGGCGGCGAGCCGCTGATCCGTCCGGGGGTGGTGGAATTCATCCGCGATCTGATTGCCACCACGGGTGTTGAATCCGTGCAGCTTACGACGAATGGAACCCGTTTGCCGGAACTCGCAAAGCCGTTGTTTGACGCCGGATTGCGCCGGATCAACATCAGTCTCGACGCGCTCGCCCCGGCGATTTACCGCGCGGTCACCAACGGCGATGTTGCTCCGGTTTTGCGCGGTGTCAGGCTGGTGAAGGAGCTTGGTTTTGAGTCCGTGAAGCTGAACACGGTGCTGATGCGCGGGAAAAACGACGGCGAAATATTCCGGCTGCTCGACTTCGCGGCGGAACATGATTTGGCGATCCGCTTTATCGAACTGATGCCGGTGAGCCTGACGGAAATGTTGAGCGAAAAGAATTTCTTCCCGGTCACGGAACTGCTCGCCCGATTGCGCCGCGAAGATGAACTGGAGCCGCTCACGGCACCGCTGGGTTTCGGCCCGGCAAAATATTTTCGCCTCAAAAAACGCGGCGTGACGGTCGGCTTGATCGGCGCGTTGAGTGACCTGCACTTTTGCGAGCGCTGCAACAAGCTGCGGCTGACGTGCGACGGCAAGCTGCGTCCATGCCTTGGCAACCACCTGGAAACGGATTTGAAACCGGCCCTGCGTCCGCAGGTTGACACCGCGCGTTTGCGGGAATTGATTTATGAAACGCTGGGGCAAAAGCCCGCCGAGCATTTGTTCCGCAACAACTACCAGCCGCAACGTGTGATGACGGCCATCGGCGGTTAGCGGGTGGCTTCGTGGCCGGGCCGGCAGCCGTCAAAACGCGAAGGGGTTTCAACGTAAGACGGCATCAAGTGTCTCGTTGGCGGGATTCCAATAACGGACTTCGGAAATCTTTACCGTGGGCGTCAAAACCAGCACCGTGATTTTTTCCGGCAGATGCGGAAAGGCGGCCAGCATTTTTTCGTCGTCGCCGAGGACGATGCGGTGGGGATATTTTCGCAGCTTCGGCAGCGCAAATAGGCGCGCGACACCGGGCATGGTGTGGATATCCAGCACATAGGCTGCCGAATGTTTTTCCAGCCAGCCCGCGCCCAAATCCGCCAGCTTGAGGTTGGCGGTTTTGCTGGTGCCCATGTCAAATCCCAGCAGCAAAAAACGCAAACCGGCCGCTGGCTTGAATTCTTGGCCAAACTGGTCCTTCGCTGAAAACGCCGGAACCGTGTCGCCGACCGCCAGCCCGCCGGCGTGAATTGAAACGGCCACCGCCGTGAAAAGAAACAGCGCCGCAAAGCGCGCGGACAAAATTGGGGTGAAGGCTCGCATCGGTTTCAGCCTAGCACGAATTGTCAAAACTCAAAACCGCAACGATGAAATAAAAATCCCCAAGCCGTTGCCGGCTTGGGGATTTTTCGTTGAAACTTAATTTCAGTCGAACGCGTGGCCGGAGCAGCACAGCACGTCTTTGACCTTGTGGCGGACGAGGTCTTTGACCATCTGGCGGGCCGGCCCCATGTATTTGCGCGGGTCGAATTCCTTCGGGTTCGTCGCGAACACCTTGCGGATGCCAGCGGTCATGGCCATGCGCAGGTCGGTGTCAATGTTGACCTTCGTGCAACCCACGCGGCGCGCGACTTCGATGTCGGCTTCCGGCACGCCCTGCGAGTCGGGCATGTTGCCGCCGTATTTGTTGATCTCGTCGGCGAGATACTTCGGCACGCTGGACGCACCGTGCAACACGAGCGGGTAGTCACCGAGGTTCGCTTCCATCAAAGCTTTCTTGATCAATTTCAAACGTTCCAAATCCAAGTGCTGTTCGCCTTTGAACTTGAAAGCGCCGTGGCTGTTGCCGATGGCGACGGCGAGCGAGTCGCAGCCGGTTTCCTTGACAAATTTGACGGCTTCGGCGGGATCGGTGTAATGGCCGCTGGTGGAATGGGCACCGCCCTCTTCACCTTCGTCGAACTGCGCGCCGACCAGGTGGCCGAGTTCGGATTCCACGGAGCAATTATGCTTGTGCGCGTATTCCACAACCTTCTTGGTGATCTCGACGTTCTTGTCGAACGACTCGTGCGAGGCATCAATCATCACGCTGGTAAAACCTTCGTCAATGCACTGTTTGCACAGCTCGAACGTGTCGCCGTGGTCCAGATGGACCGCGATCGGAATGTTCGAGAGGCTGACGGCGGCCTCGATGAGTTTCTTGAGGTAAACCGGGTTGGCGTATTGGCGTGCGCCCTTGGAAATCTGGAGGATCAGCGGGGCTTTTTCCTCTTCGCAGGCTTCAACGATCGCCTGGATGAGTTCCATGTTGTTGACGTTGAAAGCGCCGAGGGCGTATTTGCCTTTAAGGGCCTTCGCGAACAGGTCTTTGGTATGTGTCAGTGGCATAAATTTAGGTTTTTGGTTTGAGGGCAACCCGCCCCGGTTTCTCCAACAGCCGTGGACTATAAGAAATTCCTGTTGAAAGGAAACCAAAAAATGCGGCCAGCTATTGCTAAAAGGCGGCAATAATTTGCCGTCCGTTTTCGGCTCAACGGCGGAAAAATTCCTTCACCACCGCCGCCACGCGCTGAATCTGGGCGTCCGTCAGTTCCGGGAACATCGGCAGGCTCAAAACTTCGCGACTCGCCTTCTCCGCCACCGGGAAATCGCCGGGCTGGTAGCCGAGGTTAGCGTATACTTTTTGCAGATGCAGCGGCATCGGATAATGCACCGCGTTGCCGATGCCATTCGCGTCGAGATGCTTCTTCAGCTCGTCGCGACGCGGCGAACGCACGGTGTAAAGATGCCACGCGCTTTCGTTGCCGGCGGCGACCGTCGGCAGTTGCAGCGGCGTGTCCGCCAGCAACTCGGCGTAACGCGCGGCCACACGTTGACGTTCGCGCGTCCAGTGCGCCAGATGCTTGAGCTTCACGCCCAGCACCGCGCCTTGAATTCCCTCCAACCGGTAATTGTAGCCAACCTCGTCGTGATGATAACGCACGGTGGAACCGTGTTCGCGCAGCGACTTTGCGCGGGCGGCGAATGCCGCGTTGTTCGTCACCAGCGCGCCGCCTTCGCCGCACGCGCCGAGATTTTTCGCCGGATAAAAGCTGAAGCACGCGATGTCGCCGAGAGCGCCGACCGTTTTATCTTTATATTTTGCGCCATGCGCCTGGCAGGCGTCCTCGACGAGCGGTAAATTATGTTTTTTGCAGATCGCGGCGATGGTGTCCACGTCGAACGGCTGACCGTAAAGATGCACCGGCAAAACCGCTTTCGTTTTCGCTGTGATGGCTTTCTCAATCAGCTTCGGGTCGAGATTCAAGGTAGCGTCGTCAATGTCCACATACACCGGCTTGGCACCGCAATAGGAAATCGCCCAGCTCGTGGCGATGAAGGTGTAGGGCGTGGTGATGACCTCATCGCCCGGCCCGACGCCGAGCAAGAGCATCGCGACGTGCAATGCGGAGGTGCCGCTGTTGAAGCCGAGCGCGTGCGACGCGCCGCAGAACACGGCGAAATCCTTTTCAAACTGCGCCACGTCCGGGCCGAGGCAGAAGGAGCAGTTGTCGAGCGTGCGGGCGATGGCCGCGTCAAGTTCCGCGCGCAACGGTTTGAGTTGGGCGCGCAGGTCGAGGTAAGGAACCGGTTCAGACATCCGCAAAACTTATCTGGCGCGGGCCACTTTGTGAACAACGAAAAAAGTCTGTGGCGAAATCAGAAAAACGGATTGTGCGCTATTTCCTCCGCGACCGTCGTTAGTGGGCCGTGTCCGGGGCAAATCAGGGTTTCCGCCGGCAGCGATAAAATCTGTTCGCGGATATTTTGTTTCGCCTGTTCCCACGCGCCGTTGCCGTTGCCCATCGAGCCGGCAAAAATCGTGTCGCCCACCATCGCGACGTGTGGCGCGTCGTCCGGCCAGTTGCCGTTGAGATAAGTCACGCCGTCCGCCGCGTGGCCGGGCGTCTCGCGGTGCGTCACGCGCAGTCCACCGAGCTGGATGATTTCAGAATTTTTATTTCGTTGGTCAACGGGCGCATTTTTGGAGCCGCTGTGCAGGCGCGCTTTCGGAAAGGCCGCGCGGAATTTCGGTAGCGCCTCGACGTGGTCCCAATGCGAGTGTGTGATGAAAATGTGCCGTAAAATCAAGCCTTCCGCCGCGACGGCGGCCAGCACCGGCGACGCGTCCAGTCCGGTGTCGAACAGCGCGGCATCGCGCGTGGCTTCGTCCCAGACGAGAAAACAGTTTACGGTCAGGCCTTCGCCCAACGTGGTGAAGACGCGCAGTTCGCGCCACCGGCCCAAATCTTTTTCCGCCGGCAACCAGCCGTTGGCGATGGCTGCGAGCTTGGCTGGATTCAGGCCGGTGAGCTGGCCGAGCGCGGCGAAATTGATTTTCTGCGGGCACTGTCCGGTTTTGCTCAACGTCGCAAATTCGCTTTCGGAAATGTTCGCCGCACCGGCGGCAACCACATGTGAAATATTGTTCGCCGCGCAGGCTTTGCGGACGATGTCGCCAAGGTGATCTTCAAGCTGCACGCAGAAACGGTAGCGAAAAACTTCCCGTCCGCAAGCGCGCGGCTGGCCAGGCAGTCCTTAATTTGGTGGGGCGAGCGTCCTCGCGAGCCGGGCGTCGCCTGGCCCAAG
>Ga0265324_10000792_pt1 | contig 20717 bp, 18 predicted proteins | sample 41419metaG_FD_198634 | JGI IMG/M metagenome (GOLD analysis project Ga0265324, IMG submission 198634) | Rhizosphere microbial communities from Carex aquatilis grown in University of Washington, Seatle, WA, United States - 4-14-19 metaG | ecosystem: Host-associated > Plants > Roots > Rhizosphere...
TCGAGAATTTTTAACAGCTAAGGAACACAGAATTCCGACAATTACTTTTGTTGAGTCGCAAGTCATAAATTACAAAGAAGTTTATGACGCCGCTCCAGACGCCCCGACATGGAAAAATTTCCCCGGCATGGATGCGCCACAAAAAACGTTTGCCTTAATCAATGAAGTCAAAAGCTCCGACTCATATAACGGAATCATCCCGATAACAACGGCAGGTGAAGCCAAACGACTATTGAAATTGCAAATTGCAGATTTTGTAGGTGAAAGACTGACCGATGTGATTCGTCCGGTTAAAAACGAGGTTCAGGAAATTCTTGCAGAAATCAAAACTCTACGGAAAGAAATCGCCCCGGCCAATGAGCCGAGCATTGAAACCCAGAAATATCTTCGGACAATGCGCTTCTTGTTGGACGATCAAGTTTCTGGCTTCCGCAAATTTTGCGAGGTTGTTAGTGGCGATTTGGAATCAGCAGTTCCACTCTTGATAAAGTGCAATGACTTTGAAGAGTTTTTGAAAGCTTTGAAGCTTGAGAAAGTAATCGAAGACAATCGTGAGGGCTTCACCCAAATGATGCGTAGTGCTGAGTTTCGGTTGCGTTATGCCTCCCAAGGTGGAGATGGTTGGTGGGCTGCAAAGGACACACAAGTATTATTTAGCACCTCGCAATTTGAAAAATTCAGGCAAACCTACGACCGTCTCGCACGACACCTTTCAATGGTCAAATAACATCGGAATTGAAGCATAGCTCTTGGACTCGGACACCGACGAAGATTTGGCGGCAGCCGTCCGCAAATATCACCTTCCCGATTTCTCGAACTGGAAGAACCACGACGCCTTTGAACACGCCTTCGCTCCGCCTGCGTTTCACTTCGGCGCGACGAGCTGCCTTGAAAAGGATTTATGCACTTCGGTAGATAAATGAAAAGCGGTGGAGGGCCACCGCACTCCAGGACGCTGGCGCGCGGTTCGTGAACTTCAAACAACGCGGAGCGTCTTGGACTGCGCCAGCCCTCTGGCGCTTTCACTTCGGCGCGACGAGCCGGCTGGAAAAAGATTTGCACATTTATGTAGCGCAGTCCGTCCCGGCTGCGGGTTAAAGCACCGTCCCGGTGCCTTGGAGGCCTTGGCGGCGAGACGCCGCCGATACTCGCCGGCGCGGACGACGCGCTACCGGATTGCGACTGCGTCCCCACTGCCAACTGCTCACTGACGACTGCCCTTGATCTCCCGCATCTTCAATCCTCTTATTTTCTTTTGCGTCTTTGTGTCTTGGCGTTGAATTCCGAAAATCCGTGTTTATCCGTGTCCATCCGTGGTTGAAATTCGGCTGGGTGGTTCAGGTCTCAGGTCTCACGTTTTGTCTGGAAATATTTCATGTAATTTTTCTTTGACACACTGTAGTAAAGTGTGAGATATACAACGCACCAACCCCATGGCGGTGCTGTGGAGTGTTGGCCGGCACCGGCAGTTGGGTTCTGGCCGTCCTCGGTCGCCGATTGAAAAAGTCGACCCGTCCGGCTGGGACCTGGAAAAGACCGAATGCACGACGAAAAGCCGGTTTTAAGGGTGGTCTCCGCAAGGAGCTTTACCAGCGGCAAAAAAGAAAACTGGTAAAGAAAAGGTAAAGTTTTGGATGCTGTATCAAGGACTTACAACAATTGAGTCTGGCCATGGTAAAGAAAAAGTCAGGTGGGGACCGATGCCTTGATGCGGTCGGGCGCGTCACGCCGTGCGTGCCGTCGTGGTAAACTACTTCCAAAACTCCACCTTCTGGCCGTGTCACCTTTTGTCACTTTTTTGCACTTCCAAAACCGGGTGCCAAAAAGGGACAAATCGTGCCAAAAAGTGCCAAAAAGTGCCAAAAAGGGACATTGGGTTGTAGCAGCCGACGTAAGGAGGCTCAAATAAAAAGCCGATCATAAAAGCCGGTCGTGATTAACACCCATCGCCGGTCAAGAAACGGTCAAGAAACGGTCAAGTTTTGGATAAAGTATTTGGTGTGTGTAAAATTTGAATTCCGGTCATTTTCGGTAATCTCCCGGGACGACCTCGGCCGTTAACTGGGGATCCCAGAAGGCGCAGCCAAGCCGACTGAATGGCCCCGGCGGCGCACAAAAAACAGGGTGACAAAAAGGGCCAAAAAGTGACAAAAGGTGCCAAAATGCGACAAACCAACTCTCAGCCGGATCCATGCAGAAGAATCAACCACGAAACACACGAAAGCCAGACCGGCCGGTGGATTGGCGTCCTGCCACTGACACGCACCAAGTGGTGAGTGCCGCTTGGAAACTTTCAAACGGCAAAATTAGCCGCCGTCACTCCGTAATATTTTCGTGTGGTTCGTGTATTTCGTGGTTCAAAAGAATTGTTCCGGCTCAGCTCGTCTTTGCCAGTGGTTTTGTCTTCCTCCCTCGCCCCTCGGAGGGGAGAGGGATTGAGGGTGAGGGGTTCGGTTATCCGCCTTCCGCTTTGGCTTACAGCCTTCCGCAACGATCACCTCCCCGCTTTCTCGAACTGGCAGCCCGCCGCCGCCTTTGCCCGCGCCTTCACTCCGCCTGCGTTTTACTTCGGCGCGACAGGCCGGCTGGAAACAGATTTGCATACCAGCACCGGCAGAAAATAAACATTGAACCGGGTATGACCGGGTATAATTTCGAAGCATGAAGCGCGTGTTGAGCTGGGCGCATAGATCCAACCCGAACTCATTATGAAAAAAATCTTCCTGCTGCTGGCGATTTCACTGGTGATGCCCGGCCGTGCCATTTGCGATGAAGCGGACGATTGTTTCAGACGGGGCATTGAAAGATTCAGGAGCGGGGATACCAACGGCGCGATGACTGAGTTTAACAAGGTCATTGATCTTGAACCGAAATACCTTTACGCCTATCCCAACCGCGCCTTTTTGAGACAGGCCAAAGGCGACTACGATGGAGCGATCGCCGATTTTGACAAAGCCATCGCGCTCAAACCAGACTTCTTAGCGGCTTACAACAATCGCGGCAATACCAAGCAGCTCAAAGGTGACTTGGACGGAGCGATCGCCGACTTTACCAAGGCGATTGAAATCAAACCCGACTATGCGTTTGCCTATCACAATCGCGGCAATGCCAAGAAAGCCAAGGGCGACCAAGCTGGCGCACTGGTTGATTACAATCAAGCCATCAGGCTGAACCCAGATTACGTGGCAGCCTATATTAATCGAGGGATCGTAAAGGGAGATAAAGGCGACTTGACCGGCGCTCTCAGTGACTTCAACAAAGCTGTGGCACTCGATCCCGGCTCGTCAATGGCCAGGGAAAATATCGACAAAGTAAAAAAGCAGATGGCGAAGTGAACCGCACATCACCTCCCCGATTTCTCGAACTGGCAGCCCCCCGCCGCCTTTGCCCGCGCCTTCACCCGCTTGGAAAAAGATTTGCGCACGAGCATCGGCGAATGAATTGGAGCGCGGCTGTGTCGCAGACCAGCCGCGCTCCGTCCGCCGTTCCGCGGCTCGCTTAAGGTTTCTCGGGCGGAGAGGTCTTCTTGTCCTGTTCGGTCTTGGTTGTTGTGCCATCCGGAGATTGCGTGACAGTTTTCTCCTTCGTCTTGACCGTGCCGTCGCTGCTGGTGGAGCTTTTGGTTTCGCTGGAAACCTGGCGGTCACACCCGACCAGAAGTAATGACAACGCCAAGACGGACATTGCCCCGCAAGTTACAATGATATGTTTTTTCATGGAGGCAAGCTACGCGATGGGCTGGATATATCATATGGGGTGATATCCGTATCCCCTCCCTGATTTCCGGTAGCGGCGCGGCGTCAGTGCCGCCGTCGATCACAGACCACCGCTTCAGCCGCCTTGGCCCGCGCCTTCGCCTGGCGGGAAAAAGATTTGCGCGCCCGTCTTTGCTAACGGCTTGGATTAGCTAAACTCGCAACGGTTTAAATGGGCTTGGAACAGGCGCGGCGCAGGCTTAGTCTCAGATTATGAAGCCCGCCCCGATCAATGCCGTCTTTGCCTTGATGTTTTTTCTCTGGGGCATGCCTTTGCTGGCACAAACAAATTCGTCGTTTCAAATCGCCGGGACCATCACCCGCCCCGACGACGGCTGCACGCAAGCGCTCGTGGTGGTGTGCGATCAGGCTTCGGGCGAACCCCTTTGCGCGCGGACCTTGAAACCTTTCACGCTCGCGATGGCAACAACCAACCAGAACACTGCGATGGACTGGTTGGAGGTGATTCCTGATGCCTCAGGCTGGTTTCAATTCACCAATCTCCCGGCGGGAAAATACATCGTGGTGGCGCAGGCTTGGAACAGCCCGTTGCCACGGACGAATTTGGTGGATCAGTCCCGCGAGTTTCAATTCGCCGCCCGCGACCCCCGCACCGACACCCTTCACCTGCTTGGTCGCGCGGAAGTCACGCTGCCATCGGACCGCGGCGGCCATCTCAAACTGACTCCACCCGGCACCAACAGCATCCGGTTCGCCTATCAGCACGATGGCGAAATGTTGCTGCTTGGCACCCAGCCGCAGCGTGGCGATCCAGTGCTGGGCTGGCTGGCCTGGGGCACGAATTTCATCAGCCATTTGATTGGGATGGGCGAGATACCGCGCGGCGATGGCCTGCTGGTGCATGCTTTGCCGGACGAAACGTACGCCTCGATTTTCGCGAATGACAACAGTCCGGGATTCGGCGCGCTGCGGCTTCGGTTCGGTGAAACCAACTCCGTCAAAATTCCCGTGGTCGCGGGCTGGTCGGACGGCTGCAAAATTCCGCCGGCAAATCTGGTGTGGCTGGTGGAGCTGCTTCAGACCAACAAATTCAAAATTAACGAGCTGCTGGGAATCGAAGGCAAATTACCGGCCCGACGGAATTTTGTTGATCGTGAACAGGACCTGGCACGGCTGGTTCTGCCGATTTGGGAAAAGGAAATCATCCTGCCCACCGGTCAAAAAACACGCGTGGCAGACTTGTTGACCGCCCTGGGCTACGCGCGGTTGAATGGTAAATACCGACAATAAGACCAACCGTTTCGGTGACAGCGCATATCCTGCCGCCTTTGCCCGCGCCTTTGCTCCGCCTACGTTTCACTTCGGCGCGACCGGCCGGCTGGAAAAAGATGGGCGCTCGCGTGCACCGGCTCAAATTAGAGATTGAACCGGCGGAAAACGGGTTTAACTTTCAAGGCGTGAAACGGATCAAACGCATCCAGAGCGTGTTCATCAAGGCCGGCCACGGCTGGCCGATGCCGAAGTGATATGAAAGCGTGATTCCACCATTGACGAAATGAACCATCACCCTCCGATACACCGGCCCGAAATCCCGAAGCGGGAGATAACTTACGAGATTGCTGATACCATCGAAATCACCCGGCCGAAAGAAATCCTCATTTTGGAGGATGATGTCGCCTTGACCCTCCTGTTGAAAGAATCGCTCGAAACTCAAGGATATGTGGTCATCGTCGTCTCCAATGGCACCGAAGGGTTGAAAAAGATCATGGCCACCGATTTCAGCATCATTCTTTGTGACATGGTGATGCCGAACTTTCCCGGCGATATGTTTTATCTGGCCGTCGAACGCGTTCGTCCACGCCTGTGCCAACGGTTCATCTTCATGACCGGACACAAAGGCGAACGCAAGATCGAGCAGTTCATCCGCGGCATCCGGGGATTCATGCTCTGGAAACCCTTTGAGATGCATGTCCTGTTCGAAGCCATCAAGGCCGTGAACGACAAGCATCCCTAGCCGGATGCCGGTGAACCCCCGATTTCTCCCGGACGTGAGTGAAAACCAAATTGGCGTGAACCCTCGCCGGATCAATTACTGGCGGCTCTGGCTGTTCGATACCGTGCTGGTGAGCGCGGGCTTTCTGTTTTACCTCGCCACGAATTACGGCACCTACGAATTCTTCGGGCGCGCCTGTGCGATGGCGTTGTTGCCGCTTATCCCGGTGATGGTGCTGGTCGGCGGCGCGGGCAGCACGGTCTTCGCCCTCACCAAGGTTTTAATCGAGAAACGTGGGCTGAAAAACCCGACCGCTTGGACGCTGCTGGTCGGCCCTGCGTTGGTGGTGACGCTGGCGCTCGGGCTGCTGGGCGCGTTCAAATCGCCGGCGCACCGGCTGTCTTACATCTGCATCGGCAACGCGCCCGCGGCGGTGAGCCACGTCCAACTCGCTGGTTATTCCACTTTCCTGCGCAAGGAATGGCTGGCGGTGTTCGGCGTCGGGCAGAATGATTTTCAGAAGTTCGTGGCTGGGGCAAAACTGGAACCGGTGCCAAGCCTGGAATTCAGCCGGGTGCTGGAGCGTTCCTCGCTGAAGGGAACCGGGCCGTTTCAAAATCTGCCGGTCTCGGACAAGTTCCTCTGCTACAAGCGTGCCTTCAAAGAAAGCGAAGAACATCAGCTCGGTAACGTCTATGCGGCGTTTGATTCGGCCACCTCGACGGCGGTGGTTTACCGGGCCTACCACGATTGATTGGCGCGGTGTTTTTATGAATCGTAAGAACCCCGCCGCTTTGGCACCTGCCTTCGTCCGGCTGGAAAAATTAATTGCCGGCCTGCGGCGGGCGGTTCAATAACCACAGCCCCGCAATCAGCAGCCCGACCGCCAGGCCGCCGACCAGCCAGAGGATGATGCGGATCTGTTTCGACTGGGCCGTATGCTGACGGGAATGTTTTCGCCGGTGACTCACAACAGAATCTCGTGCAGGAAGCCGCATCTTACAACTGTTAATCCGAACGCGCCCGCCGGCAACGGTGGTGTCGGCAAAGACCGCCCTACCCCGTCCACTGCGGGTTGCGCGTGGTGGCGTCGAACTGCGACGTGGTCTTGAAACCTTCGTAGCGGCCGGTGGCGGCGGCTTCGGCGGTGCGGGCGAGCAGTGCGGCGACTTGAACTTCGGTCAGCGGTTTGAAAGTGCGCGCGGCTTCGAGGCCTTGATCCAGAATCTGCAGGCTGTCCATGCCGGTGATGACGGTGGCGGTCGGCAGGTTCATGGCGTAGTGGAGACATTCGGTGGCGGTGACCAGGCCGCTGCGCACGATCGCGCCAAAGCCCAGCGCCTTCATGCCCAGCACGCCGATCCCGTCTTTGACCAGCGCGGGCACGACTTTCTTTTCAAAGCTGCGGAAATGCGCGTCCATCACGTTCAACGGCATTTGCACGGCGTCGAAGCGGAATTTATTTTTGGCGGCGAGTTCGAGCATCCGCAGATGGATGTCCGGGTCTTTGTGGCCGGTGAAGCCGATGAAACGGATTTTGCCCGCCTGCTGCGCGGCCTGCACCGCCTCCAGCGCGCCGCCCGGCGCAAAAACGCCGTCGGGGTCGGTCAGGCGGACGATTTCGTGGAATTGCAACAGGTCAATGTGGTCGGTCTGCAAACGCTGGAGACATTCCTCAATCTGCTTCGCGGCGAGCGCCTTGGTGCGCCCGTCAATCTTGGTCATGAGAAAAACCTTGGCGCGATAGCCGTCGCGCAACGCCTTGCCCATGCGGACTTCGCTGTCGCCGCCGTTATAATCCCAGCAGTTGTCCATGAAGTTGACGCCGCGATCAATGGCGCTGCGGATGATGCGGAGGCTCAGCTCCTCATCGCGCTGCAGCCCGACGTGGTAGCCGCCCAGACCGAGGATGGAAATTTTTTCGCCCGTGCGGCCTAGGGTGCGGCGGGGAATTTCAGCGTCGGGCGCGCTGGCCCAGGCGGCGGAACCGGCACCGGCGACGATGCCGGTGGCCACGGTCAGCTTCATGAATTCGCGGCGGGTCAGGTTTCTGTGGCTGGTGCGCGGTTGGTTCATGGCAGGCTTTTGATTGGTGGGTGGTTCTTATTAGCGCAAACCGTTTCCAATTGCAATTAAGCGATTGGGCCGCCGCCATCGCCGGCGGCAACGGAGCGGGCCGGGAAAGTTGGAAAGGAAGGCTTGCCCGGGCGGGAAATCTTTTCCCGGACCGGATGCTGCCCGGCGGTTCTCCGCCGCTTTCCCCTCAACTGAAAACGGTGTGACTCACCCGGCGGTGAGCGCGGCGCGGGCATTCTCCGCCATGCCGGTTTTATCCAGGAAATATTCGTAGCCGCCGACGTAAGGCGTCACCGTGCCGGCGTTGACGTGCAGCACCTTCGTCGCGAGCTTGCGGATGAAATGCACGTCGTGCGAGATGAACACAAGGGTGCCTTCGTAACGTTCCAGCGCCAGCGTGAGCGATTCGACGGTGTGAATGTCGAGGTGCGTGGTCGGCTCGTCCATCAGCAGCAGATTCGGCGGATCCACGAGGAACTTCACGAGGTTGAGCCGGCTCTTTTCGCCGCCGCTCAACACCTTCGTCAGCTTGAAAATGTCGTCCTTGCGGAACATGAAGGAGCCGAGCACGCCGCGCGCCTCGTCCTCGCGCATTTCCTTCGCGCTGGCGAGAACTTCGTCCAGCACGGATTTCTCCGGGTCGAGCGTGGCGGCGCGGTGCTGGCTGAAGTAACCGATCTTCGCGTTGTGGCCGAGGTCGCGTTCGCCGCGCTGGAATTCCACGACGCCGGCGAGGATTTTCAGCAGCGTGGATTTGCCCGCGCCGTTCGGCCCGACGAGCACGGTGCGTTCGCCGCGTTCAACCGTGAGGTCGAGAGCGGAATAAACCTGGTTCGCGCCATAGGCCATGTGGATGTCCACGAGCGAGGCGGCGCGCTGGCCGCCGCGCGGCGGCGGCGGAATCTGGAAACGGAACGGCTTGCGCGGCGCGGGCGGCTTCTCGATGAGTTCAAGCCGCTCGATTTGCTTGAGCTTGCTCTGCGCCTGCGATGCCTTGGAGGGGATGGAGCGGAACCGGTCGGCGAACGCCTGCAAGTCCGCGATCTCCTTCTGCTGGTTTTTGTAGGCCGTGAGCTGCTGCTCGTAACGGGCCTCGCGCTGTTCGAGGTAAGCTTCGTAGTTGCCGGTGTAGGCGATGAGCTTGCGTTCGGAAATTTCGTGAACCTGCGTCACGACCTCGTCCATGAACTGCCGGTCATGGGAAATCAGCAGCACCGCGCCGGAATAATTTTTCAGGTAATTTTGCAGCCAGAGCAGCGCGAGCAAATCCAAGTGGTTCGTCGGCTCGTCCAGCAAAAGCAAATCCGGCTCCATCACCAGCAGCCGCGCCAGCCGAGCGCGCATGATCCAGCCGCCGGACATTTCACACGCCTTGCGGTCGAAGTCGGCGTCCTTGAAGCCCAGGCCGCGCAACATCTTCTTCGCCTTCGTTTCCACCTGCGAATCGTTCAGCGCATCGTGTTTGGCGTGCGCTTCGAGATATTCCGGCGACGAGACATCGCCGGCCTTTTCCAGTTCGTGCAGGCGTTTTTCCAGGCGCGGCAATTCGTCCACGCGACCGGTGGCCACGTCGAGAATCGTCTCGTCCGCCTGCGCCTCGGCTTCCTGCGGGAGATGGCCGACCATCGTCCATTCGTCGCGCAGCACTTCGCCGGCATCCGGTTCGAGCTGCTTGAGAATGATGGAGAACAGGGTGGTTTTCCCCGCGCCATTCGGGCCGACGAGCGCGACGCGGTCGCCGTAATTCACGCCGAACGACGCGTCTTCAAACAGCACGCGGCCGCCAAACGTCATCTTCAAATCTCGGATTGTCAGCATAAAAATGGTCGTCCGGCGGATGAGCGCCGCAGCGTGAAGCGGGAAAGAAACCGGCCCGACGCGGGTGCCGGAGAATTTGGAATTGTCTGCGGCGACGAACCGCAAAGGATAAACCAGAAACGCCCGTCGTCAATGGCTCACTTGGGAAGCCGATTGCAAGGCGTGGGGCGGAATGAGCGTGCTCAATGTGCAGGTCGGGTTGTCGCCAACTTTGTCGATGTGATAAACGCCGCCCATTGGACATCCGGGAATCTTGCCGAGACTGTTGAGCTTGATGTAAGGCGTCAAGTCGTTCGGAAAATTAATTTTGTCGCCGTTGGTCAACTGATGCTCCAAAGCGAACTGGTTTACGGCGGCATCAATCTGGCGAAGATTATTGATGCAGGCATTTGCTGGGCTTCCATGTGATCCATGAAAATTGGGAATGAAAATGGCAATGATGAGAGGCAAACAAAGCAAAACCAAAGAAACTACCAGAAGAAAAGGTTTGGAAACAGAAAGGCTCCAAAATGTTTTAGGCGCGTCATTCATATTTTCATAAATTAACACCGCTTCGTAAATTCCGTTGCGCAGAATTATTACGGCAAAACGTGCGCGGGTGTGACCGTGGTGCCGAGGGAGCAAGTCGGTGAGTCGCCAACTTTGCTGATGCGATAAATACCGCCTTGTGGACAACCGGGAATCTTGCCTGCGCTGTTGAGTTTGATGTAAGGCGTCAGATCACTGGGAAAATTGATGGGTGAGCCGTTGGTCAATTGGTGCTCCAAAGTGAATTGGTTGGCCGCAGCATCAATTTGACGAAGGTTGTTGATGCAGGCAAGGGCGGGGTTAACGCGACTGGAGCGATGCACTGACCAATTTAGCAAGCCGGCCAAAATAAGGAGGACACCGACGCAAACCAAGAAGACGATGAAGCCGGGGCTGCCTATTTGCGGCGCTCTTTGTTGTTCGTTCATTGCAAGGCGTGCGCGGGCGTGAGCGTGCTCAAAGTGCAAGTCGGATTGTCCCCGACTTTCTTGATGGAATAATTGCCGCCTTGCGGACATGCGGGGATCTTGCCCGCGCTGTTGAGTTTGATGTAAGGCGTCAGGTCGTTCGGGAAATTAATTTTGTCGCCATTGGTTAATTGATGCTCCAAAGCGAACTGGTTCGCAGCGGCATCAATCTGGCGAAGATTATTGATGCAAGCGTTGGCTCGGCTGGTATGCGATCCACCGCCTCGATTTGGTATCGCGATTGCAACGATCACGCCGATAATAACAATTAACAGCAGCAATTCCAGAAGCGTGAAGGCTGGACGGGAATAATTTTTTTGTTCACTCATACAATTGAATGAACACCGCGTCTCAAATTCTGTTTCGGAATTTTACTTTCTCCGTCCGCCGGGCGCGAAGTGATAGCCGCCGTGGACGCGGCCGCCGCGCACTTTGCCGGGAAAGCCCGCCGCTGCGCCGGGTTTGGCTTCTTCAAACAGCGCCGTGTAGCGGTAGTCGAAATTTTCCAGCTTCACGCGCGGGATTTTCTGGCTGATGAAGCGTTCGATGGCGAATACGTGCGGCGCATCCTCGGCCACCATGATGGTGAAGGCGTCGCCGGTGTTCTCCGCGCGGCCCGTGCGCCCGATGCGGTGGATGTAATCCTCCGGATGCTGCGGCACGTCGTAGTTGATGACGTGGCTCACGTCCGCGATGTCCAAGCCGCGCGCCGCGATGTCCGTGGCGACGAGCACCTCGTATTTGCCGTCGCGGAAGCCTTGCAGGGCCTGTTCGCGTTCCTTCTGCGTGCGGTTAGAATGTAGCACGGCCACGGCGTGGTTCGCGCGCTTGAGCAGGCTGGCGGCGCGGTCGGCGCCGTGCTTGGTGCGGCAGAAAATGATCACGGAATCGTAGTTCACGCGGTTCAGCAGTTCGAGCAGCAGGTCGGTCTTCTGCGTGTCGGAAACGGGATAGATGACGTGCTTCACCGTCTCGGCGGGCGTGCGGCGCGCGCCGATTTCAATCGTCTCCGGCTCGTGCATCGCCCATTGGATGAGCGTTTCGATCTGCGGCGGCACGGTGGCGGAAAATAGCGCGGTGTGGCGTTTGCGCGGGCATTTTTCCACCAGGCGGCGCACGTCGGGAAGAAATCCCATGTCGAGCATCCGGTCGGCTTCGTCGAGCACGAGAAATTCCACCTTGTCCAATTTAACCGTGCCTTGTTCGAGATGATCGAGCAGGCGTCCGGGCGTGGCGACCACGATGTCCGCGCCGGCTTTCAATTCGTCATTCTGTTTGCCGTAGCCCACGCCGCCGAACACGACGGTGATTTTCAAATCGAGATAGCGCGCATAGTCGCGGAAGGCGGTCTCGACCTGCGCCGCGAGTTCGCGCGTTGGTTCGAGGATGAGCACGCGCGGGCCGACGGGATTATGCCCGCCGAGCTTGGACAGGATGGGCAGCGCGAACGCCGCCGTCTTGCCGGTGCCGGTTTGGGCGCTGCCGATGACATCCTTGCCGGAAATCACGAGCGGAATCGCGCGGAGCTGGATGGGCGTGGGTTCGGTGTAGCCCATCGCCTTGACGCCTTCGAGAACTTTTTCGGAAAGGCCTAATTTGCTGAAAGCCATGAGAAAGCTTACCGGTTTCGCGGATGAAGGAAAGCCGCGATTTTACAGCAGCCCGCCGCGCCCAATAAAAAACCGGCGCATTGCTGGGCAATGCGCCGGGTGAAAATTATCAAACGAATCACGCCGCCGGGGCTGCTTCACCGGCCACCGGTGCTTCCGGCGCGGGCGCGGCCTCGGCCGGTGCGGCCACTTCCGCTATCGGCGCGACCGTCTCGGTGCTCGTGGCGATTTCGGCGGGCGTCACCATTTCCGTGGACGAAACCGCGTCGGCTTCCGCCGGTTTTTCCGCGGCGGTTTTTTTCTCCTGCTTCACCGGCTTGGGCGCGGGCTTCTTGGCCGTTTCCATGCGGCCATCGGCGAATTCCAAAACCGCGCCCTGATGGATCAGCCAGTGCAGATCCACCAGCACGGCGGTCTGTTCCGGCGTCGTTTCGGGCGCTTTCGGCTCCGCCGGTTTCGCCGGCGCAGTCGCGGTTTCACCTTCGGCCACCGGCGCGGCGGGCGCGGGCGTTTCCACGATGGGAATCACCGTCACCTTGGGCGTCGGCGCGAGGGCTTCAACCAGTTTCTTCCGCGTGCATTTCGCATTCGCGTTGATGAATTCCACGATGCGCCGGATGCCGTCGGACACCGGGTTGCTCTCGATGTCGAGGAATGTCGGCCGCGCGACGCTGACGTGCGTGACGGTCTTGTTGACCTTGAAAAACGACAGGCCGTGCTGCGCAAACTGCTGGCTCAACTTCGTCGCGATGGGCAGCGGGAAATGCCGCTGATGCTCCCATTCCTGGCGGATGAGCCGCTGCAGCCCGCCGCACCGCAGCGTGCGGCTTGGCGCGCCGGCAATGGTGACGCTCTCCACCGCCTTGACGATGGAATCCTTGTGCGTGGCGCGGAAATGTTTTTCCACCTCTTCCAGCGTCGCCTGCTTGAGCGGTTCCGGCACGTTGAGGCAGTTATATTCCGTCTTGAAGCTTTGTTCCTCGATCCATTTCTTCACGACGGCCTCGTCCTTCACGATTTTCACGCGGGACTTGAACATGTCAAACGGCATCCGCGAAAACTTCTCCGTGTGCAGCTTGCGCAACTGGTTCTGGTAATCGTGATGGTTCGGCGGGCCGAGGATGACGCCGCTCAAGCCGCATTGCGCGACAAACGTATAGACGCCCTTCGGCGGCTCCGTCGCCGTGCGTTCGGCCTGGTAAAACGTGGCGAAATGATTTTTGAGGATGTGCGCGACAGCTTCGTCCTCGCTCGTCCACGGCGTCTCGTCGAGCGCGCAGACAAAAAGTTTTTCCGTGGTGCCGTCGGCCTTTTTCTTCGCCGCGAGCTGGACGGAATAACGCTCGGCCTTCTGCAAAATCAGCAGCGCGATCTGGAACAGCGGATACGCGCGGCCCGTCATCTTGATCTGGCGCGCGAGCTGTTCGACGCCGCGTTCTTCCGGGATGAAGGCGACACTGAATTCCGGCAGCGGCGCGGGCGGCGCAGGACGTTCCTCGCGGCGATCATCACGCCGGTCACCGCCACGGAAACCGCCGCTTTTGCGATCGCCAAATTTGGCACCACCGCGCGGTGGGCCGCCCCGGCGTTCACCACCACCACCACCGCCAAAGCCACCGCCGCCGGCATCGCGGCGCGGGGCGCGGCGTTCGCCGGGTTTGCCGGAAAAATGGCGTTCGGGCTTGACGCCCTCGTTGCCGGTGAATTTTGCGAATTTATTGGCCTCCGATTTGCCCTGCGCCCAGGCAGGCTGGAACAGGTTTTCAAGGTCGAGGCCCGTGTCGGTGATGTTGCTCATGGTAAAAAAAGCCCCGTCTTATGCGGGGTTGAATTGAAATATTAGCACGGATTGACGGGCTGGAAAGCCCAAAAGTAAAGGCGCGTCCCGAAACTGGGACGCGCCTTGGGAACGAAATATGAACTATTTCTTGGTTTCGGCGGCCGTCGCGGCGGCGGCGCGTTTTTCCATGATGGCGGCGATGATTTTCTGCGCCAGCTCCGGTTTTTCCTCCAGCGCCTTTTTTGCCGCCTCGCGGCCCTGGCCGATGAGTGCGCCGTCGAACTGCAGCCATGCGCCCTTTTTGTCCACCGCGCCGCAGTCAATGCCCACGTCGAGGATGCTGCCTTCCTTGTCAATGCCGTGGTTGTAGATGATGTCGAACTCGGCTTCCGCAAACGGCGGCGCGACCTTGTTTTTAACAATTTTTACGCGCGTGTGGTTGCCATAGATATTGCCGGCGGCGTCCTTGAGCTGGTCGCGGCGGCGGATGTCAATGCGCACGCTGGCGTAGAATTTCAGCGCCTTGCCGCCCGGCGTGGTTTCCGGGCTGCCGAACATCACGCCGACTTTTTCGCGGAGCTGGTTCGTGAAAATGCACGTCGTCTTGGACTTGCTCAAAATCGCCGTGAGCTTGCGCAAGGCCTGCGACATCAGCCGCGCCTGCATGCCCATCGTGGCCATGCCCATTTCGCCGTCGAGTTCCGCTTTCGGCACCAGCGCGGCGACGGAATCAATCACGATGACGTCGAGCGCATTCGAGCGCGCGAGCGTTTCGCAAATCGTCAGCGCTTCTTCGCCGGAATCCGGCTGGGACACGAGCAGGTCGTCCAGATTCACGCCGAGTTTTTTTGCGTAGCCGGGATCGAGCGCGTGTTCGGCGTCAATGAATGCTGCGAGGCCGCCGGCCTTTTGCGCGTTGGCGATGACGTGCAACATGAGCGTGGTTTTGCCGGAGGATTCCGGGCCGTAGATTTCCACCACGCGTCCGCGCGGCAAACCGCCCACGCCGAGCGCGAGGTCAATCGCCAGTCCGCCGGTCGGGATGACCTCGATTTTTTTCAGCGCGTGCGCGTCGCCGAGGCGCATGATGGCGCCGTCGCCGTAGGCCTTGGTGATGGATGAAATCGCGGCGTCCAGCTCGCGGGCGCGGGTGGCGCTGACCTTGGCGGCTTCGGTGGTGGCGACGGATTTTTCGGTGGATTTTTCAGGAGATTTGGCGGCCATATGTTTGGTAATTCGGTTTTTTAATCGTGGGTGCGACGGTAGTGAAAATGACCGGGGTTGGCAAAGGAAAATCCGCTGCGCGGGCGCTAAAACCATTTCTTCCGCTTGAAATACCAGTAGGTCGCGCCGGTCGAGAGAATCATGAACAGGGCGGCGACGGGATAGGCGTGCCGGGTGTCCAGTTCCGGCATATCCTTGAAGTTCATCCCATACCAGGTGCCGATCATCATCAGTGGCGTGGTGATGACCGTGATGAGCGTGAGCAGTTTCACGACCTCGCCGGTCTGGTTGGACGACATATTCAGGTAAACCTGCAAAATGCCCGTGAGCGAATCCGCGTAGCCGTGCGCCACCTCGCCGATGTGGAAGAGCGAATCGTAGATGTCGCGGAAATAGGGCACGAGATGCGGGCGCACCAGCTTGAATTCGCCGGCGGCGAACCGCCCCAGCACTTCGCGCTGTGGCCCGATGATCTGGCGCAGGTGCAGCACCTCTTTCTTCACCTGTAAAATCTTGTTCAGCGTCTCCTTGCTTGGCTTCTGGAAGGCGAGCTGTTCGAGTTCGGCGATCTCCAGCGAGAGTTCGTCCAGCGCCGGCTTGTAGTTGTCCACGAGATTATCGAGGAGCGAATGCGCCACGCGGTCGGGCGCGCGGGCGATGTTCATCGTGCCGTTCAACGCGCGTTCCTCCACCGTGGAGACGCTGCGCATCGGCTGGTCGTGATAGGTGACAAGAAAATTTTTGCCGAGGAAAAAATTCAGCTCGTTCGTGCCGAAACAGCCGTCCTTGCGGCTGTAATCCACCGCGTGAATCACCATGAACAAATATGGTGTGAACAAATCCTCGTCCTTCGGCGAATATTCCTCGACCTTCGGCGACGGGCTGGCTTTCACGCAGTCCTCGATGGACAGCGGGTGAAAATGGAAAATCTGCTCCAGCACCTCCTTGTTCTCGAAGTCCGTGGGCTTTTCCAGATCCACCCAGAGAAAAAGATTTGTGTCCGCCAGCAGCGTCGGCATCAGGAACGGCTCGATGTCCTTCGTGTGCAGCTTGCCCTGCGTGGTGAAGGCGAAGGAGCGGATCATGCGCCAGCCTCCCGGCGCAATACCGCCGTGTCGTCGGCCATGAACAATCCTTTGATGCGTCCGTCCATTTGAGAAATCGCGCCAACTCTAAAGCCGTTCCCCGCGCCTTGTCGAACCAAAATCCTCACCACGGGCGGGCGCCCTTGAGTTTCTTTTTATCAATCGCGGTCTTTTCCCGCGCCTTGCCGGCGCGCACTTCCATGCGGAACGGCGGCTCGATTTCCGGCGGCAACGGCGTGGCGGGCGGCGCGGGCGCTTCCGGCGCCGGCCCGGCGTCCACAATCTTGGCGATGACGTCGAGCAGTTCACTCCGGCCATGGCCGGCTTCAGAAGAACATTGAAATGTTTCCGGCAACTGCTCGAACCATCCCGCGATGCGTTCCTTGAACGCGGCGATGTTCGCCGCCACCGTTTCCGGCGTGCCGCGATCCGTTTTCGTGAAGACGATCACGAACGGCAGCGCGTAGCCGGCCAGCCATTGCACCAGTTCCAAATCCAGCGGCTGCGGTTCCAGGCTCGAATCAATCAGCAGAAACGTGCAGCAGAGATTCGGTCGGTGCCGGATGTAGTTTGCCGCCGCGCGGTTGAACTGCGAGACGTGCTTGCGCGAACCTTCCGCGTAGCCGTAGCCCGGCAAATCCACCAGCCGCCACGTCTTGTTGATCGTGAAAAAATTGATGAGCTTCGTGAACCCCGGCGTGGGCGAGACGCGCGCCAGCCGTTCCTTGCCCGCGAGCAGGTTCAGCAGCGACGACTTGCCGACGTTCGAGCGGCCGATGAAGGCGAACTCCGGCAGCGACTCGTCCGGGCAGCCCGCCAGATCCGGCGCGCTGCGGTCAAAGATGGCGGATGCAATATGCACGATGAAAAACCGATGGCGATGATGGCAGAAAATTCCGGCCACCGATACTTCCAAATTTTCAAACTCCGGCGTTGCGCGGGCAAGGATTGATTTTGGCAATGCACCGATTGGAAATATCAATTAACACTCTGCCGCCGTCTTGGGGTATAACGATGATATGAAAGCTAAATCCATAGCTCCGGACATTTGCGTTGAAACCTCCGCGCCCCGCATTCTCGCCCTCGGCCTGCTGGCGGTGCTGTTGCTGCTGGCGCTGACCGGCTGTAAAAACGCGGCCACGAACACGGCGGAGATTCATCCCGTCGGAATTTACACCTTGGTCAGCATTGACGGCAAAACCGTGCCTTGCAACCTGACCCATGAAGGCGCAGCCATGGTCGTCAAGTCGGGCAGCCTCACCTTCAATGCCGACGGCACCTGCCGCAGCTTGAGCATCTTTTCCATCCCTCCGCATCCGGACATCCGCCGCGAGGTGAACGCCACCTTCACGCAAAATGGCGCGGAATTCACGATGCGCTGGCAGGGTGCCGGCATCACCAAGGGCCAGATCAATGGCGACACCTTCACGATGAACAACGAGGGGATGATTTTCTGCTACCGGAAATAACCGGTGGCGGCGCGGTTCACCGGTTGGCCTCGGAATCCCGATCAAATATCTCCACCTGCTGTAACGCCTCGTCGTGGCCCAGAAGCAGGGCGGCGGCGATTAGTTTCGGCTCAATGGTGAAGGAACCCACCGGCAACGGCCGGAATGGCCGGAACACTCGGATGCGGATTCCCGCCGGCGGCTGTTTCATCAGGTCGAGGGCGGCGTTGTAATGCAGATTTTGTCGCGCTGTCCAAACCCGCGCCACCATCGGAAATTCCGGGTAGGCCACTTTTCCCATCCAGCGCGGGACCGGCTTGAGTCGGAAATCCGGATTATGTGTCATCACCACCGTGATGTCTGTCGCGCCGTCCGCAATCGCCCGGCGGACGGGGATGGGGTCGGCCACGCCGCCGTCGGCGTAAGGCTTGCCGTCCACAAAATCAAATCCGCGCGTCGCCAGCGCCATGGACGAGGTCGCGCGCAGCGCCGCAAAGACCCGGTCGTCGCAGGCGTGGAAATAGACCGGCTCGCCCGTGAGACAATCCGTCAGCACGATGTAAAATTTAGTATCCGCCTTTTGCAGCGCCTCGACGGACAGCGGCGCGCGGGTGCGGATGACGTGATCCACCAGGTAAGCGAGGTCGATGATGGGTTTGCGGCGGAGCAGGTTGCTTTTGCGGACCACGTTGCAGGCCAGCTCGCGCCAGATGGTCAGCCCGGTGTCCCACATGTCGGCGACAAAATAAGCCGCCGAACACGCGCCGGAAGAAGCGGCATAAACCAAGTCATATTGCCGCCGTCCGCGTTCGTGAAGATAGGCCAGCACCCCGGCCGCCCAGGCCCCGCGCATCGCTCCGCCTTCCACAATCAAGGCGGTTTTGCGGCGGTCATCTGACCCGGCATTTCCGACCAATGGCGACATTCAAATCCTTTCACCGGCGAGTCCGGTTGAGCCTGCGAATCCCTGGCGGGATTTCCTTGGCCTCACCATAGCACACATCCGGTTTGGCCGCCGTCAATGTTTCGCCATGACGTTTTATGCCAGTTATGCTAGGATTATGGAGTGTTGGAGGCCTCAGCATTGAATCTATGAAAGCCAGGATCAATAAATACTCCGCCATCGCCGCGACCATGCTCGCGACCTTGAAATCCCACGCGAACACCCCGGCCCCCGCCAAATCACCGCCGGCCACCACCCGCGCCGCGGCGGCCACCCCGGCCCGCAAGCCGTCCGCCGACCATCCCGGCGTGCTGGACGAGCGCCGGCTGTTTGCCCTCAGCATGATTGAGACCGGCGGCGACGATCAGGAGATTGGCCGCGCCGGCGAAGTCAGCCGCTATCAGATCATGCCCTCCGTGTGGCGGCATTACAGCGAATCGCAGCGGTATCACGACCCGGAAACCTCCTCGGAAGTGGCCCAGCAACATTGGACCGCGCTCTACAATGGCTTCAAGCAGCAGGCCGGCTGCGAGCCGAGCGACTTCGATATGTATGTGCTGTGGAACACCCACTACGGCTACTACGCTAAACGCGGGTTCAAGCCCGAACGCCTGAATGCCGTCGTCCGCGAACGCGCCCAGCGTTTCGTGAACCTCATCCAGCGGGGCGCGGCCTGATTCAGCCAAAATAAAAACGGGAGGCGAGCGCCTTGCGGCCACTTTGCTTCCCGTTGAAATCGCGGAGCGCGATCAGTGCTTCACTTCCACGACCTTGCCCATGGGCTGGCCGATCTCCTTGAGCAACTTCACAAACCACTTGGATTTGATGTCGAACGGCTTGCCGCCCTTGATGCGTTCAAATTCAATTGCGCGGAGCTGGTTGCCGCGTTCCTCGTCCTCGCCCACTACGCCGCCCTTGCCGGCGAAGGCGCAGGCCACGGCCTTCACGGCGCAGCGCTGGATGAGCTTGCGGTCGGCGGCGTTCGCGGCGGCGGCGCGGCTGTAATAACCGCTCTTCTGCACGAGCGTCTTTTCCGCGCCGATCATCTCGGCAAACTGTTTGGCGAACCACGCGCCGACGTTGACCTTGTCCAGCCGCACATGGCCGAACGCATCGCGCGGCACTTCTTCGCCCTTCGCTTCGATCTGCTTGACGATGTCCGACACGCACGCGCCTTCGGAGACGAACAGGTTCACGCAATCATGCTTGTCCATGATCTTGTGCAGGCGGGCGGCCTCGGCCTTGATGTCGAGCGCCATTTCGGGAATGAAAATGCCATGGACGCCGCGGCGTTCGCTGCTCAGGCCGAGTTCCGGCACAAAGCTCATCTCCGCCGTCAGCTTGCGATATTCCTCCGCCGTGGCGGCGGTGAGCCAGCCGCAGTTGCGCCCCATCACTTCATGGATGATGAGCATGCGCGGATTCGCGTTGTGCTCGGAAACGACGTTGGCGAAATAATGCGCGCCTTCCTCGGCCGCCGTCCACGCGCCCAGACTCTGGCGGATCGGGATCACGTCGTTGTCAATCGTCTTGGGCATGCCGACGACCGTGAGATTGTAATTGTTGTTCTTGAGAAATTTCGCGAGATCCGCTGCGGCGGTGTTCGTATCATCGCCGCCGATGGTGTGCAAGATATCCACGCCGTCCTTGATCAACTGGTCGGCCGCGACCTTCTGCGGGTCCTGGCCTTCCTTCACCAGCCCGCGCTTCACGCAATCCTTGATGTTGGTGAGTTTCACGCGGCTGTTGCCGATGGGGCTGCCGCCGTGCTCCACGAGCGCCTTCCAATTCTTGCGCGCCTGGGCGGTCACCTTGAGGCTCTTGCCCTGGAGCAGGCCCATGTAACCGTTCACGTAGCAGATGATCTCCACCTTGGGCGCCTTGCGCGTGTAGGTTTCGATGAGATAACCGATGGAGGCGCTCAGGCACGGAGCCAGACCGCCCGCCGTCAGGATGCCGACTTTCTTGATATTTTTGCTCATAAAATAATTTTTTGGTGATGCGCTTTTTGGGAAAGGGAATCAAACAT
>Ga0265324_10000795_pt1 | contig 20669 bp, 15 predicted proteins | sample 41419metaG_FD_198634 | JGI IMG/M metagenome (GOLD analysis project Ga0265324, IMG submission 198634) | Rhizosphere microbial communities from Carex aquatilis grown in University of Washington, Seatle, WA, United States - 4-14-19 metaG | ecosystem: Host-associated > Plants > Roots > Rhizosphere...
GGATGCGCTGCATCATCTTTCCGAAGCGTTCGACCAGATAGAACGCTCCATGTTGCGAGTGCGCTCCGGCAGCATCGCGGGGCCGCTGGTCATCTCTGCGCCGCCCGCATTCTCGGCACGCTGGCTGATCCCGCGACTGGGTGATTTTTATGCGCGCTATCCCGATGTGGAGATCAACTTGAACGCTTCGCGCCGCGTCGTGGATTTTTCGATGGAAGAAGTGGATGTGGCGATCCGCTTCGGCAATGTGCAACAGCTCGGCCTGAGCGCAGAGACTTTGATGCCGGAAATGATCGTGCCGGTGGCCGCGCCCGCGATTGCATCCGCCATCAAGAAACCGGCCGATCTGGCCCGCGCTTATCTGATCGAAGACGATTGGCACACCACGCGCAGCACCATCCCGGAATGGAAAACGTGGCTGACCGGCCTGGGGGTGGCCGAGACGCCTTTGCATATCCGCCGTTTCGGCGATTCGGAATTGGCCATCCAGGCTGCGCTGAACGGGCTGGGCATCACGCTCATCTGGCACAGCCTGGTGAAGGACGACCTTGCAGCCGGTCGGCTGAAACAAGTATTGAAACTCAGCATACCGACCGATCTCACCTTCCAACTGGTGATGCCCAAGAACAAGCGAATAGTGAGCAAAGTGGCTGCTTTCAGGGATTGGCTATTCGAACAGGTGGCTGATCGACCCAAGGGGAAGCGGGCCAGGAAGACGGGTTAGTTCATGCCGGGATAAGCCAAGCGGTCAAGGAGCGTATCGTTTTTCATTCGCGTCATAGTGTGCGCTTTTGGCAACGGGATCGAACACATGCGAATAAAAAAATTCGACTCCGGTGCTTTTGGTTTTTGATTTGATGTCTTGATCACACTAGGCCGCTGCATCAAAGCGGCAACACAAAAAGGAGCGACCATCATGAAGATAGCATTCCTGGGATTGGGCATCATAGGCAGCGCCTGGGCGAAGAACCTGATCGCCGATGGTCATGACGTGCGCTGCTGGAACCGCACACGCAAGGATTTCCCCAACTTCTGCGATTCGCCACAGGAGGCCGTGCGCGAGGCGGAAGTTGTGTTTATCGTGGTTGCCGATCCACCCGCAGTGCAATCCGTGCTCGACCAGATCCAGCCCGAGCTGCGTTCCGACATGCTGGTGATCCAATCCAGCACGATCTCAGCCCAATGGACGCGGCGCTTTGCTGCGCAAGTGCAAGGCACCGGTGCCGATTATCTGGAAGCCCCGTTTACCGGCAGCAAGCCCGCAGCCGAAAAGCGCCAGACGGTCTTCTACCTGGGCGGTGATGCCGGGTTGATCGAGAAGGCACGACCTGTCCTGGAACCGATCTCCGCAGCTCTCCTGCATATCGGCCCGCTTGGCACTGCCTCAACCCTGAAACTCGCGATGAACATGAACATTGCCGGCGTGGCGCAAAGCCTGTGCGAAAGCCTCGCGTTTTGCCGGGCGGCGGGCATTTCAGATGAAGTGTTCTTCGGCGCACTTGCACGCAATGCATCGCGCTCCGGCGTGTCAGACCTTAAAGAGCCCAAGCTGCGCCAGCGCGACTACAGCCCGCAATTTTCGCTGAAGCATATGGACAAGGATCTGCGCCTCGCGCTGGAAACGGCCGCCGAGCTTTCTATTTCAACGGAGCAGATCAGGCATCTCAAGGCGCTTTACGACCGCGGCATGGAAGCGGGGTGGGCGGATGAGGACTTTATTGGGTTGATGCGGTTGGTTGATGCCAATAGGTGAGGAGTATTCGCGAAAGGTATTCCGAAGCTGAGCCCATAGAATTCCGATCATTTTTTGCTTGCCCCAACCAACACGACCAAGACAAGAATGATCCACACCCACCACGGCACATTGCTCAGAGCTGCAGTAAGAAAGCTCACAGGGGTGACGCTTGCAGGTATATGAGATTTTGGCGCATCCGTAGCAGCATTAGCCGCTAGTGCAAATGAACACAAGACCAAACCTGTAAGATACCTTTAGCGCTTTATGTCGGGCTTCTTCAATGGAAGGTATTTCAATGCTGATCCAGATGCTGACCCCCTAACATTGAAATTGAAAAACTATCGGCCACTTTTTGCCATTCGTCGTTATTCATGACGTCTATGAATGGATTTCTAATCATCATTGGCTCGTAATTCATATCTTGCATCCTATTTCGATCAACTAAGTATAGAAAATACTTATCACGCCTAAGACGGGCAATGTCTATCTCATTGCGAGACCAGTGAAAACTTAGTGACGACGAAAATGACTTTACTTCTATGAAGCGATCTATTTCAGTGGAAGTGTCGCTCTCATAGGAAGCAATATCGTAGCCTGCCGCAACATCATATGAGGATATGATTTCAACATTGCTCAGATGAGAATGACCAGCAAGTCGTTTCTTTTCATAGGAAAGTACAAATTTCTCTGCCTCTTCTCCGTACAGACTGTTCCGCTCTAATAGTTGTTTTAACTCTTCGATGCCCAGCTTGCGCCTCCTAATTTCAGGCAGAATTTCCTTATCGAAGAATTTCTTGAATTTTGCGTTTATGACGTACTTTCGTATATGTCTATCTGGGTGAGGATGTAGAAGATTAAAATCAAAGAGGAGGCGACGGAAATTTGCGTGTCTGAAACGAAATGCTGAGACATCAATCTGTATGCTTTTGTAGATGATGTCAAAGGACATATTCTTAGAACAAAATATTTTATGGAACACCTCATCATCTTTTAGCGAAAGAACAAGCATACCCAACATCTTGTTGGACAGAAAATTCTCGTTAACCAAGGTTGGTATCAAAGAGGGATTGAGCGAAATGTACCCCTCAGTATCAATAGTTACTGCGCCAATGGACTGAGCGAGTGGCATGCAACCGTCGAAGATGGGCGTCATGTCTTTGTTGATGACTTTGTTGACCACGGCGTTGGGGATGGCTAGTGGCATCGCTTCAATTGATTCATGCCGCCAATGGGAACGGCTGAATGCGCGGTCTCTTGCTCTTGGCGGCAAGCCACAGTTCATAATCATCCTGTAGCCCCATCCACATTTCCGGGCTGGTGCCGAATGCGGCTTGCAGGCGCAAGGCCATGTCTGCCGATATGCCGGAAGAGCCGTTCAGTACGCGCGAAAGCGTGGCGCGCGCGATGCCGAGTCTTTGTGCCGCATCGGTTACGCTCATGTCGCCCAGCCATTCGCGCAGTATTTCGCCGGGATGCGGTGGGTTGTGCATAGTCGCCATTTTGTTACCTCTCAGTGATAGTCCTGATAATCCACCAACAGCGCATCGCCATTCTCGAAACGGAAGGTGAGACGCCAGTTGCCATTGACCGTGATTGCCCAATGTCCTGCCAGGTTGCCTTTTAGCGCATGCAGCCGCCAGCCTGGGGCTGCCATGTCATCGGGTTTCTTTGCGCGATTTAACGCGGCCAGTTGTAGTCGCAATTTAGGAGCATGCGCTGCCTGGATTCCAGCCTTCGATCCGGTCTCAAAAAAGGCCTTAATCCCCTTGTGCGCAAAACTCTTTATCATGGCGGAATATTGTAGCGCGATATGTTACACACCTCAACGAGACACTGCGTTGTCCAATTTCGCTCTGACCTTGTTTTAGAGGTCAGTTCGGGTCAAAGCCCGCGCATGTAAAACGGCCGCAGTGGCCGAAGTCCTTCCATCGCTTCCCGCAGTTGCAGTAGCAGTTTCTCTTTGTCCCTGGGCAGGTTCCCGGCGAGTGCCAGTGCATTGCTGGCATGGTTGCTGCGGAAGATCACCGGCTGCGGCGGGTTGAGGCCGCTGATGAGTCTTTCCTGTTCCTTCAATATCGCTAGGTCGTTCGGCATCTCGAATGGATCGCCGTATTTACGGTGAAATTCTTCCACAATGCTTTCGTCCAGATACAGTTGCAGCGTGGAAAGGTAGGTGACGGGTGCGCTGTTGAGCAGGGCGATGGTGCCGTCGATGTGTTCGTCACTGTGTGTGTTGCCGCCAAGCCCGAGGATGATGGTGGCGGAGACTTTCATGCTGCTCGCATGTGCCTTGGTCAGCACTTCGGCCATGCGCCGTTGCGTGGCGCCCTTGGTGATCTTTTTCAGGATGAGGTCGGAGCCGGATTCGATGCCGAAGTAGAGCAGGCTGAGTTTTTGTTCGCGCAACAGGGCCAGTTCTTCGATGCTCTTGCGCTGGATGTTGCCTGGTGTGGCATAGCAGGAAACGCGCGTCAGTCGCGGCAGCGCAGTCGCCAGTTCGCGCAGGATGGCGAGCAGGTGATCGGTGGGCAGTGCCAGTGCATCGCCATCGGCGAGGAACACGCGCTGCGCTTCCGGCCAGTCGGCGGCGGCAGTGCGGATGTTGGCGCACACTTCATCCAGCGGGCGCTCGACATAGTGTTTGCTGCGATACATGGCGCAGAAGCTGCACTGGTTGAAGCTGCAACCGAGTGTAGCCTGGATGATGAAGTTGTCGCCTTCGGAGGGCGGGCGGAACAGCGGCATGTCATAAATAAAAGGCATCTAAAGAACCGGGCCTCATCAGTCTTGTGGTGGTAGCAGCGCATCGTCCCGGTATACACGGGCGAGCATCCGGTTGAATTCTGCAGTGTGGCCCTGTGCGATTGGGCGCAGCACGCCCTGCGCTTGCAGTGTGGATATGAGCTTGAGCGGGGCGACGCGTTTGTCGCCGACGATCTCTACATGGCCGGCCTGCACTTCGATGTGGCGTGCGCGAGGATCGTCGTCGACAACCGTGTTGTGTTGTTCGTTCAGCGAGAAAACATCATCGCTTTCCAGGCAGAGTCCGTTCTCTTTGCGTCGGCATGTGCCTGTCTCGTTGGTATCGATCTTCAGGTAGTTGTTCACTTCGGTGATGAGCGTGCCTGGTTTGCGGATGAAGCTTGACGAGTAGGTGATGTCCATCCACTTCGCACCGGTCACGATGTAGCAGCTCACCGGCAACAGGCCGATAGAGGCCCAGCTCAGCCATTTCCTGCCACAGGTTTCGGCAGAGGCGATGCCGTTGAACGGGCCGGAGATGGTGACCAGTCGCAGATCGGTTTGGCGTTTGGGCGGGGCAACTGGCAGCTCGGTGAGAGAGCGCCGTGCGACCAATGCGCCCTGGCTGTGCCCGATCAGGACGATCTGTGGCGTGCGTGTCTGTTCGGCTAGCTGGTTGAGGGCGTTGCGCAATTCGGTGGCACTCTGCGTGAGCGCGGCGCGATCATCATAGGTGAAGCAGGCGGTTTGTTGTCCCTGAAAGGCCAGCACTTGCGCCAGTCCGCGGAACTGCCCGGATGAGCCGAAGCAGCCATGGGTCAGTACGTTGATCGGCTGGCTGGTATTCAGGTGCAGTGTGCGGTCCGGGTTGTCGGTGCAGGGTCCAAGGCCGGGAATGTTCAGCGTGACGTCAGCCTGCGGCAGGCTGCCTTGCTCGATAGAGTAATAGGCCGGATCGGGTTTCTCTAGCGTGGAGCAACCTCCGAGCAGGGAAATGAGGGCCAGGACAAACATGCGGTGTTTCATGGGGCACTCCTTGCAATAGGGTGACGCCATGTTACGCGATTGGGCCGGTGCGTCGCAGCTCTTCGCGGTCGCTACTCTTCTTTACCGGTCGTCTTTCATTCATGGTTTGACATGGCCCTGGCCCTGAGCGAGTCAAAGGCTAACCACGCACTGAGGATCAGTCGGCCTCATTTCGCCACAACATTGATGGATACCGTGACAGCGCTGTTCGCCGAGTCGATGCTGTTGAGGCTGCGCTCGACTTCCTTGAGTGCTTCGTTGGTGCTCTCCATCTCGCGATCGGTCGATCGCTCGGGATGTTTGGGCGAGTGCACTTCGTTCTGCTTCGCCAGCGCCTTGAGCAGGGCGGCGAGCCTTTTCACTTCTGCAGCAAATTCCTGGTCGGCTTTGGATTCGGAAGCGTTCTGTGCATATTCCGCAACCTTGCTGCGTATCTGCTCGCCGACCTGTTGGGAAGGGTTCTGTGTATCGGCAGAGCTGGCCGTGGTGATGGTCGATGCGGCCACTGCCGCACTCGCGGCGCTCGCATCCGGGGTGGTGCTGGCAACGGCGTTGGCAGTGTCGGGAGCGGCACTGGCGGCGGCGCCCTGATCGCCGCCGGATGCGGCAGCGGGGTCGCTTTGCACAGCGGGACCGTTCGTGGTCAATGTCGTGCTTGCTTGTGTATCGCCGCCTGAAGCAGCCGCATATTCTTGTGCCGCCGCCGCAAGCTGGTGGGCGAGCTGTGCGATCTGCTGTGCCCTGGCTTTGGGATCGCCACCGCCCAGCATCATCAACATCCTGATCTGGTCCTTGATGCGCTGGACCATTTCGGCGGCCGCCGCTTTTCTCGACTGTTTTATGTCCTGCGGGATCTGGTTCAATCTATCGATGGCCTGTTTGGCATCGGTCCATTTTTTCAGGTAGGCAGTCAATGCCGATTGCGTGTCTGGGTTGTTCGGCAGTGCGATGGTTGGGGCGACTGGTGCGGTCGAGTTGCCTTGTGTATCGGCAGCTTGCCGGGCCGAGCGTTTGGCGAATTGCTGCGCCAGTATGCTTGCGCTGGAGTTGAACTCGGTGCTTTTGATGATAGCCATGTGCTTCCTTCCCTGCCGCAGCGCTGCTGCTGAAGGTTTTTCGCCTGATGGCTCTATATCGGCACGGATGGCTTGTTCTTTAACCGGCTGCGGGCGGGAGCGGGGATCAGGTACAGCAGGCAGTCTTCATGGCAAGTATTTTCACTGCAAGCCTGTCGATGCTATCCATTCCGGCTAATCTTTGGATACCTTCATGTCCGGGGTATAGAACTGGAAGTTGTTGCCGCCTTTCTCTTTGGCGAAGTACATGGCGAGGTCGCTGTGCTTCAGCAATGTCTCCATGTCGTCCCCGTCATCCGGGAACACCGAGATGCCGATGCTGGCACTGATGCTGAGTTCGTTTCCCATCACCTGATACGAAGCAGTCAGCGCTTGCAGCAGTTTCTGCGCCAGAATGCCCGCATCACCGGTTTTCGTGATGCCTCCCAACAGGACGATGAATTCATCTCCTCCGTGGCGCGACACCGTATCGACCTCGCGTATCGTATTCCGCAAACGCCTCGTCACCTCGATCAGAAGCAGATCGCCGACCTTGTGACCCAGCGTGTCGTTGATAGGCTTGAACTTGTCCAGATCGATGAACATGACTGCCGTCTGTGTGGCGCTGCGGCGGCTCTGTGCCAGCACCGCCTGGAACCGGTCTTCCAGCAGGTAACGGTTGGGCAATCCGGTCAGCGCATCGTGATTCGCGATGTGTGCCATGCGCTGTTCGACCAGCTTGCGCTCGGTGACGTCGAGCCGGATCGAGATGAAGCGATCGATATGCCCGTTCGCATCTTTGAGCGGCACGATGGTGGAATCCACCCAATAGAGCTCGCCCGACTTGGCGCGATTGCAACACTCGCCGCGCCATATCTCGCCGCGCAAGATTGTGCTCCACAAATCGCTGAAGAAACTCGCGGGATGCACGCCGGAATTCACGATGTCGTGGTCATGCCCGAGCAGTTCAGCCTCGCTATAGCCGCTGACCTCGCAGAACTTCCGGTTGACCTTGATGATGCACCCCTGCGGATCGGTGACCGATACGATGGCGTGCTGGTCGATCGCCTGGAGATAAGCGGAGAGTTCGTTGAAGGCACGTTCGACATCCTGTTTGGCGTGCAACAGTATCTTGGCATCCTCGGCCTCTTTTTCCGATCTGCGCAGTTCGCGCTCGACTTCCTGCAAGCTGATCTCGCGCTTTGCCAGTCTGCGGCTGAACCAGATCGCCAGCGCCAGGCTGGCCGACAGGATGCCGAAGATCAGCAGGCTGGTGTCGCGCACGCGTACCGCGGCCATGGCCTCTACCCGGTCGAGCGGGATGGTGATGGAGATCGCGCCCAGCAGCTGATGCTGTTTCCACTGCTTGCCCGGGGGGATATGTTCGGCATTGCGGCGGGCGATGATCTCCGGCCTGCTTTCATAAGCGTTGTGGCAGGCGACACAAGAAGTTTGCGAGGCAGCATCCGGACTCAGGTAGCGCAACACCCGCCGACCTTCCTGTTGTTCGAAGCGCCAGACCGGCTTCCATGCGATCGGGCCGGTCGGGTCTGGCTTGTCCTGCTGTTCGATCTGCGGCCATGCCCAGCGCAGAAAGTCGTCACCGAGCCCCTGATCTGCATCCAGGTTCCATTTGCTTACCGGTTTGTAGTGGAACAGATTGGCTGTGTTCGCCGTCGATGCCTGACCCAGCAACTTCAGGAACTGCGCAGGGATGGGCACATAGCCTTTCATGTGCATGTAATCGACATCCGGGCCGGTACCGTCCTGGCGGAGTTTCGCCACGATCTCGCTGGCATAAACAGAACGCGCGGTAGTCGCCTGCACTGCCGCGATCTCGGCGAAAGCGACCGCCTGAAGTTCTACGGTCTCTCTGACGACGTTCCTGATGACAAAGAATGCGATCATGCCGGCGCACAAAAACACGCCCAGCAGGAGCATGAGCGTGAATCTGAGTTGCGGGTTGTCGCGAAGCTTTGGCAATATCAATTCGTCCAATTAACTTCTGGCGAATTATACGCTTACCAAAAATCCATTCCAGTTGCTGTGGCAATGATAAGCCCGGCGATGCCGGGCTTATCATTGAAAGTTCTTCGAAACCAACTTCTCCGAATCAGTATGGGTTGCAACAGATTTTCATTCCACCACGCATAGCCATACTTTCTGGAACCAGCTCAGCGAATCCCACCAGGCTCTGGCCTCTTCAAGTGCATTCTCGCCCGCTTCCGACAGGACGAAACTCCGCGTGTAGCCGCCCCAATCACTATCGATGGGCCTGACCCAGCCAAAGCGCCGCAACAGATCACCTATCACCTCGGGGCTGTGTGTGCCGGGCACGAACAGCGGCTCGACTTCATCGCTAAGCCAATTGCGGTTTTGGGTGAAATGCCCGCCAAACATTCGCTGCGCTTCACTTTCGATGTGTTCGGTCCTCAGTCGGTATACCAGCAAGGCACCGTGTTGAACGAAGCTGAGCGCTTTCATCAACTGCACTCGCATCCCGGTCAGATCGCACATGGCCTCCATGCCTTTGGAGGCCGGTCGGGTGTCCCCTGCGAATTCTTTCATGACGTATGACATGGTGTCTCCAATCATGTCGCTGACTTTCACTTTCGAAATGTATGACCTCATCGCTCCGTAAAATATCCGCGTTGTATTGACTATATCGTAAAAAATTCGCCCCTGATAAGGGGGAAGAGGGAAAACGCGTCGAGTACATATCCTGCGGTATCCGCCTTCTGCCAGTGGTGTAATCGCATGCGCGAACTGTGACAGGCTGACTCCGGAAAATGATTCAGGTTGGGGGTGTTTGGATCCCGCGCTTAAACTTGTTGCTCAAACAATTGCGGAGCTGTGATTTGCGCAGTGCTTCTTCGCGGTGAAATCAAGATATGCCGCCATCAATCCGCCCACCAGCCAGATGCTGGCGATCGCGGCGAGCCAGAAGCCGGGTGCGCCGCGGGCAGGGCCGAAGAAGTCAGTGAGTCCCAGCACGATGCCGCCGCCCAGCCCCGGCACCCACAGTGTGATGGTGTAGATCACCATCGGCACGACCGAGTTCTTGTAGCCGCGCAGCGCGTTGACGGTGACGGCCTGCATCGCGTCGCCCAGATGGTAGAGGCCGACCATCACGATGAGCGGGATAGTGATCGCCTGCACTTGCAGGTCGGTGGTGTAGAACGCGGCGATCAGCGGCGCGCCCAGCCAGAAGGTCAGACTGAGCACCAGCGCGATGCCCATGCCGAGGCGTATCGCTTCCCAGCAGATGTGGCGGGCGCGTTGTGCTTCGCCCGCGCCGAGCGCCTGGCCCACCAGCACCGAGGTGGCGTTGCCCAGCGAGAGCGGAACCATGAATGCGAGTGCCGCGAGGTTGGCGGCGATCTGGTGCGCACCGGAGACGACCGGGCCCAGCCGCGCGATGAACAGCGCCATGAAAGTGAAGGCGGTGACGTCGGCGATGAACGTCAACCCGATGGGGATGCCGAGCTTGAGGAATTCGCGGATGGCGGCGAAGTCAGGTGCGGTGAAGCGGCGGCGCAATTCGAATTCCTTGTGGCGCGGATGATGCAGGCACCAGCCCCAGACGAGCACGGCCATCAGCCAGGCATCGATGGATGTCGCTACCGCACACCCGGTCGAGTCCATCCGGGGTGCGCCGAGCAGTCCGTACATGAACACCGCGTTCAGCGGGATCTTGAGTGCCAGCGACAGCAGGTTGAAAAACATCACCGGTTGCGGATGGCCGATGCCTATTGAGAGACCGAAGAACAAACGCATGGCAAATGCGGCGGGCACGCCCCAGGCCGATGCGATGAGATAGGCGCGCACTTTGGTTTCCACCACAGGCTGCAATTCCGAGATGGCGATGAAAGGTCCGGGGAAACACAGCAGCAGGATCGTCACCAGCGCCAGCGCCAGCGATATCCAGATGCCCTGGTGTATCTCGCGCCCGATCTCCGCTTTCCGATCTGCGCCATGCAGGTGGGCGATGATGGGTGGCAGTGCGAGCAACACGCTGACCAGCGACATCAGCACGGTAGCCATGATGGAGGCGGCGATACCCACTGCGGCGAGGTCGATGGCAGAAAGACGCCCAGCCATCGCGGTGTCGATGACGGCATTGGCCATCATCGCCAGTTGCGCGACCAGCATGGGCCAGGCCAGTTGCAGCAGCGGGCGGGCGGAGGAGGGCGGGTGTCGCATTGGGAATTATCTGGTGGTGTTGCGGCGAGCGGTTGCCCAGCCTATCAGGGATAACAACGCCAGCCCTGTGCCGATCAGCAATATGCCCGTCACCTCACCGAAGGAAAAATCCTCCCCCAACGTCAGGCGTGCGGAAATGATCGCCACTACCGGTGTGCCCAGCACAGAAAGACTGGCTTCCCATGCGGGCACCCTGTCGAGCAGGGTGATCCACAACCACCAACACAACGCTGTGGCGATCACGGACATGTAGACCAGGATACCTATATAGACACCAGACCAATCGGTGGGGCGTTCCGGGATGATGATTGCCAGCAGTACCAAGGGTACGGAGCCGATCAGCATCTGCCAGGAGGTGAGCGAGAGCAGGTCGACTGGCTGCTTTGAGCGCAGGCGTTTGACGAGCACGGTGCCGATAGCCCAGCTCAATGCAGCCATGACACCCAGGAATTTGCTGAGCAGGGTGGTATGCATGTTCCAGGGTTCGATGATCAGCAGCAGGCCGATCAATGTACATGCGGCGGCCAGCCACTGTGTGCCCCGGATGCGATCGCCGAGTAGGGGCCAGCCGATCAGCAGTGTCCAGATGGGCATGGTGAAGATCAGCACCGCTGTCTTGCCGGGACCGCCTTCAACCAGTGCCCAGGACGAAAGCGCCATGAAGCAGGTGATCTGCGCCAGGCCGATGGAGAGCGTGGCACCGGGTGCGACCAGTCTGAGCGGCTTGCCCATGAGCTTGAGCGCGAGCATCAGGGCCAGCGCACCGCCCACACTGCGTTCTGCCGCAAACGCGAAAGGCGGTGCATAGGCCAGCGCCTGCTTCGATACGACCCAGGTGTATCCCCATGTCACAGACAGGATGAAAAGGCCTAGTGGATAAAGCCAGCGTTCACGGGAACTGGTAGAAGACATTTGTAAGGTCGAAGACGGGATTGATTCGGTTCAGATGATTTTTTGTTGTTTAGTGTTCACGGCAATCCCGCCACGTGTTTCGTTTCGTTCAGCTTGGCCAGCCTGGCTTTCAGTTCCGGCAAGATCGCTGCGACGGCTTTTTCGCCCTCGAGTACGGCTTTGTTGCGCCCGCTGGTGTCGGTTGAGGGGATGCCGTAGGTGACGGGACGGATGACGATGTCGGCGCTGGATTGTTCATGGCGGTTGACGGTCTGCACGAAGATGGAGAAGGTCTGCCACAGGATGTCGGTGATGCCCGAGACCTTTCTGTCCTGCGGTCGATCCGAGATGTCGACGGCGATGACGAAGTCCGCACCCACGGAGCGCGCGACGCTGGCCGGAACAGGGGCGACCAGGCCGCCATCCACGTAATCCTGGCCGTTGATGGTGAAGGGCTCGAAGAACACCGGAACGGAAGAAGAAGCGCGCACTGCCATGCCGGTATTGCCCGCACGGAACACGATCATCTCGCCCGTGCTCAGGTTGGTGGCGACAGCGGCGAATGTCCTGTTGAGTCTTTCTATCGGGAGGCCATGCACGTTGCGGTTGATGAAATCCTGCAACGCCTGTCCCTTGATGCACCCGCGCTTGTCCGAGATCACTGTCTCCGCGATGCAGCGGTACATGCCAGAACCGTCGAGGATCTGGTCTTCCTCCATGTTCATGGACAGTTCCTGTATCTGGAAGCCGTTGAGTCCGGCTGAATAAAGTGCGCCCACCACAGAGCCGGCGCTGGTGCCCACGACGATGTCGGCAGAGATGCCTTGTGCTTCCAGTGCCTTGATCACACCGATGTGGGCGAAGCCGCGCGCCGCGCCGCCACCCAGAGCGAGGGCGATCTTGGCGGGCGGCCGCTCCACCACGGGCGGTGGCGGCGGCGGTGCCACTTGCGGCGTGGTGCAGGCGGTGCTGCCGAGCAGCAAGAGGAGGGTGAGTGCGATATTCTTCATGGCTTCGATCCGCGGATTGGATTTGATGATCAGCAGGCTGCATTGGGTCGTTGCTGCCAGTTCAAACTTTACCACCATCTCCTCCCGACTTGCTGATGCCGCATAGGGGTTTTGCTGCTGTGCTTGCTATCGGGGTAGACTACAAGCGAATGATCGAGGATTAAGAACATGCACGCCAGCGGGATCGATTTTGTGAGGCAGCAAAAACTCATTGCCACGTTGCTTGAGCCGGGCCGCTATCCGCACGCGGTCGCTGCGGTGCAGGTGATCGAGACGCATATCTCGTGGGTGTTGCTGGCGGGTGACTATGCCTACAAGATCAAGAAGGCGCTCGCACTCGGGTTCCTGGATGACACACGCCTCGATACGCGGCGGCACTGTTGCGAGGAGGAGATCAGGCTTAACCGGCGCACCGCTCCCGATCTTTATCTTGAAGTCGTTGCCATCGGCGGCAGTCCCCAGAACCCGGTGCTCGGTGTTCAGCCCGCCATCGAATATGCGGTGAAGATGCGCAACTTCGCGGCCTCCCCTCTACTCGACAAGCAATCACAGGCGGGCAAACTGTTGCCGCAGCACATCGACAAGCTGGCAGCCACGCTGGCCCGTTTCCACGAAAGACTCCCCATGGCGGATGCGAAGTCGGGCTTCGGCAGTGCGGCGGCGGTGCACGCCGTTGTCAGGCAGAACCTTGAGCAGTTGCGCGCACATCTGACCGGTGCGGCGGACAGGGAGGGTGTCGCATCACTGGAAGCGGCCACCGAAGCAGAGTATGCCGGATGCAGGGAACTGATCGAGATGCGCCGTGTGCAGGGCCGTGTGCGCGAATGCCATGGCGACCTGCATCTCGGCAACATCGTACTCATCGACGATGAGCCGGTCCCGTTCGACTGTATCGATTTCGATCCGGCGCTGCGCTGGATCGATGTGATGGATGAGGTCGCCTTCACGGTGATGGATCTGTTGCAGCATGAGCGTCCCGACTTCGCGTGGCGTCTGCTGAATGCGTGGCTGGAAGCGAACGGCGATTACGAGGGTATCCCGCTGTTGCGTTATTACCTGGCCTACCGTGCCGCCGTGCGTGCCAAAGTCTGTGCCATCCGCGCCGGACAGACGCACCTTCCCGCGCACGCCAGAGCGGAAGCGCTCTCGGCGAGCCGCCGTTATCTGGCGCTGGCGCAGCGCTGTCTGGAGATGTATCGGCCGGCGCTGATCGTCACCCACGGCCTGCCCGGTTCCGGCAAGACCACCTTCTCGCAGATGATGCTGGAGCAGACGGGTGCCATCCGCCTGCGTTCCGATGTCGAGCGCAAGCGCCTGTTCGGACTGGGTGCGCTGGAAAGCAGTCACGCCGATATCTACAGCAGGGATGCGACCCGCCGCACCTATGCGCGGTTGTACGGACTGGCGCGCAAGCTGCTGGAAGCGGGGTTCACCGTGATCGTGGATGCGGCCTTTCTGCAGCGCGAAGAACGGGAGGCGTTCCGCGAGCTGGCAAACAGCGTGGCCGTTCCGTACGCTATCGCATCGCTGTCTGCGGCAGATGCCGCTTTGCATGAGCGTATCCGGCAGCGGAGCAACGATGCCTCGGAAGCCGATGCTGCCGTGCTGGCGATGCTGCGGTCGGTGCAGCAACCATTGGCGCATCACGAACTCGAATATACGGCCAGCTTCACCACGGAGCAGGCGCCGGACAGCAAGGCCAACTCGCAAGCGTGGGACAAGCTGGCTAAACTGCTGGCATTTGCATAAGCGCGTGATACATTGGCGCGCACGGTTGAAACTCCCGTGATGACTTGAGCAAGGATGGATGACATGGAGCAAGTGAACAGCCAACAGGCGGCGGCAAAGAAACTGACCCCCAGCGCGATCGCCAATTATCTCGACCAGTATGTCGTCGGGCAGGATGATGCGAAGAAGGTGCTGGCGGTGGCGGTGTATTCGCATTACCGCAAGCTCGGCAAGCGACGCGGGGAGGCGATCGAGATCGCCAAGAGCAACATCCTGTTGATCGGGCCGACCGGAACGGGCAAGACTCTGTTGTGCGAGACGCTGTCGCGAGTGCTGAATGTGCCTTTCGTCACCGCCAATGCCACCTCGCTGGCGCAGTCGAAATATGTGAACGAAGAGATCGAGGCGCTGATGTTGCGCCTGTTGGACAAGGCGGGCGGTGACATCACCAAGGCGCAACGCGGTATCGTGTTCATCGACGAAGTGGATAAATTGAAATCGACCGAAGGCGACCAGAACGCCACATCGGGTGAGCGCGTGCAGCATGCGCTGCTGAAGATCATGGAAGGTGCAGTGGTCAGGCTGGGCAGCACGCAGACCATCGATACCACCGACATCCTGTTCATCTGTGCGGGTGCATTCGTCGGGTTGGACAACATAACGGCTGCGACCCACGCCTTCGGTTTCATCTCGCTCGACGGCAGCAACAACCAGAAGATACTCGACCGCCTGAATTCGCGCGTGAAACCCACCGACCTGTTCCGCTTCGGCCTGATCCCTGAATTCGCAGGACGCCTGCCTGTCGTCGCTAATCTGCAGAACCTGTCCAAAGAGCTGCTGGTGAAGATCATGGTCGAGCCGCGCAACTCCATCTACAACCAGTTCCGCGAGATGTTGCGGGACGAGGGAGTGGAGCTCGAGATCGAGCATGACGTGTTCCGCGAGATCGCCGAGATGGCCTACGAGTACAAGGTGGGCGCGCGCAGTTTGCGCGGCATATTCGAGGAGATGCTCACACCCGTGATGTTCCAGATCCCCGACCGGCCCGATGTGCGCAAGGTGCTGGTCAAATCACTGTTCGAAGAACCGAGCATGATCACGGCGTCGTAGCCGCTCGGCCCGGAATGGAAGGAATAAAAATGGCTGCCAGCGCAGCCATTTTTTATCACCGTCGCAACCGCTCACATCAATAGCTCTCGCGCCGGTAGATGAACGGGTTGTTGCCTTTGTAAATGCCGAAGGTGGCGGTTCCGGGGATGCTCGGATTAACCGCAGCTCCGTTGCTGCCGGTCATCAAGTAGCTCGGTGCGCTCAGGCTGATATTCGCACTTCCGCTGAATCCTGCGCCGGGCGCGGCCAGCGTAAAGGCTTTCACCCCGCCAGTGACCGTAACCGAACCAGCTCCCACTACACTGATTTTGCCGGTAGTAAGCGGCCCCTTTACGATAACCTTCACAAGGTCCGTTGAGGTGTTGAACGAGGTGATGCTATCAGTTGAACTGTTCACCCAATTCGTCCCGTTCCAATACTGTACTATCGCCTGCAAACTTAAAGGCAGTAACTCTGAACCGAAGGCACTGGAAACTTTGATGCGCCCGCTGATTGCCGTGACGCCAGCTTCGACCGAGTTGGAAGGAATTGCTTGCAGCGAAGTCACGCTGTCGCCGCCTGCAGACTCGGTCGCACGCAGGAAGATATTGGTCGGCGCGGTCGGGGTGGTCGAAAGTGTGTAGACGGGTAGTGTGCCAGGCGTGGCGACCCCCCCGATGAATCGGGTATTGGCAATGTTGGTATTGGTCAGTAAGCCAGCAGGGTTCTGCGTCGTCGTACTGCCCGGCGCGTCCCATGCCGCGAGCGTCACGGCATGGGTAAAGGCATAGCTGGGAATTCCAGAATAGTTCAGTGTCGTGTTGCCAGCCAGACTCTTTGCCGTGACCTGAGTGGTGAATGGCTGTCCAGAATAGACGAGACCAATGTTCACTGGTGGGCAGAGCAAGGATGTCAAGCACATTGGCACGCCTGAAACCACGTTGATTGCCGTCTCGAAATGATCCGGGATGAAGCGGCCGAAATAATTGGTGGCAGACTGGTTGGCGATCTTGCATCCGTACTTGCCGCCGACCAGTGTGTTGCTGAAATCGTTGGGTGGAGTATTGATGCAATCTCTTCCACCATCACCGGAAGCACCGACATACTCGCCATCATAGACGCCGCCCGCTTGCAGGCGGAAATATCCAACCTCGCTGTAGCTCAGGCTACCCACTGTGCCGTTTCCGGTCGAGAGTGTTGCAGCGGCGAACGTACCGGATACAGTCCCCGTTCCGAAAGTGGGGAGGGTGGGGGGGGTGGGCGTGGGGTTGTATGGTATCCCACCGCTTGGCGGGTTCAGCCATTCCGCCTTGCTCGTATCGACTTGCGGGAAACCATCGTAGCCCGGTGTGCCGGTGTTGGCGGTCAGGGTGAAGGTGAAGGGGACAGTGATGTTGGCACCGGCTTTGATGGCGGGTGACGCCGAGGTGCTGAGGCCGTTGCTGTCTGCATTGGCGGAAGAGGAGATCGAGCTATATGAAAGCGGACGCACCGCAAATGCATCTGTTGCACACCAGGTCCCGGCAGTACCGCAGTTCGCTGCGCTGCACACGAACTGCACGCGTACATCCCGGTAGGCTCTGTAGTTCGGGCTCACGCTGCTGAAGGCGGTGGTCGATACGCTCAGCCCCCCAACGGGTGGGCGGCCGCTGGTCAGGGTCGTCGTTCCGAGCGGGATCGTTGCTGTCTGCGATGTGGGGCAGTTATTGCTGGCATTGATTGTGGGCACATAGGTGTTGGCTAGCAGGTTCACGCTGACGGTCTTGTTGAAGGAAGTGTCCAGCGTGCCATCAGCCTTTACAGCTACCACATCCAGAGCGAAAGCTGTACTGGCCAGTTTGGTATAGAGATAGGCATATGAGCCATGCGCGGGAGGTGTCGGGGCTGAGGTGGCGATCGGAACACAGCGCGTGGCTGTCACTTCGCAGGCGTTGAACTTGCCGACGACACATTCCGAGATCACCAGCGGTGTGTTTTCGTTCTCGGCGAACGATCCATCCGTGACATGCATAGTGACCGTCGCCGCCGTGGCGTGGGTAAGCCCCAGGATAACCTGTGACTCATTGTTGTACAGATAGGTCGCGGTGCCGGTGTTGGTGCCCACGTTCGTCAGGAAGCCGTGGCCGTTGAGCAGCGACCAGGTTCCGGTGCCGTCCGAGGTAGTAAGAGTCACCAGGGTGTTGTTGACGAAGGCGCCATGCGAGCCGGTGTGGGCGGCGATGGTGACCTGCGAGAGCTGGCAGGTCAGTCCGGTGCCCGCATCGGTGATGGCATAGTGGTTGAGGCAGCCGCCGGTGTTCAGGTTCATCTCGGTGGTGATGAAAGCGGTTTTCGCTTCGTAGTTGTAGGCGCGGAATTCGTCTATCGTGCCGTCGGCGGAGCTGACCGTGCTGCTCGGCCCGGTGAGGGAGTTGCGACTGCCGCCGATATACAGGCTGCCGATCTGCGCAGACAAGGTCGTTGTGGTCGAGGTGAAGGTCGTCTGTGCCTGCTGCACGCCATCGACATAGATCGTCAGCAGATCGTTGTTGCTGGCCGCCAGGTTGTTGAAGTTCCAGGTGACGGCGATATGTTTCCAGGTGTTGGCAGCTACGGTGATCACGCCGGTCTCGACGACACGATTTGCTCCCGTGCTGTCGGTGATGGTGAAGCGCAAGCGTCCGCCGCCGCGCCGGGTCAGGAAGAACCAGCGGTTATTGGTGGTGGTGGCATCGAGCAGCAGGACATCGGAACCGGTCCATGCCGTGTTGCTCTTGTACCAGAAGGCGATCGTGCCGGAGTTGCCGATGGAAGCGGGGACGGAGATGTTGCTGTTGATCGCGTTAGCACCCGTGGCAGAGGAGGGGATGCTGGCGCCGCGACACACTTTGCCGGCGGCGACGGTCTGTGCTGCACCGAGGGGCGTTCCATGCTGACTGCTGCCGCTGGTGTCGAGCACTGACCCGCTGCCGCTCCAGCTCGCTTGCTCCATCAGGTATTCGGCGACCGGGTGGGGGACGAAGAAACGGATCGCGGTGTTGGGCACGGGGTAGCCGACGGCGGGGGTATCATAGTCAGAGGTCGATATCTCCCAGCCGACCTGTCCCAGCGCGGCCTGCGGGCCGGGGACATCGGTGCCATATTGATAGATGAAACTGCCATCTTCATTGAGGATCATTTGCAGGTTGTAATTGCCGGTCGCGCTGGTGAACGATGCCCATTCCGGGACGTTGTTCCAAGTCACCACGAATTGGCGGTTGGGCGCGGTGCCGATGGAGGCGATACTGATGAAACAGGAATTGATGCTCACGCAGGGCGTGGCCGAGCCGTAGTCGGCCTGAAGGGTCGGATCCATGTCGTTGCCGTAGATACGCATCGAATAGGTCAGACTGCCATCCGGATAGGGAATCTGTGTCACCGGGCTGCCATAGCCGCAGGTCGTGTTGTCCAGCGGGATCGTGGTGCTGACTAAATGGATGCGACCGTTGGACATGAGGCGGACGGAGTCGAACACCTTGTCGCCGAAGACGAAATTGAAACCTATGGGAATGACGTCGCTGAGTGTATCGTCGATGACCGGGGCGGTGGTACCGCATCCGCCCAGCGAACTTCTGAACTGGTAGGGCGCGGTATGTGCGCCGACTTTTGTGTGCGATGTGGCGTCGATCCAGTTATACGTCGTTGCCGCGTTGACATAGGTCACCGCCTCTGCGACCGGCATGGCGAGCAGTAGCGGGAGTGCAATGCAGAGCCTGAGAAATGATGCCTTCATGCTGCATGATTCTACGCCTTTGCTACAGGTTTGATAGTGACCGTATGTCAGCCGGATAAACGGTGTGAAGCGGTTTGAAGTTTCTATAGGTGACGATTCGATAAGTATGCAAGAATCGTCGGCGGCGCAGGTCTCACCCATCAGGAGCGGAGGGAATGAACATGGCTATGCAGGGGACACAGGGACATCCGGTGCTGATCATCGGAGCCGGGCGCGGCGGCGCAGCGTTGCTTGAGATGTTCATGGAAGATGCGTTGGTCAGGGTGGTCGCCATCGCCGACACGAATCCCGATGCACCGGGGTTGCAACTGGCAAGTGAGCACGGCATCCCGACCTTCACCGATGCGCTTAAGGCGCTGCAATTCTGCAAAAACCACCCTGACTGCATCATTTATAACCTGTCGCACGACGACTCGATCGCCGAAGAGGCAGGCAAGATATTCGGCGACAGGCGGGTGGCGAGCGGCCCGGAGGTCAAATTGTTCTGGCAGATGGTGACCAACCTGAAGCAGATCAAAGGTGAGCTGGAGAAAAGCCAGAACCAGTTGCAGTCCATCATCCATAACGTGATGGACGGTATCATCACCATCAACGACAGCGGCGAGATACAGGGATTCAACCCGGCAGCCGAAAACATCTTCGGGTATCTGCAACAGGAAGTATTGGGCAAAAACCTGAAGGTGCTCATGCCCGAACCGGACCGTAGCGCGCACGATTCCTATCTGAACCGCTATCTGCATACCGGCCAGGGGAAGATACTCGGTGTGCGCGGACGCGAGGTGGTGGCGGTGCGCAAGAACGGTGAAGAGTTCCCGATGGAACTGTCTGCTTCGGAGATGATGCTGGGCGGGCAACGCTACTTCATCGGTATCGTGCGCGACATCACCGAGCGCAAACGTGCCGAGCAGAAGATCGCGCACCTGGCGCACTACGATTACCTGACCGACCTGCCCAACCGGGCATTGTTCCTCGATATCCTGCACCATTCCGTCGCGCTGGCCAAACGCAACAAGAGCAAGTTGGCCGTGCTGTTCCTCGACCTGGACGGTTTCAAGAAGATCAACGACACACTGGGTCACGATGCGGGTGACATGTTGCTGAAGGGCGTCGCCCAGCGGCTCATGGATTCGATCCGCGATTCAGACACCGTGGCGCGGGTGGGCGGGGACGAATTCATCCTCGTGCTGGACAATATCGAATCGGAAAGGAACGCCGTGCAGGTGGCGGACAAGATCATCGCCGCTCTATCGGAGCCGTTCGACCTGAAGGGGCAGCAATGCCGGGTGGGCGCCAGTATCGGCATCACTTTGTTCCCGGATGCGGATGTCGATCCGGTGAAACTCGTCAAGCAGGCGGACGAGGCGATGTACCTGGCCAAGCAGAGCGGGAAGAACACCAGCCGCTTCTATCGGGACGTGTTGCAGCAGCGACACGGGGAA
>Ga0265324_10000796_pt1 | contig 20666 bp, 27 predicted proteins | sample 41419metaG_FD_198634 | JGI IMG/M metagenome (GOLD analysis project Ga0265324, IMG submission 198634) | Rhizosphere microbial communities from Carex aquatilis grown in University of Washington, Seatle, WA, United States - 4-14-19 metaG | ecosystem: Host-associated > Plants > Roots > Rhizosphere...
CCCTCCACTTGCTGAAAAAATGAATTTGAATGACATGCCTCCGGTCTGGTCGGACCCGGAGGGAACGGTCAGAGGATTCGCCATTGAACCCCTGCACCCCTCGGTGCCCGCTGCTGCGAAGGCGGATGCGGCGCTGTATCAACTGCTGGCTTTGGTTGACACATTACGGATTGGTCATGCCCGGGAACGAAAGCTGGCCGAAGTTGAATTGAAAGTTCGGTTGAACCATGTCAACGCCACTTGAAGAAATGCGGACAGTCGCCAAGCGACTTCAACCGTTGGAGATCCCGTTTACATTCATCGGCGGGGCGGTGCTGGGCCTGCTGGTTGATGATCCCAAACTCTCAGAAATTAGGAGCACGAAAGACGTCGATGTGGTGGTTGAAGTTGTGACCTATGGCGAGTATATGGCGCTTGAAGAACGACTGCGCCAAGCCCGCTTTCAACATGACACCTCGCAAGGTGCGCCGATTTGTCGATGGATCATAGATGGTTGCTTGGCGGTCGGCGGAAAAGATCTCGTAAGCGTTCACGGCTTCACCGCCTCGACATCCACCACGGCGGCAGGTTTCAGTATTTCAGGTTTCAGCGTTTCAGCTTTTTCTGTCGCGCCATAGGCGCGTTTGATGGCTTCCTCCCACTCCAGGGAAACCTTGCCAGCGTGCAGATTGTGGACCTCCTTGATCTCGCTGGGCATGCCGGCGGCGAACTGTTTCAGCTTGAACGCCAGGTCGAGCATCCGCGCCATGCCTTCAAAGCCGGGGATGCGATCGGACTTGCGCCAGCGCTCGCGGGCTTCGCGCACATTCGCAATGGCGGCCTCGGCCTCCAGCCATGCCTGCCGGCGGGCGGGTTCATGGAGCTGCCACCACTCGACGGCCTTTTCGCACGCCAGCCGTTCGATGGCCTGGCGTTCCAACTCGGAAAAATGCCGGTCGAAAGCCTCCACCCGGGCGAGCCAGCCAAATTTCTGGCTTAACAATTCCATCCGGAGATTGGAGCAACCCAGCTTGGCGGCGGCAGACACCAGCGACCGGTTCGGCCCCATGTTGAGATAGGTTTTGAAAGCGGCAAAGGCTTTGCTGCTTTCCCGATGCTGTTGTTCAAACGCCAGCGGGGTGGGGGCCTGATCAGCCCGGTTTTTTTGTTCCAATGTGTTTATCATAATATTCCTTTCCAGTGTCGGCACCATGGCAGTGAGGGCAGGGCAACCCGACCCCAAGGAGGGTTGTCCCTGCCTCTCTGCCGGTTTTGTGCAGTTACCTTCATTACTCTTTAAGGGATGTGACGGAATTGACGGTAAGCCAGTAAAGTCCGCCCGAAAATTGGACCAACCCGGCTTCTTTCAAGCGCTTAAGCGCCCGTTCAGCGGTGCTGGTGCTGAGGTTGAGGGTGGTCCGGGCATCTTCGATGATCCGTCCGTAACTTTTCCCGCTGCCACCGTCAAAAATGGCGTCCATGAATTCCTTGTCGGTGCATTTCTTGTTTTTGGACTGTGGCCGACGCAGTGCATCCGGGTTGAGATCGTTGGCGACCCGTAACAGCGGAAAGTCCCAAGCGACCACGAATTCGGGGAGCTGGGGCAGGTTGCGGAGAATGCTGGTCACAGTGAAGCACTGGTCTTCTTCATGTGGTGTCAACACGAGAATCGTGTCCGGGTCGCGCGTCCACACGCCCGCGCCGCTCATGCGATCCATCGCATTCTTGGCCGTGCTGTCGCCTTTGGCGAAATGATGCGCGATGACGATGGCCGCGCCGGTCTTCTGCGCCAGTTCCTCAAACTCGTTCATCAGGCTGGCGATTTCGCCGTTGGCGTTCTCGTCGCGGTCGCCGAGAACTTTGTAAGCCGGGTCAATGATGATCAGGCCGAAATTGCCCTGACTGAGTTTCTTCTCCAGCCGGGGCCGGAGCAGCGTCATGTCGGCGTTTTTGCCGCGCAGATTCCAGATCGCCAGCGTCTTCGGGGTGAACTTGCATTCCGGCCGGGCATGGCAGAGCAGCGCCAGCCGTTCATCAATGGCCCAGGGCTGCAGCTCCAGATTGATGTAGATCACCGGCACCTTGAGGCACCGGCGGCCCCACCATTCCTGTCCGCTGGCGACGGACATCGCCATGTCGAGCAGGCACCACGACTTGTTCGACTTGCTCGTGCCGCCGAGGATCATCTTGCAACCCTGATGCAGGACGCCGGCAATCAGTTCCGTCGGTTTCGGATGCGGTTTGGCGGCGAGGTCCTCGATGAAATGCCAAGCGTGGGTTCGCCACCGAGAAACGAAATCTTGATTGCACCGAGTTTCCGAAACTTGTTCATTAACGCGAGAGCCACAGAAGTTGGCATCTCAGCGTGATGTTTTTTTAAGGAAGGCTTGTAATAACATTGCGTGCATCGCAAATTGCATTCGTCGGTCACATACAAAAAGACTTGCATAAGCCGACCAGAAAAATTCTTGTCAAATCTTGGGTCTGTCGAAACATGTAAGCCTGACAGGGATAAGAGGTTGTCACTGTTGTGCTCGCCTGTGCTCGCCAGCCCCCAATATTACTTGAGGAGTGGTCGGGCGGTTTTCTCTTTCGACTTGCATCATCCAAACTAGGCAAATGCGAGTAGTGGTGTCAATACGCCAATCTACGATGGGCGCATCTCTGAAAGCGCGAATGTCAAGCGAGCCGGTTTACCAATGGTGGATGCAACCCGACCGCTTCGAACCGCAGTTCCTGAAAACTTTGTTGCGGCCGTATCCCGCCGAAGACATGGCCTGCGTCCGCGTCTCCAAGCTCGTGAACAAGTCGGTGAAGAATGGCCGGACAATTTCCGAGATCACCTTGCTCGACAAAAAAGCGCGCGTCACCGAACTGGCGCGGATGCTCGGCGGTCAGACCGACGCCGCGTGCAAACACGCCGAGGCGTTGTTGAAGTGAGGCGGCTTTTCAGGTTGCGGGTGGTGAACTGTCCAGGCAGTTACGCACGGTTTGCACCAGCTTGCGGGCCTCAAACGGCTTGGGGAGAAAGTTGACGCCTTCCGTCAGGGAAAAATCCTTGTCGGCAATTTCGGCGCTGTAACCGCTGGCGTAAATCACGCGCAACTTGGGTTTCTCGAGCAGCAGCCGCTGGGCGAGTTCTATTCCGGTCAGTTCGCCGGGCATGACGAGATCCGTCAGCAACAGGCGGATTTCGTCGCGGTGCTGTTTCCAGACCGCCAGCGCTTCGACCCCGGTGGCGGCTTCCAGCACGCGGTAACCCAGGCGTGACAAGGAGATTCGGATGACGGCGCGCAGGGAGGAATCGTCCTCCACCAGCAAAATGGCTTCGTTGCCGCCGGCGACGGCGGCCAGCGCCGACCAGGCGGTTTTGGCTTTGACGGCATGGGTCAGGCGCGGGAGAAAAATCTGGAAGGCGGTGCCCTGGCCGACTTTGCTGTGGACGTTGATCCAGCCGTGATGTTGCTGCACGATGCTGAACACGGTGGCCAGTCCCAGGCCGGTGCCTTTGCCGACCTCCTTGGTGGTGAAGAACGGCTCAAAAATCCTGGGAAAAATTTCCGGGGAGATGCCGCAGCCGGTGTCGGTCACATGCAAACAGGTGAACGAACCGGGCCGGGCCTGGGCGGTTTGTGCCGCCGTGGCCGGATCAAACTCGACCGCCGCCGTTTCAATGACCAGCCGGCCCCCCTTGGGCATGGCGTCGCGGGCGTTGACGGTCAGGTTCAGGAGGATCTGGTCCATCATGACCGCATCGGCATGGATCAACAATCGCCGGGGATGAAACTTGAACTGCATCTGAATATCCTCGCTGAGGACGCGTTGCAGCATTTTGGCGATGTTGGTGACCGCCTCGTTCAGGTCCAGGTCGCGCAACTGCAACGCCTGTTTGCGGCTGAACAGCAGGAGCTGGCGGGTGAGGTTGGCCGCGCGTTCGGCGGCATTGATGATTTCGTTGACGGCTTCGAGTTGGGAGCGGGAAATGCCGTCCTCCGCCTTGGTCAGGTCGGCCTGCATCTGAATGACCGCGAGAATATTGTTGAAGTCATGCGCCACGCCGCCCGCCAGCTGGCCGATGGCCTCCATTTTTTGGGACTGGCGCAACTGTTCTTCGATCAATTTTCGCTCGGTGATGTCGCCGGCGTAGCAATGCACCACGGGGCCGAGTGCCACGGGGAAAAACGACCACGAGAGCGTGCGTTTCCCGGCGTGCGTTTCCAGCCGGAGGAGCGGCTGGGTTGTCGTCAGGCAGTCGCGCACGATGGCGGCGACATTGGGCGGCAGAATCTGGGCCGGATGTTCCTGGCCGAGTGTGTGCGCCATCTGGCGGGCGGCGTCGTTGAAATACATGATTTCACCCAGCGCGGACAATTCCAGCACGGGGTTGGGGTTGAAGTGGGCGAAAGCCGCCTGCCGCTGGATCTCGCACTCGGCCAGCTTGCGCTCGGTGATGTCGCGGAACGCCCAGATCCGGCCGTAGTATTTCCCGGCCGTGTCCCGGACGGGCGACGAGTAACGATCCAGAATGGTTCCGTCAATCAATTCAATCTCGTCCTGGCTGACCTCGTCCGGATGAGCATAGAGATAGTCCACTTTCTCAGTGAACTGTTTGGGTTTTTTCGTCCGGCTCGTGGCAAATTTGAACTGCACGGCATCATCCTTATCCTCGACAATATGCGGTGGGATTTTCCACACCTCGCTCAGCCGCCGGTTCTGGAAAACTTTTTTTCTCTGGCCGTCCACCACCAGTATGCCGTCAATGGAGGAATCCATTTGGGCTTCAAACAAGGCGGTCTTCCAGCGCAGTTCCTCCTCGGCCAGCTTGTTCTCCGTGATGTCCATCATGATGCCGCGCAATTTCACCGGGCGATCCGACTGGACCACCACGTTGACCAGGTCATGCAGCCACACCACCCGGCCATCGGACGCAATCATGCGATAGCGGAAATCGTGATCCTCCTTGCGCCGGGTGGCCTCGACGCAATAGTTGACGGCCCACTCCCGATCTTCCGGATGCAGATGGTCGCGCCAAAAGTTTGGATCATTCAGCCAGTTCTCGGTCGGGTAGCCCAGCAGCCGCTCGGCCATCTGGCTGACGAACAAAAAACGGAAGGTCTGCGCGTCGGCTTCCCACACAATGCCGTCCACCGTGTTCACCAGGGCCGCGTAAGCCTGCTGCGATTGCCGGAACGCCTTCTCCGCCTGTTTGCGTTCCCATTCCTCCAGCGCGAGGGAGGCGGAATTGCCCACGGCGATGGCGAAGGTCCGCTCGTCCGCCGTCCAATGCCGGGGCGGCCCGACGTGTTCATGGCAGACCATGCCGTTCAACACGCTTTTGACCTGAACCGGCGCGGCCATTTTGGAGGTGATCCCGAGCGGCTTCAGATAGCCGTCCGCAAACTCGCAGGTCTGCAAATCCGCACATGCGTCATCCGCCGCAATCACGTCGCGCTCGGCCAGCATCTGAAAGTAATTGGGGTAATCGGCCACGGCCAGTTCCTGGTCCGTGGAATGCCGGTTTTCGTGGAGTTCATACAAATCCAGGCAACGCACCTTGCTGCGATCCTCGGTGTAGCGCCACACGCTGACCCGCTCGACGCCCAGCGTCTGGGCGGATACTTCGGTGATCCGGCGCAAAGCCGTGAGCAGATCACCGTCCGGCAGGAGTTCCTTCTTGCTCAAAGCGGTCAGGCCCAGTTCCTGGCGCATCAGCCGGGCCATGTTGTCCCGCAGCGCTTCCTCGGCCAGTTTGCGTTCGGTGATGTCAATCAACACGCAGCGACATTCCTGGCCGTCGGGAGAGCGCGTGGCTTCCAAGAGACAGGGCTGCGGCGGTTGGCCGGCCCGCCGCAGCGCGAGTTCGCAAGCCTGGCTCGCACCGGTGGTAAAAACCCGGGCCAGAAAATTCACGAAGACCCTCCGGTCGGTCTCGGCCATGAACTGTCCAAAGCGTTGGTTCAGCAAGCGGGTGCGGGCAAGTCCCAGCAGGCTGGCACCCTTGAGGTTTACGACCTTGATGGTGCCATCGGCCGTCAGGTTGAAGTAGCCCACCGGCGCGAAGTTGAAGTGGTCGGTGTAGCGCTCCTGCGCCGCGGTGGCCTCCTCCAGGGCGGCTTGGAGCTCCTCGTTTTGCAGCTCCAGTTCGATCTGGTGGATTTCCAACTCCTGCTGGGCACGCCGCAGGTCGGCTTCGTCCTGAAGCCGGGCTGGTTTCGCCGCCCGCGTTTTCAACCTGGCCTCCGCCGCGCGGCGCAACGTGGCGGGATCAATGGCGGGGCGGGATTTCATCAGTGGTTAAAAAATGACCGCCAGCCGCAATGCCCGCGCCAAGAACGCCGGCGCGTCCGGCCAGAGTTTTTTTTACGCATGGGGTGGCTGTGATATTGGGTTATTAATCCATTCTAATGAAAACCATCAGCCATTGCAATTCCAGTCTGGCGGCGGACGGCGATTTTCGCCCGAAACATTGCATTGCGCAATGGCAGACCACACCCACCGGTAAGCAGCCGTTCCGATTCACGCGCAAGGATGGCGGATTCTTCTGCATGGCCGGCTTGTGGGAGCGCTGGCTCCGCCCGTCCGTCGATGCGGATTCGGACACCGTTCTTTTCCCATTTTCAGATCCGGGGTTCAGGTTCAGAACATAGGTAACGGGGATGGTTCAATACATAGGTAACACTTTACAAAAGGCTAGGACGTTGGGAGACGTTTTGAATGCCTTGGAAAGAGAACCTAAAAATGGACCAAAGAATGGAGTTTGTGATGAAAGCGTTAGCGCACCCGAACTTTCGGGAGTTGTGCCGTGAGTATGGGATTAGTGCAAAGACGGGATATAAGTGGCGGGAGCGATTTTTCGAGCGTGGGCTGGGCGGGCTGAATGAGCTGAGCCGTCGGCCGCACGGGCATGCGGATGAGCTTGGGGAAGGGGTGGTGTGTGCGATGGTGCGGTTAAAGCAGGCGCATCCGCACTGGGGGCCGCGGAAGATTCAGGCGTTGTATCAACGGAAGCACGGCGGGGAAGTGCCGAGTGAAAGCAGTTTCAAGCGGGTGCTGGAGCGGGCGGGTCTGACGGTGCCGCGAAAGTTGCGGCGGGCAGTAGAGACGGGGCGGCTGGGAAGTGGTTTGAAGGCGACGCAGCCGAATGAGGTGTGGACGGTGGATTTCAAGGGCTGGTGGCGCGACCGGGAAGGGTTGCGGGTGGAACCGCTGACGGTGCGGGATGAGCACAGCCGGATGCTGTTGGAGATGCGGGCGCTGGAAAGCGCGCGGACGGAAGCGGTGCAGGTATGTTTTGAGCGATTATTTGAGCGGCACGGGTTGCCTGGGGCGATACGGAGCGACAACGGATCGCCGTTTGCGAGTGTGCGGGCGGTGTTGGGGTTGAGCCGGCTGTCGGCGTGGTGGCTGGCGTTGGGGATTAATTTAGAACGGAGCCGACCTGGGTGCCCGCAGGACAACGGGGCGCATGAGCGGATGCATCGGGACATCCGGCGGGAACTGGAGGCGGGCCGGATTGGGCGTGATCAGGCGGCGTTTGATCTGTGGCGGGAAGAATACAACACGGAACGACCGCACGAAGCCTTGGGTATCCGCGCCTGCATCCGCTGGAAGAAGGTTTCTGGGAATTGTTTTGGAAGCTTTACGCGGTGGCGCGGGAAGCAGAGTCGCCACCGTCCGGCCCGCCGACGTTGCGCGAGCCGGTTTCGTAGCCGCCGAGGTGAGAAGGTGGATTGGCCGGGGGTGAGTTTCATCCGCCTCCTTACGTCGGCGGCTACAAAGAGCACGAACTTGCTTAAATTGGCCGGCTTGACTCCGTAATCAAGTTGGTGTATTTGGACAAGGTGAATCGAGTGTTGCACCAACGACTGGAAGCAGAAGTGCCGAAACTGCTGGCGGAATTGCTGGCCGTGCCGATGAGTCGCGTCAAGGTTCAGCGGCAGCCGGATGGTGTGGATTTGGTAGTCGTGGTGGGAGATTTTAATTTTGTGGTGGAGTGCAAGACCAAAGGCGAGGCGGCGGCGGTGGCGATGGCGGCGCGTTCGGTCAAGGAATTTGCGGTGCGGTTGAGAAAGAAAAGCATTCCGCTGGTGGCCGTGACCTTCATGGGTGATGTGGGGAAACGACTGTGCGAGGAGGCGGAAGTTGGCTGGCTGGATTTGTCCGGCAATGCGCATGTGGTCGGGCCGGGGCTGCGAGTGAACATCGAAGGCAAGCCGAACCAATTCAAACAGTCGGGCCGTCCGCGCAGTTTGTTCGCCCCGAAAAGTTCGCGGATCGCGCGGTGTTTGCTGATTGAGCCGGCGCGGGCATTCAGCCAGCGGGAACTCGCGAAGGTCAGCGGGCTGGATGAAGGTTTTACCAGCCGTATCGTCCGGCAACTGGAAGAACAGCGGTTGGTGTCCCGCGATCCCGCGGGTGCGGTGAAGGTCGCCGATTTTATTGCGCTGCTGGATGCGTGGCGCGAGGTTTATGATTTTTCCAAGCACCATATCGTGCGCGGCCATATTGCGGCGCGTTCGAGCGATGAGATTTTGCGCCGGGTGTCGGCGCAATTGAAACGCGGCAAGCTGGAGCACGCGGCGACGGGGTTGGCGGGTGCATGGCTGTGTTCGGGCTTTGCGGGGTTCAGGCTGGTGGTGGTGTATGTGGCCGAACTGCCCGGCAAGGAAGCCTGTCAGGAAATGGGCTTTCACGAAACGGAACGCGGGGAAAATGTCTGGCTGGTGCAGCCGAACGACACGGGAGTTTTTCACGGCAGCACCGAGCGCGAGGGGATTGTGTGCGCGCACCCCGTGCAGGTCTATCTGGATTTGAAAAATCATCCCGAACGCTCTGCCGAAGCCGCCGAGGAACTGCGCAAAAAATTATTGAAACCAAGCCATGCCTGAAAAACCAACGACCGCCGCCGGTTATCCGCCCGACCAGGTCGCGCGGGTAAAAGCCACGTGCCTGTATCTCGCTACGAAGCTCGGCGATTTGATGCCTGAACTGGTGGTCGTGGGCGGCCTTGTGCCGTCGCTGTTGATTGACCAGCAAAACCTGCCGGAAAATGTCACGGCCCATGTCGGCACGATGGACTTGGATTTGGGACTGGCGTTCGCGCTGGTGGGTGAAGCGCGGTATCAGGAAGTGGCCGAGCGTCTGCGAAGCGCCAAATTCACGCCCGACAAGAACGATGAGGGGCAACTCACCCGGCAACGCTGGCGCATCAGTGACCCGGCGGTGACGGTGGATTTTCTGATTGAGCCGCAAAACCCGGCAGCGAAACCCGGCAGCGTATTTCCCCTGACGAAAGATTGGGCGGCGATCATCGCGCCTGGATTGCATCTGGCGTTCAAGAATAACCGGATGATCAGATTAAGCGGGAAGACCATCGTCGGCGAAAATGTTGAACCAGGGCGGGACATCCGGGTTTGCGGTGCGGGTGCATTTGTCATTTTGAAAGCGCTCGCTTTCCGCATTCGTGGTGAGAACAAGGACGCTTACGATTTGTTTTACCTGCTCCGAAATTACGGACGTGGAGTAGCGGACGTGGCGGCGGAACTGCGGCCGTTGCTCGCCGATGCGAGCGCAATCAAGGCGATGGAATACCTGCGCGGTGATTTTCAAGACGCCGATTCCACCGGGCCAAGGCGCGCGGCGGAATTTCTTTACGGACGACCGGACGCGGATACGCAAGCAGATGCAGTCGGCTTTGTCCGGCAACTTCTTGACGAATGTAAGTTATGAGCATATTCAACCTCCATTCCAACGTCCTCGCCGATTACCGCGATTACGTCCGCAGCAGAGTGGTGAAAACCACCGCGATGATTTCATTCAAGCCCTTACCAGCGGCAGCCGAAGTGATATCTGCCACCTGATAGTCTTTTGGCGTTGGGAGTAGTGCCCCAACCGAAAAACCAAGTGTTGTTAAAGAAGCCCGGAGTAGTGTCTGGGCTTTTTTCTTTGTTCAAGGCCCATCCGGCCGCCGGGAACTTCACCGCATCCCGCCACTGCGCCACATCATCCACCCGCTATTTTCACAAAAGCCTAAAAACGATAATAGCGAGACTGCTTGTTTTCACGGCTGAAATTTGAAGGGGGCTTTACTTTGCACACGCCACACTGGGGCGGGGGATCTGGATGCGCACACGGGTTCCCACCCCCAACTGCGAGGCAAGCCAGAACCGGCCACCAAATTGTTTGGTCACCAGAAAGGCCTTGGTCAGTCCAAAACCGCCGCCCATGGTGCGCACCTCCCCGACGTTGCTGGCCCGTTGGCCAAACTGCACCACCTTTTCCAGTTCGTCTTCGGGAATGCCGCGGCCGGTGTCTTCCACCAGGAAGCGCAAGGCTTCGGCATCTTCATACAACGCCGCGGTGATGTGACCGCCGGGGGCGGTGTATTTGCGGGCGTTGGCAATGAGGTCGCGCATCACGTCCTGAAACACGGCGGGCATGACCAGGCGGTCGCCGCCGCTGCTCTCCAATTTGAAATCAACGTAGTAGTCGTGTGGCGCTTGCCGGGCGGCGTTGTAGATGATCCGGTAGCGTCCGTGACTGTGCTTCTCGATGGCCGCGAACACGTCCAGGAAATTCTGCCGCAGGTCGGCGATCAAAAATGGTTCCCAACGATCCGGATGTTGGGCGCGGGCGAGTAATTCGCGCGCCCGCACCCGGAAAATATCAAAAACCGCCTGCAAGTTGGCCACCGATTCCGCCACCCCGGCGTCCGCGCCCGTCTCGGGATGAGCGGCGATCGCCGCGTCAATTTCCGCAAAAATGGTCCGGGCGTGTTCGTCCACCCGCCGCGCGCCCTTCAGGCCGGCCACCGGATCGAGCAGGCTGGCCGTCCATTGATCGCACAGGGCCATCCCGCGCACGAGCAGTTCATCGTTGCCGGCCAGCGAGAGACCAATCATGACCAGTTCGCCCCGCAGCACGTTGAACACGTTCAGCAGCGAGTGCATGGCCAGCAGGGACTGTTCGCCCGAGCGCAGCGGCGGTATGTCAGTAATTTCGATTTCAGTCATGATTTTTGATCTTCCAGGAAAATCTCATCACGGATATCGGCCAAATCCAGAAAAGACTTGAGCGCCGGTCTGAAAATGTGGCGTCAGGCATCCTTGCCTGACGTGGAGGGCGGCATCTTGCCGCCCGGAAAAACCGTCCACCGGTCGAAACGCTCGCATTTCACCATGACTTTCCCGGTGGCGCCGCCGTTCCGCCGGGCTGGAAGCCCCGGCTCTACGTCAGCCAAGATGGCCGACGCCACCTTTTTCAGACCGGCTAAATGTTATTTTCCCTGGTTCCATCCGTGTTAATTCGTGTCCATCCGTGGTTCAACTGAATGTTTCCGGCTCCGGCGCACCCGCAATCAACGGGTCTCCCCCAAGCAGGTTCAGGTTCAATGATAAACGCTGCCTATGCCTTCGTGGCCTTGAGCAGTCCGGCGATCAAGCCATCCGTCGTGTGTTCCTTGGCTTCGAGCGCGGGCTTGAGGCCGAGCGCGGTGATGGCCTTGGTCGTCTCCGGTCCGATGGATGCGAGCTTTAGCTGCGGGAATTGTTTCACCAGCTTTGGCAAATCAAAACGCGCATGAAAGTGTTCCACCGTCGAGCTGCTGGTGAACGTCACCCAGTCCGCGCCTTCCGCGAGCAGGCGGTCGCCGGCCCCGGTGCGATCCTCGGTCTCGGCCACGGTTTTGTAGATGGCGATGTCGTCCACGATGGCGCCTTCCTCCATGAGCGCGTCGGGCAGCTCCTTGTTCGCCACCTCGGCGCGCAGCAGGCACATCTTCACGTTTTCGATGTCCTGATATTTCTTGAACGCGTCCACGATTTTTTTGCCGATGAATTCCTCCGGCTGCAAGTCCACCTGCAAATGCAGGGCGCGCAAAGCCTCCGCCGTCTTCGGGCCGACCGCCGCGATGCGCGCGCCGCCGAGGTCGCGCAAATCCTGAAAGCGCTTGAAAAACAAATCGAAAAACGCCGTCACGCCGTTCGCGCTGGTGAAGATGAACCACTCGTAGGAATTCAATTCCAGCAGGCAGTCAATGATGGCGTCGCGCTCGGTCGGATGCGTGAGCTTGATCGTCGGCACTTCCAAAACATCCGCGCCGAGTTCCGCCAGGCGTTGCGCAAAAGTTCCCGCCTGTTCCGAACGCCGCGTGACGACGATGCGCTGGCCGAACAGCGGCTTCGACTCGAACCAGTTTAATTTACCGCGCAGCTTCACCACGTCGCCGATGATGGTGAGGGCGGGCGGCGAAATCTTTTCCTTCGCCGCGAGTTTGGCAATCGTCGCCAGTGTGCCGGCGACAGATTTTTGCCGGCCCGTCGTGCCGCGATGAACGACGGCCACGGGCGTCTCCGGATTCAGGCCGTGGGCGATGAGCGACTTCGTCCAGTCGGCGAGATTATCCATGCCCATCAGCACGACCTTGGTGCCGGGGATTTTGGCGATCTGTTCGTAACGCAACGCCGTGGCGTCGTCATGGGAATCGCTGTGGCCGGTGAAGACGGTGAAGCTGGAGCAATGCGCGCGGTGGGTGAGGGGAATGCCGGCGTAATTCGCCGCCGCCACGACGGACGAGACGCCGGGCACGACCTCGAACGGAATTTTTTCCGCCGCGAGCGCCTCGGCTTCCTCGCCCCCGCGGCCGAAGATGAACGGGTCGCCGCCCTTGAGGCGCACGACGATTTTGCCGGCGCGGGCCCGGGCGAGCATGAGTTCGGTGAGCTGTTCCTGCGAGAGCCCGCCCGCGCGCTTGTGGTTGCCGCGCGCAATGATTTCGGCGGACGCCGGCGCGAACCGGAGCAATTCGGGATTCACCAGCACGTCGCAGATGACGACTTCGGCGCGGCGAAGTAATTCCGCACCGCGCAACGTTAGCAAGCCGGCATCGCCGGGACCCGCACCAACCAAGTAAACTGTGCCTTTGGATTTCACGCGGGTAATTTAACTGAACGCGCGCGCCGGGCAATGCTGGAGGCGGGAAACTGAATGGCTTCACGTCGCCCCTCATCCCGGCCTTATCCCCAGGGAGAAGGAGAAACGCGCGCCGCGTCTTTGGTAAAACCGGCGACGGGACTGGCCGTAGGGTCTGCCGGAAAGGTGGCAGCGCGAAGGTGCAAGTCCTCTCCTGGGGGAGAGGATTTAGGTGAGGGCGGGCGTCAACCCTGACTTTCTTCCATGCCTTCCGTCGTTCGTCCACCCCCAACCGCGCTAACGGCGGTTAGTGACTTGTTAAGCGTTATGGTCGTCATACTTCTGACTTCTTCGCCAAGTCTGACGCTTCCGGCTTCTTGGGCAAGCCGACACTGAAAGCCCCAGCTAGTCGATGACCGAGATGAACCAGAATCAGCAGGCTAAGCGAAAGGAGCAAAATGATAGCTCCACGGTAAAGCTCATCAACGCTGTAAGTAAAGCTGTACCCGAGCAAGCGGTTGTATTCGTATTCAAAGAGCGGGCTGCCGCCGACCACGAATCCACAAATGCCGGCAATGGCACTCAAACAATAAAGCAAGAAGCGGAATGGTTGCATAAAATCAACTCTCACGGCTTGGCGTCATCCTTCAGCTTGCGCGCCAAAATCTCAAGCGCGCTCGCCACTCGCTCGTGTGCGCTGACGAACCGGCCTAAAAGCCGAATGAGGTAAATGATGATGGCTATGACGCAAATGAAATAGACCAGCGCGAATAATCCTCCGAGTGATTCCATAAAGTGTGGTTGCATGATTGGGTTTGGAGTTGGTTTATGGGTAATGCGCGAAGCCGCCTAACCGACAATGGACAGAAGGGTTTGCAGCCTGTCATTTCCCAAGAGCCGCCGGTCCGGTTTCATGAATTCGAGGTTGCGCCGGACGCGCGCGGTTGTCCAACTTAATTTGGGGAGAATGAAGACGAAGGATTCGTTTCCGGCCAAGGTGGCCAGCGTGCTGCGGATGATTTGGTGGGGTGAGCATTGACTGCGGCTGAAGAAAAAATTCAACCACAGACGGACACAGATGAACCCGAAATCTCTGCAAAAGTCGGAACGCCGAGCACCGTCTCGGCCCGAACTAAATGTTTGTCAACGCGCCGAGACGGTGCTCGGCGCTCCCTTTCGCTGCCAAACCGACTTTTGCAGAGATTTCAACCCGGATTTACCAAGGCAAGTTTGGCGTTTCCACTGCGCCCATCGAACGGTGGTGCGGGCTGGCGCTGGGTGGCGGTCAGCGGAAGTGTTATTTTCCCGGGTTCCCTCCGTGTTAATCCGTGTCCATCCGTGGTTCAAAAGAATGTTTCCGGCTAAACAAATGCTGACACGCTGAAATTAAAAATCGGTTGAACCGCAAACTTCACGGGCGTAAGCAAGGGAAACGAATTTCCCGAATCACCGCGAATTCCGCGGCGAATTCAGCGCCCTTCCGCGCTGTTGAATGGGCGGTGATTCGCGGGCTGGGTGATCCTCGTGGTGCCTTGCTTCTGAAAATTTTCACCCCACTGAAAAAAAAATTAAAAAAGTATTGCAATCAATTTTGCATTTGATAACTTCACCGCTCCTCGACGCCCGAAAGGTCGGCAGGACAGCATTGTTTGTGAACCGATAACTGATTCCCAGCAGGGACAGGATTGATGGCTCGCTTACTTCAAAAAGTTGCTGAAAAAAAACTTTAGTCATTATGCCCGTTAAAACATTTAGACCGCTAACGCCGTCCACGCGATACATCACGATCGCGGACTTTAGCGACATCACGAAGACGAAGCCGGAGAAGTCGCTTGTGGAAATCCGCAAGAAGACTGGCGGCCGCAATATGTATGGCCGCGTGACGGCTCGCGGCATCGGCGGCGGTCACAAGCAGAAAATCCGCCTCGTGGATTTCAAGCGCAACAAGCACAACGTCGAAGCGACGGTGTCGGCGATTGAATACGATCCGATGCGTTCGGCGCGCCTGGCCCTCCTGCAATACGCGGATGGCGAGAAGCGCTATATCATCGCCCCGGTCGGCATCGTGGTGGGTAAGAAGGTTTACAGCGGTCCGACGGCTCCGCCGGAAATCGGCAACGCGCTTCCCCTCAAGGCGATCCCCGTCAGCAGCGCGATTCATAATTTGGAACTGACGCCCGGTCGTGGCGGTCAAATCGTCCGTTCAGCGGGTGGTGCGGCAACCTTGATGTCCAAGGACGAAGGTTACGCGCAGATTCGCCTGCCTTCCGGTGAAATCCGCAAGGTCAACGAAGAATGCTATGCGACCATGGGCCAGGTGGGCAACACGGAGCATGAGAATGTGGTTTTGGGCAAGGCGGGACGCACGCGGCATCGCGGTCATCGCGGCATCACGCGCGGTATGGCGCGGAACCCGGTTGACCATCCGAACGGTGGCGGTCAGGGCAAATCCAAGGGCGGTGGCGGCTGGCAGCAGCTCATGTCGCCCTGGGGTAAGGTCGCGAAGGGTGGCAAGACTCGTCCGAAATACAAATATTCCAACAAATTTATCGTGGTTCGCCGCAACGGACTGCCGATCAAGACGAAATAATTTATGGGACGCTCGATTAAAAAAGGCCCGTTCGCTGATTTTCACCTGCTGGACAAAGTCCAGAAGGCCAGGACCACCAACCAGAAGACGCCCATCAAGACGTGGTCGCGCCGTTCGACGATCTCCCCGGAGTTTGTCGGCCTGACGTTCAACGTCCACAATGGCAAGATTTTCAGCCCTGTGTTCGTCACGGAAAACATGGTTGGTCACAAGCTCGGTGAATTTGCGCTGACCCGCACGTTCAAGAAACACGGCGCTCACACCGCCAAGGCGGAGGCCAAATAGTTTATGGAAGTTTTCGCGATCCAAAAAAATATCCCGATGTCCGCGCAGAAAATGCGCGAGGTGGTGCGGCAGGTTCAGGGTTTGCCGGCGCTCCAGGCGCTGGAGATTCTCGCCGTCGTGCCCCGCAAGGGTGCCCGCGTGGTTTCCAAGACGCTCAAGTCGGCGATTGCCAACGCGGAAAACAACAACAAGCTCCGTCCCGAAACGCTGCGCATCAAGGAAGCGGTTGCCGGAACGGCCACGACGCTCAAGCGGTTTCAGCCCAAGGCCCGCGGTTCCGCCGGCCCGATCCTGAAGCGCCGCTGCCACGTCAAAATCACTTTGTCCGACGAATAATATGGGCCAAAAAACTAATCCAATCGGCTTACGCGTCGCGGTCAACAAAGACTGGCGCTCGAAGTGGTATGCCGACAAAAAAGATTTCAGCAAGCTGCTCACGGAAGACCGCCAGATCCGCGACCTGCTCAAGAAGAAGCTCGAAGGCGCCTCGGTGCCGAAGGTTTTGATTGAGCGCGCGACGAACCGTTGCCGTGTGACGATTTTGACCGCCCGTCCCGGCGTGGTCATCGGCCGCAAGGGCACCGAGATTGACAAGCTCAAGGAAGAATTGAGCAAGAAGACCGGCAAGGAAGTTTACGTGGACATCGTCGAAGTCAAGCAGCCCGAACTCGACGCGCAGTTGGTCGCGGAAAGCATCGCGTTGCAGCTCGAACGCCGTGTCTCCTTCCGCCGCGCGATGAAGAAGGCCGTGCAGACGGCGAAAGATTTTGGCGCCGAGGGCATCAAGATCCGTTGCGGTGGTCGCCTCGGTGGTTCGGAAATCGCCCGGGTGGAAACCCAGCGTTGGGGTCGCGTTCCGTTGCACACTTTGCGCGCGAACATTGATTATGGTTTCGCTGAAGCCAAGACGATGTACGGCAAGCTCGGCATCAAGTGCTGGATTTGCAAGGGCGACAACAAGCCGGCGAAGAAGGCCGAAAACAAAACCGCAGCGGCGACGGTCGCCAACTAATTTTTTAAGAAAGAAACCGAATTTATGGCAATGCAGCCGGCAAGAGTAAAATTTCGCAAGATGCACCGTGGCAGTCGCACGGGGCTGGCGACGAGCGGCAACACCGTTGCGTTCGGCGAATATGGTTTGATGGCGCTCGAACGTTGCTGGATGGACGGCAAGCAGCTAGAGGCCTGCCGCGTGGCGATCACCCGCCACATGAAGCGCAAGGGTAAGATGTGGATCCGGGTTTTCCCGCAGAAATCCTACACGAAGAAGCCGTTGGAAACGCGCATGGGTAAGGGCAAGGCGCCCCTCGAAGGCTGGGTGGCCGTCATCCGCCCCGCGAACATTTTGTTTGAAGTGGACGGCATCACCGAGGCGGAAGCGCGCGAATCCATGCGCCTCGCCGCGACCAAATTGCCGATCAAAACCAAGTTTATTTCGCGCCATCGCGCGGCCTGATTGCCATGAAATTTGCTGAAATCAAAGACATGACGCTGGTGGAATTGTCGGCCAAAAGCCGCGACCTCCGGCACGAGATGTTCAACCTGCGCCTGCAACAAGCGAGCGCGCAGTTGGAGAAACCCGCGCGCCTGCGCACGTTGCGCAAGGACATTGCGCGCGTCGAGACCCGCATCTCCGCGCTGGGCAACCAGGCAAAAAAACCGGCGGCTAAATAATTGAGTATGGCTGAAGCAACGACCAATGTGACGGCGACCGGCAAGCGCAAAGTGCGCGTCGGCGAAGTCGTCTCGAACAAGATGACGAAGACGATCGTGGTGCGCGTGGAACGCCGTTTCCCGCATCCGCAGTTCAAGAAGATTGTCACGTCCTACAAGAAATTTTACGCGCACGACGAGCAGAGTGCCGCGAAAGTCGGCGACACGGTGCGCATCGAGGAATCGCGCCCGCTGTCGAAATTGAAGCGCTGGACACTCATCGAAGTCGTCGAGCGCGCCGTGGAAACCGCAGCCGTTTGATCTAATTTTTTATGTTGCAAGTTCGTTCCAGTCTGGATGTGGCGGACAACACCGGTGCCAAGATCGCTTGGAACATCGGCGTGTTGGGCCGCAATCAGACGTATGCCGGCATCGGCGACGTCATCAAGGTCCACATCAAGGAAGCCGCGCCGGATGGCTCGGTGAAAAAGGGCGAGGTGCATGACGCCGTCGTGGTGCGCACGCGCCAGATCATCAAGCGCAGCGACGGTTCCGTCCTCCGCTTTGACAGCAACGCCTGCGTCATCATTGACAAGGAATTGAACCCGAAAGGCACGCGCATCTTCGGCCCGGTTGCCCGCGAATTGCGCGAAAAGAAGTTCATGAAGATCATTTCACTCGCGCCGGAGGTCATCTGATTATGGTAAAATTTCACGTTAAAAAAGGCGACCAGGTCACGGTCATTTCCGGTAAGGAAAAAGGCAAGAGCGGCAAGATCATCGCCGTGCTGACTGAAAAGCAGCGCGTCGTGGTCGAAGGCTTGCAGATGATCAAGAAGCACACCAAAAAGAGCCAGTCGAACCCGAACGGCGCGATCGTTGAGCGCGAAGGTTCCATCCACATTTCGAATGTGAAAAAGGCCGAGGCGGCCGCCGCGTAAAATTTCACGGCCAAATCCGTGACCTGAAAAATGAAATCCCGACTTTACAAAAAATATACCGACGAAGTGGTGCCGGCCCTGAAGGCCAAGCACAACTTCAAGAACATTCATCAGATCCCCAAGCTCGCGAAGATTGTCGTGAACATGGGCATCAGCGCCTCGCTTGAAAAGGGCGCCATTGATGACGCCTCGAAGGATTTGATGATGATCACCGGCCGCAAGCCCGTCATCAGCAAGTCCAAGAAGGCGGTCGCCAGCTTCAAGCTCCGCGAAAACCAGCCCATCGGCTGCCGCGTGACGCTGCGCGGGGACGCGATGTTTGAATTTTTCGACCGGCTGGTCGCGGCCTCGCTGCCGCGCATCCGTGACTTCCGTGGTTTGTCGCCGCGCAAGTTTGACGGCCGGGGCAACTACACGTTCGGCGTCTCGGATCAGACGATTTTCCCGGAAATCGAACTGGACAAGATCAAGCGCGTGCAGGGCATGGATATCACGATGGTGACGACCGCGCCGAACGACGCGCTCGCGCTGGATCTGCTCAAGCAGATGGGTTTCCCCTTCTCCGAAAAATAATTTTTATGGCCAAGAAAGCATGGATTGAGCGGAACAACCGCAAAAAAGAAACGGTCAAGAAATACGCCGCGATCCGCGCCGAATTGAAGGCGAAACGCGATTACGTGGGCCTGTCGAAGCTGCCGAAGGACGCGAGTCCGACGCGCGTGGTGAACCGCTGCGCGATGAGCGGCCGCCGCCGTGGCTATTGGCGCAAGTTTGGGGTTTCCCGTTTGACGTTCCGCGAGGCGGCGTTGAATGGTTTGATTCCCGGTGTGACGAAGGCGAGCTGGTAACAATTTGAACGTGCTGGCCGTCGGTTCCGCAATGATGCGGGCGCCGAAACGCAGGACGAAAGCTAAAAAATAAAATGAGCGATCCGATTTCCGATATGTTGACGCGCATCCGCAACGCGGGTAATGCGCAGTTGCCGGTGGTGAAGCTGCCCCATTCCAAGATCAAGGAAAGTGTGGCCAAGGTGCTGAAAGCCCAGGGTTACGTCGCCGACGTTTCGGTCGAGGGCGACACGAAGAAGACCCTCAAAATCGCCCTGAAGTTCAACGGCAAGAAAAGCGTGATCGAAGGCCTCAAGCGCGTCAGCTCTCCCGGTTTGCGCCGTTACGTTGGCGCGACGGAAATCCCCCGCGTCCGCGGCGGACTCGGCGTGGCGATCGTCTCGACCTCGGAAGGTTTGTTGACCGACCAGCAGGCGCGCCGGAAAAACCTCGGCGGAGAATTGCTCTGCTACATCTGGTAATAAATTTATGTCGCGTATTGGAAAACAACCGATTGCCATTCCCGCCAAGGTGAAGGTGGAAGTGAAGGGACAAAAAGTTTCTGTCGAAGGACCGAAAGGCAAGCTCGCTTGGGAATTGCCCTCGCGCACCAGCCTCAAGGTGGAAGGCGACAAGATTGTCGTGAGCCGCGCCGGTGAAGACGCGCAGTCCCGGGCGTTGCACGGCTTGAGCCGCGCGCTCGTCAACAACATGGTCAAGGGCGTGAGCGAAGGCTACGTCAAGAAACTGGAAATCCAGGGCGTCGGCTTCAAGGCCGCCGTGGCCGGCAAGGTTGTGAACCTTGCGCTCGGCTACTCGCACCCGATCAATTACAACATCCCCGACCAGATCAAGGTCACCGTCGAGGAAAACACCAAGCTGACCATCGAAGGCCCGGACAAGATGCTCGTCGGCAAGGTCGCCTCGGAAATCCGCGGCTTCTATCCGCCGGAACCTTACAAGGGCAAGGGTGTCCGTTACGCCGGCGAACACGTCCAGCGCAAGGAAGGCAAGACGGTCCAATAATAATTTTAGTTCACGGCCAAGACCGTGGACCCATTGAGATGAGAACTGAAAAAAAATTAAAGCTGAAGCAGTTGCGCCGTTACCGCATCCGCAAAAAAGTGAGCGGCACCTCTGAGCGTCCGCGCATGGCGGTGTGCTTCACCAGCCAGAACATCCACGTGCAGTTCATTGACGACGTTGTCGGCAAGACGCTGGCGGCGGCCTCCACCATCACCAAGGGCACGGCCAAGGGTGCCAAGCGTGAGCTGGGCGCGAATGTGACCGGGGCCAAGAAGCTCGGTGCGATTGCTGCGAAAGCCGCGATTGACAAGGGCATCTCGTCGGTCGTGTTCGACCGCGGCGGCACGCGTTACCACGGCAAGATCAAGGCGCTGGCCGATGCCGCGCGCGAAGCCGGGCTGAAATTTTAACCTGAACCGGAGAATTTATTGTGGCTGAAAACGAAAATATTCCAGTA
>Ga0265324_10000797_pt1 | contig 20664 bp, 14 predicted proteins | sample 41419metaG_FD_198634 | JGI IMG/M metagenome (GOLD analysis project Ga0265324, IMG submission 198634) | Rhizosphere microbial communities from Carex aquatilis grown in University of Washington, Seatle, WA, United States - 4-14-19 metaG | ecosystem: Host-associated > Plants > Roots > Rhizosphere...
TCATCAGGTTATCCAGCAACCCCAGCTGTGCGTTGGTCGTCGTTTGCATGTCTCTCTGACGTCGCTCCTCTCCCTGTGTTCAATCGAGTTTTGCAGAGGTCTCATTTTAAGAAATTAGTTGGGGGGGTGCCAGGTGTCGCTGCGCCTGGGCGGACGGCATGGAGGACAGGGACCGAATGGCCTGGGGATTTTCCAGGTCCCAGAACCCGCAGGCTGGAAAGCCCTGCGCTACGCCGGAAAAAGCGGTGGAAGAGCGGAATTTTCCGGAAATGGCCAAGCTCAAATTAGGGATAATTAGATATAATTAGGGAGGTTTTTTATTTCACAAGATGAAGGAGCAAGAAATGAAATTGAGCCACGACCCCAGCGTTTTGAAGGTTGAAACTTCTCCTGCCTTTACCTACGGTTGGATGTGCGGCCCAAAAGGATTTTTGCCGGATATCGTCAAACCAATCATATTTTTTCAATGAAACGCCTTCTGAAGATCAATCTCATCGCGGCGGCTTCCGCCCTCGTGCTGCTCACCCAATCGGGTTGCAATAAATCCGCCGGGGACGCTTCCGCCACCTCGAACACCATCAAGGTGGGTGAATTTGCCTCGTTGAATGGCAGCGAAGCTTCGTTCGGCCGCTCGTCGCACAACGGCACGCTGCTTGCCGTGGAACAGGTCAATGCCGCCGGCGGCGTGCTCGGCAAACAGATCGAATTGATCACCGAGGACGACCAGTCCAAGGACGGCGAATCCGCGACGGCGGTGAAAAAATTGATCTCGCGTGACAAGGTCGTCGCCATTCTCGGCGAAGTCGCCTCCGGCCGTTCGCTGGAAGCCGCGCCCATCTGCCAGGAATATAAAATCCCGCAGATCTCGCCGTCGTCGACCAATCCCAAAGTCACGCAGATGGGTGATTACATTTTTCGCGTGTGCTGGGAGGATAAATTCCAGGGCGGCGTGGTGATGGCGAAGTTTGCGTTGAACAGCCTCAAGGCCAAACGCGTCGCGTTGCTCACGGATGTGGGCTCGCCCTATAGTGCCGGCCTGGCGAGTTATTTCAAGGAAGGCTTCATCGCCGGGGGCGGCGAGATCGTGGCGGAACAAAAATTCACCAAGGATGACAAGGATTTCAAAGCGCAATTGACCGCGATAAAAAGCGCGAACCCGGATGCCATCGCGATTCCGGCCTACTACGGGCAAGTCACCTTGATCGCGTTGCAGGCGCGCGAACTAGGCATCACCGTTCCGTTGTTCGGCGGCGACGGCTGGGAAGCGCCGGAATTGATCGAGGGCCCGGGCGCGGCGGCGGCGCTGGATGGTTGCGCCTTCTCCACTCACTTCTCGCCGGAACAGGATTCGCCCAAGGCCAAACAATTTGTGGCTGATTACCAAAAGCGTTTCGGCGCCACGCCCGATGCCATGGGCGCGCTCGGTTATGATTCCGTGCTGGCGCTGGTGGATTCCATCAAGCGCGCCAATTCCACCGATGGTCCCAAGCTCCGCGATGCCATCGCCACGCTCAAAGACCTGGACGGCGCGACCGGCAAAACCACGCTCGACGCCAACCGCAACGCCCGCAAACCTGCGGTCATCATCGAAATTAAAGACGGCAAATTTGTTTACAAGGAGACGGTGAATCCGTAAGTCTGGCTCGTGTCAACGATGCGATGACTGAATTCCTGCAACAGTTGATCAACGGACTTTCGGTCGGTTCGATGTATGCGCTCATCGCGCTGGGCTACACCCTCGTCTACGGTGTGCTGCGTTTTATCAACTTCGCCCATTGCGATGTTTTCATGGTCGGCGCGTTCGTCGGTTTCTACGCGGGGCTGAACGTTCATCAAACCTCATGGGGCGGCGGCGTGTTGATCATGATCGCCGCCATGCTCGTTTGCGCCGCGCTTGGCATCGTTATTGAACGGCTGGCGTATCGTCCGTTGCGCGATCGCTCCAAACTTTCCGTGCTGATAACCGCCATCGGCGTTTCGTTGCTGCTGGAGAATGCCGGCCAACTGGTATTCGGTCCCAATCCGCAGCCGTTCCCGGAAATCTTTCCCTCGCGCACATTTGAGGTGGGTGGGCTAGTGATTTCGAGCAAGGACATCGTCGTGGTCATTGTCACTGCGTCATTGCTGGCGATCCTGCAATTCATCGTGTTGAAAACCAGGATCGGCACGGCCATGCGCGCGGTCTCGTTCAATTCGCAGGCGGCATCGCTCATGGGCATCAACCCGAACCTGATCATCAGCGTGACGTTCGGCGTTGGCTCTGCGCTGGCGGCGGCGGGCGGAATTTTATGGGCCTATAAATTTCCGAAGATCGACCCGCTCATGGGAATCGCGCCCGGTCTCACTGCATTCATCGCGGCGGTCATCGGCGGCATCGGCAATATTCCCGGCGCGGCGCTCGGCGGCCTGCTCATCGGCATCATCGAGACCTTTGTGAAAGGCAGCCGCTATTCCACGTGGACGGATGCCATCTCGTTCCTGTTCCTGATCCTCATCCTGCTGTTCCGCCCGGCGGGATTGCTCGGAAAACTGCAACCGGAGAAGGTCTGATGTTTACCCGCCCACGCACCTGGTTTCTGGTGACGCTCGCCGCGAGCGCGGTGCTGGGATATTTTCAAAACCAGATCGACCCCTACTTCGCCGACGTACTGACGCGGATCGGCATCAACATCACACTCGCGGTCAGCCTGAATCTCATCAACGGCCACACCGGACAATTCTCTCTCGGCCATGCGGGATTCATGGCCATCGGTGCTTACACTGCCGCCGCGCTGACGATGTTCGTGGGGCCAACTATTTTCCCCGCTTCGCCACCGCAAATCCTGTTGCTGCTTTGGTTTATGGCAGCGCTGTTCGCCGGGGGCGTGGTGGCCGCGGCTGCAGGATTGCTGGTTGGCGCACCGTCGTTGCGACTCAAGGGCGATTATCTCGCCATCGTCACACTCGGCTTTGGGCAGATCATCGCCGTCATCTTTCGCAACATCGAACCACTGGGCGGCGCGCTCGGTCTCAATGGCATTCCGGCCTACACCAATCTGTTTTGGGTGTTCGCCGCCGCGGCGCTCACCATTTATGTCATCACCGCGATGGTCAACAGCACCTACGGACGCGGCTTTATCGCCACGCACGACGACGAGGTCGCCGCCGAAGCGATGGGCATCAACACCACCCGTTGCAAGATTGTCGCGTTCGTCATCGGTGCGTTTTTTGCCGGTATTGCGGGCGGGCTCTACGGTCATTTCACGTTGACCATCAATCCCAAGGGGTTTGATTTCTCGCGCAGCATCGAGATCGTCGTCATGGTCATCGCCGGCGGCATGGGTAATACCGTGGGCGTCATCCTGGCGGCGGTGCTGCTGACATTGTTGCCGGAAGGCTTGCGCCAGCTCTCGGGTGTTTCGCCCTCCTTGCATTGGATCAGTGAATCGCGTCCGCTCCTTTATTCCATCCTGCTCATCGGGCTCATGCTGTTGCGGCCGCAGGGGCTTTTTAGTTTTCGTAGATCCGCGCGGGTCAAAGTATGAGCGCCACCCTCCTACAACTCGACCACGTCTCCATCCGCTTCGGTGGATTGTCGGCGGTGTCGGATTTGGATTTGGAGATCGGCGATAATGAACTCGTCGGTCTCATCGGGCCGAATGGCGCAGGCAAAACCACGGCATTCAATCTCATCACTGCCGTCTATCAGCCGACGGAGGGCGCAATTTTTTTTCGGGGCCAGCCCACCAAACACCTCAAGCCGAACCAACTGACCAAACACGGTATCGCGCGCACGTTCCAGAATATCCGGCTCTTCCCAAGCATGACGGTGTTTGACAACGTCCGTGCCGCCACGCAATTGCATCGTGCCCACGGCATCCGCGACGCGATCTGGCGCGGAAAATCTTTTCGGCACGGCGAACAAAAGGTCGAGGCGCAGGTCATGGAGTTGTTGGGCATCTTCGGCCTGGAGCGATATCGCGATGAGCCGGCAACCCGCCTGCCCTACGGGGAACAACGCCAGCTCGAGATTATCCGCGCCCTGGCCACGCATCCGCGCCTGTTGTTGCTCGATGAACCCGCCGCCGGGATGAATCCGACAGAAAAGGTCGATCTCATGCGGCTCATCCAGTTCATCAAAGACAAATACCAGATTTCTGTGCTGCTCGTGGAGCATGACATGCAAGTGGTGATGGGCATTTGTCAGCGCATCGCCGTGCTTGATTACGGCATTAAGATCGCCGAAGGAACACCGGCGGAAATACGGGCAGATCCAAAAGTCATCGCTGCCTATCTGGGAGAAGAACCAAAAAGTGTTGGAAATTAAGAATCTGAGTGTCAGCTACGGCGCGATCATCGCGCTGCACGGGATTTCGTTGTCCGTGAAATCCGGCAGCATCGTCACGCTCATCGGCAGCAATGGCGCGGGCAAGAGCACCACGCTTCGCACGGTCTCCGGACTGCTCGCGCCAAAGTCCGGCGAAATTCTTTACGATGGCCAAGATATTGTGGGCTTGCCGGCGCACACGATTGTCGGGCGCGGATTGTCGCAGGTGCCGGAAGGCCGCATGGTTTTTGCGAACCTGACGGTGATGGAAAATCTGAAGATGGGCGCGTACCTGCAAAGCGACCAAGCCGCCATTGCCGCTGAACTGGAAGAGGTTTTGATCCTCTTCCCCCGATTGAAAGAACGTGCAGGCCAAAATGCCGGCACGCTTTCCGGCGGCGAACAACAAATGCTCGCCATCGGCCGGGCGCTGATGAGCAAGCCCAAATTCCTGATGCTCGATGAACCGTCGCTCGGACTGGCGCCGTTGCTGGTAAAAACCATTTTCGAAAAAATAGTCGAGATCAACCGGAAGGGCATCACCATTTTGTTGGTGGAACAGAATGCCAAACTCGCGCTGGAGATTTCGCATTTTGGTTACGTCCTTGAAACCGGCCGAATCATTTTGCAGGACAACTCAGTAGCCCTTCGTGAAAACCCGATGGTCAAGCGCGCGTATCTGGGCGGTTAACTCACAACCATTTCCGGATCTTGTCCTGATATTTGTTGTAGAGAAATCCAAGCGCCATGAGGACGACACCCAACGCCATGAACGTGAGCACGCGATAGATGGTTTCCTGTTTCCAGACATCGAAGACCACCACGCGTCCCAGCGCGGCGGCGAGAATGCCAAGACCGGTCCACCGATAGACCCGTTCGGTGAGCAGCATGCCGGCAGCGAATAACACGAACGCCAGCACGGACCAGCTCGCGGTCAGATAAAAACCGCTCTGACTCTGCATCACCCAGCACGAAACATAACGCCACAACGTCACGCTCCCGACGACAATCTTCACGGCATCGATGTTCTCAGCTGCGGCGAAACGTTTTGGCGAACGGCGGTCCAGTTGTTGTTGGACCAAGAGCAGGAGCACCGGCAGAAGATTGACCAGCTTCAGCCATTCATCCGCCGGCGAAAGCCACAATTTGCCGAACGCCGCCGCCAGAACCGCCAAGCCGGTCCAGTGATAGACCCGTTCCTTCAGGAGGAAGCCAGCGATAAAGAAAATCAGAGCGAGCACGGACCAACTGGCCGGGAAATACGAGCTGTATTGCTCCGGGGTGACCTGCATGACCCAGCAGGACGCGTAACGCCAGAGCATCAGGCAACCGACGATGATGGTGGCGGCGTGGAATTGTTCCTGCGGCGGATACCGGGCGGGAAGGCGCCGGGCGACCTGTTGCTGGGCCAACAAAACGAGCAAACCGGCCAGGTTGGGCAGATACAACAGGTCGTCGGTACCCAGGGCCCACAGGTTGGCGATGCCGGCGATGGAATAGACGGCGCCGAACATGATGGCTTCGACATTGCGACGCCAGCCGGCAAAGGCGAACACGAGCGCCCCGAGCGTCATGAACACCCAGACACGTTCGTGCTCGGGAACATATTTTTCCACCCAGCCGAGCGACATGCAGAGCGCAGACCAGCGATAAACCAAGGCGATCTGCAGGAGCGGGTCACGAACTGTTGCCGTGCTATCCGGTTTGGCGGCGAACCAGCGCAAGGTGGCGAAAGAAAGGAGTCCCAGCGCGGCGACCGGCGCGAGTGGGAAATACCAAAGCGGTTTGCCGTCGGCAAGTTGCAGGAAGAATTGGACGATGCTGACGGCCAGAAAAAATTGGCCGCAAATGGCCAGTGCCCACGACCGCGTGAACACGCCGTAAGCGGTGACCCCGATCGCCAGCAGGCTGGTCAACGCGAGCCAATCCGGCGCGCCGGTAAGCGGTTGGAGCCAGAAATAAACGACGCCCACAACGGCTGCGGAGTAGATGGCCTGGCAGCCGGTGCTGAAGGCTTTTTCAACGACCAGCACCTTTTGGTGCTGCCACCAGTGGCTCAGTCCAAGGGTGATGCCGATGAGCAGGGCGGGATTCCACCAGGGCACGTCGACAGGATCGAGGAAATGGTTGGCGACCCAGCAACCCTGCGCGGCGGCGATGAGCAATTGAGCGAGCAGGGTGAGTTCGCGGACGCGCAACGCATAAATTGACAGCGTGAGAACCAAGGCTTCGATGGCGAGCGCGAGCGGGAAGATCTCGCGATGTGTGTTGAGCCAGGTCGCCCCGGCCCAGGCGAGGATGGCGAGGAGGGAGAAGTAGGTTGGTTCCGCGCGCATGGGCGTGGTGACGTCCTTTTGTTTGCGATGCGCCCAGACGGCGTTGAAAGCGAGCATCGCACCGAGGCCGGCGCCGACCCAAATGCCCTTGGGATCGAAACGCTCCAGGTCGACGGCCGACCAGCCCACGGCCATGGCGGCACAGGCGTAGGCAAAAAGCCGCATGATGAGGCTGCCGCGTTGCGTGGCGAGCACATAGAGCACGACGCTTTCGGCCCCCAGCAAGAGGCCGAGTTTGAATCCGGAATATTTAGTGATGAAACCGATGGTGACCAGCAGCAGGCCCTGCGTGAGATACGCGTTTTTGACTGAAGGCTCCGCGGGATGGACGCGCCGGGCGAGCGCGGTGAGAATCAATAAAGCCGCGCCATAGCCGAGGGCGAATTCCCAGAATTTGCCGGTGCGCACCTCGAACATCGTGAGGATGAATAAAGTGAAGAACGCACCATTATTGAGTGTGAGGAACGCGGCGCGATTGGTGCCGGATAGATTTTTGTGTTGGGAGAGGAACCCGGCCACGGTGAACATCACCCAGTACGCGCCGAGGAAATAAGCGCCGAACCACAGGCCTTCGTCAGGGTTGGCCCAGTGCCATTCGCCGTGATGGAAGAAACGCCAGAAGGCATAACTCGCATAGCTGCCGACCAGGGTGGCGACCGTGAGGCCGGCCCAGCGGTTGCGAACCAGGAAGATGACCGCGACCAGGGTGAGGATGAGATTGGAATAAAGCGTAAAGCCGCCGACCGTGGTGATGACCGAGGCATAGTAGGCGAGCACGACGGCGAAGAGGGCAAGTACTTCGGATTTTTTGCGGTCGGCGATCCATACAATGAATCCGGCCCAACCAACCAGCAGGGCGCCGTCCATGAGCGCGCTTGGAATCACGCACAATGTCGGAATGATGTGCGCGAAATACGTAGTAAAATAGACGAGGGCGAGGCCGCCCGCAAAAACGACCTGCGCCCAGTTCCGCAAGGCTTCCTTGGTTTCTTTGCGCTGCCACCACGCGCCAACGCCGAGGATCGTAAAGCTGGCGAGGTAGAGCAGGCCGATCTTTCCGCCGGGGCCAAGTTTCCCGATGAAATTGTGATAGGCGTAGTTGCCGAAGAAGACCACGCCCGTGAGCAGCATCACGATGCCGATGCGCACCAGCCAATAGGTGCCCAGCCGCATCTCGAATGAACCTTTCCCTGGCGGTGCCGCCAGGGTGCTGGGAATCGGTGCAGGTTCCTCAGTTTTGAACGCGGGTTGCGTTTCAGCGACGAACGGCGGTACGGGAATGGAAGCCGGCTCGCTAATGAGCGGAGGCGTGGTGGCTGGCGCTGGCTCCTGGCTTTTGAATGCTGGTTGCGGTTCGGCGATTGGCGGCGGAATCAGAACGGGAACTGGTTCACTGATGGGCGGAGGCGGTTCCACAGGTTTGGGGACCTCCGGTGGTGGTGGAATTACCGCTTCCCGCGATACCACAAATTCCTGCGGCGTGGGTTTTTTTATGTGCAACGCCATCACGGGCGGTTCGGGAGCAGGCGCTGGCTTTTGCTCCGGTGCGACCGGTTTGATTGGCGGCTGCGTAACCGACTCCCGTTTCAACCTGTAAAGGGCTGCATCCAGTTGGTCGATGCGCGCCTGCAGTTCAGAAATGCGGCGACCATCTTGTACCACACGCGAGATAAGCCAGAGGAGCGCGATGAACGCCCCCAAAACAACCACCATCGCCAACAATATGACGCCCGCAATATCCATAATCACCTCTGCGGAGAAACGGCTTGGTTGAACGCAGTGTTTAACCTCGCTTACTGTGTAGCAAGCGGAAAACAGCCCATTCGAGCGACGTCCACTCACCATCTATTGCCTCGTGGCGTTGACTTGCGTGTTGGCTTTGCTACCGTCGCCGCGCTCATGGATCTCAGTTTTTCAACGATCAGCGAGGCCAAACTGGGCTGGGGTGTCACCCTGCTCATCGCCTCGCTGCGCCGCGCCGGTCTGCAGAACCGCGTGGAGATCTTTTCCACGGATGAAGCGCCGGAACTGGAACGTTCGCTCGCGCAATTCGGCAACGTGAAGATGCGCCTGCTGGATACTTCCAAAGACCCGCGCAATCCCTGCCTGCGGAAACCCGAGACGTTGCTCGCGCTGGAGACTGAATACATCGGCTGGTTCGACAATGATTGCATGGTCATCGGCGACATCGGGAAGTATTACATGCCGCTGAATGGTGAATTTCAGATACGCATGCGCGGGCTGGAGGAAAACGCGTGGGTGTTTGAGCGCTATTACGAACCCGGCGAGAAGCGCGGCCCCACGCCCCAGAAGATCCTGAAGGAATGGCAGGCCGATGTGGGTGAACGCACCGAACCGCGCGTGCTGACCAAATGCCTCGCGAACAGCTTCATCCTGCACCGCAAACACCGGCCGTTCCTGGAGCATTGGCAGCGGCAGAACGACAAGATTTTTCCCAAGGAACGTTCCGTGGGCGTGGTGGACCGTGACCGGCCCGCCTATTTCATGACGGATGAATCGGTGTTGTCTTCCGTGCTGGCGTTTGCGAACGACATTCCGCCCATCTCGGAATATCGCTTCGATAAGGACCCGCAAAACTACGTCGCCCACTTTGCGTTGCGGCCCAAGCCCTGGGAACGCTGGCAGTGGCGTCTGTGGAAATACTACGACGAAGTGCAAAGCGTGCTCCGCTGGTGCGAAGAGCAGAAGATTGTGCTGCCGCCGTTGCCGCCATCATTCCAGCGCCGCAAGAAGCTGCTCTACGGCCTGATGTCGTTCTCAGAGAACAAAGCGCGCTTTGTCGCGCGCAAGGTTCGCGGGCGGAAGTAGTGGCGTGCCTTCTTAGAGATCGGCCCGGGAATTCACAAAATTCGGCCGGTCTGGTCTGCCGAACGGGTCATCACCCCGGTTCGACTGTCACCCGGAAGTTGGATGTTTGATCGCCATTGCGGACGGAAAGTTTAACAGAAGTTCACCACGTTTCACATGGCAAACGGGGGGAACGGAGTGAGGGAAAATGCTGGCTGGCTGGATTGATTCTCGTTTGTGTCGATACTGAGGGCTTTTCCCTCTTCAAAACATCTAGTAAACGAATATGTTTTTAGGCAGATTTTACTACTGCAGGAATGTACGATTCAAAGCCAATCATCTTGGAATCCTTTCAGATCGCGTTGCGGGAAGCCATTGCAATACGAAATGAAAAGTCTGCGGAGATGTACATTGGGGCTCTTCACGCATTAACGAATAGTGATAATCCAGAGCGCATGTCTCAGTGCGCCCAATCGGTTCGCGAAATGATAAGTAGACTTACATTTGTCAAAGATGACGCTAATCTGGGATCGAAAGTAAAGGGCCTAAAAGAGGAGTGGGAGAAGCATAAGAATAGAAAAGCTTGCCCAAAAATCTCAGGTGCGTTTTCGTTTGAGTTGGAAATTTTTTTTCGATGGGTTGACCAAAGCAGGCCATCTATCAGAGTCCAAGCTGAAAAGGTTATTAATTTTTTGGACCCAATGGCTGCAGAATTACCGACAGATATTCAAAATGAAAAAGTGAGCAAGTGGCTGAACTTTAGAAAATTTTTTGAAGATGTAGCGCACCACAATAGATATCCGGACGAGAAGGATTTTAAGGAAACCTTTAGAGATTTTGAACTTTTCTTCCTCGATTTGCTGAGACCTAAAACGACTGAGAGTATTTCAAAGATTGAGCAATTGATAAAAGAGGGGGAAGCCAATGCCTAGCGAGGAAATCGTAAGGAAGATTAAGAAGGAAATTCGCAGCAAGGCGGATTATGTGTTCTTTTTTGATAGCCTTAAATCAGCCTCTTGGGTGACACCTTTGGCAAAGGAAAAATTTTTCAAATCGCCCCCCCGCGGCGAAAGATCGGACGCTGGAACTCATTTCCCTTCTTGGCCTGAGTCACAATTCTTAGTTCGCATTGTAAGTCAGGCGCCTGACCTTGTTGTAAAGATTGCACTCAAGATTCCTGACACTGAGAATCCACAGGTCCATCAGGATATTCTAGCCATCGCCCTCCAAGTTCCGCCAGCAACGGCAAAAATGCTTTCTTTCAAAATTGAGAAGATTATAGAAAGCCCGTTTAACCGGAGGAATTATCCAGCTTTGGGCCAATACGTTTCTCATCTTGCCAAAGGCGGTGAAATAAAACCTGCTCTTAGAATCGCGAGAAAACTATTAGCATTCAGACCAGATCCAGAAGAAAAGGAAAAGATCATTCGGTCTAAAAAGAGTAACGACGAATCCCTGTTCGTAAGATTGGAACCCCAGCCGAAAAGTGATCCTTATGCATATCAAGAAATATTGAAGACGAACGTTCCCGATTTGGCAAAAGTCGCCCCTGTTGAAAGCGTCAGGCTCATGTCCTTCGTTCTCGATGAAGCCATACGCATGAGCACGATTGACCCGAAGAACGCAGGAAATCAGGATTGGTCATTTATATGGTATCCGTCTTTTGATAGTGTCCCACATGGAATTCATCATGGCTTAAAACCTTTAATTGCTGCCTCTTTAGCAACTGTGCTTGATTCGGCGTTGAGTCAAAATAAGAAATTATATTTCCAGATTGAAAAGATACTGAGTTCCTTTAAATGGCGCGTTTTCGACCGAATGCTAATGCGAGCTAGTTGCGTAAGTGCTAAGCAAGCAAAATTCCGTCTCAGGAAATATATTCTTAATTTAGGCAAATTCGATGGATTTGATTTTTCTCATGAATACCTGATTTTGGTGAGAGACCATTTTGGTCTCCTTTCGAAAAATGAACAGCGAAAAATTATCCGTTACATTCTTCGGGGGCCCGACCTTACAAAATACAAAAGAGATTTGAAGGCATGGAAAGGCGACACAAAGAAAGCTGAAGTGGCGCATTTCGCTCGCAGGTGGAAAGTACTGCGTTTGTTTCCAATCAAGGCGTATTTGAACTCTAAAGAAACAGGCGATTATAAGGAATTGATTAAGAATGCGACTGAACCCACGGAAGCAGACTATGTCCATTCCCATGGATCATTCACAAGTGCTTGGGGCCCTCACAGCCCAAAAACCCAAGAGGAGTTGAGCGAAGAAGATCCGCGATCGGTTGCCGATTATTTGAGAACATGTCAATTCGTCAAAGGTTTCAATCAGCCGAGTCCGGAGGGTTTGGCCAGAGCGCTTCAAGCAGCAGTAAAAAATCAGGCGAAGAAATATTCAAAAGTTGCAGACGTCTTCGAAGGCCTTGAACCCCATTACGTTCGAGGCCTGATCTCAGGACTTCAAGCCGCTGTAAAAGAGGGCCAACCGATTGATTGGTCTTCAGCTTTGAAATTGTGTTTATGGGTGGTTCGGCAATCCGTAACGATTCCGGGAAAAAAAGAGCAGGGGTGGGATTGGAACTTGGGTGATCCAAGTTGGAAAGCGGCCAGAAAGGAGGTCGCGGGGCTTATTGGGCATGGTTCGTGGGCAGGTGCTGCAGAAATACCGTTTGCGCTACGGGGAAAGGTGTTTGAAATTCTCTCTGTTCTTACCGATGATAAGGATCCCACCGCCACATTTGAGCAAAGAAGCACTTGGGCCGATGAGCCAGCAACCCTTTCAATCAATACAGTTCGAGGTGAGGCCATGCATTCCTTGATAGCTCATGCAATTTGGGTTCACCGACATCTCTCACTGAAAGAACCTAAAACAGTGAACATTAGCCAAATGTCTGAAGTAAAAAATATCCTTGAACAAAAATTGGATATCAAAGTTGAAGCAACGTATGCAATTCGGAGCGTGTATGGTCAATTTTTCCGTCACCTATGTCACATCGACGTTGATTGGGTTAATCAGAACCTAAAATTAATTTTTCCCACATCGAATGAAAAAGAAAAATACCGGACTGTTGCCTGGAACACATACGTTACTTTCAATCCGGCGACTCCCTTTAGCTTCCGAATCCTTTCGGGTGAATATAAAAACGCTGTTGCCAATTTGAAGCATAGATCAAATAAGAATAATAGTCTTGGTGATCCGGATAAATACCTCGCTGAACATCTAATAACTTTGTATTGGTCTGGTGTAATTGGCTTTGATGGCGCCGACAGTCTTATGTCACAATTCTACAAAAAGGCTGACCCATCTCTTCGCATTCATATTGTGGATTTCGTTGGTCGAGCTCTCAAAAATGAAAAAAGAGCTTTACCGTCGGAGGTTAAAGATCGGCTTATATCGTTTTGGGGGATTAGGCTCCGCGAAGCGAGACAAAATTTCAGCAATGACATTGGAAAGGAGATTCAATGTTTCGCGTGGTGGCTAGAATCTGAAAAGTTCAACCTCACCTGGTCGCTCGCACAAACTGAAAACATCTTGAGACTCTGTGACAAGATCGAACACGAATATGTTTTTCTCGAAGCATTATCTAAATTCAGTGACATACTGCCCTTGGAAAGTGTCCAGTGCTTATTAATTATAATTACCAAATTGGGCGTCGACCAATTGTTCATGTTGGACCACGATAAAATAGTTGCTATTTTAAAGGCCGCTTTTGCCAGTCGAAATGAAAGGGCTGTTCAAATAGCCAAAGACGTTCAAAATCTCCTTGTAGCCCGTGGCCACTTCAGATTTAGGATGATAAGCTAAGAATGTTATTAGTATAACGATTTACCTCTATAGGTCTCAAAGATGATAGCAAGAAATGAAAAATGGTCTGGTTCAATGTGAACCAGACCAAAAACGAAGGGGAATTGAACCCCTATAAACCCAGTTTGAGAAACCGGTGCTCTATCCATTTGAGCTATCGTCGCAAATATATATTATCAGAACAGAGACGTTTATCAACTTTTTATATTAGATTCAAAACTGCACCCACTATCTGAATTTTCCCAATGCTTCGAAAAGGGGCCGGTTCATAAATATCTAGCTTAACGATCCGACTCGTTTCAACCTCATCACCGCTTCCTCCGCCTTCCGCGATTCCGCCAAATCCACCTCAAACTCCGCTACCAAGTCGCGTTGAAGAGTGAAACGGGGCGGCAGCGTGGCAAATGATTTAAACCTTTAGTGTATATCGGCATTGCGGGAAGCGGGAGCAGCCCCAGAATTCGTTGTATCCGCAGCGGAGGACCATGGGGGCTTCGCATTTGGGGCAATACTTGGTGCGGTCGTTGAGAGACTGTTGGAATTCGGGGTCAAGCTCGGCCCTGGTATTGCGAATGGCCAGGCCGGTGAAAGCCTCGGTGAAGTGGGTAACGCCGCCAATCGCCAGTGCGAGCAGTACAACTCCGATGATTACAAGTTTCGCAATGGCTTCAAACAGATCGGGGAATTTGTCCTGGCGTCGGCGGGCCATGGGCGGAGGTTATCGAATCACGACAATGGTCCTAGACGATTGTTGGGCTCAGAATTGGGGAGGGGATTGGAAGGGTGACCGCCTAAAGGCGGAACTCCATACGGGAATGCATGCGAATAATATTTGACAAAGTTTGACTATTGTGATAAATTGGGGTAGTTCTTTGACAATTATGGGAAAGTGATTGGTTAATCAGTTAAATTGGTAACTGGGTTAAAGGGGTGAATCGGATTCGGGGCTGAGCACGAATTTAAGTAAATTTAGATAAATTTAGGCTCTTTTTTTATTTGAGGGATCGGGCGGATGGTTGTAATGCAGACATTCTTGTCTGCGGGTTCGGGCGACTTTCCAGTCGCCAGTGGATGTGAACACGGAACAGGAATGTTCCGTCAACCCGCAGGCTGGAAAGCCCGCGCTACGAGAGCCAGGCACGAATTTACGCAAATCCGTGTTTTTTGTGAAAGCTACTCGAAATCAAGTGTTTATGCAAAAACGGCCACAGGCAACACCAGCCAACTAAAGGATGTTTCAATTGGGAAAGTGACAGGTGGCGGGTGACGAGTGGCAAGATGGGGAACCGCCTAAAGGCGGAACTCCGTACGAAGAAACTGGACCGTTTTCGACCGATTCCGACTGATTCCGACCACTTTGTGTGGGTGGGGAACGGAAAGGTTTTGGGCGAGACGCCCAAACCACCCGCGGGACGCAGGTGCTACACGATGGTAAGCTGCGTCATACTGAATACTGAATCTGACTGATTCCGACTGGTTTAAGGTATTTTAAGGAAAAAGGTGGGGGGGCCGCAAGGCTAAAGGCTGAAGGCTAAAGGCTAAAGGGTAAAATGGGGAACGGATTGTCGGTAGGCTCGCCCCACCATTGGCGGAGAAGTTTCGTCCCGCTTTGCGGAATGGGTTCGAGTTTCGGGTTGGGAACGGCGCGCAGAGGACTGCACGCCCTACCTCGGCCGGGCTGAAGGCTAAAGGCTAAAGGCTGAAGGCTGAAGGCTGAAGACTAAAATTGGGGACCGGCGCTCAGAGGTCAGCGCGCGAATTCACAAAGTTTGTCCCGAACTGCCACGTCACTCGCTGTGACGGGATGACACACCGCCTGCGCCAAAATTTTCCAATCCGTCCTGCGCTGGTTTTTCGCAGAAGCTTCCAAAGCCTTGATTTTATTGGCTTTTCCGCCGACAACCCCTGTGGCACTGCCAAAGCTATTTATTACCTCGCAGGTTGAAATCACAAACGAAAGGTACAAAATGAAATTAGCACGATGGTATAAACCAGAGGTCGCGACCTTCGGCCGGCTGGCCGATTTGCGCGAAGAAATTGATCGATTGTTCGAATCCCCTCTATCCGGCCTGGCCCGAACGAGCCAGTGGTTGAGCGGTTGGAATCCGGCGCTGGACGTACGTGAAGACAAAGACAACTTCATGGTGACAGTCGAATTACCCGGAATGAAAAAGGAAGACATCCAGGTATCGCTGCATGACGGCGCGTTGAGCATCTCCGGCGAACGCAAAAGCGAAACCGAACACAGGGGCGCCGAGGTCTATCGTTCCGAACGATACTTTGGCCAGTTCCAACGTTCCGTCACGCTGCCCACGGCTGTGGCTGCGGATAAAATCCGCGCACAGTACAAGGACGGCGTCCTAACCGTCACGCTTCCCAAATCCGAGGAAGCCAAGCCCAAACAAATCGATATCAACGTCCATTAAACCAAACCGCCGGCGGAATCACCGCCGGCCTCCCAAAACCAAAATATGAACGCAACATTGCAAAACGAAAATCACACGGAAGCGCGTCCGGTTCCGCAGGAATACATCACGCCGGAGGTCAACATCTTCGCGACCAAAGACGGCTACGTCCTGGAAGCTGAGATGCCCGGCGTGGGCAAAGACGGCCTGGAAGTGACGGTCGAGGACCGTGAACTAACCATTGTGGGACATCGAACGGCGCAAACGCTGCAAGGCGAACCTCTGTTCTGCGAATGTCCCACCGCCGATTTCCGGAGAGTGTTCGAACTCGACCCGGCGATCGACACTGGCAGGATCAATGCGCGGATCAATCAGGGTCTGCTGACGCTCACCCTGCCAAAATCCGAAGCAGTCAAGCCACGAAAAATCACCGTTGACTGAAAAGCCGGCGGACTGCGCGAACCCGTGACTTCGAAAGGGGTCACGGGAATTTTTATATCCAGAACTTCAATTGCTCCGTAGACGGAAAAACCCCTGCGGGGCAGTCATGGCGTTGGTGAAGGGGGACGTTGCGCCGGGAACATCGACGAAGGAACTCACGAGGTTGGTGGCGCGTTGCAACGTAAAGGCACCGGCCCAGGAAAGGATCAGGTTTTTCCCGTGGGTAACAACGGCGGGCGTGGGCGGCACGACGATGATGCCGGCAAAGAGTGCGATTTGATTGTGGTAAGCCGGCGCCGTGAAGTTATCGAAGATTGTTTCGCGGTCTGTGTCGGTAGCCCCGCCGGTCACCGAGACGGTCATGCCGATGATCTGGTTGTTGGTATTCATAACCAGAGAGCCGGAATCACCCGAGTTCGCTGCACCGTTCAAAGTAGGTTCGCCGACAGGAGACATGGTGATACCAAGGTAATTTGAATCTGGTTCGACATCCTCAGGGACCCAGGTCACCAGATTCCCGCGAAAACCCATGGGGTCGCCCGTTTGGGATAAAAAATCATTCGTGGTGCTGGGGTAGCCATAGCCGAGGGAAGTGGCGACGCCGGTGATTGGATTGCCGCTTCCAGGATAAGGGATTGAATTCGTCGGCGCCAATGGGTGAACCCAATTGTCCGGAACCACAGTCGTACTGCTGTAAATGGCCACATCGCCCGGAGTGCCATCCGGCTGGTCTGGATCCCAATATGGGGATTGATATTCCAACTGGAGATTGGTCAACACCAGGCCGTCCTGGTCGTTGAAATTTTTATTTCCGGCCAGCGTCACACTTTGGCCGGGGTAAGCGGAAACGTGCATGGGCATGGCGATGTAGGTCTTCAATACCTTGCCGGTCGAATCCTTTTTAATGCCGATGACAAAACCGGAAACATCGTAGTCGAACGGAGGATCGATTCCTTCCGGATCGGTGAAGGTTCCCTGGACCCAAAGCACGCCGGGTGTGTTGGAGGCCAGCGTGTAAGATGCACCCAGTTGCGAAGGGACCAAAACCTCACATGCACGCGCCGATACAGCCGAAAATGCCAGCATCGCCAGCACGATCGCTACGGCACTGAATACAGGGCCAGCAGGTATTCGATGGCAGTGTGGACACTTCATGGCGGCACAATATAATGGTGGGCCTGCTCGGACTCGAACCGAGAACCAAAGCATTATGAGTGCTCTGCTCTAACCATTGAGCTACAGGCCCATTGATTCCTTGAAGGGAAGTTTCGTCAGGAAAGAAACCGCGAACAAGCCAATTTCACGCGTCGTTGAGATGTTCCTCATTTTACGGAATGCTCTCACTTCGGCGAAGGACTGATACCGCGACTAAATAATCACCGCCCCGGAAACAGGGTATTATCACAAAACTACCCGCATTAAGACCTCGTAATGCGGGTAATTTATAAAAAAATCATGGATTTGTCGAGCACATCCTGATCGGGGAACTTCTGTTTAATCGGGGTGTATTGGCGAATTAAAAAATAACCCACCGCAAACATGAGAGTCGCCAAGGCGCCGGATTCAGCGCGCGTCGGGGTTTTCCACTTCGAGGAAACCGTGCAATTGCCGGATACGCGTCGGGTGGCGCATCTTACGGAGGGCCTTGGCTTCGATCTGGCGGATGCGTTCGCGGGTGACGCGGAAGTCGCGCCCCACTTCTTCCAACGTGCGCGGACAGCCATCCACCAGGCCAAATCGTTGTTCCAGCACGCGCCGTTCGCGCTCGGTGAGGCTGCACAACACATCGCTCAATTTATCCTTGAGCAGGCTGAAACTCGTCATCTCGGAGGGGTTTTCCGTGGACTTGTCTTCAATGAAATCGCCGAAGCTCGTTTCTTCACCGTCACCTACGGGGGATTGAAGGGAGATGGGTTGTTGCGCCATCTTGAGAATCGCGCGCACGCGGTCCACCGGCATCTGCATTTCGTCGGCCAGTTCCTCGGCGGTGGGTTCGCGGCCAAAATCCTGGATCAACCGCTTCTGCATGCGCATCAGCTTGTTGATGACTTCGATCATGTGCACCGGGATGCGGATGGTGCGCGCCTGGTCGGCGATGCTACGCGTGATGGCCTGGCGGATCCACCAAGTCGCATAGGTCGAAAATTTGTAGCCGCGACGGTATTCAAATTTTTCCACGGCCTTCATCAGGCCCATGTTGCCTTCCTGGATGAGGTCGAGGAACGACAGGCCGCGGTTCGTGTATTTTTTGGCGATGGAGATGACCAGACGCAGGTTGGCCTCCACCATCTCCGTCTTGGCCTGGTGCGCCTTGCCCGCGAAGCGCTGCAGTGATTGATGCGCCTCCAGATAATCCTCGCAGGACATGCGGATAAAATCCTCCAGCGACCGGAGCTTTTGCTGTTCGGCCTGCACCAGCGCGTTGCGTTGCGGCGATTCGTGCTGCCGTTCGAGGTTCTCGATGGTGCGGCAGCTTAACTGGATCTTGTCGTGGATGTTTTCCGCGACCAGCGCCATCTCCTCGATGACATGCTGCTTGAAACAAAATTTTTCGTAATGGCTCTGGAGTTTCTGGTCCACCTTGCGGAACGCCTCCCAGAGTTTCGCGCTGCTGCCGTTCTTTTTTGCATCACGGAGGCCGGCGTATTGCTCATCCAGTTGGCGATCGAGTTCCACCACGTGCTTAACCGCTTTGCGCAACGTACGCAGATGCGAATCGCGGCAATCCACCTTGTTGTCCATGATGACGCGGTCGAAGCGCTCTTTGGGCGGCTCGCACAATAATTTTTCCGCGATGGCGACGTGTTCCTTGGCGGCGAAACCCAGGTTGTAGATGACTTTTTTGATCTCGTTCTCGGCGTCTTCGATTCGTTTGGAGATTTCCACTTCCTGCTCGCGGGTAAGCAGCGGGACCTGGCCCATCTGCTTGAGATACATCCGCACCGGGTCGTCCAAAATATCCAGCCGTGATTTATCGTCTTCTTCCTCCACTTCCGCCTGCTTGATGCGGTCCACTTCCGCCTGGTCCACGATGTCCACTTCCAGGCTGCGCAGCTTGATGTAGATCTCGTCGAGTTGGTCGGCGGAGATCGTGTCGGGAAACGCCTCGCTGATGTCGCTGTAGGTGAGATAACCCTGTTCCTGCGCCAGCCGGACAAGTTCTTTTATCTTCTCAGCCATTTCCTGGTCCGTCCCGGTGGGGCTGATGATGTGGGTGGCGACGGCATCCGCAGCGGCGTCACCGTTCCCATTCGTTCCCCCGTTGGTGGGCTCATGCGGGGCGTCCGCCGCTTTGGCACTCGCTCCTCCGTGATGGGATGTGATGCTCTTTGCGGATTTGCGAGTCTTCGGCTTCGCCATAAAATTCTATTTCAACAACACTGCTGCTAAAAGTGGTATGGCAATATGGAAACGCATTCCCACTGAGTCAAGTGATGAAAGGAAAAAATCCTACGAAACAGTGCTGAATTATTTTACGTAGTTTTTCCGGCCACCGTGTTCGTTGGGCTGTTCGACGGCAGACTGTTGGTCCCGTTGATTCCGTTCAGCGGGCCGGCGGGCGGGTTGGTGGAGCCGAAAGAGATTCCGTATTTCTCTTTGATCTTCGCTTTTATCGGTTCAAACGCGCCGTAGTAGTTCAACAAACTGCAGAAGAAACACACGATGATGACGGTGAAGATCAGTTTTGGCCAGACACTGGCTTTTTCGGCAAAACGATCATCGCCCACCGCCTGCGTGCCCGGAGGCAATTTGGCTACTTGCGTGAGAGATTTGCCCAGCGGCACATTCACCTTCATGCGGCCGTTCACCGCCCAGCCATTGGCATCCAGGATCGGACCGAGATTGCGCTGCCGTAATTTCAACCACGCGATCAATATCGCCGGACCGCTGATGAGCAGCAGGAATCCCGCAAAAGCGATGCACATCTGCCAGAAGGGAAGTTTCAATACACCCGTGAGATAACCCGCGAAGGCGGCAAAGGCCGTCCCGATAGCGCCGACCGCGACGCCTAATGCCGCCACGGTGCCAACATCGATTTTTTTGGGCTCGATCGTGGTTGGAGCGGGAGCGGGGGCAGCGGTGGTTGTTGCCTGAAGATTCGCGGTGGCCGCCGCATCCGCCGCCGCTGCGCGTTTGGCCACCTGTTCCTCGATCATCCGCACGAGCTTTTTGTACGGAGACCAAAACGCTTCGCGGATGCTGATGGGGTTCTCGATGATCTTGGTGATGGTCGCGTCCCAATCAAGCCCTTTGCGGTCGTAAAAGATGCCGTTGCGACCGAGCATGAGGTTGTCCGCATCGCCATCGGTAAAGGCAGCGGCGATGGTCAATTTTCCCCCGGGCCGCGTGCACTCGCAGTAAACCAGATATGCCCGGGCGAGCCCGGCGAGTGCGGCGTGTTTGCCGGCATCGTCCACCCGCACACAGAGATCGCAGCTCCGGCCATCCAGATACAGCCGGCCGACCTGGAACACGGATTTACGTTTGCGACCGTAAAAATCCTGGAACGAAACGTAATTCAACAGCAGCTTGTGCAGGTCGCGATAATAGCGCGCGAGCTTTT
>Ga0265324_10000800_pt1 | contig 20629 bp, 25 predicted proteins | sample 41419metaG_FD_198634 | JGI IMG/M metagenome (GOLD analysis project Ga0265324, IMG submission 198634) | Rhizosphere microbial communities from Carex aquatilis grown in University of Washington, Seatle, WA, United States - 4-14-19 metaG | ecosystem: Host-associated > Plants > Roots > Rhizosphere...
CCGGCGAGTGAACCAGAGACGACCCAGGAGTCCGCCCCGCAGGCCGTCGCGTGACGGCCCACGACTGGAAGCGCCATTGCGGCGAACTCCTCCTTTGCCCGCAATGCGGCGAGGCATATCCCATCCTTCTTGGGCGCGATGTCACGGTCGACGTACGCGTGCATCCGATGGCGCGGAGGGGCGACAAGGCGAAGCTCAAGCCCACAGAACCGGAAGTCTCTGCGCTCTTCCACTTCAAGTGCCAGACCGCACTGGAGCTTAGGTTTGTACGGGAACGGAGGGTGGCATGAGCGCCTCCCAAGCATCCGCCTGCGGCGTCGCGGTCGGCATTCTTCTTGCCGCCGGATATGTGCGGATGGAGTCGCGGCGATGAGCGGACGTCCGTGGCGAAAGCGGCGCAACCTCACGCCGCGCCGCAAGGCGAAGCAATACCGTTCGTTCACGTTTCGCGGCGGACAGTACGGCACGATCCGCCTCAAGGTGATGCGGCGAAGCCAGCAGCTCGCGCTTCTCGCTGGCAAGGCCAAGGGGCTCGTCACGTTCGGCGTGCATGGGATCAACCGCTTCGAAGTCTGCGGAGTGTCCGACGACGACCTGACTGCGCCGATCGACCTCTTCTCGCCCGCCAACTGGCCGACCGTGACGTTTGAATGAGCGATGCGACATTCGACACCCAGGGATACGGCGAGTTCGTTCGTGCCGGCAGTCGTTGGTTTGACCCAGAGGGCAACCCAATTGACTCGATGCGCGTTGTGGCAATGCTTGACGCGGTGGAATATTACCGCGCCAGAGCCCGCGCGATCACTCCGCCGCCGCACGCGCAAACCGTTCTCGTCTCCGACCAGATGGTGGAACGGCTGGCGCTCGCACCTTCCGAGCCAGTGACAATCCAGATTCGGGCGTCGAAGCTCGGTGAGTGGATGGAGTTCGTTTGCACCGCGCACCATTGTCCGGAGAAGGCATGAACGGCAAAGGCTCATCGCCACGCCCGCTCTCGATCTCCCGTAAGGAGTTCGGTGAGCGATGGGACGCGATCTTTCGGAAGAAGCCGCGACCGCCGAAGAAGAAACCGCCCAAGTAGCTTTCGGCAGGACAACCGTTCGCACGACCCAGCGTTGCCGGCAGGCCCGGCGGTGCTGGGTCTTTTGCATAGGGGGGGGCATGAGCGGCGTCAGTGTGGCCATGAGCATGTCAGCTGACAACGTGGTCGGCTTCCTCACCCGGCTCGGCTCGGCGTTCCCTGCCGCGGCGGCGACTGCCCTCAACCGCACCGGTGAGATCGGGCTCGTCGGCCAAGCGCAGAAGGTCCAGGACGGGCGGATGCACATTCGCCAGCCGAAGTTCGACGTCCCGCCCACCATCATCCCCACCATGGGCCGTGCCACGCCGGGGAAGCTGCAGGCCGTGATCGCGTTCGCCTATGGGACAGACAACCCCGGATCGATCGGATCGAAGGCGGAGCGGGCACTCGAGCCGTATGGCGTGGCCCAGACCATCAGGGCACAGAACCCGATGCGCCCCTTCTTCGCCCCGACGACCGCACTCCGCTCCAGCGTGGATGCGCTGGTGAAGCGCAGCGCGTTCCCCGACAAGCTGATCGGCGACCTCGCCGGCGGCGGCCGCGCCGCGCGCGTGAAGATGACGCGCCGGAAGATCGCCCGGAAAGGCATGGGCGCGATCATGGAGTCGCTTGGCGTCATCGACAAAGCCTACCGCACCACGACGGGCAAGCAGGTCGCCAGCGCCTTCGTCCTCGGCGAAGCGGGGAAGAAGTACTTCGGCATCTGGGAGCGCGTCGGGCCGTCGCGTGACGCCATCGTCATGCTGTGGTATTACCTCGAACAGAAGAACGATCCGAAGCTGCTGGACTTCCAGGCAGACATCGAAGCCGTGCTCGCAGCGAACTGGCCGCAGCAAATGGGCGATGCGATGCAAGCCGCACTGGCCGGTGTCATCAGTTGAGTCCCATGTGGATCGCCGATCATGCCGGCTGTGATCGCGCGGAGGTTCGGCAACCATCGCGCAATGCAAGACTCCATGGCGGGGCGCGGGTCCCTTCAACATTACGTTTTGCGGGTCACGCCGACTGCGACACCGCACCCTTTTATGCAGTTTGTAAGTCGTTGTTGCGCTTGGGGTTGGAATTGACACCCCCTACGGGTATGCACTAATGGCCGCGCCGGCAGCCAAGACGGTCTCGCTTCAGGCGATCGCGGAGTTCTTCGGCGTCACCACTGAGGGCATCCGGCTCTGGCGCAAATCCGGCATGCCAAGCCGCACGTTCAAGGTCGGAAAGAAGGAACGGTTGGCGTTCGTCGTGGCCGAGTGCATCGAATGGCGGCGGCTGAAGGATCGCGAGGATTATGAATCGAAGAACGGGCCCAGCGAATCGGTGGAACGCACCCGGAAGCTGACAGCGGAGGCTGACCTCAAGGAGCTCGAGCTCGCGGAGAAGCGGGGTCGCATGGTGGACCTCTCGGTCCTCCGGGAAACAGTCGAGAAGGTGGCGGGTGGATTGGCCGCGGCGGTGGCCGGCCGGCTGAGCCGGTTCGAGCGAGATTATGTGGCCTGCGATTCGCCGGCCCGGGCGCGGCAGATTAACCAGGAGATCCAGACACAGTTGATGTCGGCGGCGCGCGAGTTTGGTGAATCGCTCCTTGCCGATGCGGACGCGGCGGAAAACGGATGACGGCGATCGCGGAATTCGATCTCCTCGCCTTTGACCGGGCGAAGGCGCTCCGCCTGGCGGGGCGCGTCATCCGCGATGTCTGCGAGCCGCCGAGTTGGCCCACGGTGACACAATGGGCCGACGGCTTCCGCATTCTGCCCCGCTCCTCGACTGCGCCGGGGCCGTTCCGCTCCTCTGTAGCTCCGTACACGCGCCGGTGGATGGATCTCGGCGCGGATCCGACGGTGACGATGATGGCGATGTGCTGGAGTTCCCAGTCGCTGAAATCGACCGTGCTGGAGAACATTCTCGGGCACCGCATCTGCACGGCGCCGGCGCCAATGTTGTTCGTCCGCCCGACGCAGACGGACGGCGAGATGTGGGCGAAGGTGCGCTTCGTGGGCATGGTGCGCGACACCCCGGCTCTTCGCGAACGGGTGATGCTCGAGCAATCGTCCGGCTCGACGCTACGCTTCAAGAAGTTCCGCGGCGAAGTCGGATATTTGTGGGTTCCCGCCTCGACGTCGGCCACCGAGCTCGCGTCCTGGTCCTGCGAAGTCGTGATCTTCGACGAAACCGACCGCATGAAGGACATCCCCGGCGAGGGGAACCCGATCGAGATCGGCCTCAATCGCATGAATGCGGCGGATGTTGGGAAGGCGATCCTGAGCTCGACCCCGGGAGACGCCGATTCCTCAGAGATCTGGCCGGCGCTCCTGGCCGGGACCCACGAGAAGTATTTCGTCCGCTGCCCGCATTGTGGATTGGCGCAGCCGCTCACCTGGCGGCGTCCGGATGCGAACGCGAAAGACGGGCGAGAGCAGTATTGCCTCCAGTGGCCGGCCGGCAAGCCCGAAGGGGCCGTCTATGTCTGCCTCAACGGCTGCGTGATCGAACATCGCGCGAAGGCGGCAATGCTGCAGGCCGAGCACGGGGCGGAGTGGGTCGCTACCAACCCCGAGGGACTGTATCCGTCCTCGCACCTGCCGGCGCTCTATTCGCCCTTCGCGAAGTCCAGTTGGGGAACCCTCGCCGCGAAATGGGAAAAAGCACAGGGGAAACCGGCCCGGCTGCAGGTATTCATCAACACCATCCTCGCAGAGGTGTTCGTCGACGTCGATGTCCGCCACGATGCGGACCTGATGGGGCGGCGCGAACAGTGGGGCGACGACCTTGAGGATCGCGTGGTACCGATCGGTGTCGGCCTGCTCACCTGCGGCGTCGACGTGCAGGCCAATCGCCTCGAGATGTGGGTTTGGGGCTGGGGTGCCGGACTCGAGAGCTGGCTCATTGACCGAATCGTGATCGATGGCGATCCCGCAGTGCACGTCGATACGGCGGACGGGGTCTATGCGGACCTGACCAAGGCACTCGGACGCACCTATCGGCACGTCAACGGCCACGAGGTACCGATTCGGGCGGGGCTGATGGACTCCGGGTTCGGCGCGACGCAGATCTATCGCTTCTGCAACCCGCGGCGCAAGAAGCCGGTGCGCAAGTTCTTCGCCTGCAAGGGCGATGACGGGGATCGGCCGTTGCTCGGCAACCCGACACTCCAATCTTCGCAGCGGGTGCCGTTGTACCTGGTGGGCACCGACACCGCGAAGAACGAATTCCTCCGCTCGCAGGTCCTCGAACGCGACCGGGGACCGGGCTATGTCAACCTGCCGCTCTGGATGACCGAGGAAGAATGCCTGCAGCTGGTCTCGGAGGAACGGAAGCGGGTCACGCAACGCACCGCGCGCGGCATCGTCACCAAAGGCGTCTACGTGCGGAAAAAGTTTGAGAAGGACGCCCATGGCCGGGAGGGAGACATCCCGAACGAGGGATTGGACGCGCGCAATTATGCCCGCGCGGCCGTGGAACTCGTGGACAACTACGACTCGGTGATCGCGCGTGGCATTGCCACTTACGCCAAGCCGATCGAGGGCGCCGCCCCGCAACATGAGCAGGAGGAACATATGGAACGTCCCCGTCCGCCGGCACGCCCCCGTCACCCCGGGCGGCCGGGCGGCTGGATGGGAGGGTTCCGATGAAGCCCGAATACGTCCTCGGCGTTGCCGCCAAGGATCGCCGATTCCTCTCGAACGACTTTCGCGTGCTCATCTCCCTGCACGGGTGGATTGATGCGATCGATTTCCTGCCGGTGCGCGTGACCCCGCTCGCGCGCGAAATCTTTCACGACCAGGACGAGCGACGGGTGACGGGGACCGAGCGCGTCGCGGTGCACCGCTCCCTCAAGCGTTTGCAGACGTTCGGCTATCTCGAGTGTCAAACCAAAGCCGTGAACGGGACGCAGATCAGCACCTATCGCCTGCGCACTCCCCTACGGTGTAGCAATACGGCTACGGTGCAGGCGGCGTAGCACTCCTTTCCATCCCGTGCGGGGCGGATTGTTCGGCCCATGAGCGCGGCGATTCCTACCTGCGAACCGACCCAACTCACTGCCGGCGATACCTGGCAGTGGCTCGTGTCGTTTCCCGATTACGTCCCGAGCACGCACGCGCTGAGCTACGCGATTGCTGGGCGTAGCGCGCTCGGGTGGCAATCCGGGTACGTCGCCGCCAAGGGTAACGCATACCTCGTCACGGTCCCGACGACCGCCACCGGCTTGGAGGGGGGCGTCTACCTCTTTCAGCGGTTCTTCACGGCGCTGAGTGATGGCGCGCGCACCTCATGTCGGCTGCCCTCGATCACCGTGGGCGGCGACCCGGCGCTGTTCCGGCCCGGCGACGCGCGGCCCTGGCAGGAATGCGCGCTCGAAGCGATCGAGGCGCATCTCGGCGGCACGGCCACTCGTGGCATGCAGATGTATACGGTCCCCGGCGGTCGTCAGGTGATGCACTACTCGATTGACGAGTTGCAGAAGCTTCGGAAGAGCCTGATCCGTGAATTGAACCTGATGGCGCGGAACGGGATGCCGAAGACGCGCCTCGCCACGTTCGGCCCGATGCAGCAGACGAGCTTCGACGCCATGCGGCGCGGAGTGCTGCCGTGATCGGCCTGAGCCTGCCCTTCCGCCCGACGCCGCGCCCGCAGGCCCGCAGCTTCTCGAGCTATCAGGGCGCCATGGGCGGCCGGCTGGTTGGCGACTGGAATGCGCCATATCAGTCGGCGAACAACGAGGTCCGGTGGAACAACACCGTGCTCCGCCGCCGCGCGCGTGCCGAGGATCGGAACAACCCGCACGTCCGACGCTTCTGCAATCTCATTGTCAAGAATGTCGTGGGCTCGAAGGGCATTCTCCTCGAAGTGCAGGCGCAGACGACGCGCGGCGACCCGCATACGAACGTCAACGCCGCGATCGAGGATGCCTGGAAGGAATGGGGCCGGAAAGAGAACGCCAGCGCGAATGGCCGGCTGAGCTGGATCGGCATTCAGGCGCTCTGTGCGCATACCTGGGCCCGCGAGGGTGAAGTGTTTGTCCGCCTACTCCGCGGGTTCGACAATCCCTTCGGCTTCGCGCTGCAGTTGGTCGACCCGGATCAGGTGGACGAGCTCTACAACGTCGAAAAGTTGCCGAACGGGAACCGGATCGTGATGGGCGTCGAACTCGATACCTGGGATCGGCAGGTTGCCTTCCATGTCTGGTCGAAGCACCCGACCGAGTTCCTCGCCGGGCCGCGCGTGCGCGAGCGCATCCCCGCCGACCAGATCCTCCACCTCGATCGCCCGCTGCAGTACGGTGCCGCGCGATCGGCCACGCCGCTCGCCCCGGTCCTCTGGCCGATGCACAACCGCAAAGGCTTCGTCGATTCGGCGACCACCAATGCGCGGGTCGGCGCCAGCAAGCAGGGCTGGATCAAGCGCGGCCCCGAGGCCGATGAGGTGCTGGACGCGACGCGCTCCATTCCCATGGACGCCAATCCGGGGGCGATTGACGAGCTGCGGCACGACGAAGAGCTGGTGATGTGGGATCCGGCGTTCCCCAGCGAGTCGTTCGGCCCCTTCAACAACGCGCTGCTGCACTACGAGGCGGCCGGACTCGACGTCGCCGCGACGTCGCTGAGCGGCGACCTGTCGATGGTCAACTACAGCTCGATCCGCGCGGGCCTGCTCGATGAGCGCGATACGTATCGCCAGCTGCAGGGCTGGATGATCGAGTCGCTGCACGATCCCGTCTATCGCATCTGGCTGCAGCAGGCCGTGCTCACCGGCATGGTCAAGATCCCGGCCACCGATGTCTCGCGCTGGTTCGACGTCGTCTGGCGCTCGCGCGGCTGGGCGTGGGTCGACCCGTTCAAGGAAGTTCAGGCCGCGAAGCTCTCTGAGTCCTACGGCTTCCGCACGATGTCGCAGATCACCGGCGACCATGGCGGCGATTACGAAAAGAACCTCGTCGAGTTCCAGCACGAGGCGAAGCTCCGCGAGAAGTACGGCGTCACGCACGCCGAACCGATCTCGGTCACGATCCCCGAGGAGACCACGAATGTCCAAAGCACCGACAGCGCCCAAGGCGGGCGCACCGGCGCGCCGAACCGTCCGCGTGACGGTCGACCGCGCCTTGCTGTCGCAACGGGCTGATAACCCCGACGGCGGGATTCCGGTGGCGCTCTCCAGTGACGATCCCTGCGACATGGGATACGGCACGGAGGTGCTCGAGCATAGCACCGACGCGATCGACCTGTCCCGCGCCGCCGATGGCCTCCCGATGCTGGCCGATCACGACCGCACGCAGCTCATCGGCCGCCTGCGGGACTTGACGATCGGCGATGACGGCAAGCTCCGCGCGGTCGCCTATCCGGCCTCGAGTGCCAAGGCGCAGGAAGTCTTCACCGACATGCAGAACGGGATGCGCCCGGACATGTCGATCGGCTACCGCGTGCTCGCCTGGGAAGAGCCGTCGAAGGACAACGGCAACATGTGGGTCATTACCCGCTGGATGCCCTACGAGGCATCCAGCGTAGCCATTCCTGCCGACATCACCGTCGGCGTGGGACGCGAAGCGCCAAGGGACGCCGCGTCCGAGCAGCCCACTCCCGCAACAGAGGATCGCACCATGCCCGAACCGACCGTCCCGGTCGCGCCGGCTCCCAGTGCGGGAGCGGCCCCAGCAGTCCAGGACCCGACGCCGATTCGCGCCGCGTCCGCCATCCGCGCCGAACGCGACGCGGAAATCAGCGAGATCGTGGCCCTCGCCGGCCAGCACAACCGCCTCGCTGACCTGCCGAGCTACCTGAGCCGCGGCCTGTCGCGCGACCAGGTCGCCAACGAGATCCTCTCGAAGCAGCGTGAGGCCAATGTGCCGATCGCGGCGCCGGCCGGCCACGTCGATCTCTCGGCGAAGGATCGCAAGGCGTATTCTGTCGTTCGCGCCATCAATCACCAGATCGCGTCGATGACGGGCTCGCGCGGGCCGGACGCCGGGCTCGAGCTGGAGGTCTCCCAGACGATCGCCCGGGGCCTCAACCGCTCGCCGACCGGCTTCTTCATGCCGATGAATCTCGGCGCCCCGCAGACCCGCGCCTCGCTGACCGGCCAGACAGCGGCAACGGCCGGAGACGGCGGCGATCTCGTGCAGACCGATGTCGGCACCGTCATCGACCTGCTCCGGAATCGCATGGTGTGCCAGCGCGCCGGCGCGACGATCATGCCCGGCCTGACCGACAGCATTTCGTTCCCGCGCCAGATCACGGCGAACACGTTCACCTGGACGGGGGAAAACCCGTCGACGCCGGCGACGCCGACCAAGCTCACGTTCGACGTGGTGACGCTCTCGCCGAAGCAGGCGCAGGCCGTCAACGCCTTCTCGCGCCGGCTGCTGGTGCAGTCCAGCGTGGACATCGAGAGCTTCGTGCGCTCGGATCTCGCCACTATCGCAGCCATCGGCCTCGATCTCGCGGGCCTCGCGGGCCTCGGGTCGTCCAACCAGCCGACCGGCATCACGCACACCAGCGGCGTCAACTCGGTCGTGACGGCCGCGGATGCGGGCAATGGCGGCAAGCTCGCCTACGCCGACATCCTGAGCTTCATCAGCCAGGTGGAAGTCGGGAACGCGGATCTCGGCGCGCTGTCGTTCGTCTTCACGCCGGAAATCAAGGCCGACCTCAAGTCCACCGCCAAGATCGGAAGCACGTACCCGATCTTCCTGATGGACGACCAGGGCGAGGTCGAGGGGTATCCGACCTTCATCACCAACCAGCTCCCGAAGACCCTCACCAAGGGCTCGGCGAACAACTGCCATGCCGCGATCTTCGGCAACTTCAACGATCTCGTCATCGGCGAATTCGGCGGGGCCTTGGACATCCTCGTCGATCCGTTCACGTACAGCTCGCAGGGCATGATCGCGACGAACGTGTTCCTGCTCGCCGACATCGCGGTGCGTCACGCCGCGTCGTTCTCCGTCGCCCTGGACGTCCTGGTCTAAATGGCCACGATCGTCCGGATGCGTTACACCGGGAGCCGCCCCTGCGCAGCGCAGGGGCGGCATCTGGCCCCGGGTGATGTGGTCGAGGTCCCCGACCATGTCGCGCGCTATTTCCTGATCCGGAACGAAGGGGAACTCGTGCCGGATCAGGAGCCGGAAGCCGTGGCCGTGCGCCACCGCGATCCGGATGTCACGTCGCAGCCCGGCCCGAAGGGGCGGCGGCGCGGATGAGCTTCATCGACTGCGACCTCGCGGTGATCTACGACGGCCCCTTGGCGGAAGACGTCACGGGACCGGCGGGGGTCATCCGCGGGTTTGTCGATGTTGCCGATGAAGAGAACTGGCGGATTGGAGATTTCGGCCGTCACCAGACGCGTCTGGATCGTCGCTTCGTCCTCAGGATTCGCACAGACGACCTCGGGACGATCGCCCGGGACGGCAGGGTGTCGATCGCCGAGGGCCGCTTCGCGGCGACCTACCGCGTGCAGGACCTCCGCCTCCAGGCGGATGGCCGCGAGACCGAGCTCTATGTGGTGGCTCTCAAATGATGCTCGAATGCACGCGGCAAGTCGTGACCGTCCTCACCGACCCCGATCAGGGGCTCATGATGCAGCTGGCGCAGCTGGCCGCGCACGGCGGCATCGAGGCCGGGATCACCGCCCCGGCCGCCGTCACGATCACCGATGAATCGAGCAGCGACACCGTGGCGCTCGGGCGCCGGGCCGACAGCGCCACGCCCTCGCTCACGGTGTTCTTCGAGGCCCTCAACAATGTGCCGGAGATGAACCAGTTCCTCCTGCGCGATCACCTCATCTCAGTCGGGATCCGCTTCGACCGCGATGACGACGAGGCCGCGCTCAATGTGGCCGCGATTTCCCTGCTCTTTCGCGCGCTGGTTCGCACGCTCGGCGAGTGGTTCCGCACGTTCGATGTCAGCACCACCGCCCGCAACGGGGTGCAGTTCGTCGCCCCGCACAAGATCGAAACGGCGTCGTTTGCGCCAAGCATCACCTCACAGAGTACCACCTTCGGGATGCGCGTCGTGTTCCAGATTCGCGACGCCCTGCCCGCCACCGTCTAGGAGTTGCCATGCCCGAGGAAACGCAGCAAAAGCCGGTGCGTGAGAGCCCGGAGACCGTCATCATCGACGGCAAGCCTGTCAACGTGCCCTTCGAGGTCTGGGAGAAGGGGCGGGCCGCAGTGCATGAATGGCACACCAACCTCGAGGCCCCGCTGGCGCAGAATGCGCTGAAGGCGTCCGGCCTCACGATCGACAAGGTGATCCCCACCGGCCACGGCAAGCGGATCGTCGTGGGCGACGTGGAACGCGCCATCCTCGCCGACAAGGCGCTGAAGGCCAAGCAGTCCGTTGACCAGGCGCCGGTGACGGCCGCCGCAGGCCAGGAGAAGTAACATGGGCATGGTCCCCGTCACTCGAAACATCTACGGTCTCCTCGACAAGAACGAGGGCACGTTCGGTACGGATGCGTCTCCGGTTGCGGCCACCGACGCGTTCTGGCTGATGTATTCCGGCAGCGCGCCCGGTGCGCCGATGACCGAGAAGCTCGGCTTCGACGGCAAGATCGGGAAGAACTACGCTGGGTTGCAGGGGCTCAAGAATGCGGCGCCGTCCATGCGCTCATTCTCGCTCCCGGCCACGATCTATCCGCGCGGCTATGGCGCGGCGTATTCGGTCACGCACCTGCCGCCGAACGGCTTCCATGCCGCGATGCTGTCGGCGGGGTACCTCGCCACGGTCGTGACGACGGGCGGCTCGGAATCGGTGAGCTATGCGCCCCAGGGTGACGGCACGCCGGTCTCCTCGACGCTCTACATGAACGCGGGCCGCGTGATTGCCACCGGCAATTACAAGCTCTACAAGGGCTTGGGCGGCCTGGCCAACTTCAAGCTGTCGACGAGCAACGCGGCCCCGCCGCTGGCGACGTTCGATTACGTCGGCATCTACAGCGGCAACCCGACGGAAGTCGCGTACACCTCGCCGACGATCACGGACTCGCCCACGGTCCCGAACTCCTCGGCCCTGACCTTCAGCTACGGCGGCACCTCGCTGAGCGCGGTGTCGTTCGACTTCGATTCCGGTCGCGATCTCTCGACCGAGCGCGCGCCGTTGACGGCGGCTGGTGCTCATCTCGGGTATGTCCCGGGCGCGTGGACGCCGATTCTCAAGGTGCAGGTGGAAGAGGAAGCGATCTCCACGATCGATCCATGGGCGCTGCGTCAGGCCGCGAGTACCGGTGCACTGATCCTCGGCATCAACCAGGCGACGCAATACAACCGCTACAAGATCACCGGCGCGCAGGTGCAGCTCGTCAACGTCACGCCGAACGTGAAGGGCGCGATGGGTATGTGGGATCTCGAGTTCGCGTTCAAGCCCTCGACGCCGACCGGCAACGACTCGCTCGCCGTGGTCTTCGACTGAGATGGCGTTCTCCGGCCCGGAGTTCCTCGCACGGCACGACCCCTGGTATTTCGTCGATACCCGGGGCCGTCGCCATGTGGCCCGCGAGCTGGGGTACCGGGACGGCGCCCGCTGGCTGAACCGGTTCGAGGAAGTTGCGGGGAAGCCCGCCGAACAGGAAGCGATCATCTCACGCTTTGTGCGCGTACTCTTTCCGGTGCAGGCGCGCTACTGGTTTCGCCGTCCGTGGCTGATGGCCGGGTGGGTCGGTGTCGTGGGTGCGGTGATCCTCTGGCGCCGCGGCGTGACGCTGCCGCACTGGCTCGATGGCGCACTGCTCCTGCTGGCCCTGTGTGTCTCCGTGGGACTGCTTATCACCCAAGCTGGTGACCCCGATCCGTGGATCGAGTTCCAGCGCCTCCCGGGACCGGCCCAGGTGGAGGCGATTCGCGATGTTTTTCGCCGTGCGGTGGGGCCGAATCAGGCCCCACCGACCCCGAGCGTGACCTCAACGCTGACCTGATCGCGCTCGGCTCCGATCCCTATCGAAGCGTGCGGGAACGGCGCATGACCCTCGCCGGCATGATCCTCCAGGTGCAGGCGCACTTCCCCGGTGCGCCGCAACAGTGGGACTCGACGGACGGCTCGATGCCGTTCCGGTTGCTGATGGCGTACTTCGCCGGCCTCTCTGCCAAGCTCGCGCTCGAGCGCATCAACTCCGCGAACGCCCACGTGCTCAGTCAAGGCGGCCCGCAGGCCAAGGAATTGGCCGCGACGACCGCCAATGAGGTCTTCGGATAATGGCCGCCCAACGCCCCACCCTCGAAGTTCTCGCCTCCCTCGTCGACCAGCTGACGGGACCGCTCCGCGCGACCGCCGAGAAGGTGAAAGAGATCGCGGACACCATGAACACCGCGCTCGAAGCGGTAGGCGTCGGGCTGTCCGTGGCAGCCCTGGGCGAGTTCTTCAAGACCTCGATCGAGAAGTCGGCCGAAGCGGAGCAGGCGCTCGACTTCCTGCGGCAGGCCGTGAACAACGCGGGCGGATCCTTTGCGGCGTGGCAGCCGAAGATCGATGCGGCCGTGGACAGCGTGCATAACATGAGCACCGCCACGAAAGCCGATCTGACCGATGCCCTCACGAAGCTGATTGCGAAGTCGGGGGACACGCAGGGCTCGATCAACAACCTCGGCATGGTGGCCGACATCGCCGCCTTCAAGCACGAGACTTTGGGCGAGGCGGCGGATCAAGTCGGCAAGGCGATGACCGGGAACAATCGGACGTTCATGGAGTTCGGCATCACCGCGGGCACCACGGCAGAGAAGATGGAGCAGCTGCATGCGAATACGGCGGGGTACGCGGAGATCGCGCTCGGCACCCTGAGCGGACAGGTGCAGCTGGCGAAGCGCGGCCTGACCGAGTTCGAGGAATCGGTCGGCGACGTGATTACCGGCTCCGGCACCGCGAAAGACACCGTCGGGTTCTTCGCCACCGCGCTCGGCAACCTGAAGCTCTGGGTGGATGACAACAAGGCGTCGCTCGAGACGTTCATCGGGCAGGTGGTGAGCACCGTCAAGGCGGTCGGCTCGGCGCTGTCGCCGATCTGGGATCTCATTACGGCCCTCGGCAAGGGCGTCGAGGCGACGATTGGCTGGCGGAATCTCTGGGACGGGTTCCGGGTGAGCCTCGTCGCCGTGGGTGCCGCGTTCGGGGAAATCGCGGCCGGTGCGGAATACATGGTGGGCGCACTGCTCGAAAAGTTCGGGACGCTTGTCGCCACGTCGGCCCCGCTCTTCAAGGTGCTCGGCATCAACGTGGGCACCTGGTCCGCGAACGTGATCCAGTCCGGCAAGGACATGGAAAGCTCCGCCACCGCCTCGTTCAAGTCGATTGCCGACAAGTCCGCTGCGTCGATGCAGGCGATCATGGATCACACCGATGCCGCGGAATCGCACATCACGACGACGCACGCCGACAACGCCTCGACGCGAATCGCGGCCATCACGAAGGAACAGGAAGCGGCGATCAAGCGGTGGGACACAGAACTACAGGCCGCCGATACCGCCATTGCGGCGATTACGGCGGAGTTCACGAAGGACTTTGCCGGCACGATGGGCACCGCGGCGGCGGAAACCCAGAACAAGATTGCCAAGATCACGGCGGAAATCGACAAGCTAACCGAAGAGTCCAAGGGATCGAGCGGTGTCCAGCTTGAGCAGTTTCAGGCCCAGATCAAGAAGGCCGAAGACACGCGGGTGATGTATGAGGCGGTCCTGCCGGTCTTCGGTCAGATCGCCGATCTATCTCGGCAGGTCACGCAAACCGAAAGCGACACGGAGCCGCACCTCCGGCTGCAGGCGCTCAACGCGGACCTGACAACCGCACTCGGATTGCGCGCATCGACCCTGGGTAACACCGCTGCCCAGAAGGCGCTCGATTCTGAGATTGCCACGATCCAGAAGGACATCGCGACCGCAACCAAGCAGACGCAGATCGCCGCGGCGGACATGAGCGGCCCGAACAGGGACCAAGCCGACAGTGACCGACAGCGCGCGGAGAAGACGGCGGCCATTGAGGCGCATGAGCAGAATGTCCGGGACGCCCTCAAAGAGGGCGTCAATGGGGCGATCTCGCTCGCCACGCAGTTCGGGGCGATCGACCAGCAGACCGCGAGCGTGCTCACCAATGCGATCGGCATCGGGCAGGCATTGGCCTCTGGCAATCCGGCCGGAGCCGTCGCGGGCATGGTCGGCCTCCTCGGCTCCCTCTTCGGTGCGTCGCCGGAAAACGCGGCCCGCAAGGCGCTGCTCGATAAGAACAACCAGCGGCTCTCGGATCTGGCCGCCATCAACGGCAAGCTCGTCGACCAGAGCGATTCTGGCGCGAAGATCCAGCGGGTACTGAACGCGTTGGAAAAGACGGGGATGTCCGTGACGGGCCCCGGCCAACTCGGTATCAACTCCGGGGACTTCGCCGCGAACCTCATGGCGGGCGGCGGCACGTTTCAGGATGCCGTTGACCTCGCCAAGTCGCTCGGCATCGACCTCGGCAGCACGAACTCGCAGACTTCTGCCGCGCTGCCGCAGCTCATGAACGCCCTGAAAAACTTCAAGCCGCAGGCGTTCGGGTCGGATTATCAGGGGCAGCTCAGCCAGTCGTCGTTCACCGAGGGACTGAGCGGCGGCCAGTTGAGCGCCTCGGACTACTACAAGGCCCTGAGCGGATCGGCCGGTTCCTCTTTCCTGTCCTCGCAAATCTTCAAGGGGATCAGCGACCCGACGAAGATGAGCGCGGCCGATTGGGCGACCCTCGCCGCCAACGTGCAAAGCGTCGGCGGCAACATCAACTCGTTCACACCGGAACAACTTGGCGGCCTCTCGCTCGGCGACCTGACGTCGACACTCACGGGACTCGGCGGACTCTCGCCGTCCACCAGTACCTCCGTCGCGCCCGTCACATCGAGCACGATCACCGCGCCCATCGTGACGACGAGCACTGGCTCCGGCCTCGCGCTGCCCACCGGAACCTCCATCACCGTCACCGATGATCAGGGATGGGGCTTCAAGTCGCTCGCCGACTTCCTCGGCCCCAAGCTCGATCGCGTGGGCGATGGGATCGACACGACCAATAGCAAACTTGACACGATCGAGCAGACGATGTATGACGGCTTCGGGGCGGTGGCCTCGGCCATCTCGGGCGGGGCGCTCGCCAACACGATCGGCCGCCAGATCCAAACGCAGGCGGACCTCGCGTCCGTGACGACGGGGGGCTGATGACCTGGACACTCTCGATCAACGGCACGGATCTCTCTGGCCTGACGCCGCCGATCCTCTTGAATGGCATCCCGCCGTGGGACGACTCGCCGGTCTCGAGCCGCGTGAGCCAGACCGCCGCGGGGCGGACGCTCGGGGTGCGGAGCCGGCTCGATACCGTGGGGCCACGCGCGCTCACGATTCCGCTGCTCATCAATGCGTTCAACCCGACCGACAAGCAGGCAGGGCTCGACTGGATCAAGCAGTGGGTGCGGCAGGAGATCACCTTCCGGCGCGATGATGGCACGACGGCGCGCGAGCTGATCGCCACGGTCCTGAATAGCCCGTGGTCGCCGATTGCCGTGCCTGGGGGCACCGCCATGGCCGGTGGGCTGGTACTGGATGGCGAGAACCCGCTCTGGCGCGCGACGAGCGACACCACGACCAGTGGCATCGGGTCGAGTCCGGTCACGCTGGCGCTGGGCAACGCGCCGAGCGAGGGGTATGCGCTCGACATCACCGTCTCCGGTGGCAGCGATCCGCGTACGATCACCGTGACCATCGTCTCCGGCGGCGTGACGTACGTCTGCACCTGGACTGGCACGATTGGCGGCAACACGCTGCACGTCAACGCCACGCTCTCGACGGTGCTCAACAATGTGACCAACGCGATTAGCGCGTGGGTCGGTGGCTTCCCGCCACTCGATAGTTCGGGCGGGGGCTGCACCATGGCGGTGTCCTCGTCGTCGGGCACCGCGACGGCCACGCTCACGCATCGCAAGCAGTATTTCTGATGCCGAGCCAGGCTCGCACCCTCGAACTCTGGAACAATCTGGAACCGGACGGCGGGACGCGCCAGGCGGTCATTCCGTATTGCTCCAAGCTGGTAGAGACCAACCGGGAAGACGGCACCGATTCCCTCGTGGCGACGTTTCCGCTCAGCCTGCCGATCTGCTCGAGCATCACCGCGACCACGGCGAGCACCCGAGGCTGGGCCGCGCGGATCTGTGGCGAGGATGGCACGCTGCGCGAATACCTCGTCTACATCATCGAAGACGACATCAACGCCGACACCTGCACGATCACCTGCACGAGTCCGATCGCGATTCTCGGGCTGGTGGCCGTCCCCGACGCCACGCTCGCGGCCGGTACCCTGACCTCGCTGGTGGGGTCCTCGCAGGGGCTTGGTGCGGTGGGCGGTCCCGCGTGGGCCACCACGCTCGGGACGATGGCGTCGGGGACGTTCGGTCCGATCAGCACCTCGGGCGATACGATCCTCTCGTTCCTGAACAAGTGCGTTGCGGCGGTGGATGCGACGTTGTCGAGCGGCGCGCCGCCGTGCGTGATGAGCTTCACGCCAACGATCGTCTCCGGCGTCATTACCGCCTATACCTGCAGCATCGTGACCACGGTCGCCACCGGCACCGCGATCCTGATGTGGAACAAGAACATCGCCAAGTTTCTCCGGCGTCGCGATGCGACCGATCCCACGTTGCCGCTCACCGGCTACCAGTTGCTCATCGACGACCTGTACCGCAACACGCCGGCGGCCTTTCCGGACGACAATCTGAAGCCGTACCAGACCTGCCGGCTCGTCTGGCCCCCGCTGGGGATTGACACGACGATCCGCATTGTGTCGGTCGTCACCGATCATAATGTGGCCATCGGGACGACCATCGAGCTCGGGACGCCGAAGAAGCGCGTGGCGCAGACGGTGGCGACCGTGACGGCGGCGGTGGCGCCGATTGTAGACCCCACCGGGCCGACAACGATCCCCTACGAGTCGCTCAGTCTTACCGGGAAGATCGTCAATACCGACGTGAGCGCAGCGGCAGCGATTGCGGGATCGAAGATCGATGCAACCACGATCGCGGCGGCGACGATTCCCGATAGCGCCTTGGCGAGCGGCGTGAGTACCACGGGCGACCCACTCTATATCGTGAAGCTAGATCATTTCGGGAACATCTATCCGCAGAACGTCATCGCCGACTCTCATGGGTTCATCCACGCGGGAAGGTTCGGCTCAATCGGCGGCAGCGGCGTGGATTACAAGCTTCCCACTGCCTTTGGTTCCCCCGGTCAAACCCTCCATGACGATGGCGCCGGCAATCTCTATTGGGCCTAGCGCGCGGCGATCTGGATTGAGCCGCCGTCCCGCGTCCCATCGTCGTGCAGGCAGTCAAGGTTGACCTGAGTGCTTGTCGCGCTCCGCGGCGCCAGGAAGGGAGAATGCGCGGCGCCCTGCTGGTGCCAGACGCCTCCCGAGTCGGATTGAAAGAGCCTGAATGATCCCTCGCATAGAAAGTCGATGCGCACATAGGCGGGAAACTCGGTGGCGCTGACAGAGAACGCCGGACCTGCGGCGCCATCGAACGACCGACATCCCGCGAGTAGCAGCCCCATCAGTAGCGCCAGCCGCCCCATCGTGTCTCCCGCATTGAGGACCCGTGAAGCGTAGCGACGATTTGCGCGAGAGGAACCGGGGGACGGGCGATTCCCCGGTGGTGTAGCAATACGCCTACGGCGGATGTGCTTGCCCGCTCCTTTGCGGCGCCGCAGCGTGGGACTATTCGGGCCATGCAACCCTCGGGTGACCACGCGCTCGCGCCCTCGGCTTCCTCATGACTGCCCGCCTGGAGACATCGCTCATGTCCCCTGTCTTCGTACGGGACGAAAACGAGGAGACCGTGCACCAGGTCCCGACACTCGACGACCTCGACAAGCGCGACGAGCAACGCGCCGCGCGCGGTCGGTTCTGGATTGGGACCCTGACGACGACCGTGGTGGCCGGCCTTGTGGCGCTCTTCGCGTTCGGGAGCAAGCTCAACAACGACGCCAATGACAACCACCGGGGCCACGTCAACGACAGCATGCGCATCGACGGCATCAGCCGGACCTATGACGCCGTGGCGCAGCAGCTCGAGCGGGCGCGGCGACTGAACGAAGCCGTCGCCAGCAAGCTCGGCGTGAAGGTCGATCCGTGATCATCACCTCCCCGGTCAACCAGTCGTGGAACAACACCATCCGTGGCGAGCGGCAGGGGATTCTGCTGCACTACGACGATTCCAGTTCGGACACCGGCGCGCTGGGGTGGTTGACCACCGATCCGCGATGTGGCGTGAGCTACAACGTGCTCGTGCTCGACAACGGCGTGGCCTACCAGATCGCCCCAATGACGGCGCGCGCCTGGCACGCCGGCGTCTGCAAGCCGAGCGATCCGGCGCACCCGTACGACGACGCGAATTCGGCGTTCTATGGCGTGGCGGTGGCGGCCAGAGATGGAGAAGTCGTGACGCCGGCGCAGTTCCTCGGCGTGGTGCAGGTCTGCCGGGATTTGGCGGCACGGCACGGCTGGGATCTCGGCGCGGAACCATGGCGGATCACCGGGCACGATCGGGAAGCATGGCCGAGGGGCCGCAAGATCGATCCTCGGGGTTCGACGCCAGGACGCGACGTGCTCTCGGTTGAGGCCGTGCGCCAACAGTTCGTGAATGAATCTTCACCCACGCCGCCAGTCGCGGCATGAACCGAGGTAACGCATGACCCCGTTTTCCAAGCTGACCGGCTGGATCTTCTCGTTCCTCGCCATCGTGCAGGGCATGAGCCACGATCAGATCGTGACCTGGCTCACCACCCACCTGTCGTTCGTGAACCTCTCCGCCGGCACATGGGGCGTCCTCGCCTACATCGTCGCCGCGCTATCGGTCGCCGTGCCGCTCTTCTCGCATTCGGCTACCGGCACGGGTGGGGCGTCGAGCCCGAACGCGGCGACCGGCCTGACCGCCAATCTGGTGAAGCCATGAAGCGCCTGCTCTTCCTCGCCCTGACGCTGGTGGCCTGCAAGGGCGCCGCCGCCTCACCGCCGAAGCCGATCGTGACCTTCGCGCTGCATCGGGGGGCACTTCTCGCCCCGGATACCCTCGTGGGCACGTTCACCTGCACCGCGGCCGCTCCCACGACCAGCTGCGGCGTCACCGTCACCGCTACTGGCGGCACGATCGACACGGCGCGCACCTCGACGTCGGTCGCGGTCGGGTCGCAGGGCACAGTTGCGATCGTCTGCAACGCGCCGGGGCCGGTCACCTTCACCGGCTCGCTCTTCGGCATTGCGCCCGGCTTGTCCAATTCTCCACCGACCGCGGCCGTGACGCTCCCGCTCACCTGCCCAGCCAAGGCGGCGAACAGTCCCGGCGCGTTCGTGATTCAGTTCGTCGTGAAGAGCGGCGGCTGATCCGATGCGGACGCCCGGCCCGGTGACAAGAGGATACGGGGTGGCACTTGCATCTTCACGGTGCCGGGTCGCGGCGTTCGCCTTCTTTTTCGTAAGCTGCATCAGCTATCGCGCCGTAGCGCAGGTGCCGAGCCACGCCCACTGGTTTGCCGTCCTACGGGACACGCTGCCGGCGACGCGGGATACCGTCGTCGCGCTCTTGCGGCGTGCTGGGGCCGACACCGCCATGCAACGGCTGCCGGGCATGCTTCGGTTCAGTACGCCGGACAGTGTGACGCCCGCGATGGCGCAACTGGTACAGCGAAACCCTTGGGCGCCGTTCGTACTCTTCGCCTCGTTCGATCCCGCGACGAGGGCGCCGCTCTCGACCGGCGGCTCCGATCGGGCCGGGCTCTGGAACCTCGCAGCGATCGGCGCGGATACCGCGTGCCAGGTCTATCTCGTCTGCGGCCAGGGGACGATCGGCGTGGACCTCGATTGCGGCTCGAGCAATCCCCTGCTCCACGTGATCGGCTGGTACAACGACGCGCCGACGGCGGACACCTCGCTGTATGCCGACGTGCCGGCGTGCAACTCTCACGGCGACCACACAGCCGGGACGATCGCCGGGCCACCGGGGATCGGCATGGCCCCACGCGCCACGCTCTACGTTATGCGGGTGGCGGATGCGAGCGGCGGGATCTATCAGTCGCTGGTGGAGTTCGGCTTCATGTGGGCGGGACAGCAGCATTGGGACGCCGCGAACGCCAGCGTCGGCTTCGGCGGCTGCTCCGGGAATTGGAGCTTCTTCACGCAGCCGGCGCACGATAGCGGGTTGGCGCTCGTGGGGGCGGCGGGCAATGACGGGAGCAACTATTCCGAATGCCCCGGCGGGGCACCGGGCGTCTGGTCGATTGCGGCGTGGAACGGCACCGGGTTGGCCGGGTTCAGTAACTCCGGCCCATCGATCACGATGAGCGAACCGGGAACGAGCATTTATTCCACACTCTCGAGCGGCTACGGCTACAAGGACGGGACGAGCATGGCCACGCCGCACGCTACAGGCGAGGTGCTACTGCTCCGCACCGTCCGCCCGCATCGTCCGGTCGACTCACTGCTGGCGGATCTCTGCGCGAGCGCTACGCCTGTCGCGAACGGCGGCTGCGGCGTGCCGAACGTGGCCGCGGTGCTGCGCACCTATGCCGCCGCCGGC
>Ga0265324_10000804_pt1 | contig 20498 bp, 34 predicted proteins | sample 41419metaG_FD_198634 | JGI IMG/M metagenome (GOLD analysis project Ga0265324, IMG submission 198634) | Rhizosphere microbial communities from Carex aquatilis grown in University of Washington, Seatle, WA, United States - 4-14-19 metaG | ecosystem: Host-associated > Plants > Roots > Rhizosphere...
TCCCCGAGGGCAGCGCCGCGCCCGCGGTGATCCCCTTCAGGATAAATAGAAAGGGCAGTCGTGATAACCGGGACTATCCGGGACGATCCGGGAAGTAGTGGGACGGCCGCCGTTGAAACGGTGTTGCAGCAGGTGAAATAAAAAATCAAGCTTCGGCGGCGTCGAGGAGGGAGAGCTGCTTGGGCATGCGCAGCTCGCGCTGCATCTTAATGATGCGATAAACGGTCTGGACGGACATGGCATACTTGCTGGCCAGCTCCGGAGCATTGACACCGTTGAACTCCCGATAGAGCTTGTCGTTGCGCTCGCTACGGCGGCCCACCATGTCCATGGGCACGTAGATGTTCTGGCCGCCCCAGTCGTCGGCCACGCGACCGGCGGCCTCCATGGCGAAGTGACGGGCCTTGGCCTCGGAGACGCCGAATGTGGCCATGGCCTGGATGGCGAGCTTGTCAGCCAGGTCCAACAGCAGCTCGGTGCCGAGTTGGCGCGGGGTGTCCTGGGTCATAGCGTACCTCCCAATCTGGTGACCCACCGCTTGAGGCTCTCAATGACCCGCGCGGCCTGGTAGGTGTTGAGCCACTCCAGGCGCTCCACCTTGGTCTGCCTGTGCACGAAGCTGGCCAGGGCCGCCTCGCTGCTGTCCTTGATCGCGCCCATGTCGCGCAGGGTGAGCCAGAGGCTGCGGATCAGCCGGGACTGCGGATCGTTCGCCGGCTTGGCCGTGGCCGTGACCTTGGCCTTGCGCGCGGGCAGCTCCTCAAAGCCGCGGCTGCGCAGATGGTCCAACACGGCCTCCAGCTGGCTCATGCTCATGCCCTTGCACGAGTCCTTGCCCGTGATCCGGAGCAGCATGGCGCGGTAGGTAGAGTCATCCATATCCGGCAGTTGGCCCTTGGCCACATGGATGAGCTGCACGAGCTTGCCCTTGTAGGGCGCGAGGTTACGAGCTGGCTGCGCCATGGGGCACCTCCTTCGGGTAGGCCACCTCGAAAAAACCAAGGCGGCCGGTGCATTTGAAGAACGGGAGCGGGCGGGCATCGGCCAAGAGCCAGTGGTAATGAACAGGCTGGGCCCACTCTGATGCGCTATCCCGGATGCAGCCGACGATCCGCACGGAGCCGATGATTCCACCGAGCTGGTATGTCGTCTGCCAGTAGCGTTCAAGCCCGATCTCCACGGCGTCTCCCCAGAGACCACACTCCAGGAATTCAGGCCGGAGCGCGTTGAAAAGTGGAGCCTTCTCCTCTTCCGAGGATCCCGCGTGGATGAGCACCCGGCGGCCGAGGTATTTTTTGGGGCACGGCCAAGTCCGGTTCTCCACGTCCTTTTGCTGGTATATGATGAAGTAGGCCCAGGGCTGGCGGATGGAGAGGGCAATCATTGGGGCACCCGGAACACCTTCAGGTCGTTCTTGCCGCGCTTGTGCCCGGCGCAGTCCGTGATCTCGCGCTCGTCGAAATACTCGATATGGGTCACGCCGACGTATGGCACCTTGCGCTCGCCCTCGTCGTATCTGAAGTATGAGATATCCGGGTCGCGGCGCTTCCATGACTCGGGCATGTTCGCGGGCACCGGGAACGTGCACCTTACGTCCGTGGTACGGCCATCGGAATCATAGCTGTCGCTCACGGCAAACAAGCATGTGAGGCAGTTCTTTGTTTTACTTCTCATGGTCTACTCCCCGAGGGTCTGCAGCGCCCGTTCAGCATCGCCCTGGATGACACCAAGGTGCGTCTTGAGGCTCTGGATGTGGGCCAGCTTCTCGCGGATGGGCAGGCCTTCCGTGCCGATCGCCGCGAGCAGCTCGCGGCACTCGTTCAAGTGCTTCTCGGCATGGGAAAGGGTATTGCCCACCATCATGATGTACATGTCCGGCGTGATCCTCAACATGGAGCCCTCCTTACTGTATAAAGAGCAGGACGAAGAATCCGAGGACGGGATGCTCCTCCGTCGCCAAGGCAAGGGCGACGAAAAGGCAGAGCGTGTCCCAAACAAGGACGTCACCGCTCATTGCCGCACCTCACTCTCCGGTGTGCTTTCGAGGAGCCGCCGCACGTTGTGGTCCACCAGTACCGCCTGGACCGGACCAAAGAGGCGCGAGGTGCGCAGGCCGGCATACGACACCAGCGCGCCCGCCTCGTCATAATTGGAGGCACCAAGGGAATGCATGAGGTCGAGCATGGACACGCGAAGCCGTCCGTCCTGGGTCAGCTCGCGCAGGGCCCTGGCCAGCTTGGCAAGGCCTGGATCCACGCAGTGGCATTTTTGCAGCAGCGGCGCGACCTCGCGGGCGTTCAGCACCGCATGGCCATCAGGTTGAATGGTCAGCTTGACCTCGACGGTCTTGTCGCCGCCGGCCGCGCCATGGTCTACGCCGATGAACACCTGCGCGGCCAGGCGCTTGATGCGCGGGGTTTTCGGCTCCGACCTGGAGGCACGCTTGCTGGCGGCCTCTCCCGCATGGATGGCGATGGCCAGGACCCCGGCGAGCGGCAGGAGGTTGCGCGGCGTGAAGGGACTCGTGGCGGCCACGCGGTGTCCCTGCAGGCAGGCCCGACAGGTCTGGAACTCCAGCGCCGTGGCGCCCACGCAGCGCGAGGAGCACTCGGTCTCGCGCACCTTGCGGCCCATGAGGGCGCAGGGAATGCGGGCGCGGCCGTACAGCTCGGCGGTCAGGGCGTGGATCTCGCGGTCAAGGTTCATGTGTTCCTCCAGGCTGCTCGTCAGGCCCAGGCCGCCACGCCTGGACGACCGCCCCGCAGGGCGGTTTCGCTTCACAGGTTTTGGATCACCGCGTCGAGCTGGCCGCAGATGGTCTCGCAGTCATCTTCGGTCTGACCGCGCTCCTCAGCCCACCCGCAGAACTGCACCCAGTTTTCCTCGATGAAATCCTTCAGCAGTATGGCGTTTTCCGGTTCAAGCATCCCCGCCCCCCTAGCCCTTCAGGGCCAACTTGAGCGCCGTGCCCGCCACGAGCTTCGCCTTCCGCCCAGCTTTGATCTGCACCGGGTCTCCGGTGCGCGGGTTGCGGCCTTCGCGCGCCTTGGTCGCCACCACCACCAGCTTGCCAAGGCCTCCCGGAAAGGGCACCTCGCCGCCGGTCTTCAGCGCCTCGATGGCGACCTCGCCCAGGGAGTCCAGGGTGGCCTTCACGCGCGCCTCGTTGGAGCCGTACGTGGTGCTCATGTTCTGGTTCACCAGGTTGATCAGTTCTTTCTGCGTCATGGTCCTTGCTCCTTGGGGTTGGGGGTTAGCACCAGCCAAAGCGGCCGTGGGTGATCTCGTAAAAGGCGTCGAAAAGCTGATCTTCAAGCTCGGCATCGCCTTCGACCACATAGCGCTTGTAGAGCGCGAGCTGCTCGGGCGTTCCGAAGGCCTCCAGGAGAACCTCGTCGATGTCCTTGCCGTCGGTGGTCTGAAGGTCGCAGCGTCCGCCAGGGTCGATGTCGGAGCCGCGATAGGGCTCCAGGAGCGGCGCGAGCTGCTCGCCGCGCAGTCCGCCGTTGTAGGCGGCGATGACACTGGCTTCCATGTGGGTGTAAGCGGCGTTGTCTCCCATGGTTCTCTCCTTCAGGTTGAGGGTTAAACCGCCGCGATATCCAGCGGGATAGCGGTGTACGCGCCGTTTTCGCCGCGCTCGTAGATGCGCACGTAGGGCTTGGTGCCGGTGACCTGGATGCTGTCGCCGATGGCCTTCATGGCCTGGAGCCAGCGCTCGTCGCTGATGTCCAGGCGGCGCAGGCCCAGGACGCGAGTGGTCGAGATGTTGCCGGCCTTGTCCATCTCGAAGGCCTGGTTCACGATGGCATGCAGCTCGCTGCGCGCCCCCTCGGTCCAGTCGCGCAGGCACTCGTCAATGAGGGCCTTGGCGGCTTGCAACCGCTCATCAAAGGTGATGTTGTCGGCGATCTGGCGAACGATCTTGTACTTGCCGTCGTAGCTCATGAGGGTGACGTTGCCCTTGTTCCCGCCGATCCGGGCCCCGTACTTCTCGGCGCTGAGCTGCACGAAAGCCCCCACGTCGGCCATGAGTTCGGACTTGAGGCCGGCCAGGGCCAGCATCATGTTCTTGACCTTGGACACCTTCTCCAGGACCAGCTCGTGCCGGACCCTGTCGATTTCCTGCACCTGGTCCAGCGGCACCTGGTGCCCCTGGGCGTTCTCCATGTAGCCTTCCACGGTGTCCTCCTTACTGATTGGTTAGAGCGTTGACGGTGATGGTGATGAGCAGCACCGCGCCTTCCAGCCTGCGGGCGCTCTCGGACGCATCGGTCAGCTCGGCGCAGGCGTTGCGGATCACCTCGTAGCGTTCCGGGCTCACCTGCCCGCCCAGCTCGCGCAGCCGCGACGTGGCGCTGTTGATCTTCTCCTGGATCATGGCGGTCTCCTTGGTTGTTGCGTTACACGGACAGGATGACCTTCTCATCCACAATGGGCGCGCCGATGTCGGCGGCCTGGTTCATGGCGGCAATGAGCATGTTCCCGACCGCGAGCGGGTAGCAGTAGCTCACGCGGTCGCGCGCGCCTCCGCGCCCGGCCGGGCCGGTCAGCTTGGTGCGCAGGGCCTCGATGCCCGCCGGGGTGATGATCTTGTCCAGGTCGCCGCCGGCGCGGGCCACCTTGAACTTCAGGTACTGGTCCAGGTCGCCGTTGAGCGCCTTCAGCTCCACCACTTCACAGCGCTGCACCACCTCGCGCACCTCGTGGTTGCCCTCGCTCAGGCGCTGCTGCAGCTCCGGCTGGGCGATGAGGATGACGCTGATGAGTTTGCGGAAACCGTCCTCCAGCTCCATGAAGCGCTTCAGGTGCTTAATGGTCGGCGTGGACAGGCCGTGCGCCTCCTCGATGATCAGGCAGTGGTGGTTGCCCGCGCGGCTGCTGTCGCGCAGGCTGTCATGCAACTGATGGAAGCGCGCCTCCGGGCTGCCGTGCACGTGCTTGTGCGGGGCCACGGCGGCCATGATGGCCTCGGCGATGTGCATGGCGCGCAGGGTGCGGCCGGTCTTGTCGTTGTCCTCCATGCCCAGGACGTAGGGCTCGATGACCTTGACCGGATCGTCCTGGGCGATGATGCGGCCGATGAGGTCGCGGCGCAGCGTGCTCTTGCCGCTGCCGCTCTCGCCCAGCACGGCCAGCATGCCGCCGTGGCGCGCCACGTGGTACATGGCCTCGCGCACGTAGCGGATGCCCGTGGACAGGTAGACGTCCTCGTTCGAGCGCAGGTCCTGGCCAAAGGGATCCATGAACAGGCCAAAATGCGTCTTCGTCTCGGGGAAAAGCCCCTGTTTGCGCAGCAACATGTCAGTCTCCTCCTTCGGTTTTTCGGCAGTGGGGGCGGCCTTGCGGGCTCGCGCCTTGCCGGTGGTTGCGGGTTCAAAAACACCTTCCAGCTCAACCTCGGGAACGCCGCGTTCACGCAGCACCTGGAGAATGGCCTCGCGGATCTGCGCGCGGTCGGCCCGCTTGGGCCAGCGTCCGTGCGTCACGATCTGCGTCACGCTCGCCGGGGAAAGCCCGGTGGGCTGGGCCAGGGCGCGCTGCGCGACCTTGTGCGTCTCGAGGACGGTCTTGAGCTTGAGGGCTGCCACTACATGCCTCCCGCACCGCCGCTCACCAGGCGCAGCGGCTGGGCCTTGGCCAGCGCCGGGCCGCTGAGCTGGGCGGCGATGTCGTCGATTTCCTGGGCCGGAACGCCGTCGGGCCAGCGCTGGGCCAGCCAGGCGTAACTGGCGGCGGTCCAGGACTGGCCGATACGGGCCTTGAGCTGCTTGGCCGCCTCCACGTGGGACAGGGGCGGTATCTCGCGCCGGGCCGCGTCCAGGCCCAGGTCCCGGCCACGGCGCGGCAGGTAGACCGGGGCCTCGTGCACGTCGGCGAAGACGTCCAGGCCGTAGGGGGCCTGGCCGGTCTGGCGCTCCTTGCCCGTGTCGCCCACGGCCTCGGCGATCTCCTTGACGCGCTTGTCCGCGGCGGTCTCCGGCACGCCCTTGAACTCCTGGCCGAAGGTCGCGGCATCGGCCCGGAACCCGGCCGCGTCCACTTCCACCGGCGGCACCGGGTAAGCCACGTCCTCGCCGCGCGCGTCCTTGAGGATCACGTCCACGGACGGGGCCAGGTAGGGGTTGACCACCACGCGCACCTTCATGCCGGGCACCACGCCGGGCAGCATGTGCAGGGCGTAGACCCTGCGGCCGTAGCCCTTGACCGAGTGCGTGACGGTCATGTCGTGGCGCACGGTGCGCTCTTCCGGCTTGGTGACCACCAGCTCGCGCAGCAGCTCCATGGCCGGGGCGATGCGCAGCTGGTCCTCATTGATGCTCAGCCACATGTCGTTGCGGGTCTTGCCGTGGCGGGAGTGGACAGCCCAGGCGTTGTAGTGCCTGCGCCAGCCGTCCGCCGCCGCCTGGAGCTGCTCCACGCCGGTGACGCGGTGGAAGGCCAGCCGGCCCTCGAACTGCGTTTCGACAAGGTTTTGGGCCTGTTCGACTTGCCCCTTGGCCCGCGGGTTGCCCGGCAGGTGCGTGAGGTACCGCACGCCCAGGCGCTCCAGCAGGTTGAGGAACAGGCCGGAGAGGTTGGCCGAGCCGGAGTCCATCATCAGGATCTCCGGCACGCCGTGCATGGGATCGTTCATGCCGCGGTCGCTGATGGCCGCCAGGAACACGTCCACCAGGCCCTCCGCGCTCTCGCCGCCCGTCACCAGGTAGTGGACGTAGATCGCGCCGGAGTAGTGGTCCGTGACCACGTAGCGCCAGACGCGCTGCTTCTCCACGCGCGCCAGGTTCTGCGGCTTGTTCTTGTAGAACTGGGACTCGGGCATGACCTTGAGACCGCCCACCGGCAGGTAGAACAGCACGCAGATGGAGGCGTCGACCTGCCAGACGTGGTTCGGGTGCGCGGAGCGCATGTGCGTGCCGGGCTTGCCCTTGGCCAGCATGGTGGGGTGGCAGCGGTGGAGGCGCATGGCGCGCGAGAGCGTGGCCGGGGAGACGTCGGCGATACGGCCGTTGTCCTGCAGGATGTCCAGCGCCACGGTGATGGGCAGGGTCTTTTTCTTGTTGCGGCGGGTGGCTCCGCGCACGAGGGCGGCGGCCTGTACGGCCACGTCCTCGGGCACGGAACACTGGCCGCTGTCCTTGCGGGTCTTGCGGCCGGAGTCGTATCCGGCCTTCTGGCGCAGGCGGCGGTAGACCTCCTGGGGCGAGCAGCACAGGCGCTGCGCCGCCTCGGTGACGATGACGGACTTGCCGCCATGCGGCGCGGCCAAAAGCCGGCCGCACACCTCAAGCAGGAAGGTCGATTCGCCGCGGTCCGCGTTCATTCGGCGGACTCCTTGGCGACGGCACCGGCATGCGCCGTGACGGTTTCCTTTGCGCAGACCCTCTCTGCCTCGGCCTGGATGCGCTTGGCCCTGGCGTTCAGGTAGGTGGCAATCTTCCTGGCGTAAGCTACGATGAATTGCTCATGCTTGGCCGCGATGTCGCACGAGCATCCCATGACCACCGTGTATCCGCCGACCTCAATGTGGCCGATGCTGCCATTTTGGGCGATGTACTTGTCGGGGGCAGACATGCTCTTTTCGTACAGGCGCTCGTACTCTCTGCCTTCCCACGTCCATCCATTCATTCCGCTGGCATCGAAATGGATGCGTCCGCAGGCGCAGGTCATTTGGCAATGTCCCATGCCGGAGTCGAAGGCGTCGCGGAATTCGTTGCTGTACTGCTCGCTCATCTACTTCCCCCCCTCGTCCAGGCCGAGATCCTGGGCGGCCAGGTCGCGCCGCCACTCGGGCCGGGCCATGCCCGCAAAGTCCACGTCGATGTTGTGGGTCTGGAGGAAGTCCACGAGGCTCTCGCAAAGGAAGCGCACCGCGCCCATGGCGTGGCCGGTGGTGGTGACGCTCAGCTCGTCAAGCGCGAGCACGTCGGCCACCTCGGCCAGGAACAGGTTGACCTCGCCCTCGGCCTTGACGCAGGCGGCGTTGATGCGCTCGCTCGCGGCCTGTTCCTGCTCCAGCTGCAGGCGGGCGCGCTTGTTCGGCGGCAGGCTCCTGAGCTTCTCCAGGTCGAGGGAGACTTTGTCGAGCTTCTCGCTCTTGTCGGTCAGCAGCTTGTCGCGGGCGTCCAGGTCGGCCTTCAGGTCCTCGGCCTGCTTCTTCGCGGCCTCGCGCTCGCTCTGGTGCCGGGCGGCCAGGTCCTGCAGGATGTCCAGCACCTGGTCCTTACTCTCGGCGGCCAGGGCCTGCTTGACCACGTCCTGCTCATCCTGCGGCAGGGCCTTCAGGGCGGCGTAGTCGCGGGCCTTGAAGCCGATGCGCTCGGCGGCTTCGTAGAGGTCTGGGCCCAGGATATGGAGGTTCTTCGAGAGTTCGTAGCAGCGCGTATAGGACTTGCCGAAGAACTCCCGGCAGAACTCGTCAAAATCTTCGACGTGTCGAAGATTCCCGCCAGCGTCTTTGTACGGCAAGCCCTTGTACTTCTTGGACTCGCGCACTTCGATGAAGGTCTGTGCGATGGCGATATCTCCGACGCGTCGAAGAAAATCCAAGCCCTCAATGCGGCCCAGGGCCTTGAAGGTGTCGCCGTAAGCGAGCAGGGCCGTATCAGCCAGCGCACCCTGATTCTGCGCGACCAGCAGCTCCGCGCCACGGGCTGGGGTGATCTCCTGGGCATCCTTCATGGTCTCTCCTTGTGGTTTCAGCCCATCGCCCCAACGGCGACGCGGCGATTCAACTCGGTCATGCGGTCCTGCAGGTTGGCCATGTGGGACTGGTGCGCGTGGGCGATCTGCAGCATGGCCACGCTGTGGGCCCAGCGGCCATTGTCCAGCTTGGTGGCCAGGCCCTCGGCCTCCAGCTCGGCCAGCGCGCGGCTCACGTTGACGGGGCTCTCGCCCAGGCCCTCGGCCAGCTCTTTGTTGGCCAGGCCGGTGATGGAGTGGCCCTTGAGGGCCTTGAGCACGCGCAGCACGCGGCGCGCGGAGGAAGTGGTGTCCTTGGTCATGCGGCTCTCCCGAGGGTGTTGGTGGTCTTCTTGGCAGCGGGGGGAAGGTGCCCGGCCGGGCAGCCCCGGCCGAGAAACCAGGCGCGAAGGTTGGCGGAAGTCATCTCGCCGCGTAGGAACTGATACACGGCGCTGAGGCTGATGCCGTTGGCCTCGGCCACGGCTTTGACCTTCACGTCGTTGAGCGTCATCCACGCCCAGAGCTTCTTGGTCCTGCGGCTCATTTCGGGAGCCTCTCAAGGATGGCCTTGCGCTGCGCCGCCCGCGCGCGGTCCTCGGCGGTGATGACGCCCAGATCGTAGTACGGGGCCTGCTCGTGGGTGAGCACCAGGATCCCGGCGGCCTCCACCGCGACCTGCAGAAAGCCCGTGTCGCCGGTGATGACGGCCAGGGCCCCGGCGTATTCCAGCGGCACGCAGCGGTCGTCCTTGCCGGGAGCCACCCAGTTGTTCACCTGGTGGATGGAAATGGACTCGCCGGTAAGGCGGGAGAGTTCGTCCGCCACGACATCGCGGGACAGGCCACAGCTGGCGAGGGCATGCTTGAGGGCTTCCTTGACGGCTTCTTTGGCCCGCAGGGAGCCGCTTCTGCGTTTCTGGGAGTCCAGCTCAGACAATGGAAGGGTCAGCTGGACCATCCTCCGGTCTGGATTCGTCGCCTTCTTAGACATTGCGCCCCCGGCAAATCGCGGTTAAAAGCGGGTAACGAGGTTCACTTTTTGAACCTCGCCAGAACCTAATTACTTTCGAACAGAGTTTCATGTCAAGAGTAATCCAGGAATATTTTTCAGGTGAAAAGAACTATGCCCGACGAACCGACCCCTTACTCCCGCGCGACAGCGGAAGACATGCCCGCCTTTGTTGAGGTGATGGGGCGTCTGTCCAAGGTGGGGATTGGGAACCAGTCGGACTTAGCGCGGAAGCTCGGTGTTTCTCCGGCGGGGGTTTCTGACGCAAAGAAGCGTGGGCCGTTTCCTTTGGCCTGGGCATTAATGCTCGCCAGAGTCCTCGATGTAAGCTTAGATTATATTTTGGGCCTGTCAGCTGGGTTTGGCGACAGGAGGCCCCCGGAGCAAACGGCGCTTCTTCACCCGGACGAGAGTGCGGTCGGACCGGAGCGCCTACGACATTTACGTGTTGACCCCGCCACCGGGTCGTCTCAGCCACCCACAGGGCCGGTGACCATTGACGGGTTCGTCATGGTTCCGAAGCATGCGGCGCGCCTATCCGGTGGCCCCGGCAGCTGGGATCTGGGGGAGGAGGTCATCGGCTTCTATGCTTTCCGGGAGGAGTGGTTGCGCTCCAAGGGCAGCCCCGGAAACATGGCGCTCATGGACGTGTTCGGCCATTCCATGGAGCCGGATCTCCGCGACGGCGACACGGTGCTGATTGACCGGGGGCAGCAGGAGGTTGAGGCTGGCAGGATCTATGCCGTGGGGATCGAGGACACAGCGGTGGTCAAGTGGGTAGAGAAGCGGCCGGGGGCGCTCTTGCTCCGCAGCTCCAACCCGGACCATCTGCCCATCGAAGTTGACATGCGCGGTGACCTGGCGGACACGGTTCGCATCATCGGTCGGATCATCTGGTGGTGCCGGGAGGCACGATAAACAGCGGGAGGGTTGCATGGCCTTGATCCAATGCCCGGATTGCAAAGAGCAGGTCTCAGATTCCGCCCCCACGTGCCCCAAGTGCGGCAGGCCCATGCCCGACGCCAAGCCGCCGAAACAGAAACTGACGGCCAAGCACTACATCATCCTCGCGGTGGTCATAATAGCGCTCGCCTCAATCCTGAGAGCAAGGCACCCCGGTATGGGTTCGAACGCCAATGCGACCCAGGCTGTGTCCGCCGCGGAGAAGAAAGAGGCGAAAGACAAAGAGACCCTCAAGGCGCGGCTGGAGCGGCAATACTCCAAGACTGGGGAGAGCGGGCTGGATGGGAGCTGCACAGCCACAGCGCTATACCGCGAGTACAACTCCAATGAGGTCGCCGCGGATGCGAAGTACAAGGGCAAGTGGGTTCAGGTGCGCGGCGTGGCCGCCTCCGTGGCCAAGGACATCGCGGATCAGCCGTATGTGGCCCTCGCTGCCGACGCCTTCGGGATGGCCCAGGTGCAAGCCTTCCTCTTCGACGTGCAGATCAAGGAGATGAAGGGGCAGGATTTCACGACCGAGACGTCCCTCGAGAAGGCCGCGGCTGTGAAGTCCGGCCAGAAGATCATGGTGGAATGCCGTGGCGAGGGGTCCATCATGGGCATCCCGCGCCTCGGCCAGTGCCTGATCCTGCCGGACAGTACGAGATGAGCAAGGAGGACAACGATGGCAATCTACATCGGGCTCATGATTGGACGAGGCGGCGTTACCAGGATTGAAAAGCACACATCGCGCGATGCTTTTTGGGAAGAGCTATGTGTATGGGCGGAAAGCACGGGAGTCCTTCCGCCCAAGAAGTACGGCTTCGCCCATTTGCTCACTTGGGCTACGAACAACCACTACCGCATTGGGGGAGAGGAGCGAATTTTCGTTTCCCGCATCTCTGCAGATATAACGCGCATCCTGATCAAGGAAAATGTCGCGACCCTCCACGATTTTACTTAGACCGAGCGCGATATTGTTCTTCTCCGGGCCGCCCTTGGCGGCCCGTGCCGTTTTAGCCGCCAAACCCGTCCGCAGAAACTAACGCCCATTACAAGACCCGTCCTGCCCGCGCTTCTAGTGTCGGGCCTCGTGGAGCGCGTCCATCGCGGCGCGCGCAAGGCTCTCTCCTTCGCCCCGCCCCGCCGTTGTCCGGGACGGTCCCGGCCAGCGGCGGGGCACAGGGGAGAGGCAAATCCGGAGGCCCTCATGGATCGCATCAAAGCCCTTTTCACCTGGCTGCGCACGCATGCCCCGCGCATGACGCTGCCCAACCTCATCTCCACCTGCCTTGTGCTCGTCGTGGTCAGCGTGGCCCCGCACCAGGCTCCTGTGCTGACCTACAAGCTGGCCCTGATCCTGCTGGCCGCCTGCGCCTGCTACATGCTGGACGTGAGTCTGTTCTACTATGCCAAGCCCAGCGGCTATCTGGCCCAGCCCTGGCGGGATGACATCAGCTTCAAGCCCTCGCAGGCTGACTTCGGCGTGGCCGCGGGCTGCCAGGCGCTGTTCATCGCCGCCTGCGCGCGCCGGTGTCTCATCGTCTGCGCGGGCATGTTGGCCGTGGCCTTGGCGCTCTAGGGGGCGGGCCATGCGGAACAGCTGGAAAAGCTGGACGTGGGGTGAGCGGACGATGTTCCTCAGCGGCGTGGCTGGTCTGCTGCTGATCCTCTTCACATTGGCCTGGGCCGGGTTGGCCCATGCCGAGTCCATCCCGCCACAGGCACAGCGCTACCGCTCCGTGCTCATCCGCGCCGCCCGCATGGAGTGGGGGCTGAATGCGCCCACCGCGACCCTGGCCGCGCAGGTGCACCAGGAGTCCCGCTGGCGCGAGAACGCGCGCAGCCCCGTGGGTGCCGCCGGGCTCACACAGTTCATGCCCGCGACAGCGAAATGGCTGGGCGATCTGCGGCCGGACATGGGCGCGGCAGACCCCTGGAATCCTGGCTGGGCGCTCCGCGCGCTGGCCGCCTACGACCACTGGCTCTGGGACCGCGCCCGCGCCGCCACGCCCTCTGACCGCATGGCCAAGGCGCTCAGCGGCTACAACGGCGGCGAGAGCTGGGTGCAGCGTGACGAGACCCTGGCCGCGCGCCAGGGCCTGGATCCGCTCCGCTGGTGGGGCAACGTGGAGGTCGTCAACGCCGGGCGCTCCGCCAGCGCCTGGGACCAAAACCGCGGCTACCCGGAGCGCATCATCCGCGTCCTGGAGCCCTTGTACCGCGCCGCGGGCTGGGGCCTGGGGTGCGCGGAGCTGGAGGCACGATGAAAGGAGCGCAGCTCATCGACATCGAACGCGACCGGCAGGAAACGGGCGAAAGCTACTCGCTGGAGCAGGATCTCCAGCTTGAACGCGGCGCGCTGGCACAGGCCGGGGCCTGCTACCTCATGGTCGACCTGGAGCCGCTCGTCCGGCTTCGTTGGCCCTTCGCCCCGGTGCTGTTCAAGCGCCAGTCGTTCCCCTACCCGAGCGTGCGCGACATGGTGAAGGGAGGATCCCTGGCCGCTGCCGCCATCGACCGGGAACAAGCGCAGGAGGCACACTGATGGATCTGTCGTCACTCTTGTCGTCCGCGTCCTCGTGGAAGGGCAAGCTGGCCCTGGGCCTGGGCGTGCTGCTGCTCATACTTCTAGTCGGCCTGGCCGGCCTCTGGGTGGGCTACCGCCATGGGCGCAGCACAGCCACGGCCGAAGGCGACGCCAAGTACGCCGAGCTGGAGAAGGTGCAGGCCGACGCCAACCGCCTGGCTAGCGACACCGCCCGCAAGGTTCTGGACGCCGAAGTCGTACGCCGCGACGAGCTGGAGAAGAGCTTGTCCACGGCCCTTGCCACCATTGCGGACCAGGGCCTCAAAATCACCAACCGGAGGATCTCCGATGCGTCGCGCTCTGTCGTTGTTGTTGCTGGCCGTTGCAGTTTTGGGCCTGGGTGGGTGCAGCTTTGGAACGAAGCCCTCGGCTTCGGCGACGGTGATCCAGGCCGTTCCGCCGCCGCCCCCGGCGCTGTTGGTGCGGCCCGCGCCGCCCAACCGGCTGACTCCGGGCTACTTCCAGCCGGGCACTGAAAACGCCACGGCCGAGGACGTCCTGACCAACCATCGGGACAACTCGCTGCGCTGCCGCGAGATTGAGGCCCGGTACCTGGGGCTCATTGAGTGGGCCGAGGGCCTGCCATGGAGCGCCAACGCCACGGAGGCCCCGAAGTGATCACCGAGCTTTGGAAGGAAAGCCTCCCCTGGCTGCAGCTGCTCTCCCTGGTGGGTGCCGTGGTGCAATGCCTTGGAGTCTGGGCCCTGTGGAGTCTGACGAGGAAATTCGTCACACGCGAGGACTGCCTGGCTTGCCGTAAGGCCTGCCAGAAGGAAGTGAGCGAGCGTCTGGCGAAGCAGGAGGCCAGCTCCGGCGAGTTGCTGGGCAAGGTCGCCCAGGCACCGACCAAGGACGAGGTGAAGGCCGTGGACAAGGATTCCGGTGCGATGCGCGCGGACATCGAGGCCTTGACCGCCACGGTGCAGGGAATGGGTGAAGCCATGAAGGGCATGGCCCGACAGCTCAACCTGCTTTTCGAGCACCATCTGGGGAGGCCGAGATCGTGAAAAGCTTTGAATGTCTGTTGAACGAGGACCGCCGCTTGATGATCCTGCGCCTGCTGGCCGAGGATCCCGGCTACCAGCTCAATGTCTTTGTGCTGCGCCCGGCGCTGGAGGCCGTGGGGCACACCGTCAGCCACGACAAGGTGGAGACCGACCTGGCCTGGCTGGACGAGCAGGGCCTGGTGACGGTGGGGGAGGCTTCCGGCGTCACCGTGGGCAAGCTGACCCCGCGCGGGGCGGACGTGGCCGCGGGCCGCGCCAGCACGCCCGGCGTCAAGCGCCCCGAACCGGAGGCGTAGGCCATGCCGCGCAAGTCCTCCGTCCGCCGTCTGCCGCCGGAGATCCGCGAGCAGATCGGCAAGCTCCTCGATGAGGGCCGCAGCCTGGATGAGATCCTCGAGCATCTGCGCGAGCTGGGTGCGGACGTCTCCCGCTCCGCCCTGGGCCGCTACAAGCAGCGCCTCGACAAGGTGGGTGAAAAACTGCGCCGTTCGCGTGAGGTGGCTGAGGCGCTCATCGCCAGGCTAGGCGCGGCCCCGGAGTCCAAGTCGCTGCGGCTCAACGTCGAGCTGATGCACGGCCTGTTCACGGACCTCGCACTCAAGGCCAACGAGGCTGAAGATGGCGAGGGCGACGAGGGTGCCAAGAGCAAGGGCATGGTCCTCACGTCCATGGACGCCATGCTGCTGTCCAAGGCGCTCGACCACCTGGCCCGCGCCAGCAAGCAGGACGCCGAGCTGGTGGGCAAGATCCGCGAGCAGGCGGCCAGGGAGGCCCAGGAGAAGCTCGACAAGGCCGTGGTCACCACCGCCGGCGAGGCCAAGCGCAAGAGCATGACCCCGGCACAGACCCTGGAGCGTGTCTTGGCCGTCTACCGTGGGGAGGCGTAGGCCGTGGGCAAGGTCGCGAAGCCCAAGCCGAAGGGCATCCTCCTGCCCTACGAGCGCCGCTGGGTGGATGATCCCGCCCGCTTCAAGATCGGCATGCTCGCCCGCCAGACCGGAAAAACATTCACCTGCACCGAGGAGATCGCCGAGGACATCCTGAAGCATGACGTGCGCAGCGCGCGCACGCGCTGGGTCATCCTGTCCCGCGGCGAACGCCAGGCCAAGGAGGCCATGGACGAGGGGCTCAAGCTGCACCTGCGCGCCATGGGCCTGGCCTTTGAAGCACTCGACGACACGGACTCCGGCTATCGCTACGAGGACGGCTCCAGCATCAAGGCGCAAGAGGTGATCCTAAAGCACGGCTCGCGCGTCACCGCCCTGCCGGCCAACGCGGACACGGCGCGCGGCTTCAGCGCCAACGTGCTGCTCGACGAGTTCGCCTTCCACCGCGACTCGCACGCCATCTGGCGCGCACTCTTCCCGGTCATCTCCAAGCCGGGGCTCAAGCTGCGCGTGGTCTCCACGCCCAACGGCAAGGGCAACAAGTTCTTCGAGCTGATGACCGGGAAAAATGACCGCTGGAGTCGGCACACCGTGGACATCTACCAGGCCGTGGAGCAGGGCCTGGACCGCGACATCAATGAGCTGCGCGAGGCCCTGGGCGACGAGGATGCGTGGGAGCAGGAATACGAGCTGAAGTGGCTGGACGAGGCCTCGGCCTGGCTGTCCTACGAGCTGATCAACGGCTGCGAACATGACCGCGCCGGGCTGCCGGATGCCTACCTGGGCGGCCCCTGCTTCGTGGGCGTGGACATCGGCAGGCGCAAGGACCTCTACGTGATCTGGGTCCTGGAGGCCGTGGGCGACGTGCTCTGGACGCGCGAGGTCATCGCCCGCCAGCGCATCAAGTTCTCGGAGCAGGCGGAGCTTCTCGCCGAAGTGTTCAGGCGCTACCGCGTCATCCGCTGCTGCATGGACCAGACCGGCATGGGCGAGAAGCCCGTGGAGGACGCCAAGGACGCGCACGGAAGCCTGCGCGTGGAGGGAGTGCTTTTCACCGGGCCGAACAAGCTGGTGCTGGCCACCATCGGTAAGGAGTCTTTTGAGGACCGGCGTATCCGCATCCCGCTGGGCGACAAGGATTTGCGCGCCGATCTGCACAAGCTGCAGAAGGTCTCCGGCCCCACGGGCTCGCCGCGCTTTGTGGCCGATTCCGACGCCGCGGGCCATGCGGACCGCGCCTGGGCCTGTTTCCTGGCCCTCAACGCAGCTGGGCAGAAGTCCGGCCTGCAGACCTGGGAGAAGTTGGCCGATGGCTAGACGCAAACACAATGGCGGCAGCAAGCAATTCCGGGACGGCTTCAGCAACATCACGGCGCAGCTGGGCCTGGACCAGCAGAATCCGCTGGCCGGGGGCATGTACACGCTCACGTCGCTGGTGACGCGCGAGCGCACCGAGTTGGAGGCCGCCTACCGCGGCTCCTGGGTCGTGGGCCGCATGGTCGACGTGGTGGCCGAGGACATGCTGCGCGGCGGGCTGGACATCCAGGCCCAGCTGCAGGCCGGCGAGGTGGACAAGCTCCTCAAGCACATGCGCCGCACGGGCGTGCCGGGCCGGCTGAGCAGCGCCATCAAGTGGGCGCGGCTCTATGGCGGCAGCTTGGCCGTGATCCTCATCGACGGCGAGGACGCCGCCTCCCCGCTCGACGTCTCGACCATCCGCAAGGGCGGCTTCCGGGGACTCCACGTGTTGGACCGCTACCAGGTGGTCCCCTCGGAAGAGAAGATCGACGAGCTGGGGCCCATGCTCGGCTACCCGCAGCACTACCGCGTGAACGTCGAGAACGACCAGGTCGGGATCGACCTTCACTACAGCCGCGTCATCCGCTTCATCGGTGTGGAGCTGCCCTACCAGCAGCGCATCTCCGAGCAGGGCTGGGGCTCCTCCGTGGTGGAGCGCGCCTATGACCGCATTCTGGCCCTGGACAGCTCCACGCATGGCGCGGCCAACATGATGCTGCGCAGCTATCTGCGGGTGCTGGGCATCAAGAACCTGCGTGATATTCTGGCCGCCGGTGGGCCTGCGGAAAAGGCCCTGATCAAGATGTTCCAGATGATCAAGACCATGCAGACCAGCGAAGGCTTGACCATTCTGGACGCCGAGGACCAGTTCAACACCCACAACTGGAGCTTTGCCGGAGTCTACGACGCTTTGCAGGCCTTCGCGGAACAGATCGCCGGGGCCACGGGCATTCCGCTGGTGCGCCTGCTCGGCCAGTCGCCCAAGGGCTTCTCCACCGGCGAGAGCGATCTGCGGACCTACTACGACACCATCGCCACCCAGCAAGATGACGACCTGCGGCCGGCCTATGAAACGCTGTTGCCGATCCTGAGCCGGAGCCTCTGGGGCCAGCCCCTGCCCGAAGGGTGGAACTTCGAGTTCCGCAGCCTCTGGCAGCCGAGCGAAACCGACAAGGCGACCATCGCCACGGGCGATGCGCAGTCCGTGGCCGGCCTGCACCAGGCTGGCATTATCACCGAGTCCCAGGCCCTGGCCGAGCTGCGCGATTCCGGTCGCGTCACCGGCCGGTGGACGGCCATCACGGACGAGGACATCAAGCGCTCCGAGGCGGCCGAGGCCGCGCCGCCGGTGCCCGAGCTGCCGCCTCCTGGCCAGGACGATCCCGCCCGGCCCGGAGGCCCGGCGCAATGACCACGCCGCCGGCCGCGAAGCCCTGGCGCAAGCCCTGGGCCTGGGCCGACGTGAGCGCGGCCAAGCAGGGGCGTCAGCTCTTCCGGCCATCCCGCGCGGCGGAGAAGGCCTACGCCGAACAGCTCAAGAGCGTGGCCCGCAACGTGGCCAAGGTGCTCGCCAAGGCCCCCAGCCCGGAGCACGCGCAGCGTCAGCTCGCCGCCTATTCCGAGGCCCTGGAGCCCTGGGCGCGCCAGGCGGCCACGAACATGGTGCGCAAGGTCGCCGTCAAGAACGACGCCAGCTGGCGCGAGGCCGCCGAACGCTGGGGCATCGGCCTGCGCGGCATGCTCGACGCGGACGTGAGCCAGACGATGCAGGACCGCATCGACGCCAACGTCCTGCTCATCAAGTCCCTGCCGGGCGAGGCGGCCATGCGCGTGGGCGAGCTGGCCCAGGAGGCCGTGCTCTCCGGCACGCGGTCCGAGGACCTGGCGGCCAAGATCCAGGCCCAGGGCGACGTGACCCACAGCCGGGCCAAGACCATCGCGCAGACCGAGGTGAGCAAGGCCAGCACGGCGCTGACAAGCGCCAGGGCCCAGGCCGTGGGCAGCGAGGGCTACATCTGGCGCACCGCGCGCGACGGCAAGACTAGACCCAGCCACGCGGCCATGGAGGGCAAGTTCGTTCGCTGGGACAGCCCGCCAACGCTCGACGGCATGACCGGCCACGCCGGCGAGTTCCCAAATTGCCGCTGCTACCCCGAGCCCGTGGTCTCCGATTCCGCCGGCGAGGCCGTCCAGAGCCCGATCCCCACGCGGGAGGACGAGGAGAAGAGCGGCGAGCACAAGCTGCGCAGCCAGTGGGAGCGCCAGGCGGTCAGCATGGTGGTGCCGTTCGAGCCGCACAAGCCCATGCCCAACGCGGAGCGCGCGTTCATCCCGGAGGGCAAGCTGGAGACCTATGTGCTCGACCCGGCGCACAAGAAGGGCGGCCCCAAGGCCAGGGTCATGAACTCCGCCCTCGGGCTCACCAAGCGCGACGCCGATCTCCTGGCGCGGCAGCTCCTGGCGCAGCTTCCCGGCACGCCGGCGATGCGGCACGCGACGCGCCCCATCACCGAGCACGGCGAGACCTTCAGCGTGGTCATGCCCGTCACGGGCACGAACGGGCAGGTCTTGCCAGTGCGGTCGAACTGGATATATGACACGATTAATGGCGCACGAAGCACTCGTCCGAGGCTCGTGACCGCCTGGGTGGACATATGAGCGCGATACACGAGGGAGACAGCGTGCGCCTGCTGGGCGCGTACAGGTACGGGGACATGCCCGACCAATGGCTGCCTGCGGGGGAAACCGGCAGGGTCGTGGACGTGCACGGCCAGGGCCAGGGCCTCGCCGTGGAGTTCACCCTGCGCGCGCCTGTCTTCGGTCCCTCGGGCCAGGTGCTCGACTACGGCAAGTTCGAGCTGGGCTACTTCGGCATTGGCCAGGTGACGCCCGCGAGCTGATTTCGCCCCAGGCGCGAGAGCGGCCCCACCCACGGCCAATGAGCCGCCGAGGGGGCGTGCCGAGCGGCAGAGGGCGTTTCCAAACGTTTTTAAACGCGCTTCCGTAGTGGCCCGAACCGGCCGCCGCACCCCTCAAGACACACTCCTCACGATCATCCCTCTGCCCAAGTCTTAACGCGGGTTACAAGACCCGTCCCGAGCGCCCCTGTATCCAGGGGCCCATGCGCTACCAGATCGCTTCCCAACTCTCCGAGCATATCGCCGAGACGCCCGAGGGCTATCTGCTCTGCCTCGGCGTGCCTGTCGCACGCACGGGCGAGCTTGAGTACGCCCCGGATGTGGTGCCCATTGAGGCGCGCGGAGACGGCCCGGTTCTCATCATGCGTGAGCCGGAGGATGTGTTCGCCCCCGAGGCCATCGCCTCGTTCGAGGGCAAACCGACAACCGTCGACCATCCTGAAGAGGACGTGACCCCCAAGAACTGGTCTGAGCTGGCCGTTGGCCATGCGCAGAACCTGCGCCGCGGGGAGGGAGTCCAAGCCGACCTGCTGCTTGCCGATCTGCTCATCTCCGACAAGGAGGCCATCGACCTGGTCCGCGGGGGCCTGCGCGAGATCTCGTGCGGGTACGACGCGGACTACGAAGAGGAAGCGCCCGGCAGGGGCAGGCAGCGGAACATCCGGGGCAACCACATCGCCCTGGTTCGCCGGGGCCGTTGTGGTCCGCGCTGCAAGATCAACGACAACCGCGAGGACAACATGAAGAAACCCAGTTTCAAGGACCAGCTCGCCGCGTTCAAAAAGAGCCTCCTCAAGGCCGTGGACGGCCTTTCCGAGGAAGGGCCGGACAAGAAGCCCGAAGGGGAAGGCAAAAAGCCCGAGGAGGGCCAGGAGGCCGCGCCCGTCAAGGATGACGCCACCGAGGAGCGCCTGGCCGCCCTGGAATCCAAGATGGAGGAGATCAGCATCGCGCTGCGCCAGCTCGCCGGCTCCGAAGGAAGCGAGACGTCGCAGGACGGGGAAGACCCCGACGGCGAAGAGGGAGCCGGAACCTCCGACGAGGAGCAGGATCCGGAGCAGCCCACCGGCGACGGAGAAAAGCCGTGCGGCAAGACCGGCGACGGCGTCCGCGCCAAGGCCCGCGACGCCCGCGCCCGCACCGTGGACGCGGACACCAAGGC
>Ga0265324_10000806_pt1 | contig 20415 bp, 14 predicted proteins | sample 41419metaG_FD_198634 | JGI IMG/M metagenome (GOLD analysis project Ga0265324, IMG submission 198634) | Rhizosphere microbial communities from Carex aquatilis grown in University of Washington, Seatle, WA, United States - 4-14-19 metaG | ecosystem: Host-associated > Plants > Roots > Rhizosphere...
TCTGGGCTTTACTTCCGGTGATGGCCTTGAGTCGCATAACCCTTTTGAATCACCGCCATTCCCGACGATTCATCTCTCTCAATCTTTTACGTCAGGATGGGATCAACGCCCTCTGCTCAGCTGCTATTCGTATGGCAATTGAGAGAACGATCTTGTTTTCAAAATTGATGCCTTCGCCAGCATTAAGACATTTCTTTGCCTCTTCGTGGATTAGCTCAACTACGGCCTTCTTCCCATTGGCCCATCCTCCTTGAGTGCCAAATAGGTCATTGTAGATCTGGTCAAGCTCAGCCTGAGTTATGTCTTGGGAGTCTTTCTTCCAATGGAGCAGGGATGTAAGCTTCATGAACTCTGGGCAGTCGTCGCCTCTTGTGTATTCGATAAGGTTTCGTATGAATGGAATGGAAGCGACCATCTTTCTGGGGTCTCTGAAGAATTCTGGCTTCCAGTCATTTACGAAGACGTTCTTGATCCCGGCCGCTTGTGTCAGGGTCAGTCCAGTGCCGCTCTTCCACGCCATGAGACAGTTCGAATACGGAACAAATCTGCCGTTGACGGTTCGGAAGAAGTCGAAGTTGTGGGTCAGGATGATTAGATTGAAATGCTGTTCAGCCACAATATCTTGTAGGTACTGAACGATGGCGTATTTGTTTTTGTAGTCGAACGAGTCGGCGATGTCATCGACAACGAACACCGTCTCTTGCTTTGCCTTCTTTCGCGCCTCAATCTCAAAGATGATGTTCAGAATGTAGAGGGCTTTCTTTTCGCCAGTGCTTAGGGCCTGCATCAGGGCGTCTTTCTCTACTTGTGCTGATTCTGCCCCATCTTCAAATGTGAATCCCAGGCTGAGCATCGGCTCCTGTCCTAATGTGACGGAGACTTTGTTCTTGGCTGTTAGCCGGAATGGGACGAAGAAACGTGTGTTGAAGATTTCGATTACGTTTTCCCATTGAGTGCGCTGTTTGCTTGCGGCTTCTTCGATTTCCTTTTTCCTCTTCTCGACAGCCAGGTACTTGGCGATCAAGTCCAGGTAGAGGCTCTCTCTTGCCTTGAAATACGACTTCCAAATCTCCTCCCTGAAGGCCTCGAGATTTGCCAACCTGGGAAGGAGATCCTCGCGTTCTGCAAGATATGCATTGAACTCCCTGACGTTCGCGTTCTTGGTGATTAGCTTGTCGAGATCCGAGAACTTCTTTCTGAGTTCCTTGTCTTTGGAGATTCCCTCCTTCTCCTTTGCGATCAAGTCCTCAAGCTGCTTTTGGCTGGTGATTTCCATCTTCTTGTCGCCATTAAGGCTCACGGTGTGTTTGGCGTCGAAGAAGCCATTGTCAGCGAGGCTCTTTGCAATAGTTGCGGCATTGTAGTAATTGAACATGCCCTTCTTGAAGTAGGTGGAAGAGGCTAAGAGTTCGTTGTATCTCTTGACGTATTCCTCGATCAGCGTCTTGAAGTCCTTCGTTCCAAGCAAGGCGAGGACCTTCTCGTCGAAGATTGTGTCGTACTGGACGTCGGAGAATGGCGCGTCGCTCTGCGCGAGGAGTTCGTCCTTAATGCGAATTAGAGCTCGATAGAAGGCATCGTTGCTCTTGGTGAATGTTGAGGAGACTTCTTGTTCCAGATCCTTCTTGGAACCTGATTGTTCCTTGAGAGCCTTTAGGAAGACATCCTTGGATTTCTTGATGTCAATGTGGAGCTGCTCGTATTCTTGGCGTAGCTTGCTGTCGACCAATAGTGTGGAGGTCTTTTCCGTGTGCCCTAGGACTGCGTCATAGGGCTCAACAACAAGAATGCACTCCGGGGGGAGATCAACTCCGATCTCGTCGACGATTTTCCTGCTGCAAACTCTGGCGGGGAATATCCTGTCCTTGGAGAGTTCGCCGTCGGCAACATCCTTGAAGGTGCGCGCCAGTGATGACTTCATCGCGCCATTCGGGGCGTAGATGGCGTAGGCTTTGTGGCCAGAAAAGTCGAACTGCTGATGAAGCTTTTTGATTCCGTAGCAGTTCTTGAGGTCGATGGTTAGTTTGTTCATGGCTTTCCCTGCAGACGCGTACTGGGCCGAGCCTGTCTAGCATTCTGCGGAATCATAGGAAACCCGCTCGCCCAGCGAGTGACGTATACGCAGAACGCGCCGCGTAGGATCCCGCAGCCGTTGGCCGTTTCTAGGGTGGAGGCCAGAGCCTTCGAGGCTCCGAGCGGTGTGCCCGAAAGGTCGCGCACGAGCGAGGGTCCTGAGAACACCGTGGTCAGCCACATGTGGCGAGTTTTTATCTTCTTTCGTGGGGCAAGCCGATTCTCTCCGAGGACAGACTCCGGATGGTGCCGGGGGTCAAGCGTCCGGACCCACGACAACAACCCGACTTGTCCCACAGCCCGCCCTCTCTACCCGCACCTGTGCGCCGAATCGCTCTTGGAGCTCAGGCACGTGGGAAATGATGCCCACGGTGCGCCCGGTGGCTTGAAGGTTCTCCAGAGCCACCATCGCGTGGTCGAGGGTGTCGCGGTCGAGGGTGCCGAAGCCCTCGTCGATGAAGAGGGTTTGGGCTTGGGTGGCGCGGGTGGAGATACCAGAGAGCCCGAGGGCGAGGGCGAGCGACACCAAGAAGATTTCGCCGCCCGAGAGGCTGTTGATGGTGCGCACCTCGCTGCCGAGATCTTGGTCGACAACCTGCAGCTCCAGCGCGGTATCTGGTGCTGACATCAGCCTATAGCGAGGCGCAAGGTCCGCCAGGTGGGCGTTTGCTTCCCGGACCAGAGCTTGCTCGACTCCTCCTGCGCGCGCGCTTCGGCCGTTGCGGTGCTTCGGCCGATCCTTAGATCGTCGTCCTGTTGCTGCTTTGCCTTGAGTCCGATCAGTTTTTGCCCGAGGTCGTCCACTTGTGTCCGCCCGCTTGAAACGCGTGTCTGTGCGACTTCTCGGTCGCCGTTGGGGCGACCCTTGGCCGAGTGGTCGTCAAGACTGCGTTGTCGTTCGTCGCGGGTTGCCAAGGCGCGAGTCACCGATTCACGGATGGCATCCAGGTCTCTGCGCTGGTCAGCAATCCACGTCTCGTCGTGGACTAGTCTCTCCTCAAGCTTCCGCCGATCAATGGCGAGTCCCGCGAGAGCGACGTCGAGTGCGAGCTCGGCGTTCGCGGCATCCTGGTCAGCTTCGTGCAGATTCTTCGTCGCTGTTTCCTCCTCCGCGCGGGCGATGGCCAGGGTTGTGGTGGCGCCTGCATGCGTCTTGCGCGCGCCTTCGTGACTATTCGCTGCATTCTCGATCAAGGTCTTCTGCTCGGTTTCGACGTCTAGGGCAGCCCGGCCCTGAAGGAGGGCTGTTCGCTGCGCTTGCAGGGCGGTCAGCGCGTTCTCTTGGTCCGTCAGTGCCAAAATCGAGTTCCCAAGGTTTGTCTGGCGCTCGCTGAGCAGGCTCCGACCCGTTTCGTGGTTTGCGTGCAGTTTGGCGAGCTTCTCCACCGCGGTCGCAAGCCGTCGCTGGTAGGCTTCAAATTCCTGAGCTAGGCCGTGGCAGTTTTCGAAAAAGACATCCGGCTCTTGACGAGCTGCCAAGACCCAGTCTGACTGCCATCTCACGATTGGAGTCAGGAGCGTTTCGATGCCGTCGCGCTCTTTTGCCAGTCTGGTTTGGTCATCAACAAGGCGGCCGACCGTCGCGGTCATCTCCTGTTCCTGCTTGATGTATCCGGCGTGGGTATCGACGGCCGCATTCCACGTGGTGCGAGCACGATCAAGACCCTCGCGAGCTCGGTCCCGTGCACTGGCAAGACTAAGAGCTCGCCGCTCGTCGCTTTCAGCTTGGTCGTACTTTGTCTGCGCCTCATCGATCTTGGCCTTGATGGACGTAGTGGCCTCAGCGGCCGATGCCGGCAGGTCTAGCGCCAGGGATGCCACCTGGGACTGATAGTCCTGCTGTTCCTGTTCCGCCTTGGCGGCCGACTCATTAGAAGTGTTCTCGGCACTGCATGCGTTGGCGCGCGCTACAGCCTGCGATGCTTCGGCCGTGCTGCGAGACTCCTGGAGCTCCTGCCCAAGGTGCTCCAGTTCGAGAACTCGCTCTTCAAGTACCGCAATCGCAGTTGATGAAAGGCTTCCGTGCGCGTACGGGTGGTCTGGAGATCCGCAGAGCGGGCATGCCTGACCCTCCTTGAGCAATGCGCGTTGTTCGTCGAACGATAGGACGTTCCGCGTGGTATCGACAGCAAGGCGGGCTTCGGCTGTGCGGAGGCGACATCCATCTAGCTCACCGGCTAGACGTGCTGCCTCAAGACACGAGCGTTCCTCGGCCGCGCGAAACTCGGCGGCTTGCGCTCGCGCGGTGGTGCTTACCTCTTGGGCAGATCGCGCACGGTCCACGATCGTGGCGAGATCGGCAAGCTTGTCCAGGTCGTTTCGCAAGCCTGTCGTGCGCATTCTCAATTCGGCCAGATCGCGGCCTCCAAACGCTGCTTCGGTCTCCGCCCAATGTGTTTGTGCTGTTTTGAACAGTTCTTCGGTTTCGAACGCCCTTTCGGCCGCTTGCCCGCGCGCTCGACCGGCGACGCTAACGGCTTCCTCTACGGGCGCCAATTTCTTGGTGATGGTGTCAAGGTCGCGGCCGAGGGCAGCGTGTTTTTGCAGCTCTGCCTGCCAACGCGGCCATTCGGCGGAAAGTTGGCCTTCAGCGAGGTGGGTGGTGAGCCACTGCTCCGTTTCGGAGCGTTCGGCGTCACAGTCGGTGATCCCTTTGGCCAGTTCTTCTACTTCTCTGGAGCTCCGCTCGGCCAGAGTTCGAATCTTTTCGCATTCCGTACGGGCAGCGTCGACTGTCCGCCGAGCGGGATCGATTTGCGAATCCAAGTTCTTCGCCTGGTCTATCTGGGGACGCAAGGTGGCCTCGTGCTCACGCGCCATCTTGAGCTCGGATTCCGTCTTGCCCAAAGCTTGCTCAGCATTCTCAAGATCGAGAGTGGCTTGTTCCAGCTTGCGCCTAGTCTCGTCGAGAGCCGCTTGAGCCTTGCCCTGCACGGCGGCTGTTCTTGCCGCCGCATCTCGGATCGCGCGAAGCGGCTGCGCGGCCGAAACAGCCTGGACTTCCTTTTCCCGCGGCTCCGCAAGCGCCAGACGCTGTTCTGCATCCGAGTGCGCGCTGGTTGCCGATTCGACAGCAGCGACAAGATCGGCTTGTCTCTCATGCCAGGCGAGGTCGCGCCCGGCTCCTTCCATCCTTGTCTGGGCTTCTTCAAGGGCGTGGGTCGTGGCCGCCGTAAGGGCGTCGAGCTGTCCGCGGGCGTCTTCTGAGAGCGTCACCAGCGTGCCAAGCTTGTCTTCAAGTCTACTCAGCTTTTCTCGTTCGCTGGCGGCGCGTTCATGCGCGGCCTTCGACAGTTTGGTGAAGACCTCGCCGCCCATGACGTGTTCGAGAATCTGGGCTCGGTCATCCGGTTTTGCGCGCAGGAAGTTGGTGAATTCGAATTGGGGCAGCAGGACCGTGCGCTTGAACTCCTCGAAGGTGAAGCCAACACGCGTTTCGATCGCCTGCCGGACTTCCGTGATCTGGGAGGAGATGGTGTCTCCGGAGTCGAGGTCCACCAGCGCCATCGTTTGGTTTTGGAACCTGCCCAGGTTTCGGGCGCGATGAACCCTCCAGGTCGCTCGATAGCGCTTGCAATCCGCACCCTGGAAATCCACTTCTGCGAAGCCGTCAGCGGTACCACGCGATAGGAGTGCGCGAGCGTCGTTGCTCTTCAAGAGCAGCTTTTCATTTTCGCCAGGCGCGCCTATCAAATGTCCGCCGTCATCGGATAGCCGTGGCGTCTTACCGTACAGGGCGAGACAGAGCGCATCCAGCAGCGTGCTCTTGCCTGAGCCAGTAGGTCCCGAAATGGAGAAGAGGTTGGAGGAGGAAATGGGCGGCTGGTCGAGTCGCAATTCGAACTCGCCGCGCAGGCTCGCCAGATTCTTGCCACGGATGGCAAGGATTCTCATGCACCCTCCTGGGCGACGTGGTCGTGCAATTCGTGAAAGGCAGCGAGCATTTCCGGAGATGGCTTATTCCCGTGCTGCTTTTTGTACTTGAGTAGGAAGACCTGCTCGATTGAAAGCTCGCTGAGTCCGACGGCGCCACTATCTGGCAACGCTTCGCCGGTGCCGTTGAACACGGGTGGGGCGATACGGACGAGGCGGGCTTCTTTGCCCTCCATGGCTTCGTCGATTCGCTTGCGTAGAGCAGGCTCAGGTTTGTCCAGGGCGACGTAAACCTCCAGGAGTGGCCGCTGCTCGTCGGGACCATCGCCCCGATCGGGCAGCGCCTGCAGAGCGTTCAACACGACTTCGAGTGGAAGGGGGCCGCCATTCGGCACGGAGAGCAGCGGCAGACCGCGAGGCACCGGGAGCTCGCGGATGCTTGTCATTTTCTCGTCCTCGGTCTCGACCAGCATGACAGAGTGATGAACGGATCTTGCGTCGAACGAGAGAGGCAGGACCGCGCCCGAATAGCGAATGTTCTCTTTGCCACCGACCCTCTGCGGGACGTGGAGATGGCCAAGAGCTGCGTACGTGATGTCGTCGCCGAAGATGTCATGGGGCAGGGGGTGTTGGTTTCCACCCAAGACCTTGCGCTCGGATGACTCGGATAGCTGCGTACCCACCATATAGCAGTGGCCCATGGCGATAACGGCTTGGTCTGGGGTGCGACGGGTATGAAGGTTTTGGAGGACTCGCTGGTACAGCGCGCGCGTTCCTTCTGTCAGCGGATCGGCGTCCTGCCCAACGGCAGGGAGATCAGCCGGTCGCAGAAATGGCACGGCGAGAACCCAGGCCGCAATCGCGTCCTGGCGGTCACGGAGCGGTACGATCAACCGATCGACATCGAAGTCACCATTCACCCGTGGCAGCCCACCAACGACGTGCAACGGACCAAGCTCGTCGAGGATGGGCCTTGGAGCTTCGAGCCTGGCAGCGGAATCGTGGTTGCCACCAATGACAACGACCTGCAGGCGCGGGGCGCGTGCGTGGGCTCGCCCGAGGAAGTGGTACCAAAGCTTCGTCGCGCTGGCAGGCGGGTTCGCAGCGTCGAACACGTCACCCGCGATAAGCAGGGCGTCGACGGCCTCTGATTCGAGCGTATCGAGCAGCCAGTCGAGAAAAATACGATGTTCGTACTCGCGCTCGACCCCATGGAAGACGTGTCCGAGGTGCCAGTCGCTGGTGTGAAGAATACGCAAGGCCATCGGTGGCATCATACGGCGGAGACGGGTACCCTGTCTGGGACCGGATCTGGGGATCTTCACGGAAGACGAAAGGGGGGCGCGAGAGGCAGTTGCGAGACCAGCCTACGCGCATGGGCCGACAAAGTCGGGGTGTCGGGATTGTGCGCAGAGTGAAAAACTCGTTTCGCTCTTAGCTGCGGTGGGCGACGATCTTCGCCTTGGGTGCTCTGGTTGGCGCCGTGGCGGCGCTGCCATTCCTGGCCCATGTCAGCCGCAAGTCATCGGGGCAAGGCGCGGGGGCGAGGTTTCCGGCGACTGGGTCCTTATCTCCGGAGCATCGGCGCGAAGCCGAAGGACAGGCCGCGAGGAGCGGCGTTGCAAGGCTGGCCGCCGGAAAATGGCCACCGCCACCGTGATACATTCCTCCTCGTGTCGGATCGCCGTTCACGCTGGTTGGCTTCGTATGCTCCGGTCTTCGGGTTCCTCGTTCTCGGGGTTGTTCTTAGGCTGGCGGGAGCGTCTGCCCACTGGCAGCGGTTCGATCAAGACCATCCCGCGTTTGGGAAACGTCCAAGCTTGAGCTGAGCCAGGACGTGAACCAGTAAATCCAACAGGCCGATCCGCACACGTGGGCTTCGCCGCTGCATCGGAAGTGGACCAGCCGCACGTATTTTCGGCCGCCGCTCGCCTCGTACTACTTCGTCGGGCTCCTTCGTGCCGTACGATTCGACCGCATGCTCGCGGCCTCGGCCCAGGCGGGGCTAGCGGCGCTAGCGTATTTGCTTCTCTTCCTTTCGGTGCGTCGCGTATTTGGGCGAGGCCTTGCGCTTGGAACGCTGGCCGTCGTTGCTCTTCACCCGGTGCTCATGTTCTGCGACGTCTCGTTCGAGGACTCGACGCTGGCCCTTGCCTTGCTGTCGTCCACGATCTACGCCGCGCTTTGGGCGCGCGACGGGAGGGCAGTGCGGTGGCTTGTGCCAGGCACTGCCGCTGGTCTTGCCTCTGAGAAACGCCGTCGCGCGCCGCGCAGCCCCGCCGGGCACCGCCCCTATTCCCTTGCCATCCGCCAGGGCTTGTCTGAAAATCCGCCGCCATGAGCCAGAATCTTGGACTCGCTTTGTTCAATCGCTTCTTGAGAGGCGCGCCGATCATCAGCTTGCTGGTGACGATGCCGGCTTCGGCTGCCGGCAAGCAGGCGCAGCAGAGCCAAGAGCAGGCGGCGCGGAAAGCCTGCCTGAACGGCGATTACGCCAAGGGGACGTCCATCCTCTCGGATCTCTTCATCCAGAGCGGAGGCAACCCGGTCTTCATCTTCAATCAAGCTCGCTGTTTCGAGTCAAACAGACGCTACGAGGATGCGCTGGCGAGATTCGAGGAGTTTGTTCGCACGGCCGAAGCATCGGCGGCTGGCCTTACGCCGGACGACAAGGCGGCGGCTGAAAAGCACATCGCGGACTGTAAGAGGCACATCGAGCAAGAGGGCAAGACTTCGTTGCCCGCATCGCCGACCCTGGCTCCCGCTATATCGCCGACCGCGTCAGCGAGCCAGCCCACGCCGGAAGTCGCGCAGCCGGCCCCGAATTCCACGTCATCGAACTCAGGGGCAGGGCTGCGAAGCGCCGGAATCATCACCGCATCCGTGGGCGGCGCCGCTCTGGTCGCGGGAATCCTGCTCAACCTGCATGCCAACAGCATGGCTTCTGACATGGAAAACAACGTCGGCGGCTACACGCCAAGCAAGAACTCCAGCCACGATAACTACGTTACGGCCATGTGGATAACCTACGGCGTGGGTGCCGCCTGCGTCGCCACAGGTGCGGTGCTGTTCGGAATTGGGATTGGATCGAACAAAGGCGCGTCCTCCGACGTGGCCATTCTGCCGGCCATCGACAGCCACCAAGCGGGCCTCGCGCTGGCGGGGAGGTTCCAATGAGCAGCCGTAGTAGGAACGCTATCTTCTGGGCCGCTTCGTTCGTCTGCCTCAGCGTGGTCGCCTGCGTTCGTAACGTGGATACTTCGAAGGTCAAATGCGTGGACAAGACGACTTGTCCTACCAACTACTCCTGCAACATGGATCACGGGACCTGGGGCCACTGTGTTCAGGGTTCGGTGTCGGTCGATAGCGGTAATGGCGGCAGCAGCGCGTTCGATGCGTCACATGGCGAGGTCAGCGCGACTGGTGGCTCCCATAATGGCGGGGCAGGTGGCGACGTGGCGTACGATGCGCCGATGGCGACTGGAGGTGCCGCTGGCGACGTGGCGTCCGATGCGCCGATGGGGACCGGAGGCGCCGGCGGCGGCGACCTCTACGATGCTCTCGCTTCAGGAGGCGTCCCATCTACCGGCGGGGTTTCTTCGTCAACGGGAGGCAGCACATCGCCAGGAACACAACCGAAGGGCTCGTCGTGCACCGGCGACGTCCAGTGCGCCAGCGGCCTCTATTGCGTGGATGGCGTTTGCTGCGCCAGCAAGTGCGACGGTCAGTGCCAGGCATGCAACGAAGCAGACAGCGTCGGTACGTGCAAAACAGTCCAGGGTGCCCCTCGCGGCGCCCGTACGGCCTGCTCCGGCACTGGCAAGTGCCAAGGTCAATGCGACGGCACGAACACTACGGCCTGCTTGATGCCGGGCAGCTCGACGACGTGCAAAGAAGCGAGCTGCGCCAACGGATCCTCGATCGCTGCATCGACCTGCAATGGCTCGGGCACGTGTGTTACGCCAGCGCAGAAGCCGTGCACGAGCAGCCTATGTGCAAGCGATGGGAGCGGTGTTTGCGCCGGCAGCTGTACGGCGACTTCATGTCCCACGGGCTCCTACTGCGATTCCACTGGAAGCTGCGTTCAGAAGAAGCCCAATGGTACCGGCAACGCGTGTTCTACCGGTGCCGAGTGTTCCTCTGGCCATTGTTCAGTGGAAGGGCTTTGCTGTAACTCGGACTGCACGGGGCAATGTCAGACCTGCAATAACGCCACTGGAACGTGTACCCGAGTCACATCCGGACAGCCAGTCGGCGGCCGTACCGCGTGTACGAAGGCAGGCACCGCTTGCGGAGGAGCTTGCGACGGAAGCTCCGATACCGCGTGCCACTATCCCGGAACTGAGCAAACCTGTGGAACGGCTACCTGCTCGACGGACTCCGCGTCGACGGTTACGCCTGCCTGTAATGGCTCCGGAACCTGCGCATCGGCAACGACTTCCTGTGGAGCCAATGCCTACTGTAGTGGCGGAAGCTGTACGCCGAAGGGCACTGGTAGTTGCACGAACAACATCCAATGCTCAAGTGGCAACTGCTCGTCCAGCCTTTGTTGTGCAAGCGGCCTAGTCAACTCGAACGGGGTTTGTTGTGCGAGCGGCTTGACAGGATGCGGGGGCCAGTGTGTGAATACCAACACCAGCAGCACCTACTGCGGCAGCTGCACGACTTCCTGCACGGGAGGTAAGTCTTGCACCGGCGGCTCCTGCGGGTGCCCGACTGGAACGCTCGACTGTGGTGGCAGCAGCGGTTGCATCAATGTGAACGGCAATGACGCCAAACACTGCGGAAGCTGCGTGATTGCTTGTCCAGCGAATCAGGTCTGCCAAACCGGAAGCTGTACTTGTTCCGGTTACGCATTCCCGGCGACCTGCGGTGGCTGTGGTAGTTGGACTTTCGAATCCGGCACGACGGAAGGCTGGGCGGTAGACCCGACGGATTCCGGCAATAGTGCGCAAGCTCCGCAGTGGGTCCAGGCCCCGGTCCAAAGCGGCAGCGGCGCGCTCGCAGTTGCGATGAGTGGCACCACGGGCGCGGTCGCCGTTCCTCTCTGTACTTCTGGAGGGTTGGTCGACCTGAGCAACCTTACCATGACAGCATACGTTCGCCTTTCCGCGTCTGGTATTGGAAGCCTGTCCTTCTTGTTCTTCGATGCTTGGACGAGTGCAGGCGCATCGACTTCTCCGGTGGCATTCGGGGACAATTTGAACTCGACTGCGGGAACGTGGCAGAAGTGGAGCTACAAGTTCCCGTCGGACACTCAGGCTAACCACGTGGCCATCCGATTCAACCCAAGTCCTGCCTGGACTGGTACGGTATTCATCGATAACGTCCAGATCGGTCCCTGACCTCAGCCAAGCAGAAAGAAGCGCGCTCTGGCTAGGTCTCAACGCAAGTCGAATAGGAAACCACGCGTGGACGCGGCGCTGGTCGCGGAGCAACTGGAAACGCGGGTTTCAAGTCGCGAGATTGCATGCTGGACCGTGCTTCTTGCCACCGCGATTGGTCTGCTGATTTGGAAGCACTTCACGGTCTACTTCCTTTCCTGGACCGATGAGCAGATTCACTTCTATGTGGCGCGGCGAATGGCTGAGGGCGCAGTTCTTTATCGGGATATCGAAAGCGCGCGGCCTCCCCTCGCACTCTTGCCGCTCTCCCGGCTCATCAGGATGGGCATATCACCCTTGCTCGCAGGTCGAGCCATCGTCTTTTGTAGCGAGCTTGCCATAGGTGGTCTACTGTTCTGGGGCGGGCGAAGTCTCGTATCGTGGCGAGTGGGCGCACTCTCGGCGTTGCTCTTTCTGACATCCCCAGAAGCATTTTCGAGGGTTCACTACACCGGTATCCATCTCGCGGCGCTGACAGCGTTCGCTTGTGCGATATTTTCGCTTCGAGCGCAGCCTTGGCGAGCCGGCTTGTGTCTTGGCTTATCATTGGCCGCCGACCAGCACGGGCTCGCGGTCTGCGGGATCCTTGGCTTCTTGACCTTGGTTCGACGTCCGAGAGACGCGCTCCGCTTCGTTCTAGGCGCGCTCATCGTTTCCGTGACTGTCTTTGGCGGCGTCTGGCTCATGGGGAGTCGCCACCTTTGGAAGAACTTGGTTGAGGTCCATCTCTTTCACTTGCGTCCAGGACAAAGTGGCAGAGAGTTTTGGGAGCAGCTCACGCCGTGGCTGTACGAGCATGGCTATTTGTTCGTGGGCGCGGTGGTCGCCATCGGAGCGTTAGGGCTTCGTCGAATGCGAACGTCGGCTGTCAATGACTCGTCGAGAGTCGCACGGTCGAGGATCGTGCTAGTCCTCGCTGCTGCCGTCGCGGGTCACCTTGCGGTTGTGCTCACCATGAGCGACGCATCCTTTCTCTACATCGTGGTCATCGCGCCCCTGCTGTGTCTGCTTGCTGGAATTGGGTTCGAAGCGGTCGCGGCGCAATGCCGTAGGCCGGAGTGGCGAAATTGCAGAGTGTCGGTCGCAACAGGCGCGCTGGTTATTGCCGTCACGACAGGCGGATGGTCGGCGGCCAGATCGCACCGCGAGCGTTTGGACGAGCGGCACTACTCCTTCTTGCCCCATGTGCTTCATGGACAGGTTAACCACTTTCTCCGGATCGATATTGCTCGTCAGGTAGCCGGCGATTTGTCCAAGGGCGGAACTATCTTCGGAGATCCGACCATCGTTTCCGCTGTGGCCCTAGACAGCGGTAGGCGAGTATCTGGAGAACTCGCCGACTTGAATCCGATTTGGATACAAGCCGGTATGATCAAGCGCGAAGAGGTGGTGTCTCGCATCGAGCGCGACGGAGTCGAGGCAGTGATCACACCTGCGTGGTTTCTAGTACAGGATCCATACTTCAGTGCATACCTCGACCGCTGCTACGAGCCCCCCAAGATTTACCAGCCGGCCGAGGGGGGCGACGGAGATGGGATTCCAGACATCCTGGTTTTTCATCACGTCCACGGCAACGCCCAATGTACGGGATCGCAGATTTGAGTCGAGAGTAACTGGTCGGCCAGGCGCCGACATGCGAGCTGAATTCCCCCGCCCTCGTTTCAGCGTGACCGACTCTTGCGCGCGAGCAACATCGCAAGGCCGAGAACCAAGATACCAACGTTCGCGCCGGGCGACCCGCGATCTGCGATGAAGCTGCATCCGCTTGAGCTAGAGCCGCCGTTGGCCTTCGTCGAGCCACCCGTGGCCGAGTTACCGCTCGTACCGCCTTTGCTCGCTGCTCCCCCCACGCCGAGCGTGACAGTGCCACCGCTGGCGGGGCTGCCCCCACTGCCAAGCGCGCCACCCGTACCGAAGGCGCCGCCACTTCCGCCATTGCCGCCTCCGGTGGCAACAACGCCCCCGCTACCGACGTTTCCACCGCCGCCCACACTTCCGCCGAAGCCGCCGCTTCCGCCACTCGGGGCGACGTTGCCACCGGCACCCGCGCTACCCGCGTCTCGGAGGCCCGAGCTGGCGTCATTGGCACCGCTCGACCCGCCGGTTCCGCTAGCTCCCCCCGCACCCGTGCCCGCGTCGGAGCCAGAGCCGTTGCCACATTGGGCAATCTCCGGATCGGTTGGGCTCGTCTTGTCGAGCCCGAGGAACGGGACTACGTATTGCGGAACGAACAGCGCATCCGACGGGCCGTGATCGCCACCGATCGAGTCGAAAGTGTCGAGCACCAGATACCCACAGGCATTGTTCCACTGCTGTTCCGTCGCTTGATGCGTCCCCAACGTCAGTCCCGTATTTGTCTTCGTTGGACTGGTGCTGAGGTTCAGTAGATTGATGTACTGATTGGCTGACTCCGCCATGTTCGAAAAGCTGATGAGCGAGTCTGCGGAGCCATGGAAGAGCTGCAGCCGTGGCCGATGTCCGGTGTACCCGGGATCCCGGGCGCGCACGAGGTCTCCCCACTGCTGAACGGTGTAGGTGACCGGACCGCCTGCACACGTACCGTTATAACCCGTGGCATTGCTTGAGTTGTCGTTCGGCCCGTGACACGCGGCTGGCATACCAGCGAACGACGAGCCCGCCTTGAAGATGTCGGGGTAGAGTGCCAGCAGGAGCTCCGTCATCATCGCGCCCGACGAACAGCCGGCCGCATAGACACGATCTGCGTTGGCCTGGTACTTCGAGAGCGCATACACGACCATTTGCTTGATGGCGTTACTGTCGCCGCCGTTATCGCGCGTCCACACCTGGGTAGAATCGGTCGTCCAGCATCTCAAGCTGGTGGGGTTGCTCTGCGGAACCACCATGATGAAGCCATACTGGTCGGCCGCCTTCTGAAGGCCCGATGCTTGACCCAAAACTACCTGGGCGTTGCTATCGCAGGAGTGGATCAGGGTCAGCACCGGAGGATTGGTGGCCACCTTGTCGGGCACGTAGACATGCATGGACACGTCCGTCGGCAGCCCGGTCACGTTTCCGGTCCAGCCGGTCACCGACTGCAGGGATGCCGCCCTTGCAGGACCAACGGCCGCCAGGCCGAGCACGAGGGCGAGGAGGGCGCCAAATGCAGCAGGTCGTCGAAGCATGACGAAGATCCTCCGCTGTTCTTGAAAGGGATGTCAACCACGTAAGTTCCATCATCTGATCTAAGACAGCTGCGAGAGTTGCAGTCGATACGTAGCGGAGCGCGCCGCCGCGCCAGAACAAAGGGCGCGACGTGTCCAACCGATTGCGCTATAAATGTCGCCATCCGCCGACGCCTCCGAGCGCGGAGTGGTCGTGCCTATTCTCGACTAGCAGAAGGTAGAGGAGACCCATGGCTGACAACGTGTTCATCAACGGTCGCGCCGCCATTCACAAGGGCTCAGCCGGAAAGTCCATCGCCTTCCCCGACGTCTGCCTCTGCCCGCCGCCGCCGCCGTCAGGTCCTATTCCCACGCCGCTGCCCAACACCGCTCAGGCGATGGACCTGCAAGGTGGAGCCACGACGGTGACCATCGAAGGCAACCCAGTCGGCCACGCCAAGTCCTTCATCGCCAAATCGACCGGCAACGAAGTCGCGACCAGCACCGGCGGCGGCGTCATCACCCACATGGTGCAAGGCATGGCCTATTTCCGGACCTTCTCGATGGACGTCTTCATCGAGAACCAGCCCGCCGTCCGCCACATGGATCTCGTGACCCACAACCACATGGCCATGATGCCCGGAAATACCCCGCCGGCGCCCTGGATGGCAACGATGACGGCGGGCCCGGGGCCGGCACCGAAACAAGCGGAGAAGCAGGTCGGCAAGAAGAAGGATTGGATCACGCTGACGGTGGTCGACCAAAACGGCCACCCGGTCTTTGGCACATCCTACGAAGTCACACTGCCGGGTAACCAAGTCGTCAAGGGACGCCTGCCAACCGGTGGTGTCGTAATTCTCCGCGGCTTCGAAAAGGGCTTGTGCGAGGTCAAGTTCGATGTCGTGTCTGCGGTTGCCGCTCAGTCTAAGAGCAAGGATTCGCAAGCGCGCCCGTACAAAAGCTCGCCGCTGCGCCTCGAATCCGGCAAGGAGCACCGGATTCAGATTACGATTCCACGAGTCCTGAGCGTTCATCTACCGATCGATCCAACGGACCAGGCGTACGCCAAGGATCAATTCATCGTACGCAGTTCGGACGGAGGCTATGAAACCAAGCGAACTATCGCCGACCATGCCATCCGGCGTGGTCGAAAGCTGACCCTCGAATTTCCGGACCTGATCCCGGACAAGCTCTACAGTCTGTTGCACGAGCGCGAAGGTGAGCCCCTGGGTACCTTCTTCACCGAACAAAGCTACGATGAGCTTTTCCCCGATCCCACCACCAACCGGCCACGTTTCCTCAAGGAAGCTCCCGTCAGCGCGCCTGCACCGGTCGGTAGCCGCATGCTCTTCGGCACAGCGATGGATGACGACCATCCCTTGTTGTTGGGAGAGCTTGATAGTGCCCCGGACAAGACCGAGGAGTAAACACCAATGGCAACTGCACAAAAGGCGCTTGCCAAGGACATCCAGCGCTACCACGAGGACGATGTGCAAGCGGCGCACACCGTTCCTGTTGCGGTGACCTTTCGGCTGTACGAAAAGCTAAGCGCATCCGGCGTCGGCAGCTTCAAAGCCAGGGCAAAGAACGCAAAGAACGCGACGGAGCCCTTCTGGATGTACCTCTTCCAAGAATGCTGGGACAAGTCCGTTCGCCTCACCCATGAGATCTACGTCGATGGGCAAGGTTGCTACAAGCACCTGGACTACCACCAGCATCCCGACATCGACGAGCGCCCCGAAGGCATGGAAGCGTGCCGTTCGCTCGTTCTAAGCAGCTCGCACTACCAGAATGGTGTTCGTCGCGCTTACCTCTACCACGTCCTGCTGTCTCCGTTTCAGATGCCACAGTCACGTTTGGATGTCGCGATTCCAGGTGGAAAGATTGCCAAGGGCGATTCGGGAGGGTACTCGCGATTCCTAGACTGGTCGAAAAAGCGCGACCTCAACCGGATCTGTTTTATTCCCACCGAGGAAAAGCGGGGTGCCGCGCGTTGCCTCTGGGCACCATGGATGAAGGCCTGGGCCATGGCTGACTGCTGCGGCGAGGCTCTCTACAACTATCAGAAGGCCGTGCTCGACCAAGCAGAGCGCATCCAGGTTGCGAGCTATGCCCTCAGTCTTTCGGGTGTCGCCAAGCTGGAAGACCTGGTCAGCATGGAGAACATCAAGGCCCTGCTCAACGATCAGTCGAGAACGATCAAACAACTCGGTCAGGCGAGCGAGCCGGTTGGTGCGTATGTCCTGGAAGCTCCTTTCGCTGAGATGCTGGCCGATGTTGAGGCCGACGGCACCGAGAACGCGATGGTTGTCACGCTGCCGTACCTTTCGGACGTCTTTCGTGTGCTTCCTCCCGACGTTCTCGCGAAGCTTGTGAATCCGCGTTACTTCGACTTCAAGTTTTCGTTCAACTCGTTGGATGCCTTCAAAGTCGTTCGGCGCTCTGCCAAGGCCCTGTGGGAGGTCAACCTGATGTTCGCCAAGGCGCTGGCGGCCGAAAAGGTTCCGCCCGCGACCTTGTCGCGCTTCGTGGACGGCGCGAAGTGGTGGTCGAAGAAGATCTTCGGCCGCGAAATCAGGTGGGAGAACGGTCGCTTCAATTCGCAAGACCTTGCGGCCATGAAAAAGGTCGCCACCCGGGCTCCCTTCTATTTGAGCTTCGTGCTGGGGCTGGACGTCTACAACGCATTCGTCGCAGTGAAGAAGCTGCGTTCGCCTTCGAGCACGTCTCGCGACGCCATTGCGGCGGTGGGCGCGATTTCGTCGGCGCTTTCAGGGGTGGCGAAAGTGGCGGAATCCATGGTGACCGATCCGGAGCGGCTGAGGACCGTCAGGGAAGCCGCGGCGCAGGGACTCACGAAGCTCGAACCGGCCGAAGAAGCACTTCTGCGATCATGGGGCAGCAGCATGGCTGCGCAAAAGCTGGGAGCAGCGGCGAGGAATACCTTGTTTCGGGGCATGATGGGGTCTATCGGAGGAGTCGCGGATGCTCTTACCGCGACGGAGGATCTTGAGAAGGCATTCACTGCTGGAGACACGGGCGCAGCAGTGTTTTTTGGATTGATCATGCTCGGCGGCTTCGCTTTGGCTTTCACTCCTCTTGGGGGCCCTATCTGGCTGGCAGCGTTGGGGCAGTCTCTCGAACTCGCGGGCCTGATTGGCAGTGGCTATCTCCAGCACAGCGACCTCGAGATCTGGCTTCTCTTTTGTTGTTTCGGTCGAAGGGCGGCAGACAAGGAGACGCCTGGCATTCGCAGTTGGACGGAGGGCCACACTTTGGGCCAAGTCGCACAGTCGCCTCACCTGCAGCTTCAATGCTTCGGAAACCTCGTATACCACATGGATGTCTCGGCCCGCAGGATTGACTACGAACGACTCGACTCTCTTGTCGAGATCTCGGTCAAGTTCGCCTATTGTCTCCCCGCCGATGGTCAGCTCTTCCTCCGCGTCGAGGCTTTGCGTAACGACGGCACGGTTGGCGTCGTACGTCCGCTTTCTCCGTGGTCGAATGCGACCAAGAGCCATGCTTTCGACAAAAAGGCCATTGTCGGTCTTAGCGACTGTTTCCGGGAAGGAGAGGTCCTGACTGGCGTCAGGACCATCACGGTCTCGCTGAAGCTACAGATAGATCGCTCGGGAACGGCATTCTACCCCGAAGACACGTTCATCACGAAGACGTTCGACGTCGTCAAACTACCCCGCGCCTAAGGATAGCCTTGCCGAGTTCGGAGAATTCCATCCCAATGCGCTCCGAGGAGGCGTTGCTCCGCCGTGTGCTCGGCATTCGCCTGGATTCTGATGGAGCCCTGCGTATCCCGCTCCAGCGAACCTGGAGAGCCTTCTCACGCCTCGAGTTTATGCCGTTAGGGATCATTCTTCCTGTCGCGCGCCTCTTATCCCATCCCGATCCAGCGAACGTGACTTACTACGTAGGGTATGTTGTGGCATCGTTGCTGATCTACCTTGTGCTTGCGGCAATCTTGGCTGTACGTCGCAGTCTTGTGACAAGGATGCATTCGGGCGTCGCGACTCTGTTCCAGTTCGGGCGTGTCCACACCCTTCCGATCACGGGCGCGGTGCTGGGCTCATCCAGGCGAAGGGGCCGTCCCTACATTCTTCTCGCTGGCGTTCAGTTTTCACTCGCTCCTCGTTTTTGGACGAGTCGCAAGGATAGACTGGCAGCAGTGCAGGCTCTGCGGAACTGGACGAGTCCTAAGGAACACGTCCAGTCACCTCAGTCTCGAAGTCCAGCCGCATTTCTATCCCTCGTAGGTGACGCTTCTATTGAGGCAGACTGGATCGGACTCCGCGCAATTTGGTCTTCTCTATCCCACTATATGCTCCTTGCGAACGGCGTGGCCCCAATGGCAATCGTGATTCTAGGCATGTTTGCTGCCGGTTCCGCTGGGTATCCCGCATTCGAATTTGGCGCCATGCTCGCGCTTGCGTGGGGGCTGAACCTTGGAACTGTGATGTACCTTCGAGCATGCAAGCCCACGATCGCCATCACCGCTGGAAAATGGGCCGAGATTGTTGAGCACGGTGAATCTTTCCGATGTCCGCCCTGGCAAGCTCGGTTCGTGGTGACACGTCCCGATCCCATGCCTGGCGACGATGCCGTGGGCCCCATCTATCCCTATATCCAGCTCAAGTACGGTGAACGGTCACTGACCGTCCACAGCAGCCGAACGTACGACGCCGACGAGTTGGAGGAATTTGTCGACCGCATGAACCACTTCCTTTGGGGTAGCCCCACGCAACCAGCCGATCCGGCAAGAACGACCTAACTGACCGCAAACCAACACGTGCTTGCCGAGGCGCTGGCGATCTCCATTCGGGACGGCGATTCGGAGAACGAGGCAAAGCTTTGCGTTTCGCTTGGTCGCTCCGTGGTCGCCTTCCGATGGAGCGCGAACCCTTGTCTGCCCGGCATCCTTGCCTACGCGAACGTCCGGTCCGATTCGGATGACGATTTCTTAGCGCCAGCCTTCATCCTGACGTCTATGGTGAACCGGATCAGCCTGATACGCTGCAATTGGTGGCGAGGCTTTCCGACGATGTCCGCGCGCTGCTGGCCCATGCCTGAGGGCGCTGTGCTCGGCAATGCCTACGGCAGCTGTCCTGTCCGAATGATCTGCTCAAGCCCTTGAACGCTGAGGTTCGGCGCGCGCCGTTCCTCCTCGAATATGATCAATGCGAGCGTCGAGGCCGTGAGATCTTCGTTGTCCTTTTTGTGGAATACCCGAATGTCCTCTCCAGCACGGACCATTGCAGCAAGCTGCGCGAGCGTCACGTAGTGGCTTTCCTTGGTGTCGTACAGCTTGCGATTTGAATAGCGCCTGATGGTCCGCATCACGGCGTGTGACAATAGCATTGATGCCCGATATGATCACCGCGTCCCTCCTACCCCCACAAAGTGGAGGCAACGGAGGCAGCGGCGACCTTACCGCGCAAACGCCTGCATTTTCGCCGAGTTCGGCCCGCGCAGGCGTGGCCTTGTTTGGGAGGCAATCGCGCGCAAATGGTGCCGCACTTGGAGGCAGCGTCGCCTCAGTCTTCATCATCCGCTGGCGCGGCTGCGGGCTTCTGGTCGCTCGACGCTTGTGGCTCGGGCAGTATTCCTATGTCGACTTTCTGTCCGACTCGATTAGCTGACATTGCTGCTCGACACCTCCAGAGGGGGATTATCGCGGTTCGCTGACCGAAGCCCAATCGTCAGGGACCAGCTTGAGACCGCCACGCCATCGTTCCACGACGGACCTCTGGTAGTCGGAGTCTGCCAAGTCAGCATGCTCGGTGATGATGACCTGGAACTCGGGTGTCAATGCCTTTACGACCTCGAAGACGACGGCGAACATCCGAAGGAGTGCGCGCCTATCGTCGTCGTTCTTCACGGCTCCCGTTTCGTCGAGGTCCTTCTCCGGCGGAAAGTACACCTGCGATGGCTGGTCCAGCAGAAGAAAT
>Ga0265324_10000807_pt1 | contig 20408 bp, 9 predicted proteins | sample 41419metaG_FD_198634 | JGI IMG/M metagenome (GOLD analysis project Ga0265324, IMG submission 198634) | Rhizosphere microbial communities from Carex aquatilis grown in University of Washington, Seatle, WA, United States - 4-14-19 metaG | ecosystem: Host-associated > Plants > Roots > Rhizosphere >...
TGCGACCGCGAAGAAGGATCTGGCCTCCATCAAGGCCCCTGTGGGGCAGGATTCCGGGGCGGCGCTGCCGACCCTCGACATGAAGGACGTGGGGACCATCTCGGGGGCGGCGCTGCCGGAGCTACCCGGGGCGCCGTCCCGAGAGAAGGAGGCCTCGCTCGACCCGGCGAAGAAGAATCAGGGGACCGGTAACTGGCTGGTCGACGCGATGGACAAGAGGGCGGACGGCGGCCGGACGACGAAGGGGCGCGACAAGGACGATCTCCTGAAGTCCGAGGCGGACCTCCTGCACCCGGGCGACCGGGAGGCCACCCTCGGAGAGAAGGACCTGGCGCTTGCCGAGGAGGCGAGGGAGAAGGACGGGCCCAAGGAAGGGACCGCGTCCGCCTACAACCCCCTGGATTCGTTCATGGGGGGCTGGATATCCGCCAAGGACCGGGACCTGCTCGTGCCCGGGACAAAGGGGGAGGGCCTCTCCGGGGAGGCGGGCCGCAGCCACATGGACCTGCTGCCCGGCCTTGACGCGGGGCAGGGGGGCTCGTTCGTCGAGAACCTGATCGGGCCGGTGGACAGTACCCCCTTTGCCGACTCCCGGTCCGCCCCCAACCCCTACCTCGCCCCGCCCGACCTGGGGCCGGCGCCGACCGCCAAGTGGTTCCTCGCCCCGGAGGGCGCGGGCCCCGCGGCCCCGGGGCTCTCTGATTTCTCCCGGGGAATGTCCTCCTCGGGCGTGGATCCGCGCCCGCTCGATAGTTCCCGGACCTTCATACCGGATTTCGCCCAGCCCGCCGATGACGACAAGTACTTCAGGCAGCTGAAGCGCTTCTGAGGGCCTTTGCGGCCCCCGGCGTGCCGCGTCCGGGCCCGTTTGCCAATATTTGGCTTGGATTCGCCGCCTCCGGGGGATTGCCTAGTCGGTTCTACAATGCCAATCGCATTTCTATTCGCAGGCCAGGGCGCCCAAAAGGTCGGCATGGGAAGGACGCTGCATGCGTCCAGCGCCGCCGCCAGGGCCCTCTACGACGAGGCGGCCGGGGTGCTGGGCTGGGACCTTGCCCGGGTGAGCTTTGAGGGCCCGGAGGCCGAGCTCACCGAGACCCGCGTTTGCCAGCCGGCGCTCTTCGTCCACGGCATGGCGCTCGTCGCGGCGCTGCGCGAGGGGGGCAAGCTTCCCGCGGTCGACTTCGCCCTTGGCCTAAGCCTGGGGGAAGTGACGGCCTATGCCGCCGCCGGGGTCTTCGACTTTGCTACGGGACTGCGCATCGTGGCCGAGCGCGGCCGCCTGATGCAGGGCGCCTGCGAGAGGAGCCAGGGGGGCATGGCGGCGGTCATCGGACAGACGCGCGAGGCGGTCGCGGCGCTCTGCGCTGAATTTGACGTCGAGGCGGCCAACTTCAACGCGCCCGGCCAGATCATCATCTCCGGCGAGAAGCCGAAGGTCGCGGCGGCCACGGCTGGCGCGAAGGAGCGGGGGATGAAGGTCATGCCGCTCAACGTCGCGGGGGCCTACCACAGCAGGCTGATGGAGCCCGCCCGCAGCGCGTTCGAGGCCTTCCTTGCGGACATCCCCTTCTCGGCGCCGCATCTGCGGGTCTTTACGAACACGACAGGCGTTGCGGTCTCGGACCCGGCGGCGATCAAGCAGGCCCTCGTCAGGCAGGTCGTCTCCCCGGTCCTCTGGGAGGACTGCATGCGCTCGGCGGCCGCCGCGGGAGCCTCGGAATTCTGGGAGCTTGGGCCCGGCGGCACCCTGGCGGGCCTCTCCCGGCGCATCGACAAGTCCTGGAACGTGCGGAGCCTTTCCGAGTACACAGACGTGGGCGCCTGACGAAGGGTCCAACTGACGATGGACGCCCCCCTTACACGCAATTTCTGCATCATTGCCCACGTAGACCACGGCAAGACGACGCTCTCGGACAGGCTCCTCCAGGAGACGCACACGGTCTCGGACCGGATGCTGACGGCGCAGTACCTCGACTCCATGGACCTGGAGCGGGAGCGGGGGATCACGATCAAGTCCCATCCGGTCACGATGAGCTACAAGGCCAAGAGCGGGGTCACCTACAAGCTGAACCTCATGGACACCCCGGGCCACGTGGACTTCTCCTACGAGGTCTCGAGGAGCCTGGCCGCGTGCGAGGGCGCGCTGCTATTGATCGATGCCTCCCAGGGGGTCGAGGCCCAGACGGTCGCCAATGCGCACCTGGCCTTCGCGCAGAAGCTCAAGATCATCCCGGTCATCAACAAGATCGACCTGCCGAGCGCGGACCTGGACCTGTGCCTCAAGCAGCTCGAGGACATCCTGACGATCCCCGCGGAGGAGGCCATCCTCGCAAGCGGCAAGTCCGGCATAGGGATCGTCGAGATCCTCGAGGCCGTCGTGGAGCGCATTCCTCCCCCGCGCTGGACCGACTACCCGCAGATGCGCACGCTCGTCTTCGACTCGATCTACGACTCCTTCAGGGGGGTGATCGCCTACGCTCGGGTGTTCTCCGGCACCATCAGGGCCGGGGAGACGATGATGCTCATGAGCACGGGCCAGAAGTCCGAGATCAAGGAGGTCGGCGTCTTCACCCCGAAGATGGAGAAGCGCGACGTCCTCTCGCAGGGCGACGTCGGGTACATCGTCTCGAACATCAAGGACACGAGCGAGATCAAGACCGGCGACACGATCACGATGGCGGCCAAGCCGGCCCAGGACATGCTTCCCGGCTACAAGGCGGTCCGCCCCATGGTCTTCTGCGGGCTCTACCCAATAGAGAGCTCGGACTACGAGAAATTGAAGTCCGCCCTCGGCAGGCTGCGCCTCAACGACTCGGCGTTCGTGTACTCGCAGGAGAGCTCGGTGGCGCTCGGCTTCGGCTTCAGGTGCGGCTTCCTCGGGCTCCTGCACATGGAGATCATCCAGGAGAGGATCCGGCGCGAGCACGACGTGGAGATCATCTCCACGTACCCGAGCGTGATCTACAAGGTGGTGAAGCAAGGCGGCGCGGTCATGGAAGTCGACAACCCGGTCAACATGCCCGACCCCGGCACGATCGAGATGATCATGGAGCCGACGCTCAAGGCGTCGCTGCACATCCCGAACGCCTCGATGGGAGACATGCTGGCCCTCATCATGGAGAAGCGCGGCGTCGTCGAGCACACGCACACGCTCGACTCCACCCGCGTCATGGTAAGCTGCGTCCTGCCGCTCAACGAGATCCTCGTCGACTTCAACGACCGCCTAAAGAGCGTGACCCACGGGTACGGCTCGATGGACTACGAGCTCGGGGACTACAGGCAGGCGGACCTCGTGAAGATGGAGATCCTCGTCAACGGCGACCCGGTGGACGCCTTCGCGAGCATCGTGCATCGGGAGAAGGCGGAGGCCCGCGGCAGGGACCTGTGCAAGCGCCTCTCCGAGATCATCCCCCCGCAGATGTTCCGGATCGCGCTGCAGGCCGCGATCGGGGGAAAGATCATCGCGCGCGAGAGCGTGAGGGAGATGCGAAAGGACGTGACGGCCAAATGCTACGGCGGCGACATCTCCAGGAAGCGCAAGTTGCTTGATAAGCAGAAGGAAGGGAAACAGAAGATGAAATTGATCGGAAAGGTCTCCATACCCCCGGACACTTTCATAAAGGTACTCAGGAACAACTAAACCTTCCCCGCTCTGTCCCAGCACCCATGTTCGGCCTCTTCGAATCGCAGGAGAAAAAGATGCGCGAGAACGCATCCAACTGGCTCGAGCTCGCCTCGAAGGTGTGGAGCTACCGGCGCGACCGGCTCGACGCCAAGGAGTCGGACGAGCTCGTCGAGAGGACGCAGAACCTGCGGCGGCTCCTCAAGGAGCGCGCCGACGCCGCCAGGCTCAAGCTCGGCATCGAGTCGCTCGAGGGCGTCCTGGTGAGGACGGGCGGGGCGATCTACCCGAAGACCTCCCTCGTCGAGAACATCGAGTTCTTCCTGGTGGCGGCGATCGTGATCCTCGGCGTCCGCACGTACTTCGTGCAGCCGTTCAAAATCCCCACGAACTCGATGTGGCCGACCTACTACGGGATGACCAAGGAGAACTTTCCCCCGGGCTCCGAGGCGCCCGGAGTGCCGGGCGAGGTCTTCCGGTTCCTGGCCTACGGAGCCGAGCGCCGCACGGCGGTCGCTCCGCGCGACGGGCAGCTCTCGGTGCCGCTCGTCATCCGCGGGGACAAGGTGAGCCTTGCCTACACGCTCAAGAACGGAAGGTCCTGGCTCGTCCTGCCGGCCCGCGTCAAGGAGTACACCTTCTACGTTGACGGGGCCCCCGCATCGGTCCAGGTCCCGGCGGATTTCGGCGACTTCGACGACGTGGTCTTTGACACGTACTTTCCGGACCGCTCGGCCCTCCTCGCCCAGATCCAGAGGGCGGGGCAGGCGGGGCAGATCGAGGAGGTGAGCCAGAAGCTCGACGAGAACAACAACGGCGTCTACGAGGCGCTGCGCGTCCCGCTCGGCCGAACGGTGCGCCGCGGCGAGCCGATCGTCAGGTTCGACATCATGACGGGCGACCAGCTCTTCGTCGACCGCGTGAGCTACAACTTTGTCAGGCCGACGGTGGGGCAGGGGTTCGTGTTCAGGACGGACAACATCCCCGACATCCAGCGCGCGTTCGGGTCGCAGTACTTCATCAAGCGCCTGGTCGGCGTCCCGGGCGACTCGATTGAGATGAAGGAGCCGAGGATCTACCGCAACGGCGCGCCGATCACGGGCTCGGCGGCCTTCGAGCTGAATGCGGGGCGCGTGAGCCCCTACCGGGGCTACTTCAACGCGCTCCACGAAGACACGCGCTACAACCTGCTCTTCAAGGGGGAGCCGATCGTCGTCCCCGACTACTCCTACCTGGCCCTGGGCGACAACTCGGGCAACAGCTTCGACGGGCGTTTCTGGGGTTACGTGCCCGCGAAGGACGTCGTCGGACGGCCGCTGTTCATCTACTATCCGTTCACGCGGCGCTGGGGCCCGGCAAAATAGGCCCGCAGCGCCCGGCCCTGCCGGATTGACAGACTTCGTGAGCTGCCTTTGTTGGGTGCGCAGCCCGAGGGCCGACCCCCAAGCCCCCGGTGCGAAACCCCTGTACCCCTATGTCGAGAATCCCCGCAATCCTCATCGCGGCCGGCCTTCTGGCCTCGGCTGTACTGGCCGCGGCACCGCCCGCAACGTTCGACCCCAGGGCGTTCGGCGCAAGGGCCGACGGGGCCTCCAACGACGCCGGGGCGATCAACGCCGCGATAGAGGCAGCGAGCAGGGCCGGCGGCGGGACCGTGGAGTTCACGGCCGGAACCTATCTCTCGGGCTCGATCCACCTCAGGAGCAACGTGTGCCTGCATATCGGGCCCGGAGCTACGATCGTGGCCAGCTCGGACGCGCGCGCCTATGATTCCCCGGAGCCGAACGTGTGGGGCGACTCGCTCCACTACCAGGACTTCGGGCACAGCCACTTCCACGACGGCCTGATCTGGGGGGAGGGGGTGACGAACGCGTCCATCACGGGCCCCGGGCGGATCCTCGGCAAGGGCCTCCTCCACGACGCGGCGAAGGACGATCCGCCTCGCAAACTCGGCAACAAGGCGATCGCGCTGCGCAACTGCCGCAACATCTCCCTGCGCGAGTTCACGATCGAGCACGGGGGCTGGTTCGGGATCTTGGCGACGGGCGTCGACAACCTCGTCATCGACGGGCTCACGGTGGACACGAACCGCGACGGCATGGACATCGACTGCTGCCAGAACGTGCGGATATCGAACTGCTCGGTCAATTCCCCGTGGGACGACGGCATCTGCCTGAAGAGCTCCTTCGGGCTCGGGCAGTTCCGGTCGACGGAGAACGTCACGATCTCGGACTGCCTGGTGAGCGGTTACGACGAGGGGACGCTCCTCGACGGGACGCGCCAGCACTCCGCGGCCTCCAATCCCTCCCCGACCGGGAGGATCAAGTTCGGCACCGAGTCGAACGGCGGGTTCAAGGCCGTCACGATCACGAATTGCGTGTTCGAGTGCTGCAGGGGCCTGGCCCTGGAGACGGTCGACGGCGCGCTGCTTCAGGACATCACGGTCTCGAACATCGCGATGCGCAGGATCTTCGACACGCCGATCTTCCTGAGGGTGGGCGCCCGGATGAGGGGGCCCGACAAGACGCCGATCGGCACGATCCGGCACGTCATCATCAGCAATCTGGTCGCCGAGGACGTCGCGGGAGGGCAGGGTATCCTGGTCGTGGGCCTCGAGGGGCACCCGATCGAGGACGTGACCCTGGACAACGTCCAGATCGAGTTCCCGGGCGGCGGAACCGCCGAGCAGGCCGCCCGGCAGGTCCCCGAGATGGCGCGCGACTACCCGGAGCCGGGCAGCTTTGGAGCGACGCCCGCATGGGGGCTGTTCGCGCGGCACGCGGCGAACCTGACCGTCCACCATGTGGTCCTCAGGCGCGACGCCGACGACCTGCGGCCCTCGGTCACTCTCGACGACGTCCAGGGCGCCGGATTCGAGCACGTCACGGCGCTGCCGTCGGCCGGCCAGAAGACGTTCGCGCTGGCGAATGTGTCCGACTTCTCCGTGCAGTCGTGCGCGGGGGTAGCCGATTCCGCGGGCCCGAAGACCGGTGCGGGGGACAAACCGTAGCGCCCGCGCCCCCGGGGATCATTCCCCGGCGCGCAGCGCCTCGAGCTCCTCCCAGCGCGCAAATGCGGTGGCGTGCTGGCGGTCCAACTCGTCGAGCCTCGCCTTGACCGCAGCGGCGGCGGCCCGCTCCTTCTGGTAGAACACGGGGTCCGCAAGCTTCGCGCCGAGCTCGGCCTGCTCGGCCTCGTAGGCCTCGATCCTGGCCGGGAGCTCCTCGAGCTCGCGCCGCTCCTTGTTGGTGAGCTTTCGGCCGGCCTTGGCCCGCTCGGGGTCGGGGCGCTTGGGCTCCGGCTGGGACGCGGCGGCGGCCGCGCGAGCCGCGGCCTTCTCCTTCTCGCGGACCCAGTCGGCATACCCGCCGACGTAGTCCCCGATCCGACCGTCGCCCTCGAAGACGAGCGTGCTCGTGACGACGTTGTCCAGGAAGTCGCGGTCGTGGCTGACGATCAGGAGCGTCCCCTTGTACTCGACGAGGAGGTCCTCGAGGAGGTCCAGGGTCTCGGCGTCCAGATCGTTGGTGGGTTCGTCCATCACCAGGACGTTGGCGGGTTTCGTGAAGAGGCGGGCCAGGAGGAGTCGGTTGCGCTCGCCCCCGGAGAGCACGCGCGCCGGGGTCCTCGCGCGGTCGGGGGTGAAGAGGAAGTCCTGGAGGTAGCTGATCACGTGGCGCGTCCTGCCGTCGATCGTGACCGTCTCATTGCCGTCGGCGATGTTGTCGGCCACGGACTTGGCGTCGTTGATCTGGGCGCGCATCTGGTCGAAGTAGACGAAGGCAAGCTGCGTGCCGTGCTCGATCGTGCCCTTTGTGGGCTGGAGTTGCCCCAGGAGCAGCTTGATCAGGGTGGACTTGCCCGAGCCGTTCGGCCCGATGATCCCGATCTTGTCCCCGCGGGTCAGGGTCGTGCTGAAATCCCGCACGAGCTGGCGCCCGTCGGGGTAGGCGAAGGACATGTTCTCTACGTCGATGACCTTCATCCCCGAGCGGTCGGCCTCGGAGAGGCGCATGTTGACGTTGCCGACCCGGGCCCGCCTCGCGGACCGCTCGGCGCGCATCTTCATGAGGGCGTGGATCCGGCCCTGGGCCCTGGAACGCTGGGCGCGCACTCCCTTTCGGATCCAGACCTCCTCCTGGGCGAGCTTCTTGTCGAACGCCGCCTGCTGCTTCTCCTCGGCGGCCACCACCTCCTCCTTGCGCAGGAGGTAGGTGTCGTAGTCGCAGGCCCAGCCCGAGAGGCGTCCCCGGTCGAGCTCCACGATCCTCGTGGCGAGCCGCCGAAGGAACGCCCGGTCGTGCGTCACGAAGAAGAGCGTGATTTTCTCCGAGATGAGGAACTCCTCGAGCCAGATGATGGAGTCGAGGTCGAGGTGGTTCGTCGGCTCGTCCAGGAGCAGGAGGTCCGGCTTGGCGGCGAGTGCGCGCCCAAGGAGGGCCCGGCGCTTGAGGCCGCCCGAGAGGGTAGAGAATTCCGCTCCGGCGGAGAGCTGGAGATGGTCGATCAGGTCGTGCACGAGGACGTCGCGCTCCCACTCCTCCTCATGCTCTCCCTGGGGACGCAGTCCGGAGGTGACGATCTCGAGGACCGAGCCGGTGAGGTTCGTGGGCACGTCCTGGGTGAGGCGCGTGAAGAGGGATCCCGGCTGGCGGAACACGTCCCCGGTGTCGGGCTTCATCTCGCCCGCGATGACGCTGATCAGCGTCGACTTGCCCTCGCCGTTTCGCCCCAGAAGGCAGACGCGCTCGCCCGGGTCGACCTGGAAGTTGACCTTGTCCAGGATCGCCGGCCCACCGAAGGACAGGTTGACGTCGAGCAGACTGAATAGCGACATGAGCGGCTCAAAGTGGGCACACCGCTTGATGCCTGCAACCCTCCAGAGGGGTTATTTGTCCACCTGGCGCACGTCGAGTACCGCCGTCGTGAGCTCCGGCAGGGCGAATCCTGCCTTTGCGGGGTTGCGCCCCACGGCAATGCTGCTCTGGGGCGACGCAAAAAACGGCACGCGCTCCTGCCAGACGGCGGCGCCGTCAACCTTGACCCCGAGGATCCCGTTCAGGCTCCCCGGGGGCTGCCTGCTGCCAGGCACCCTGAAGGACGGCATCTCAACCCGGACTGTGCGCACCGTGGCCTCGGGCCAGTCAAAGGGCTGGCTGGCCTTTACCGGCGTGCCGGAGTGTTCGTACAGAAGCCGCGCCCGGCCGCCTTGTGACCATTCGATTGCAAGCGTGTCGGAGCGCCCGTTGGAACCGGACCCCACCAGGGGCTCGGTCCCCGAGCCCCGGCCGCCGAGGTCGATCTCCAGGGCCTCAAACGGCTCGTCCCGCCAGGGGGCACGGGGCTCACCCGCAGCGAATGATTCGAGCGTTCCCTTGAAGACGGGGACGAACATGGACGAGTCCACGTCGTTGCCGAGCATTTGGAACTGGGGGTCGGGGCCGATCGGCACAAGGGTCCTGTACCAGAGCACCCGCTTGTCGTCCTCCCACACGATGAGCGTTCTCCTCAAAACCGCCAGCGGCGAGTCGTCGGCGATCTTCATCAGGGGGCCCAACCGGACGCGCAGCTTCAGCCGGTGATCCTCGGGCGAAGGTATCGGGCCGCTCTCAAACGAACCCTGGCCCCAGCTCTCATAGACCAGTACGTGGCGCTGGAGGTCGAGCATGCGCAGCCCAATCAAGTCGGCGGCGCCCCGGCGCCCCGCGATCGCCACCGGTTGGTTGCCTCCGATCAGGGTCTCCGGCATGACAAGGTCCGCGCGGAACTCCCCGTCCTGGGCGGAGCCAAAGACGGGCGGGCTCCATTTGGCCCGGTGGATGCCCGCAAGTGTTCCGGAGAAATGTTTTCCGAAGGTGCCGCTGCCCGGGTCGCTTCCGATGTGGATTGAGCCGGGTGTGGCTTCGTTCCACGAGGCGCGAGACGTCAGGACCGGGCGCCCGTCAAACTCGATCAGGGTCCATTTCTTGGCCAGGTCGACGTCCCGGGGCTTCCATCCCTTGTCGAGAAGGGCGCTGACCGGCGGGTAGAGGGCGCCGGTGCTGATGCGAAGCCGGTAGGGATGACCCGGCTCAACGTTGATATTTGGGCTGAGGTAGGTCGATTGGCCCGACGAAATGTAGCCGAGACGCACGACGGTCGGCGACTGGTAGTACACGAAGACGAAGTCCCGCTGATAGCTGACGCCCGTCACCACGAGTGGCTCGAACGAGGAGCGCGGGACCTTTGGGAACGACACGTCCATCTCGATGGGGCCCTCGCGCACCCCGAGGAGCTGCTCGGCCATGGCCACCGGGGCGTTGAACACCCGGGCCAGCCCCTCGTAGGCCGCCGGATTCAGGGTCTGGAGGATATCGTGCAGCTCAATGCTGACGAGGAAGGCCACGGTGCAGGAGAAGACCGCGGTGGCGGCAAACGCGCCGCGCATCAGGAAGCAGCCGAAGCCGCGAAGGGCACGCAGCGGTGAAACGGCCTCCTCGATGAAGGCCCACCCGATGGCTCCCAGCCACACCCACCAGGGAATGAAATCGGCGGCGTAGCGCGCCGCCGCCGTGTTGAAGGTGAGCAAGATGCAAGTCGTTGAGAGCGCCACGGCCATGACGACCCCGGCAAAGGCCGTGCGGACCGTCACGGCGGACGCCTCGCGGACGCCCGCGAGCAGGCCCAGGGCCCACCAGATCACGGGACAGACGGCGAGCGCCCCGTAGACGTATTCGATCCCGTAGTATCCCGCCGGGGCCACGGGCGCGGTCGCGATCGGGTGAATGAACGGGAAGTACCGCCCCCACTGCGGGGGAAGCCTGAAATACGCGGCAAAATTATAGGGTATGAAGGAGAGCCTGAAGTGATGTCCCATGGATTCATGGGCGCCGGTCAGCTGGTAGTTGATGCCAAACTCGAACGGGTTGCGGAAACGCGCGTAGTTGTACGCCAGGAGCCCAGCGACAACCGCGGCGAGCGGGATCCCCGCCGCAAGCGCCGCTCGAAGGCCCGCCTGCGCGGGAGCCTTCCATCCGCCCCCGGGGCCCAGCCGCCTCGCCGCCAGGGCGATCACAAGGACGGCTAGGCCCGCCCCGCCGGCCGCAAGGGTCGGACGCGATCCGACCGCCAGGCCGAGGGAGAGGCCCGCCAGAGCTAACCACGCCCACGCACGCCTCGACGCGAGAGCCATATAGCAGGCCGCGACCATGCAGATCATGTGGAAGTGGCCGGCGGTGATCGGCAGCTCCCAGAATCCCGTCCGGCGCACGAGCGCGACCTGTCCGCCCGCAAGCCCCACGGCGGCCATCCCCGCTATGCGGGTGACGAGCGAGGCACGCGGAAAGTGGTCGCGGATCAGCCTCAACCAGAGCCAGGAGGCAATGAGGAACGATCCGATCGAGTAGAAGAGGAAACTGTAGATCGCCGGCAATTCGTGGCCGAAGATCGCCCGGAAGGGCCAGAAGAGTGTCACCGCCGGCACCACTCCGAAGTAGAGGTAGAAATGCCCGTTGAAATAGCTGACGTCGTGGGGCCCGCCGACGCCGGGCGGCCGCTTATCCGCGTCCCAGGGGTTGTCCAGTTTCTTGAGCGCCTCCGGAACCTCGATGTCGAGGGCCAGCGAACCCTTCCTAAAGCCAGAGACCAGCAGGTTGTAGTAGTCCTGCTGGCGCGGTCCCACCGGCTGAAAGCTCAATTCGCCGAGCGAAGTCCAAGCGAGCAGGGCGGATCCTGCCAGGGCTAGGGTTATGACGGTAAGACGATGCCAGGGGGGGTTCAGGCGAGCGCCAACCTTGGGTTTCCGGAGGCCGACTGCAAGCAACTCCATCGCCCCGGGGAAGTTACGACCTGGCCAATCCCGGCTGGATTTTGCGGCCTCGTGCCGCATCGTCGACCCCATGAACCTACCCGGACTTCGCGGCTCGGTTTTGTGCGCCCTCGCCCTGGGCTGGCTCGGCGGTGCCCGCGGAGCCGATGAACCCGCGAATGGCCAGGCCGTCAGCGTAGCCGCGGCTGCAAACCTGGTCTATGCGCTCGAAGCGCTCAATGCGCAGTTTGCTGCGTCGCACCCGCAGGTGAAGCTGACGAGCGCGAGGGGGGCCAGCGGCAATCTGGTCGCGCAGATCCGCAACGGCGCGCCGTACGACGTTTTCCTGTCCGCCGATCGGACTTTCGCCGAGAGGCTTGTGTCGGACGGGATGGCGCAGGCCGCTAGCCTGCGCGTCTTCGCGATCGGCCGGCTCGCCCTTTGGACCGTCAAGGCGGGGGTCGACATCGGCTCGCTGGAGCGCGTGGTCCGCGACCCCGCCGTCCACCGGATAGCGATCGCCAACCCGGATTCCGCTCCCTACGGCCTCGCCGCCCGTCAGGCCCTCGAAAAGCAGGGCCTTTGGGAGGCGGTCCAGCCCAAGCTTGTGCGCGGGGAGAACATCTCGCAGACGGCCGAGTTCGTCCAGACGGGCAACGCCGAGGCGGGGTTTGTGGCCATGTCCCTGTTGCTCGTTCCCGGAGTCAAGGACCGCGGGCGTTGGCTCGAGATTCCGGCGGACCTCTATACGCCGCTGGAACAGGAGGCGGTCCTCACCAACCGGGGCGCGGACAATCCCGCCGCGCGCGAGTACATCGAATTCCTAGGCACCGCCCCCGCACGTTCGATCCTCGAGTCGTTCGGTTACCGGCTGCCGCGGCGACCCTAGGTCCCCGGGCGGGAGCGCCCGAACGGACCGGCTAGATGAGGATGACGATCGTGTTGTCGCCCGGGGTAAGGAGCGCCGCGAGCGAATCTTCCTTGAAGCAAAGTCCGCCCTCCCTGTAGGGGTTGGCTTCGCGGTGGCCCCCCGAGAGTTCGGTGCCGTTCACGGTGACGGCCCTGGGCGCGAATGAGGCGGAGTGAACCCGGTATCGGAGCTCAATCCTGCGGCCGCACAGGGTCACGACAGCAGAAAGGCCGTCCAGGCTCTTCGGGAGCACGGGATCGAAGATGATCTCTCCAAAGGACTCCCTAAGTCCCAGCAGGGATGCCCGGACGGCATGCAGGTAGAGGCCGGGCCCGCTCGAATAGAGCCGCCAGCCGCCCCTCACGCCCACCGAGCCCGTCCGCAGCTCGCTCCACCTGCGCGCGGCCTCGATGCGGTCCTTGAAGTCCGCGTCAGAGCTGGAGAAGTAGACGTTGCTCTGCCTCGGCATCGCGTTGGCAAGAACCTCGCGCAGCCCCACCGGATTGGCCACCTGCAGGGCGGCCCAGAGGCGCTCGGCGTCGCCCAGCTTTGCCATCGCCTCAGCGTAGCGCAGGTGCGCATGGACATACTGCAGGCCGATCTCCCTGCCGACGTTCGCCGCCGTGTCGGCCCGCTTGAAGAGGTGCTCGCACCCGCCCCGGTAGGCTGCGGGTTCGCTCATGAGTCGCGCGCCGTCCGGGTACACGAGGGCGCGCTCAATCACGGTCTTGTGGGTCGCGGCCTCCTCGGGAGAAAGGAGTTCGGCGAGGATGGAGCGCGTCATGGGAAGAAGCCTGTAGCGTATGCCCGTGACGGTGTCCGAGGGGTGCAGGAGGGGGCGGGTTCCCCCGCCGGGATCCGTGACAAGAAACCCTGCCACGATGGAGCCAGGCATGAGCCTCGCAGCGAAATCACTGCGCATGCGCTCTAACAGGGCCTCGAGCCGGTCCGCCCGCTGCGGATCGCCGGCGCGCCGGCAGACTTCCATCAACTGGCGGAAGGCCTGGTAGACGAGCGCGACCGTCCAGCTGCTCACCATCCGGGTGCGCACCTTGGGATCAGCTGGCTGGAGCGTGTCGTCCCAGTCCCCGTCCCCGAAGTTGATGAGGGCCGTACCCTCAATGAAGCGTGACTCGCAGTGGTCTATGACCCGGTCGCAATGGCGAAGTAGGGACTCCTCGGGCCCGGCGGGGTGGAAACCCTCCGGGTCCGTGTAGCCGGCCGTGGTCGCGAGGAAGGCCAGGTCGTTGCTGGCCTCCACATAGTCGCACAGGGCCTTGATCGGCCAGAAGCAGACGTCGCCGTGGCTGTGCGCCTGCTGCACGGACTGGTAGGGCGGGTGCATGAACCACTGGGGCCACGTTCCGTCGCGCGAGTACTGCTGGGCGAAGACGTTCACGAGGATCCGCCGGATGAGCGGCCAGTCGCAGGATGTCAGCAACCATTCGACCGAGCCTTGGCAGACGTCGCGAACGCCCCAGGCAGCGCCGCCCTGCTGCTCGAGGCCGTGAGGCGACGAGAAGTGGATCGCCGCGTTGTGGTTGAGCCACGGGAGAACCTCGTTGAGCCGCGACACGGCACCGAGGGAGCCGGGTCCCCCCAACAAGCGGACCGGCGTGGGAGGCGGGGACGACGGCTCGACGCCCTTGGACCACTCCGCCCGCGCAAGGTCCAAAACCTGCCTCAGAGGCAACGTCCCCTCGTTGGAGCCGCAGAGGACGACCCCGAAGCGCGCCGCGGCTCCGCTTCGGACGCAGATGCAGGGATGGCCTCGGGACGTCCCGTCCGCAAAGGCCATCTCATCGCCGCCCATTCTTGTGTCGGGAGCCGCCTCCGCGGCCGCCACGCCGTAGCGCGCCCCAGGGAAGTGCTTGCCCACCATGCCCGCAGGGTCCGGCTCGCATTCGACCGAGCAGTCCCCGTGGTCGTACCGCAGCGTCGCCGGGCTCTCGAACTCGTTTGCGCCGAGCGAAAGGGTGTGCGTGACCAGGAACTCGACCTCTGGCTGACCCGGGGCCGTTCGCAGCTCGAGGAACGCGGCGGGGCCGCTCTGCGAGCACCATACCCGGGCTTCGATGGACGCCGATCCAAACAGGTAGATCCACCGAGTCTCGGATGGCGTCATTACGAAGAACGACGGGATCCCGAGCTGGTGCCATTCGCCGTCCCTTTGGATGAACACGCGCTGGCCCGCCGCGCGCCCTAGACCCAACGCGTTCCGAACGACGGGCAGGAGCCGCCCGAAGGTTGGATTGCCCAGGTAGGTCTGTGCCCCGAAGATTCCCGCGGCGTAGCACGTGGTGCCAAACTGCTCATTGTCGATCCATCGCCACGTACCGCTCCGGATGATGTGCCCGTGGGGGCGCGCCACTGTGGCTTCCTTGTCCCGCGCGACGACGTGGCAGTCCTCGCCATGGAATAGCGAGAGCAAGCGTCCGCTCGGATCGCGCTCCTCTTGGCGGGTTGCGCCCGGGAACCAGCGCGCCCAATCCTCGGGTTTGGGCCTGTCCCCGTGCGCCCAGGGGGAGCCGACGAAGAGGGAAGGATGGGGCGAATCCCGGCCCGGAGGCAGGGCGGGCGTCATGGCCGACCAGTTCGCGGGCGTCGTCTCCCAGAGCCGGGCGAGGTCCCCCCGCGAGGAGGCGGCAGGATGGTCGGGGATGTACCGGACCAGGAAATCGATCTCCGTCGAACCGCCCGAATAGAGGCTCGCAGGACGGCTTTGAAGTCCGGCCATGGCGAACTCGCCCTGCAGTCTCTGCGAGGGGAGATTCGCAACCCTTACGGCTGCCGGCATGCCCGCCAACCGATGGTCGTCGCCAAAGAACTGTGTGCCGTCCGTGCAATAGGCGACGGCCCCCTTGTCGCACCCGACCGCGATCCAGGGATGGCGGCCGCCTTCGGCCTCCTGGTTCTGCCGCGCGAGGACGGTCCAGCCCAGGTGCTCGTCCATGATCGGAAGAAGATCGATGTATTGGGACGTGAACGCCTCATTGTTCCGAACAGCCGCTTCGTCGGCCAGACCCAGGTCCTGTGCAAACAGGACGTCGACCTTGAGCGGCTTGGGCGTCGTGTTTTTGAGCAGGACCCGCCACGACCATGCCATGAGGTCCCGGTGAAGCGTCAGGCATGCCAGGCATTGGATTCCGGATTCGGTTTCCGACTCCCACTGCACGGCCGTGGGGTCAAGCTGGCGGTGGAAGACAGAGGGCCCGATGAGGGGAGCCCAGCCCGCTTTGCCATCCGGAGCGCGCCACCGGACCAAGAGCCGGCATAGACCGTCCTCAGCAGGCCCCGGGATGAACTGGTTGATCAGCGTCCTCAGATGCCGAATCGCGTAGATCGCGCCAGACGGCGTTATCTGCACCAGCAGGCCCGCCGGCGAGCGCAGCTCGGTGAGCCCAAAGGTCGCTTCGGTGCGCAGTGTGGCGACCGTCGGGGACCGCGAGGGTGGGGCAGATTCGGTCATTCTCGACAGTGCGTTGGGTGCGGAGACGGTGGCCGGGGTCTCAAGCCGATGACGTGCTGCGGGAGCTACGTTCCAACCCGAAGAGAGCAAAGGGAGCCGGCGCGACAGCGCGTGAGCACACTTCGGGCCAGCAACTACTGGGGGGTGGAAAAAGGGGATGTTGGGTCATCGACGAACGGGCGCGGGGAAAGGCCAATTTGAGCGGGGAGGTTTGGCGTCCGGGCCCTGAAAACGGTATATATGACAACATTTGCAAGACAACCTAATTCAGGGTGACGAGGAGCAAAATGCGGCTTGGGGCCGTCAAACATGTGGGAAGCTGTTGTCTGACAGCGCGGCTGCAAGCTGCCTGATGCGACATACCCCCGAATGATCGGGCGGCGCCTCCAAAGCGCCGACCGGACTATGCAATCGTTGTCGGACGGCGCCCGCGCTACTGGAGACCCAAAACCCGTGTGGAATCCCTGATGACCAGGGCCGCCGGCATATCGCCGACAAACCTTGCATGGGGCGAGGGGGGCCTCGTCGCCGCCTCCACCAACAGACTCACCGCGCGTTCCGCTAGGTCGGCGAGCGGTTGGCGCACCGTGGTGAGTGCCGGACGGCAGGCGGTCGCCCACATGCCATCGTCGAAACCGACCACGGATAGGTCATTGGGACAGTTGAGCCCGGCGGACCTCACGGCGTCGATGACGCCAAAGGCGATCTCGTCGTTTGCGCAGCAGACGGCGGTGGGCCTGTCAGCGGAGCGAAGGAAAGCCGCCATCGCGGCGCGCCCCGTCTCCGCATTGAAGGGCCCCTCGAACACCCATTCGGGCTTCGGGGCCGCACCGTCCTTCGTCAACGCCTCAAGGTATCCCTCCTTGCGCTCGATCGCATCCCTTGAAGCCTGCGGGCCGAGGATGAGCCCAATCTTCTTGTGGCCAAGCTGCAGCAGCAGCGAGGCCGCCGATCTCGCGCCGGCTCGGTTGTCGATTCCGACCACGGGAGCTCCGGTCAAGGCGGGATCCACATGGGGCGGGAGCACGGACTTTGTTAGAACCAAGGGCCGCCTGTATCCCTGCAGCTTGTTTACATCGGCCTCGGAAAGAGGCTCTGCGAAGTAGATGATCCCGGAGGAATTCAAGCCGAGATGCTGCAACGCCTCCCTGAAGTCGGAGCGTGCGGTCTTTCGCAGGGTGCAGATATGCACGTCCCAGCCGCGAGTCGCGGCGGCGTGGAGAGAACCCGCCAAAAAGCGCCCGTAGAACTCGGAAAAGAAGATGTTCTCATCGAGCGGCACGACCACCGTAAGTGTCGTGTTCAGGCCCCTGCGGAGAATGCGCGCGCCCGGATTCGGGGAGAAGCGTAGGTGGTCGGCCAGGTCCAGGATCTCTTTTCGGCGAGCCGGGCTGACAAGATGGGCCGTCTCCTGCCTGAGGGCCCTCGACACCGTGGACGGCGACACGCCAAGCCGGTTTGCAATCTGGACGATGCCGTCCTTTGGCTTCTTTGACCGGTTGGATATGGGCATGGACGTTGGGCGATGAAAAACAGCAATCGACGGGATCATCTGCAAGCAATCAATTGCATGGTCGTGCAAAACGCATCGGCAATCGATTCATATACATTCGGATACGTGACCATAAGGGGCATGCAAGGGGAGTGAACCCCCGTGGCGTGGCATTCAGCGTTTGCATGGATCAAGTTGGGGCGCCGAAGAAAAACAGCCAACGGGGTGGCCCGTTGGCTGTTTCGCTCAGTGCCGACCGGGCGGCGCCGACTTCAATAGCGACTAATAGCGAAGCGTCGCGCCGAGGGTGAACCTGCGCGGGTCGATGAGGTAGTAATTTGAGCCCTGGGTCTGGGAGCCAACCTGGTTGAACCCGGTAAAGACCAAGTTCTGGTTGTTGGCCAGATTGTCCACATTCAGCTGGTACCTCACGTGCACCTTCTCGCCCATGATGTTGTAGGACGTGGAATAGGTAATGAACGCGATGTAGGTCGTGTATGCGGGGGAGAACATGGTTCCTCCGGTCGATATTCTCTGTTCTCCGAGCGACGTGGCGCCGACACCGAGGGTGAGGCCCTTAACGATGCCGTCGGTGAACGTGTAGGCCGCTACGGCATTGAACGTTGACTTGACGACACCTGCATTGTCGGGGCTCGCTGACGTGTTCGAGAGCGTCTGCTCCGAATTGGTCAGATCCGTGGCAACCTGCCCATCAAGCTTCGTTCCGCCACTCGCGACTTGCTGCCATTCGGAGAGGTGGGATGCAAAATAGGCGCGGGATCCCGGAAGGTCGTTTGTCGATTGCGACTTCGGCGTGGCGTAGGAGGCCTGGAAGCGCCAGTTTGGCGTGGGATTCGCGGTTCCGCTGATCTCGAAGCCGTTGTCCTTGATGTCTTCCGTGTCGGCGTAGTTGAACTGCGTCGCCTGGTTTGGAGCAGTGCCAGATAGCGTGCCCGCAGGCCCGATGTCGGTCGCCGTTCCACCCGCCTTATAGTAGTCGTTCCAAATACTCTGGATCGGGATGTTGTCGCCGGTGATCCGTCCCTTCGACTTGTCCCTGTAGATGCCAGCCGTTACGTAGTACCTCTTGTCTTCGGTCGAGATGCGCAGTCCAACCGTGTTGGAGGAACCCCTGGCCGGACCGAACGCGCTGCCCGACAGGCTGGGCGCCACTCCGCCGCCAATCGGGGCGAAGTTCTCCGAGAAGTTGTAGGTCAGTGCCAGCCACTTTGTGATGAAGCCCACGACGCCGGCCGAGTAGGTGTTGCCCTTGTCGGTCTCGTAGGTGTGGCCTCCGGGGAAGGGCAGGCCGAGGGGCGGGCGAACGCTGAAGATGTCGCTCTTGTATTCGTCGTGGCGGGCTCCGAGCGTCACGTTCAAGCGATCGTCCCAGAGGCGGGTTTGGGAGACGGCTCCGAGATACTGGATCTGTTCGCTAAGGTCGTGATCGAACCAGTTGAAGGGGAGCGCCTGATAGGTCGTGTTGTTGCCGTTGATAATCCCGGGCAGATTCACGGAGACATGCGGGTCGTTCCAGTATTCACGGGCCCAGATCATGTCCTGGGTCCAGTTGTTCCCATTCCACGGTAGCGGATAGTTCGCGAAGCTGCCGTTGTACTCGCGGGTGCTCAGCAGGTGGAATTCGTCGCCACCGGAGACGCTCAGCCATTCCTTGACCGGGATATTGAAGACGTTGGTGTCGAAGTGGTAGTTAAGCTGGCCACGGAACTCATTAACGCTGTGGTCCTGTATCTGCCGGTCGAGGAACATGTCCGAGTAGCGCTGTCCGTATTCCGGATTGGTCGCGCCATTTGGCAGCTGTTTGTTGATGTCGATCGACACGTTGCTCGGGGCTTCGAAGTTTTTGGAGTCCTCGTTGTCAGAGAAACGGTAGGCCGATAGCTCGATTTCAGCGTTGTTGCTGATCTTCTGGTCGATGTAGACGGTCGCCGTGTAGTACTTCAGCGTGTTGATCCCGTCCTCGGGCCCAACGGTGAAGTCCTTGCTGGGCAGTGCGGGCACGACCATATTCGTCCCGAGCAGCGTATAGGCGTAGGGACGCATGACGGTATTCGTGTAGAATGGCGCATCACCGAGTCCGGATGCCCGGTAGCCTGCTCCCCAGTTCTGCAGCATGTGCTCCTGCGGTATCCAAAGCTGGAACGAGGCGGGACCGCCCCATTCGGCCATTGAATTGTAGCTGTTCGGGTTGGCAGCGGCTCCGCTGCCGGTCACCGGGGCGGCTCCCCATGTGGGTGAGTTGGTCTGACCGTCCCATTGCGAGTATTGGTCGTTCTGATTCTCGACGAACATCGGGGTGATCTGCTTGTAAGCCTCCAAGTCCAGACGGACCGAGGTGCTGTCCGAAACCTTGAGCGTGGTCGCAAGGGAGACGCCGACCTTCTTCGTCACGTCGTCCTTTCTCCAGCTCGCGTCGCGGTCAGCGAGGATGTTAACGCGCATCCCGAAGTCGTTCTTCTTGAAGATGGAGAGACGGTTGTTGACGTCGAATGTCGCACGTGCGCCGCCGTAGCTATTTAGGAGGAGATTCATCTCGATGAAATCCCGGTCGAAGCGCGGAATCTTCGTATAGGAGGTCGCGACGCCGCCAAGGTTGCCGACGCCGAAGAGGATCGAATTCGGCCCGAGATCGAGCTCATAGCGGTCTACGTTGAAGAAGTCCTTAACGGCGTAGATCGGGAAGTAGTTGACGGTAGGGGGAGTGCCACCCTGGTTGCCGGCTCCCGCGCCTCGGATGTTGTCTGCCCAGGAGTTGAACTCGTTGCCACTTCCGATGGTCGGCGCGAAATTCGCCGGGATAGCGTTCATCGTCCACTTCAGGGCGTCCGTCGCGTTGGTCAATTGGAGATCGTCCAGGAACTCCTTGGTCAGCGAAGTGACGGTTGAAGGGGTGATTGCGAGCGGGGTGTTATTGCGTCCGCCCGCCAGCGAATTGACCGCGGTGTATCCAACGTCAGTGGTGGTATCGACCGTGAATGTGTTGAGAATTATAGGCTCCTCGCTTGCCGCTTTGCTACTGTCGGGGGCACCTGGGGGCGGAGTTGCGTCCTGCGACCTGAGGGTGCTTCCGAGGCCGAGCGCCAGTATCAGGGCCAGCGCGTATCT